>Ga0160459_100147_pt1 | contig 40450 bp, 34 predicted proteins | sample HID1973K_E6MG_FD_108208 | JGI IMG/M metagenome (GOLD analysis project Ga0160459, IMG submission 108208) | Enriched mosquito-associated microbial communities from UW Madison campus, WI, USA - HID1973K_E6 MG | ecosystem: Host-associated > Arthropoda: Insects > Digestive system > Unclassified ...
CGGCGCGAGATCCGAGCCGGTCTGCGCAATGCCGACGATCGGCTTGCCCGACTGCAACTCCTCACGCGTGATGCCGAAGTTCATGTAGCGCTCGAGATAGAGCGCGGTCATGCCGGGATTCGAGGGGTCGTCGAACCAGCGGCGGCTGCGCAGGCGCTTCGGTCCGGCAGGTGACTGAGCAGGGATCAACGAAGTCTCCATGAATGATCTATCGCGCGCGCAACAGCGCTTCATGACGATCGATGAACGACGCCACCGCTTGCGCGAAACGTTCGAGATCGCCTTCGTCGTGCGCCAGCGTCAGCACGATGAAACCGCGCCGCGCGACATAGCAGCCGCGCTCCAGCATGTGGAAGAAGAACAGGTCCTTGAGCAGCGACTCGCCTTCGATGAAGTCCTCCACCGAATGGATCGGATGCACGCCCGCATGCAGGTTCATCAGCGATCCGATACCGGTGAATTGCATCGCCACGCCGCGTTCGCGACACAGTCCGTTCAGTCGCGCGCGCAGCCGCTCGCCCTTTTCGCTGAGCGCGGCGGCAGCGCCCGGCGTATAGAGCCGCGACAGACCCGCGTGCCCCGCCGCCATCGACAGCACGTTGTTGTTGAAGGTGCCCGCGTGCGGCGTCGCGCCGGGTCTGCGCGGATCGAATTGCGCCATCACGTCCGCCCGCCCGCCGAACGCGCCGAACGACATGCCGCCGCCGATGTACTTGCCAAAGGTCGTGAGGTCGGGCCGGATTCCGAGCAGCGCCTGCCGTCCGCCGCCCGACAGCCGCGAGGTCACGACTTCGTCGAAGATCAGCAGCGCGCCGTGACGCTGCGTGAGATCGCGCAGGCCTGCGAGAAAATCCGCTTCGCCGACGATGCATCCGCCCGCGACCTGCATCGGTTCGACAATGACGGCGGCGATTTCATCGCCATGCGCGGCGAAGATCCGTTGCGCGCCGGGAAGATCGTTGTAGGACGCGACGATGAACTCGTGCGGCACGTTCACGGGACTGTTGCCGTTGCCGAAGGTCAGCACGCCGCCGTGATATCCGCCCGTGAACGCGACGACTTTCCTGCGCCCCGTGAAGATGAGCGATGCCGCGATGGCCATCAGGTTCGACTCGGTTCCCGAATTGGTGAAGCGCAAGGACTCGACCGACTCGAAGCGTTCGCGCAACAGGCGCGCGAGCGGCACTTCCAGCGTGTTGTGACCCGTCAGGTTCAGGCCGTTGTCGAGCGCCTCGACGATCGCCGCGCGTATCACGGGGTGGCTGTGGCCGTACATCGCCGTCGTGTATTCGGCGAGGAAATCCGTGTAGGCGTGGCCGTCCAGATCCCACAGGCGCTTGCCTTCGCCGCGTGCGATCGTCAGCGGAAACGGCGCATAGAACAGCACCGAGCGCGTGTTGCCGCCAGGCATGACAGCGAGCGCGTCGAGATGGGCGGCGGCGCTCTTCGGATTCGCCTCGGCAAAGACGCCGGCGGCGCGCTCCGCGGCTCGGCCGAGTCCTTCCACGTCGAGTTGCGGAGATACTGCGTTTTCAGTGGACATACGCTTCCTGGATGATTCGAGGTTGGTTCATGATCGGTATCCCTCCCGCGGTCAGTCGACCGGCACGATCGATCCGCCCGCCGACCAGTACACCGTCATTGGCGCCTTGATCCATTCGCCGCGCTGATCGAACCGGACCTGACCGAACAGCGTATTGAAGGTGGTCTGATGCAGCGTCTTGTCGAGCGCTTCGGGAGAGAGCGATTGCGCCGACGAGATTGCGTCGCCGATCATCATCGTCGCTGCATAGAACGACGGTCCCTTCTGATCCGGATTCACGCCATACGCCGCCTTGAAGCGTGTCTCGAAACGCTTGCCTTCCGGCAATGCGCCGAGCGGCGTGCCGCCCTGCGGACAGTACATCTTCTTGTCGAGCGCGCCGTCGGCCAGGCGCGGGAATTCGCCGACGCACAAGCCGTCGCCGCCCATCAATACGCCGTTGACCGCGAGATCGCGCATCTGCCGGGCCAGATAGGCGGCCTGGCCGTAGTAGCCGCCGTAGAAGATGCCGTCCGGTTTTGCCGGCTTGATCTTCGACAGCACGGCCTTGAAGTCCACCGTGTGATCGGTCGAGTACTCGCGCGTCACGATATCGATGCCGAGTTTCTTCGCCGTGGCGACGAACACATCCGCGACGCCCGAACCATAAGCGGTGCGGTCGTCGATCACCGCGACGCGCTTCAGATGCAGCGTATTGAGCGCGTAATCCGCCATCTTCGCGCCGAGCACGTTGTCGTCCGTGGTGAGGCGAAACACGTACGGGTAGCCTGGCTCGGTCAGCGCCGGGTTCGACGCCGCGGGCGTGATCATGATTACCTTGGCGTCGTTGTAGATCTTCGATGCGGGAATCGTCACGCCTGAATTCCAGTGACCGATGACGGCGATCACGCCGCTGTCCACGAGCTTCTGCGCGGCCGTCACGCCGGCTTTCGGATCCGACTGGTCGTCCACCGAGATCAGTTCGAACCTGAGCGGCTGAGCGCCGAGCGTCATGCGCCTCGCGTTCAGGTCGTCGACCGCCAGTCTCGCGCCGCGTTCATTGTCCTTGCCGCTCGCCGCCTGCGAGCCGGTCAGCGGACCCGCCACGCCGATCTTCACGAGTGTGTCCGCACGCACGGCCGGAGCCGCACACGCGATGCTCATACATAGAATGAAAGTCTTGATTGCCGGGATACGCATGTTCGTGCTCCTGTTACCGTTCGATGAGCCGTTCCAGTAAGCCGCGCACCGGTTCGAGCGTGGCGAATTCATGGTCCGGACGCGCCTGCCAGTCGCCCAGACGCTCGTTGCCGCGATTGATCCACGCGACCCGGATGCCGAGCGGCTTCGCGCCGTCGATGTCCGCCCAGGTGCCGATCGAGCAATGGAAGATCTCGTCGGCATTCAGGCCGAGCGTCGCGAGCCCGGTCTTGAAGATCGTTTCCGAAGGCTTGTAGGCCCGCGCCATTTCAGCCGTCGTCACGTGCGGGAAGTAGCTCACGAGGCGGCTGCGGCGCCACAGGTCCGTGTCCATGTTGGTGATGGGCATCAGCGTGAAGTGTTCACGGGCCCAGTCGAGGAAAGCCACGGCGTCGTCGAAGGGCGGCGAAGACTCCACGAGATGCGTGAGCAGCAACTCGGTCAGCGCCGCCATGTCCCGGCCGTCGGTGCATCCTTGCGCGAGCGCTTCCAGACAGCCCGTGAGCGCATGCTGCGCCACCACGCGATAACGCATATAGGCGTGGCTTCGGTAGGTCTGGACCGCGCGCATGTCCCAGTCGAGGTAGACATCGGCGGCGGATTTCGCCGGAGCGAGGGAGAGATGCTGCAGCACGGCTTCGATGCCGCGTATGCCTCCCGTGGTCACGTCGACGAGCGTGCCGAAGTAGTCGAAAGTAAGCGCCCTGGGTTTCATGAACCGATCCTTTGCGTAGTATGACTAATCAAAATGAATGCCGCGCCGCTTGCTCGAGCGGCGTTCTGTTCAGCCAAAGCGGCGCGCCCGCGACGTCCGTGCTGCCGATTTGCATTTACTGTACGCCGTACAATTAAATCGCGCAAGCGAGCAGATTGCCGGGTTTTCCCGCACGTGTCGCGTGCGGGCACCGATTGCAGTAGAGTGACGCTCGGTCGAACTGAAACTCGGGAAGTTACGTTGAGCAAAAAGGAAGAGGCAGCGCCGCCCGCGCCAGAAAAGAAGCGACGGGGCCGCTCCGCGCGCGATCAGGGGCTCTCGCGGGAACGTGTCGTCGAAGCGGCGCTCGCACTGATCGACGCCAAGGGTTACACGTCGTTCAGCCTGCGCGATGTCGCGCGCGAGCTCGGCGTCTATCCGACCGCCATTTACTGGTACGTCGCGAGCCGCGACGAATTGCTCGTCGAAGTCATCACGCGCGCGCTCGGCGACCTCGTTCCCCCAACGCTTCCGCCCGGGCGCTGGCGCGAGTGGCTAAAAGAACTGTTCCATCGCTACCGTTCGGCAGTCGCGCGGCATCCGAACGTCGCGCCGCTGCTCGGGTCGCAGATCATTTCGAACGCCAGTATGAATCCGGTGATGGTCGAGGCGGTACTTCAGACGTTGTTGTCGGCGGGCTTCAAATCCGAGGAACTGATTCACGTCTACAACACCGTGATCACCGCCATGGTCGGATTCGTCACGCTCGAATTCGCCAGCCACGGCGCCGATGAGCGCGACGAATGGGAGAGCAGGCTGCGCACACGTTTCGAAGAGCTTGAACGTGATGCGTTTCCGCTGTTGACGGCGAACATGACGCGCATGTCCAACCAGGCGTTCATCGTGCGATGGAAGGGAGGAACAAATCGCGCACTCGAGCGAAGCTTCGATCGATATATCGACGTCGTGCTGGATGGATTGCAGAAGCAATTGGAGCGTGATGGCGAGGCTGAGAGATAGCGCCGCGCCCTAGGATGCTTCGATGTCCGACCAGACGGGCCCGTCCGGATACTGAAAGCGCGCAAGCGTGTCGCGCTTCATCTCGACGCTGTAGCCGGGCCGGCTGGGCGGCATATAGCGGCCCTGGCGAATCGTCACGGGGTCGAGGAAGTGTTCGTGCAGATGATCGACATACTCGAGCACGCGATTCTCGAGCGACCCGCCCACGGCGATGTAGTCGAACAGCGAAATATGCTGCGTGTACTCGCAAAGGCCCACGCCTCCGCCGTGAGGGCACACCGGGATGCCGAACTTCGCCGCCATCAGCAGGACGATCAAGACCTCGTTGAGACCGCCGAGACGCGCTGCATCGACCTGGCAGAAATCGAATGCGCGCGCCTGGAACATCTGCTTGAACATCACGCGATTGTGGCAGTGCTCGCCGGTCGCGACGCCTATCGGCGCGATCCGCTCGCGGATGCGCGCATGGCCGAGAATATCGTCGGGGCTCGTCGGCTCCTCGATCCACAAGGGCTCGAAGACAGCCAGCCGGCGCATCGCCTCGATCGACTGATCGACGCTCCAGACCTGATTGGCGTCCATCATCAGCGCGCGCTCCCAGCCGATCTCCTCGCGCAGGATCTGCGCGCGCCGCATGTCTTCGTCGATGTCGGCGCCGATCTTCTGCTTGACGTGGGTCCAGCCCGCAGCGACGGCTTCGCGGGCGAGCCGGCGCATCTTCTCCTCGGAGTAGCCGAGCCAGCCTGGCGCGGTCGTATAGCCGGGAAAGCCGTGCTCCAGCATCTCGGCCTCGCGGCACGCCTTGCCGGATGCTTGTCTGCGCAGCAGCGCGATCGCTTCCTCCGGCGTCAGCACGTCGGTGACATAGCTGAAGTCGAGGCATTGCACGAGCGCTTCGGGCGTCATGTCGACGAGCAGCTTCCAGATCGGCTTACCCGCCGATTTGGCCCACAGGTCCCACACCGCATTGACAATGGCCGCCGTGGCGAGGTGGATCACGCCCTTCTCCGGCCCGAGCCAGCGCAACTGGCTATCGGCGGACGTGATCCGCTTCCAGAAGCCGCCCATGTCGGCGGTGATCTCTTCGAGTGTGAGGCCCGAGACGAGCCCGGACAGCGATTCGACGGCCTTCACGCAAATCTCGTTGCCACGTCCGATCGTGAACGTCAGGCCGTGCCCTTCCATGCCGTCGGGTGAATCCGTGTGCAGAACCACGTAGGTCGCCGAGTAATCGGGCGCGGCGTTCATCGCGTCGGAGCCGTCGAGAGACTTCGACGTGGGAAACCGGATGTCGCGGACTTCGATTTGGGTGATTCGCGTGTTCATGTGTGTCGTGGCTCGCTTGAAGTGAACTGGACTGTACATGTCCGTGCGATATATGAATAATTGTCGATCCGTATCTATCGATACCAGAATTCATATGTCTTCCGACCTCCCCGACCCGGCGGCCGTCGTCGCGCCGACACATGCGCCGCTGAAGATTTCCAGTCGCCAGATCGCCCTGATCAATGCGCTGGCCGAGTACCGCAACCTTCGCAAGGCGGCGGCGGCGATGCACACCACTCAGCCCGCGGCGAGCCTGCTCCTGCAGCAACTCGAAGAGCGCATCGGCGTGCCGTTGTTCACGCGTCTGCCGCGCGGCATGGAGCCGACTGCGTTCGGCGAAGTGCTCATTCGTTTCGCGCAGGGCGTGGTCCACGAGTTCAGCCATGCCGAATCGGAAATCAGGGAACTGGCGGCAGGCGCGGCGGGGCTCGCGCGCATCGGGACGGTGGTCGGGCCGGTGCCCTCGCTCATCACGCGCAGCCTGCTGGCGTTCAAGGCGGATAACCCGCGGGTGCGGATTTCCGTCGATGTGGGCACCAGCGACATGCTGTTGCCGTCGCTGATCCGTGGGGATCTGGATGTGGTGATCGGCCGTCTGCCCGACCGGAGCAGTCATCCGGAAGTCGAGGTGGAACTGTTCGGCACGCCCGAGCACATGCGCGTGATCGGCAGGCCGCAGCATCCCGCCATACAGATAAACAAACTGGCGCTCAAGGATCTCGTGACGCTGACGTGGATTCTCCATCCCGTCGGAAGCCCGATGCGCCTGCGCGTGGAGAACATCCTGGCGCTCGCCGGCATGACCGACACGCTCGACGTCATCGAGACCTCCAACCTGCTTGCCACGACCGCGATGATCGAAGCTTCGGACATGATCTCGGTGGTGCCCGAGGACGTGGCGCAGTACTACGCCCGTTACGCGATGGTGGCCGTGTTGCCGGTGGAATTGCCCGTGCCGATGGTGAACCTCGGGCTGTTGACGCTGCGCGGGCGGGTTTTATCGGCGGCAGTGACGCGGTTGATCCAGCACCTGCGCGAACAGGGCGGATGCAGCGCGTCTGCCCGCTATCTGTCAGCCGAACTCGGCGATCCGCCCGGACCGTAGGGGTCCGGATTGCCGAATCTGGGAAGCGAACCGTTCAACCGCGCCTTGCGAAGTTCGTCTTGCACATCCTGCCGGGATTTTGGCGGCGGTGTCGCTGGCAAGGGCGGCGCAGCATCGACCGGAAGCGGCTGGCTCTGGATCGCAGGCTGAGCCGTCTCATCCCCCGGCAACGCCCGCAGTGCTGAGTTCGCCAGCGCAGGCTGCACAGGGAGCATTGCGTCACGATTCGGGCTTTCCGCATGATCGATCTCCGCTTCATGATGCCCGGAGGAGACAGTATTGTCGTGTGCGCTTCCCGCGCGTTCATTGCTCTGCGGCGCTGCATGCTTGCGCTCGGCAGGCCGTCGCGGCTGCTGCGTGATCGCGCGCCCCGGCTTCCCTCTTTCGACATTCGAAGCCTGCGAGCTCGCCTCTCGCGGACTCGAATCCAGCTCGTCGGCAGCATCCGGGCCACCGACGCTCGACGTCATTTCGGCCGTGACCGGCTTATCGGCGTCGATATCCTCCCGTTCGTCCGAATTAGCGCGTACCGGATGGACCGTGGGCGACAAGGAACCAACGGTGCCCGTCACCACTGATGACTGTTGCCGGGATGACCATACCGGTTCGATCGCATGCTGCTCATGGTGCTGGAACAATGCGAATAAGCCGAGGATTGATACCCCGACAATCCAAAAGCCCATGACGACGATACGATCGTAATTTCCAAGCATCAGAATGCTCCCCGCTGATTCGCGCGCCCACGGCTTCGGCTGAGCCGTCGACCTCTCATTGCGCATACGGAGCAGAGCGACATGTGAGATTCAAGTGGTTACAGATTCTTTCACTCGACGCCCGCTACGACATGTCGTTACCGCGTCAACAGGTAGGGATTTGCAAACTCGACCGCGTGCGACGAGCGTATCGTCGTGAGGTATGACGAAAGGGCCTCACGCGCGATCGTTATCGATCCACTAATCGGGCGATCGCGTATGCCCGACCTCCGAGCAGATGAGACAGATTTCCAGTCCGTTCTTGTCGAAGGCCATCTTCACCTTGCTTGCGATGGCAATCCCCGCGCCCGCAATCAATGCCAGCGCTATCAGTCCCATAAGTAGTCGATCCCGCCCTATCGCATGAATCGCCTTCCAAAGCGAATTAACGATTCTGCTCATTGCATTGCTCCTGATTCATGCAGGGACGCCGACCTGAGATGTCGTTCGCCCCACACCCGCAAAGCGACCAATCCAGGCAAGCGCATAGAGGTGTGGTCGCATTAAATTTAAGGCATATTGTGACATAAATTCAAGCAATTCTCCGAAGCAGGCCGACGGTGCGACAATCGGCCCTTGCTAGCCAGAGCCGCCCATCCGCCGCTTGACGGGTCTTCAGGAGCGCGCCCCTGAGCTTGACGGTAGATCCAGCGCCTACTAGCTGATTTCGCTCTCGTACGACCTAGCGTGTCCCACGAGCAGACGTTCGAGCACTTTCGCGTCCGTCCATTCTTCGACGCTCAGCACAGCATGTGCCAGCGAACCGGTTGCATCGTGTCCGATCACATCGGCCGCGAGACTGCGGTACTTCGTCAGCAGCTGCGTATCGTCCAGTGGACGGCGCGGGTCGCCCAGCGGAATCGTCGCCCGAAGCGAGCGCACCGTGCCGTCGACGTACGTGACCGTGACTTCGGGCTCGTCGAGATCGGCCAGCGATGCATCCGGCTCGAGCACGATGCGCTGCATCATCGACGCGACGCGCTCGTCTCCGCGCGCACGTCCGACGAACGCCTCGATGCCCGCATGGCCGAACACGAGTACAGCGGCGAGCGCATAGGGCATGCTCATTTGCGCCGATGCCAGATTGACCGGCTCGCGGTCGCCGCACATCCCGTGTACGAATTCGCTGAGCTTCACGCGCACTTGCGCGACCGAACCACCCTTCGTCAGTTCGATGAGCGCATCCAGCGCCGAATGAATGCTGCGGCAGCACGCATGTGGCTTGATCGAGCAGCGCATGATCTTCCAGTTCGCGCCGAGTTCCGCGACGAGCGCTTCGGGGCTCGCCGAATCGGGCGCGAACGTGCGCAGGAAGCCGCCCCACACGTCCTCGAAAACGCGGCTCGCGCCGCTCATACCCTGCGCCGCGAGCAACGCCGCCGTGAGGCCGCCTTCCGCCGCGCGTCCGGAATGCAGGCGCTTGGTCTGCGACCCGTCGTGGATGAAGCCCCAGAGTCCTCCCGCGAAGCTCGCCGCATGCCCGAGCGCCGCGCCGATGCCGCGCGCATCGAGACCGAGCACGCGCGCACTCGCGGCGGCGGCGCCGAATACGCCGCAGGTCATCGTCGAATGCCAGCCGCGTCCGTTGTGCGCGGAGTAGCCGCCGCACGCTTCGAGCACGCGCCGCGCGATGTCGTAGCCGAGCACGATCGCGTGCAGCAACTCCCGGCCGGATACGGGCCGTTCGACACGGTTCAGCGCCGCAAACACCGCCGGCACGACGACCGCACCCGAGTGATCGCAACCGCCGGAATCGTCGAGTTCGAGCGCATGCGCCGCGATGCCGTTGATGAACGCGGCATCGCGTGCATGCGTGCGTTGCGATGTGCCCCATAGGATGGCGTCGCCGGTCGAGTCCATCACCGAGCGCGCAACGCGCGCCGGCTCGGTGCGCGCGCCGGCGAGCGCTGCGCCGAGCGTATCGAGCAGATGCCGTTTTGCCTTCTCGACGACCTCAGGCGGCAGATCATCGAACGACGAATCCGCGATGAAGTTCGCAAGCCGTTCCGACAGAAAGTGCTCTCGCTTGTTCATACGATGGTGTTCCTGTGACGCTCGAAGATCTCGACCGGATGTCCGGCCTCGTTGGCATCGCATCGCTCGCGCCACCACGACGCGGCCTGCGCGCCGGTCGCGAACCAGACATCGCCGCGTGCGCGCATCGTCGCGAGCAGGGACCGCAATACGCCGATGCGCCCCGCCGTGCCGATGATCTCCGGATGCAACCGCATCACGAAGCAAAGGCCAAAGCGATGAAATGCCTCGAAGTCGCGCTTCCAGTTGTCGAGCACTTCGCGATACGACGCGATGCGCGACTGACCGACCGGCACCGGCGGCGCGAGATTGAACGCGAAGTAAGGCTCGTCTTCGAGTTCCACGTGCAGCGGCAATTCGATCAACGGCGCATCGTGATGGTAGTAAGGCAGGTCGTCGCCGTGCCACGCCGAGGTCCATGCGATGCCGCGCGCGTTCAAATGCGCGGCGAAGCCCGTCGCCCAGTTGCCGGTGAACGGACGAAAGCCCACGGGAGCACGCCCGAGCGCTTCGGCGAGCGCCGCGTGCCCGCGATCGAACGCATGCTTCTGCTGCGCGAGATCGAGCGCGTCGAAGTCCTCGCAGGCATCGCCGCTTATCCCCATTTCGTGACCAGCCGCGTCGATAAGCGCGACGAGATCGCGATGCGTTCGCACGACCTGTCCAGGCACGAACCAGCTCGAAGGCACATCGTATTCAGCGAGCGTATCGAGCAGGCGATGCACGCCGCGCTTCGCGCCATAGCGCCACACGGACAAGGATTTCTCGCGGCCCTCGATAGCCGGCGTCTGCGTGCGAATGCCAAGATCGTCGTTGAAATCGACGGTGAGAATCACGGCCGAGCGCGCGCCGCCGGGCCATTTCGCAGCGTTTCTCATGCGCCCGCCTGTCCGCTCGACATCCACCAATCGGCGACTTCGCTGCCGGTCGCGAACCATGCGTCGCCCGCCGCGAGCATGTGATCGATCAAGCCCTCGATGAGCGCGATGCGCCCGGGCTTGCCCGACACCTTCGGATGAAACAGCGTGGTCATGCAGAGCCCCTCTTCATGCGAGCCGTCGAACTCGCGGCACCAGTTGTCGAGCGTCGTCTCGTAGCTCGCGATACGATCGAGGCCCGCGGGAAAGTCCGGCCTGCGCTGATATGCGAGCGATGCATAGTCGTCCAGCTCCCAGCGCGCGGGAATCTCGATCAGACCGCTCTGCGCATCGAGCACATAGGGACGATCGTCGCCGCGCATCGAGCTGGAATAGCGCACGCCGAACTCCGCGAGAATGCCGGCGGTCGCAGCAGTCCAGTCGCCCGATGGCGTGCGAAAGCCTACCGGACGCACGCCGAGATGACGCTCGAACAGATGTGTCGATATCTCCATGACCTCGCGCTGACGCTCCGGCGTGAGCGTCCAGAACGCCTCGTGCCGGTAGCCGTGATACGCGACTTCATGACCGCCGCGCACGATCTCGCGGCATTGCGACGGCCAGTTCTCCATCACCCACGCGGGTATGAAGAACGTCGCGCGCACGCCGCGTTCGCCGAGCACATCGAGAATCCTGCCGAGCGCGCGCCACGGCCCATAGGCGCCCAGCGTGAAGTGCGCGGGATTGCGCCAGATCGAGCCGTCGAGCATCGCGCCGCCGGTCGGGCCGTCGAGATCGAACGCGAGCGCGACACACGAGCGCTTGCCATTGGGCCAGCGCGGCGTCGCGGATCGTGGATCAGTTGCTTGCATTGATCAGCGCCTTTTGAACGCCATGGTCCTGCAAGCCCCACTTGGCGAGTATCTTTTGATAGGTGCCGTCGGCGATCAGCTGATCGAAGGCCTTCGTCACGGCGTCGTTGACGGCCGCGTTGTCCTTCGCCATGCCGACGCCCATGTATTGCGACATGAACGGCGCGCCGATCGTCACGTAGGCGTTCTGATCGATCCGGTTCTGATACGGCATGGTCTCGCCGCCCTGCACGGCTGCGTCGAGCCGTCCCTGACGCAGTTGCATGCGCGCATCCGAGGAGCCATCGGTGCCGACGACCGTGACCGGCTTCTTGCCCGGCTTCACGCAATGCTCGTCGCTCCACGCCTTGATGTTCGTAGGAAACGACGTGCGCCGGCTCGAACCGATCGTCTTGCCGCACAGCGTATCCATGTTGGGGAAATCGCCCGCGCGTGTTTTCAGCGCATAGAACTGCGGACCGCTCTTCAGATAGTCGAGAAAGTTCACCGACGCGCGCCGCTCGGGAATATCCGTCATGCCCGACAGGATGATATCGACGCGCTTTGTGGCGAGCGCGCTCAGCATCTGATCGAAGCTCGTTTCCTGCCATACCATCTTCACGCCCATCTTCGCGGCGAGCGCTTCGCCGAGATCGATGTCGAAGCCGGTCAGCTTGTCGGTTTCGGGGTCCTTGAACTCGAACGGCGGATAGTTCGGCACCACGGCGGCGACGATTTCCTTCTTGCCTGGCGCGGACGTCTGCGCGCTGGCCGCATCGACATGCAGCAGCGCGGCGGCGCACACCAATGCACAGAGGCTTTGCAAACGAAGAATGGCTTTCATGAAACGCTCGCTCCGGAATCGATTGATTGAATAAGCTTCAGACGTTCTCAGGCCAGCACGGCGGAAATGAAATCTCGCGTGCGGGCATGGCGCGGTTCGGACAGCACCTGCTCTGGCGGTCCGGCCTCGACGATTTGCCCTTGATCCATGAATACAACGCGATTCGCCACTTCGCGCGCGAAGCCCAGTTCGTGGGTGACGATGATCATCGTCATGCCGCTTCGAGCGAGGCCGCGCATCACGGCGAGCACTTCACCGACCAGTTCGGGATCGAGCGCGGACGTGGGTTCATCGAACAGCAGCAGTTGCGGATGCATCGCGAGCGCGCGTGCGATGGCCACGCGCTGCTGCTGGCCGCCCGACAACTCCACGGGAAAGGCATCGCACTTGTGGCCGAGTCCCACGCGTTCGAGCAGCGCGCGCGCTTCCTTCACGGCTTCCACGCGCGGCCGCTTCAGCACATGCACCGGACCTTCGATCACGTTCTCCAGCGCCGTCATGTGCGGGAAAAGATTGAAGCGCTGGAAGACCATCGCGGTCGCGAGACGCTGCCGCGCGATCTCCTTCTCCGAGAGTTCATGGAGCTTGTGTCCCGCCTGCCGATAGCCGAGCAATTCGCCCTTCACCCACAGCGATCCTTCGCTGACCGTTTCGAGCTGGTTGATGCAGCGCAGGAACGTGCTCTTGCCCGAGCCGGAAGGCCCGATGATGCACAGCACTTCGCCCTCGGCGACATCGAGCGTGATGCCCTTCAGCGCCTGGAACTCGCCGAACGATTTGCGCACATCCGATGCGCGTACGATTGGATTCATGCGTGTCTCCTCACTGACGGCTCGAGGCGCGACCCGCGCCGCGCGCATAGCGCCGCTCGACCCGCGTCTGCAGAAACGAAAGCACCGTGACGACGACGAGATACCAGATCGCCCCGACGATCAGCAGCTCGATCACGCGTCCGTTCGCGTAGTAGATGTTCTGCGCGTTGTGCAGCATCTCCGCGTACTGGATCACGCTCGCGAGCGACGTGAGCTTGACCATGCCGACGAGCTCATTGCCGATGGGCGGCACGATCACGCGCATCGCCTGCGGAAGAATGATGCGGCGCAGTGCCTGAAGGCGCGGCATGCCGATCGACTTCGCCGCTTCGTATTGCCCGGTATCGACGGACAGCAGCCCCGCGCGCACCACTTCCGACGTATAGGCACCCTGATTGATGCCCAGTCCGAGAAGCGCCGCGAGAAACGGCGTCATTACATCGACCGTGCGCAACGCGAACACGCCCGGAATGCCGATGGTCGGAAACACGAGTGCGAGGTTGAACCACAGGAGCAGTTGCAGAATGACCGGCGTGCCGCGAAAGAGCCACACGTAGCCTTGCGAGACGGAACTCAGCACCGGATTGCTGGAGAGCCGCATCACCGCCGTGATGACGCCAAGCGTGATGCCCAACGCCATCGCGAGCATCGTCATGACGATGGTGTTGACGAGGCCCATCAGGATCGTGCGCGCGGTGAGAAAGCGCCCGACCGTCTGCCATTCGATCTGCCCGCGCGCGAACGCCGCGACGATATATCCGATCACGACGATGATCGCCGCCGACGCCACATAGCGGCCCCAGTACCTGCGACGCACGCGTTCGAGCGTCGACGGCTGCGCTGTCATCGAATGCTGCGCCTGCTCCGCTGCGCTCAACATGTCGGACCTCCGTATTCGTTTGCCCATTCGCTCTGCCGCGCGAGCGCCAGTTTCAGGCGATCGATCTGCTCGACGACGCGTGCCGGCGCCGTGCCGCCGAAGCCGCTGCGTGCATCGACGGCGGCTTCGAGCGTGAGACGGTCCAGCACGTCTGCATGAAGACGCGGATCGACTGCGGCGAGCAGGTCCACCGTCACCTCGGACAATTCGATGCCGCGTTCCTCGCACGCCCGCACCAGCGCGCCGGTGATCTCGTGCGCCTCGCTGAACGGAATGCCTGCGAGCGCGAGCCAGTCGGCCACTTCGGTCGCGAGCGTGAAGCCGAGCGGCGCCTGCCTGCGCAATTCGTCCACGTTCACGCGCATCGTGCGGATCATGCCGGCCATCGCGGGCAGCGTGAGCGCGAGCGTGTCGATGCTGTCGAACGCGGCGTTCTTGTCTTCGGCGAGATCGCGGTTGTACGCGAGCGGCAGCGACTTGAGCGTCGCGAGCAGGCCGCTCAGATTGCCGATCAGACGCCCTGCCTTGCCGCGCGTCAGTTCCGCGATGTCGGAGTTCTTCTTCTGCGGCATGATCGAGCTGCCGGTCGCGTAGCCGTCGTCGAGCTCGACCCAGCGGAACTGGCGCGAAGTCCAGAGAATCACTTCCTCCGAGAGCCGCGACAAGTCCACCGCCAGCATGCTCGTGACGAACAGGAATTCAGCGACGTGATCGCGCGCCGCGACGGCGTCGATCGAGTTTTCGCAGGGCCCGTCGTAGCCGAGTTCGCGTGCGGAGAGCGCCGGATTCACGCAGATGGCCGAGCCCGCGAGCGCCGCCGCGCCGAGCGGCGAACGCGCGCTGCGCCGGTCCCAGTCGAGCAGGCGATCGACATCGCGATAGAACGCCTGCGCATGCGCCAGCAACTGATGCGCGAACACGACGGGCTGCGCCGGCTGCAGATGCGTGAAGCCCGTGCTGTAGCTGCGCAGATGCGCTTCTGCCTGAGCGATGAGCGCATCCTGCAGCGCAATCACGTCGCGCGCGATCCTGCGCGCCTTGTCGCGCAGGAACAGGCGCAGGTCGTTGGCGGCCTGGTCGTTGCGCGAGCGTCCCGCGCGCAGCTTCGCGCCCGCCGCGCCGAGCCGTTCCGTCAGCACACGTTCGAGGAACGTGTGCACGTCCTCGTCGTGCGGCGACGGCGCGAGCCGGCCTTCGATGAATTCGGCGCGCACCTGCTCCATTTCCTTCAGCAGGTCTTGCAGTTCGTCCGCGTTCAGGATGCCCGCGCGCTGCAGCTCGCGGGCGTGCGCCTTGGAGCCTGCCAGGTCATAGGGCGCGAGCCTGAAAAAGCTTTCCTCGGAGCGCGACAGCGCCTTGAGTTCGGCTGCGGGCGCCGATCTGAAACGTCCGCCCCACAGCCGTTCGGTCCCTTCCGTCACCTTCATGCCTCATCCTCGTCACGTTGAGTTCACGACGAGCATAGGCCTACAATTTTTTTGTTTGTAGCGAGATTTTGAACCTGCTTTAATGAAATTTTTCTCAGCATCTCAACTGTGAACCGGCCGAACGACCATGCGTAGCCGCCTGCCGCCGCTCAATCCCCTGCGCGCTTTCGAAGCGACCGCGCGCCATGCCACCGTCGCCAAGGCCGCCGAGGAGCTGAACGTCACGGCGAGCGCGGTCAGCCATCAGGTGCGCGTGCTGGAGGAATCGCTCGGCGTCGACCTGTTCATCCGCTCGCGCGCGCGGCTCAAGCTCACGCCGGCGGGCGAAGCACTGCTGCCCTCGGTGCGCGGCGCGTTCGAGATGATCGCCACGGCAGTCGCGAAGGTGGGCGAGACGGTCGTTGCGGGGGATCTCGTCGTGTCGGCGCCGCTCTCGTTCACCTCGCGCTGGCTCGCGCGGCATATCGGCGACTTTCTGCATCGCTATCCGTCGATCAAGCTGAAGTTGATTCCGTCGAACGACGACAAGGAAGTCTATTCGCCTGACGTGGATGTCTGCATCCGCTACGGCGAGGCGCACTGGAAAGACCGCTCGGTCACGCTGATCGAGCATCCGTCGCTGTATCCGGTGGTGAGTCCCGCGTTGATGAACGGCCCGAAGGCGATCCGCTCACCCGACGACCTGCGGCACTATGCGCTGTTCTGCGAGCACGCCGGTTCGTGGATGCGCTGGCTCATGGAAGCGAAGGTGGAGCATCCCGAACGCATGCGCGTTCTGGAGATCGGCAATGCTCATATCGCGGTCGAGGCTGCCCTGCACGGTCAGGGCGTCGCACTCGGCGACAGCATCTCCGTGCGCGACGATCTCATCGAGGGCACGCTCGTGCGGCCGTTCAAGGCTACCGTGCCGTCGCGGCATCCGTACCATATCGTGCGGCCGCCGGAGCGCGCGGATGCGCCGCTCGCATCCGTATTCGTGTTCTGGCTCGAACAGCATCTGAGCGAGTCGGCATAGGTCTGCTGCGGCTCGCGAGCCAGCGGGCGTCAATTCGCGCGACGCGATCGCATGTTCCGGCAATGTGTCCAGCGGTTGACAGAGCCGATGCGAGATCAAAGGTTGGAAAACCGTATATACTGTTTTTTCCGATCGAAGGGAGAGACCATGAACACGCCAAAAATCGAACCGCCTACCAAGAAAGCCTTCAACTTCCCGAAAAGCGCCCCGGCAAAGAACAAGAAGGCGCTTGCGAAAGCGCCCGTCGCCAGCGAGGTCGAAAACGCTGCGCCCACGCCCCGTGCGGCAAAGAAGACTGCCAGGAAAGAAGTGATCAAGCCGTCCGCCAGCGCGTCGAAGCCCGGGAAGGCTGAACAGAGCAGCCAGAAGCTCGCCAAGCCAGCCGCGGAAAAGTCCGCCCGGACTGTGGCCAGCAAATCCAAGGACACAGCAAGCGCAAGCGAGGCGAAGCGAGCGAAGAAAGAAAAGGTCGTGCGCGACAGCTTCACGATGCCGAAATCGGACTATGCGAAACTCGCGTCACTCAAGCAGAAATGTCTCGCGAACGGCGTACGTGTAAAGAAGAGCGAACTTCTGCGCGCCGCGCTCGCCATGCTGGATAGCGCGCCGGAGAAGCGTATCGTCGCGGCGATCAAGGCGCTCGAAACGGTCAAGACGGGCCGTCCAGCGGCCGTCTGACGACCCTCGAATGAGCATGCGATGCGAGGTGACGAGATTGACGCCACGAGCGCCTCACATCGCATAAGCGTCTCCTATCCTCGAGCAAGCCAGCGGCCACGCCTGATAAGCAATCTCCGCCCGAAGGACGGGAAGATCCGTGGAGTCGCACTCCACGACGCATTCAAGCGTGAATCTCAGGCCAGCAACTTCCGAGCGGGCGCACTTGAGCAGCGCATCCAGACGAATGCACGCATTCACCGCAACCGGCGCGTGCCGAAGGATCGCGCGCAGCGGCATCGTCGTCCACACTCAACTGGTCACGGGCGTCGGTCGCCGCAGCCCGAAGCGGCCGCGGCCGCGGCCCTTCATTATTCACGCCTTATGGTCACGCAGGAATCGGAAGAATTCCACGCCTTCCTGCAGGCGTCGTTTCATCATCTCCCAGCTCACGAGCATCTCGCGGACGATTTCCCAGATTTTCGTGGGCCTGAAATAAAAGCGCTTGTAAAACTCCTCGACGCCGAGAAAGATCTCTTCGCGCGACAGGTGCGGATAGCCGATAGCCGATTGCTGAGTACCCGCTGAACTGACGAGCGTGATGACCTTGCTCTTCTCCAGCCATCCATTCTCGACAGCCTGCTTGTGAAGGACCGTCCCCGGATACGGCGCGGCGAGCGAAACCTGGATGGTGTGCGGATTGATCTCTTTTGCGTACTGGATAGTTTTCTGAATCGTTTCTTGCGTTTCTCCCGGAAGCCCAAGAATGAATGTGCCGTGGATCTTGATGCCGAGCTTGCGGCAATCTTCACTGAAGCGGCGCGCCATATCGGTGCGCAGCCCTTTTTTGACATTGACCAGAATCTGGTCATCACCCGATTCGTAGCCCACCAGCAAAAGGCGCAGGCCGTTATCCTTCATCACCTTGAGGGTCGAGTACGGCACGTTCGCCTTCGCGTTACAGGACCACGTCACCCCCAGCTTGCCGAGACCGCGAGCAATCTCCTCGGCCCTCGGCCTGAGATCGGTGAAGGTGTCGTCATCGAACATGATCTCCTTCACTTCGGGCATGTTGTCCCTGATCCATTTCACTTCTTCGAGGACGTTCTCCACCGACCGGGTCCGGTAGCGATGCCCGCCGACCGTATGCGGCCAGAGGCAAAACGTGCACCGCGACTTGCAGCCCCGCCCCGTGTAGAGCGATACATAGGGATGCTTGAGATATCCGCTGAAGTAGTTCTCGGTCTTGAGGTCACGCTTGTAGATGGGCGCGACGAACGGCAACTGATCCATGTCTTCGAGAATCGGCCTGGCTTCGTTGTGCGTGATGCCACCGTCGGGTAGCCGATAACTCAGGCCGGGAATAGCCTCGAACGGCACTCCCTGCGCGATGTCGCGGCACGTGAAGTCGAATTCTTCACGGCACACGAAATCGATCGAATCGCTCGCGGCAAGCGAGCCGTGAGGATCGACGGCCACCTTTGCCCCGATCATCCCGATCCGGATGCTGGATTTGCGTTGTTTCAGATGCTCCGCGAAACGCACATCGCTCGAGAACGACGGCGAGCTCGTATGAATGATGATCAGATCGTATTCCTGAGCGATGTCCAGCGTCGCATCCAGAGACAGGCCATCCGCGGGGGCGTCCACGACACGGCTATCCGGGACCAGCGCAGCGGGCTGGACGAGCCACGTCGGATACCAGAACGATCGTATCTCGCGTCTCGTCTGGAAGCGTGAGCCTGCTCCGCCATCGAAGCCGTCGAACGAAGGTGCCTGGAGAAACAGTGTTTTCATGGATGCCCTCAAAGGTTACGGGATTACTTTGCGTTCACGTTGTCCAGCTTGGCAGCCATCGAGCGCCGAGGACCGAACGAACGCTCGGCCGCCTGCCAGTAAACGAGCCCCGGCACGAAGAACAGCAGATCGCGCACGCGCCGCGCACCTGCGAGCGCGAGACACGTGGGCGCATCGATGCCCAGCATGCCGCCGATCAGAACGAAACCGCCTTCCTGCACGCCGATGCCACCCGGCACGACAAAGGCCACACTGCTGACGAGTTGAATCAGCGCCTCCAGCACGAACGCCGTCGTGAAGCTTGCATTCGAGCCGAGCACGCGCAACGCCACCCAGATCTCCAGTGCCAGGCCGAGGCACTGCAGCGTTTGCCAGACGAACACATAGCGCGCCACGATGCCGGTCTGTCGCCAGATCAGCTTGATGGACTGATCGATTCGCGCTGACTTTCCGACCAGGGCGTACACCTTTCCGCTGGTGACCTTGTTGAGCGTTCGCGCGACACGTTCGAACGGCCGTGCATGCTGCACGAGCACGAACAGCAGGAGCACCGGCATGAGTCCGGCAAGACCCCATGCGAACCCTCCCGCAAGACGCGCGGCATCCGACGAAGTCTGCCCCAGCACGTAGCCAATGGCTACGAGCGCAAAGACGACCTGACTGATCAGCGTGAGTTGCATGTCGACGACGAGACTCGCCACCGCTGTTGCCGGACGCACACCGACACGACCGAGCAGGCGAAATGACACGATCTCTCCGCCGATCCGCGCGACGGGCAGCAGTCCGTTGATCGACTCGCGAATCCAGACGAGCTTGAGCATGGTCGCGAAGGAAGGCCGCTCTGCATCGCGTATCAGCAGGCGCCAGTCCCAGGCGTTCGGCAACATCGGAAGGATATGCACGAGCGCGGCCAGCAGCAGCCCGGCGCCGCCGGTTTCCAGCAAATGCAGGATCGCTACAGGGTCATCGCGCCAGATGAGCCATCCTGCGATCACCAGGCCGAGCAACGCGGCAATGGACCCGAGAAATTTCATTTCGGCACGTCCTGTCCAGAACGAGTGGCAGATGTCGAATCGATGATCATTTCAGGCCTGGGTCACGTTGGACACACGGCGACATCAAGCCGTCCCCATCGACATCGAAGCGTCGTCCGCGCCATAACACGCGAAACGAGAGGAAGCTCGCCACGTAGATTACGAATTGAAGGACATCCCAGAGCGGCAACCATGGGAAGCCGTTGCAGCGCTCGCCCGTCGAGCGATCGGTTTGCCATACCAGCAGTGCACGAACGACGAGCGTCAGCACGACCAACCCGCATGCCAGTGGATTGCCGGAAGAAAAGAGCACGGCGAGCAATGCAAGCGGAAACGGATGCATCAGGACGGCGCCGAGATGCCCCATCCTGTCCGCAGCGCGGATCGTGCGGCTCCACCGCAACTCGTGCGCGAACAGTTGGGAAAACGTGGTTTCGACGCAGGCGTGACTCACGATGAAAGGCGCAACGACGACTGAAGCGCCACTGCTGCGGACCGCTTCGCCAATCGCGTAGTCTTCCGCGAGATGATGTCCGAACTGCGCGAGGCCACCGATGCGCTGCAGTGTCGCCCTCATGATGGCAATCGACTGGCCGAAGCAAGGTCGCGCGCGTTCAATCGAGAGTCCGGTCACTACGCCGGGCAGGAAGTGATAGTCGGTCATGGCGCCGCTGACCCGAGGCCAGAACCCGGGCGCACACATTCCGCGATAGGCGCAAGTAACAAGGCCGACGCCGGGTTGCTGAAGCGCACCTACGACGTCGCGCAGGAAGCTGGGCTTCACGCGGACGTCGCTGTCGGCGAAGCAGAGCAGGTCGTGCTCCGCGCGGTCCAGCATGTTCGCAAGATTGGCGACTTTTCGGTTGGGCCCGTACACCCTGGCGTCTACGACGACTGTTATGTGTTTCTCGGGAAAGCGCGCGCACAACATGTCGACCGCTTTAAGCGCCGCGTCACCCTCGTCATGGACGCCCAAAACATATTGAACCGCTCCGGGATAGTCCTGCTGCACAAAGCTCGTCAAGTTCTCGAATAGCTGCCACTCGGCGCCGTGCAATGGCGTGATGACGGTGACCGCCGGGAAGGAGACGGGCGCGTGTATCGGACGCGAGAAGAAACGTCGCATGACGAAGCTCGCCGACACGGTGTACGCGACACCGACGCCGGAGCACAGTGCGGATAAGGTGGCGGCACAGGCAAAGAGCAGGTGGACAACATGCGGTTGAGCCATATGCCTCGGAGACCATAGCACCGTTGGGATGCCAAGCCTGAGTGACAGTTGCTTAAGACAACCTTAAGGACGGCGCCAGCCGTCGCACTATCGCCGTCTTTCTGGCGATAAGCAAACTGTCAGGAGAAGCGTTCAGGCTCGAGATCAACTGCTGCTACACCCGTTCCATGTCGATCACACTCGTGCGTCGAACCTGCAGATCATCGAAAGGCATAGGCAAGCCCAACACCGTATGTCAGTTGATTGCGCGTGCCACGCTGCGTCACGATGGGGCTGGCCGCCGAGTCGCCCATCAGACGCTGGTAATAGACCATCGCGCCCGCGTACCATTTCGGGCTGATTTGAAAGATACCGGCAATCCAGCCGGTAATCTGATTGAGGCCGCCTCCGGGATTGAAGACCGGTAATCCGCTCTTCTGCGAGTCCTCGGATGTCACGCCGTAGTAGGTCTCGTTGAAGCCGCCGCTCACCCATGTCGCGCCGAGTCCGCCGCCGACGAACACGCGCGAATGCAGCGGAAACCACGCGCTCGTATTCACCGACGTGCGCGCACCCGTGTAGACGGCACCGGCATTCGTGACGACGGTAATCTCCCCTCGCAAACGGTACGGCACATCGCCGATGTGACTGTATTCGTAGCCGACGTACCCGCCCCCTTCGAGCGTGGTGGAGACGTCGTGGACCTGTGACACCACGGGGTCGTCGACATTCCGTCGTCCTAGACGAAGCGCCAGCGCCGGCCCCCACTGAAACCCCGTCAGGCTTCCGAAGTTGTATTGCGTATACGTTCCGTACCATTCGAACAGATGGCCACCGCTCGTCACGTAACGCATGCCCGGAAGCACGCCTACGATGCGGTCCTTGCCGCCGGCATACTCGGTGGTCGAGCCGATCCCCGCGCCGAAGAAATTGGGCAATGCGTTCGAAAAATCGACCGGGCTCGCGCAGGCGCTGCCGAGGACAAGCGAAGAACAGGCGCCGATGATCACTCTGCATGGTTTCACGCGTGCCTCTCCGGTCGATATAACCCCCGCCTGCCTCGCCCGATATCCCGCGTTGAGCGTTCGCTTTACAAAAGTCATTCACAATGGCCGAGGATGCAGCTATCTTGATGCACACACGACATCCAGGATGTCTCGACCCGTCCTCCGGAACTCACATCATGCTTGCGTGCAATCTCAGGCTCATCGCGTTCGTTGCTGCCATTCTCGTCTGCTCCTGGCCGGACGTGTCTTCGGCAACGGAGCAGGCACAGCAAAGGCGCGCCGGGCGCGACGTCCGCCAGGATACGCGCCAGCACGCCCGGCACACGAAGCAGGACTGCCGCGCCGCCAACCAGCAATCGAACGCGCATTGCCGGCACGACAAGCGGGAGACTAAGCAGCACGGGCGTCAAGCCGCAAGAAACATCAAATACTGATCAAGCAGGACGCGGTCAAGGCCAGTTCGCGTCACTGCTTCTCGATGCGCCACTCTTGCCGGACTGTTGTTGTCGTGCACATGCACCCATGCGTCAGTTCCTGCTAGCGCGACGACGGATCGGACGGCGGAAGCCCGAAGTGCGTTTTGACATCCCGCACGCCCGGGACGTTCTCGGCTGCGACGCGGATCGCGTTGCCTTCCTCCGAACCCACGACCGGCCCCCAGAGATGCACGGTTCCGTTTTCGACGGTGACGTTTTCTCGTGCCAGCGCCCAGGGATGGTCCTTCATGGCCGCGAGCACGTCCTCGCGGATCGCGTTATCGCCGCTCTCCGCCGTAGCGGACACATCGGGCGCCATGGTCACGAGCGCGCGAATCAGGTTGGCGCGGCTTACCACGCCGACGATTTTTCCGTCGCGCATGACCGGCACGCGCTTGATATGGCGACGATCGAGCAGCTCGGCGATATCGGCGACCGGACATGATTCGGTCACCGTCGAGACATCGGTGGTCATCACGTCCTTGACCTTCCGCGCATGTTCCTTCACATACTGGCTCGCGAGTTCGGTCGTGGACGCGGCAAGTTCGAGCCACCACGAACGCTGTTTGACGCCGGTCCCGATTTCCGCGCGACGCATCAGATCGCCCTCCGTGACCATGCCGAGCAGTGTGCCGGACTCGTCGACCACGGGCATGCCGCTGATGCCGGCGAACACCATCATCCCCGCCGCGTGCCGTATGGTCATGTCCGGAGTGGCCGTAATGATCGAAGTCGTCATGATGTCGGAAGCTCGCACGTTCATCTCCTTCAGCCGGGTCACGATGCCGCTGTGGTCACAGTATGCGAACTCCAAAGTGAATTCAAGAAACAGGACGCGTGCATGTCCAGGAGACTTTAAGTACCAACTTACGCAAAGCCGTGCTACTTGTATTTCGTGTTCGTGCGTGATATCGACTCTATATGGAAGGGTCATCCGAAGCTGCAGATGACACCGGCAGCGCTCAGCGTCCTCGCGGCGACCAGATGACTCGTACGCGGTGCAACGCCGCGAGTAACCATGCGACATACATTCCGATGCACGTTCATTGAATGGAGACGTCGTTATGAGCAAGCACTCCAGAAGCGACGCACCGCAAAAGCCCGTTCCCGAGAGCGATGAACTTCGACTCGTCGATGCATGGTGGCGCGCGTGCAATTACCTTTCGGCGGGCATGATCTTTCTCATCGAAAATCCGCTGTTGCGAGAGCCGCTCAAATCCGGGCACGTTAAACAACGCCTGCTCGGTCACTGGGGCGCGAGCCCCGCGCTCTCGTTCACGTGGGCGCATCTGAACCGCGTAATCAAGCGCGACGATCTCGACGTGATCTTCATGGCAGGACCCGGTCATGGCGCGCCCGGCGTGCTCGGCCCCGCCTATCTGGAAGGCACCTATTCGGAGGTGTATCCGGACAAGAGCGAAGATGCCGAAGGCATGCAGAAGTTCTTCAAGCAGTTCTCCTTTCCCGGTCATATCGGCTCACACGTGACGCCGGAGACCCCGGGCTCCATTCATGAAGGCGGAGAGCTTGGCTATAGCCTCTCTCACGCCTATGGGGCGGCACTGGACAACCCGGGCTTGATCGTCGCGTGCGTGGTCGGCGACGGCGAAGCGGAGACCGGTCCGCTCGCGACGGCCTGGCACTCGAACAAGTTCATCAATCCCGCGCGCGACGGCGCCGTGCTGCCGATCCTGAACCTGAACGGCTACAAGATCGCCAATCCGACGATCCTCGCGCGCATCAGCCACGAGGAACTGGAGGCCTTGTTCGTCGGCTATGGCTACCGGCCTTATTTCGTCGAGGGATCGGATCCGGCCGAAATGCATCGGAAGATGGCGGAAACGCTCGATGCCGCGACCGCCGAGATCCGCGCGATCTGGGACGAAGCGCGCAACGGCAAGGACGTCGAGCGGCCGCGCTGGCCGATGATCGTGTTGCGCACGCCGAAAGGCTGGACCGGCCCGAAGGAAATCAACGGCCACAAGGTCGAGGGCTCGTGGCGCGCGCATCAGGTGCCGTTCTCCGATGTGCATAACAATCCCGCGAATCTCGCGGTGCTCGAACGCTGGATGCAGAGCTACAAGCCCGAAGAGCTTTTCGACGACGACGGCAGGCTGCGCGCGGAGATTCGGGCGATCGCGCCCACCGGCACGCGACGCATGAGTGCCAATCCCCACACGAACGGCGGCGTGCTTCGCAAGGAACTGAAGCTTCCCGATTTCCGCGCCTATGCCGTCGATGTCGGTCAGGCCGGCAAGATCCAGCACGAAAACACGCGTCCGCTGGGCGCGTTCCTGCGCGACGTCATGCGTTGCAACATGGACAGGTTCCGCGTGTTCGGCCCCGACGAAACGGCATCGAATCGACTTCAGGCCATCTATGAAGTCAGCAAGAAAGTCTGGATGGCCGATCTCCTTCCGGAAGACGAGGACGGCGGCGAGCTGTCGCGCGATGGCCGCGTCATGGAAATGCTCTCCGAGCACACGCTGCTCGGCTGGCTCGAAGGCTATCTGCTGTCAGGGCGGCACGGCTTCTTTCATACCTACGAAGCATTCGCGCATGTGATCGATTCGATGTTCAATCAGCATGCGAAATGGCTCGACATCTGCAAGAACCATGTGCCGTGGCGCGCGTCGGTTTCGTCGGAAACCATCCTGCTCTCGTCCACCGTATGGCGGCAGGATCACAATGGCTTCTCGCATCAGGATCCCGGCTTCATCGATCTCGTCACCAACAAGAGCCCTTCCGTGACGCGCGTGTATCTGCCGCCGGACGCCAACACGCTGCTCGTCGTGGCCGACCAGTGCCTGCGCTCGAGCGATTGCATCAATGTGATCGTCGCGGACAAGCAGAAGCATTTGCAGTTCACGACCATCGACGAAGCGATCGTCCACTGCGCGAAGGGCATCGGTGTGTGGCGCCGCGCGAGCAACGACGAGAACGACGAACCCGACGTGGTCATGGCGTCCTGCGGCGATGTCGCGACGCAGGAAGCGCTCGCCGCGACCGCCATACTCCGCGAGCGTCTGCCGGAGCTCAAGGTGCGCTTCGTGAACGTGGTCGATCTCTTCAAGATGCAGCCCAACACGGAGCATCCGCACGGCTCGAGCGTGCGCAATTTCGAGAGCCTGTTCACCATCGACAAGCCCGTGATCTTCAATTTCCACGGCTATCCGTGGCTGATCCACAGGCTCGCCTACCGGTTCCGCAATCACGAGAATCTGCACGTGCGCGGCTATAAAGAGAAGGGCAATATCAATACGCCGCTCGAACTGGCGATACTCAATCAGGTCGATCGTTTCAATCTCGTGATCGATGTGCTCGATCGCGTGCCGCGCCTGCGCGGTAGAACCGCGCATCTGAGAGAGGACATGAAGAACGCGGTCATCTCTCATCTGGATTACGCGCACACGCACGGCACCGACAAGCCGGAAATCGCGGAATGGGTGTGGCCGTTTTGATATCCGAACGGGGGTGGTCATGACGACGCGCTATGGACGGCTCCTGAGTGCCAGCCTCGTCGTCTTGCTGGCAGGCTGCCCCTCGAAACAGCAGGATCAGCCGGCTCAGACTCAAGCGACGTCGGCGCCTGCTCAAGCTTCGGCGGCGCCGCCTGCCTCCGTCGCGGCGCCGGTTTCGGCAGCGGTGCCCGCCTCCGTTGCGGCTGTGCCGCCGCTGCCCGCTTCCGCGACGCAGCCTGCGGCCCAGCAATATCCGCCCGAAGAACTCGAGGCGCTGGTCGCGCCGATCGCACTCTATCCCGATTCGCTGTTGTCGCAGGTGCTGATGGCATCGACGTATCCGCTGGAAATCGTGCACGCCGCGCGTTGGGTCAGATCGAATCCGAATGTGAAAGGCGACGCCGCGGTAAAGGCCGTGCAGGATCAGACATGGGACGTCAGCGTGAAGTCGCTGGTGGCGTTTCCCCAGGTGCTCGTCCCCATGAACGACAAGCTGGACTGGACCCAGCGACTCGGCGATGCATTTCTCGCGCAACCCAACGACGTGCTGGCCGCCGTGCAGCGTCTGAGGATTCGCGCGCAGGACACCGGACATCTGAAGTCGACGCCGCAGCAGAAAGTGAGTGTCGAAGCACGGTCCGCCACGAGCCAGAGCGGCCAGCCGGGTCAGGCGCCGCCCACGCAGATCGTGCGTATCGAACCGGCCAATCCGCAGGTCATCTACGTGCCCTCCTACAATCCGACCGTCGTGTATGGCGCCTGGCCCGCGCCGGCCTATCCGCCGACCTACTGGCCGCCCCCACCGGCCTATTACCCCGGCGCCGCCCTTGCGAGCGGCTTTGCGTGGGGCCTCGGCATTGCCGCGGCGGGCGCGATCTTCAGCGATTGCAACTGGAACAACAACGACGTCAACGTCAACATCAACAAGGCCACGAACATCGATCGCAACTTCGACCGCACCAAGGTCGAGGGCGGCAAGTGGCAGCATGACGCGCAGCATCGCCAGGGCGTTTCCTATCGCGACAACGCAACGCGCGACAAGTACTCACGCGGCGTGCAAGGTGCCGATGCCCGGCGCGACTATCGCGGACGCAACGGCGCTACGCCGGAGCGCGCGGGCGCGGCCAATCGGCCCGCGACACGCGACCAGGCGGCCAACCGGCCTCGCGCCAACAACGCGAACGTCGCCAACCGCGCCGACGCCGCCAATCGCGCGCATGCGCAAAATCGTCAGGCGGGAGCGGGCAATCGGGCGCAGACGGCCGACCGCAAAGCGCCAGCGGCCAATCGGCCTCAGACCGCCAATCGGCCGGCGCACACGCCAGAGCGCGCTCAATCACACGCCCGTGGCGGCGCAGCGGGCGCGCAGGCGGGCAACCGGGGCGCATACGGCGGCGGCGCGCGCGACACCGCATTTCAGGGTGTCGGCGGCGGCGGCGCGGCGCAACGCGATTTCAACCGTGGACAGTCGAGCTTCCAGTCATCGAACTTCCATCGTGGTGGCGGCGGTGGCGGCGCGCGTGGTGGTGGTGGCGGCGGTGCGCGCCACGGCGGACGGCGCTGAGGAGAGCGATCATGAAGAGACTATCGGAGATTGGCGCGCTCCTCGCCTTGGCCGGCAGCACGCTGAGCGTCGCGTTCGCGCTCGCCGTCATTCCGGTTCCGGCGATGAGCGCGCAGAAGTTCTTCCAGACACCCGAGGCGGCGATGAACGCCTTCGGTACCGCCGTCGCCGGCAACGACGAAGGCGAGCTCAAGGCTTTGCTGGGCGCCGACTTCCGCAACGTGATTCCTTCGGTCGGCGCCGAGCTGCGCAGCAAGTTCCTGACCGCGTGGCAGGCTTCGCACGCGATCCAGACGACCGGCAATGACCACGCCCGGATCGCCGTCGGCAACGACGGCTGGACGCTGCCGATCCCCCTCGTGAAAACGCAGCAAGGCTGGGAATTCGACATGCGCGCTGGCGCCGACGAGATGCGCCTTCGGGAGATCGGCCGCAACGAGCTTGCCGTGATCCAGACGATGCTCGCGATCTACGATGCACAACGCGACTACGCATCGAAGTATCACGACGGCAACAAGGTCTACGTCTATGCGGACAAGTTCGCTAGCAGCAACGGCAAACACGACGGCCTGTACTGGCCGACCAGCGCCGACGAGGAACCGAGTCCGCTCGGTCCGGCCTTCATGACAGCCGGCGCTCGCGCCAGATCGGAGTCGGGCTACTACGGTTATCACTACAAGCTGCTGCGCGCCCAGGGGACTCATGCGCCGGGTGGCGCATACGACTACATGGTCAATGGCCGTCTGTTCGGCGGCTTTGCCGTGGTCGCATGGCCGGCCCATTATGGGGAAACGGGCATCAAGAGCTTCATGGTCAGTCACGACGGACAGGTCTATGAGCGCGACCTCGGCCCGGACGGCGACAAGAAGGTCCAGGCGATGAAGTCATTCGATCCCGGACCGGGTTGGGAAAAGGTGTCGCCCTGAAGGGGTCGGTTCGCGAACTCAGCCGATTCTCGGGTTCACAACCGAGATCGTCAGACCTGACGGTATCCCGTTACCCAGGTACCAGTTCTTCTGCCACACCGGATTCGTGTTGGTGATCGCTCCCGTCACGATGTAGCCGCTCGGCGCCATGCCGCCCACGCTGAACGGGCCATCCACCAGGCTGTTGTCGATATGGTTCGTGATCTGAATATCGACAGTCTTGGGAATCGGTCCCGCGAGCGATCCCAGATCGACCTGGATGCCCGGGCCGGCGCAGCCCAGCGTCTTCGGGCTGACGATCCTGATCGCCCGGAACACCGCCGTGTTGTCATTCGGTTCGATGTCGAGCCCCGCCCCCGGAGCCGTTCCACCGATGTTCTGCCAGACAGGGCTGTTGAACGTGACGGTGTCGCCCGAAATGATCGACACACCCTGGCGGCGACAACCATCCGCGAGATGGTTGCTGATCGTGATGCCCTTGCTCGTCACGCCGTCCACGGAGTAGCTGTTGGCAATGTAGATGCCGTCACCCCAGCAGTCGATGGTCGTCGGCGACGTGATCGTGATGTTCGAACTGCCTGCGATCGAAATGCCCATGCCCCACTCGCCCGACGTCGCCGCATTGAGCGACTTGCTGCCGTCGAGGTATGGAGATTCGATGTTCACGTTGCTCACATCCCAGAGACGCATCATCTGATACGAGTCGGTATTGTGAGCCAGCAGCTTGATCGAAGCGCCTTGTGCGAAGCGGATGTGCGTGTTCGAGCGCAGCGTGAGTCCCGTGCTGTCGATCCGGCTTTGCCCGGTGATCAGGAGAATCTGCCCGACCGATCCGTCGATCGCGGCCTGCAGCGCCACGCGGTCGTTCGTGATGCCGTCGCCCTTCACGCCGAAGGAGGTGTCCGTCAGGACGCCGTTCGGGCTGACGTCGCTCGCATTGCGCGTGCCGGTGACCGTGTCCGGACTGGTCACGCTCGCGCTCTGTGAACCCGTGCCTGAACCCGGTGTAGTGCCGGTCGTGTCCTGCGAGCCGCCGCTCGTGCCCGGGCTCGTCTTGCTCGACGAGCTGGCCGCAGTCGGTGAACTCGCGCCGCCACCCCCGCCGCAAGCGGCCAGCACAAGCGAGCCGGTGCCGAATACGAGCGTCGAAAGGATTTTGCGACGCATCGCGCTGGGAATATCGGAGCGTGTCGAGGCCATCGAGAAATCTCTCGTGCGCGACTCGGTGGAGTCGCATTGATTTGCGCCTCACGAAGATGAAGCGACAGGCGACGAGCGAACCGTTTCGGCGCTTGATTGGTTTACGGCGCGAGAATCGAATTCCTTAATAAAAAGGCCGTCATAACGTGGATGGTCTTCGCCTGAGACGAGTACTTGTAATTCGGGATGGCGTAGCAGAATTGGCAAGCGAATGCGGCATTGCGGCCAGCGCCCGCGTTGCTGAAACGTCGCAGCGGATCGTTTCTCTCCGTTCGATCTGATTTGGCGATTTACCGGATCATCGATTCAAAACAAATCGCTTTCGAAACAGATACGAATAAAGTCAGGAGCCTTGAGATTATCGAATTGATTTTAGAGCTGACCGCCATTCAGGGCACTTCAAAAGTCTTCGCAGTGTATTTTCATTATCGGAAATTGTGGATGCCTGCCGACCTCGCGCATTGCTCACGTCAGAGCGTCACCACGACCACCAGACCGCATGACACTGCGCCCCCGAGCGTCACATGAGCGCCGATACGCTGTGCGATCGTCCCGACGATCGACAGTCCGAGTCCTGATCCATCCACTTCGCTGCCAAGCACGCGATAGAACGGGTCGAACACACGCGTGCGCTCCTCGGGCGCAATGCCCGGGCCCGTGTCCTCGATCCGGATCCACGGCCTGCCTTCCGTGGTTCCCGTAGAGAGATCCACGCGGCCTCCGTGCGGCGTGTATCGAATGGCGTTGTCGACGAGATTCTTGATCATGATCGTCAGGTCGGCCTGCGGCGCATCCACGTACGCCTCCTGCACGCTGGACACGCCTATATCGATCGCCTTCGCTTCCGCGAGCGGCATGAGGTCCTCCAGGATGTTGCGAAAGACCTCCTGAACACGCAGGTTCAGGCTTTGCGCCGACACATGGTTTTGCAGACGCGCGAAGGTCAGCAACTGTGTGAGCAGGGATCGCGAACGCGCGAGACCGCGCCGTACCGCATCGAGACGCTCGCGTGCGCCGTCGGACAACTCGCACTCGTTCAACCGCTCGACTTGCAAAGACAGCGCCGTCAGCGGCGAGCGAAGTTCGTGGGCTGCGTCGGCAACGAATCTGCGTTGCAGCGCGAACGATGTCTCCACGCGCGCAAGCAGCCGGTTTATCGCAACCACGAACGGGACGATTTCGCTCGGCAACGTCGCGCTCGAAAGCGGCGAGAGATCGTGTTCGGGACGTGTGTCGAGATCGACGGACATTGCCGAAAGCGGCCGGAACATATGCTGCAGGATCAGATGCAACGCCGCGATCAATACGATCGCCAGCGCCCCGAACGGCATGACGGTGGCGAGCGCGCTATTGCGAGCGATCTCGTCGCGTCCGACGGTCTGCTGACCGATCACGACGCGCGTTCCGTTCGGGAGCGTCTTGACGAAGAAACGCCAGGACACGCCGCCGACGATCGCGCTCTGAAGTCCATCGGGCAATGCGGCGGGGACGGAGAGCGGCTTCGGCTCGTCGATGGTCTGAATCACGAGCCTCGATTCGTGATCCGCGCCCGCGACGTTTGCAAGCGCCTCGCGCTCCATCACGTCCAGCGTGCCCGGCGTCACGAGCGCGGAAACCTGCAGGAGCTGGCCGTCCTGCAATTCGTTTGCCTCGTGAAACGCCACCTTGAACGCAATGGCGCCGCCGATGGTCGCAAACGCGACGATCAACATCGACAGCCAGGCGGACAGCCTGAACTGAAGCGAACGCGTCATGTTTGCCTGGACACCATCCAGCCGACGCCACGGACGTTCTTGATGGCGTCGACGCCGAGTTTCTTGCGCAACGAGTGGATCAGAAACTCCACGGCATTGCTTTCGACTTCTTCGTTCCAGCCGTAGATGCGGTCTTCCAGATCCGCACGCGACAGAATCGCGCCAGGCCGGATCATCAGCGCCTGCATGAGCGCGAATTCGCGGCTGGAAAGGCGGATCAGCGCGCCGCCCGAACTCGCTTCGCGCGTCGCCGGGTCCAGCGTGAGCACGCCGTTGGTCATGACCGGCGCAGCCTGCCCTCCGCGCCGGCGAATCACGGCGCGCATGCGCGCGAGCAATTCGGCGACTTCGAATGGCTTGATGAGGTAGTCGTCGGCGCCTTCGTCCAGTCCGCGGATGCGGTCCTCGATCGAATCGCGCGCCGTGATGACGATGAGCGGCACCGGATGGTCCCCGCGGCGCACGGTGCGCAGCACTTCGAAGCCGTCGGCGCCCGGAAGGCCGAGGTCGAGCAGAATCGCATCGTAGACGTGCGTCATGAGGCTCGTCAGCGCGAGCTTGCCGTCGCGCACCCAATCCACGGCGTAGCTGCAATCCTTCAACGCATCGTGAACGGACTCGCCGATCATGCGGTCGTCTTCGACCAGCAACACCCTCATACGCGCCTCCCCGTCGGCCTTCGCCATAGCGCACGGGCGGCGAAGGGAATCGTATATCTGCAGAGTTTCTCTCTGCGCGATCCGGGAGGTTAGTCGAACAATCCTTATGAGACGCTTAGGACATTGCAGGAAGGCCGTGCATGCGTGACGCGCGCGATGTCCAGGCGACATCGCGCGCAGATCGTCTTACTGATAGAAATTGAGCGTCAGCATCGCAGAACGTCCGGGCGCCCAGGTCGCATAGATCGGGTACGCGCTCGAATAGTATTTGCGGTCGAAGATGTTGTTCACGTTCAACTGCAAGTCCACGCTTTTCGCGACGTGATAGGTCGCCATTGCGTCGAAGCGCGCGTAGCCGGGCGTCCACTTGAGCACCGTCGGCGAAACCGACGCATACGACTTGCTCGCGATGATCGCGCCCGCGCCGACCTTCAGCTTCGGCGAGACGTCGTAGAACGACCAGAGCGTGAAGTTGTGCTTGGGCACCATCACCATCGGCAGACCGGACGACGCCGCGCTGGCCGCGCCCGCATCGACGGTGATCGCGTCGAGATACGAATAGCCGCCGAAGATGCTCCACTTGCCCGTGACGTTGCCGGCCGTGCCGACTTCGACGCCGCGCACGCGCTGATGACCCGCGTTGATCGTGCCGCCCAGACCGTCGCTCACGCGTGCGTTGGTCTTGTCGGTCTGGAACAGCGCGAGGTTCATCGACAGACGGTCGAGCACGTCCCACTTCGCGCCGACTTCGATGTTGCGGCTGCGCTCCGGCGACAGATCCTGATTCGTGGCCGTGAGCTGATCCGTGCCGCCGCCGAGACCCGAGTTCGCGCCCGGCGGATTCGCGGAGGTGCCATACGACGTGTAGAGGCTGACCGTTGGAAGCAGCTTGTACACGAGACCGAGCTGATAGCTGAAGAGATTCGAGTTGTTGGTCAGGTCCTTCGCGCCGGCCTGCGTCGACGTGACGTCGAAACGGTCCAAGCGCGCGCCCGCGTTGAAGAGCCAGCGGTCCGTGATCTTCACGCTGTCGAACAGATAGGCCGAAGCGATATTGGTCTGCGTGTGCGTCGCAGCGCCGGGAAAGCCCTTGTCGCCATTGAGCAGCACGCTGCCGAGCCACGGATTGTCCGGATTCCATGCGTTGACCGGCGTGCAGTTGTACGCGACCGAACACGGACCGCCCGTGCGGATGTTGTTCCCCGCGCTATCCGTGACGAGATAGCCTTCATAGAGGCTGTGCTCGTGACTGAACTCGACGCCGCCGGTCATCGTGTGCTGCATGCCGAGCAGCGTCGCCTTGCCGGTCAGCTCGGTCTGGTTCGTGATGCTGTTGGTCGCGTACTTGCCGCTCTTCGCCTGCAGACTGAGAATGTTCGACGTCGGGCTCGTCAACTGCGGATTGGTCGCGATGTAGTCGAGCGTGGAGCGGCCGAACATCGTCGTGTTCCTGAGCTTCAGATTGTCGTTGAAGCGATGCTCGACGCGCACTTCGCCGGTGTCGGTCTGTCCATAGCGATAGTCACGGTTATTGAAACCGTAGAACTGGCCGCGGTCGCTGTTGATCGGCGTGCCGCCCGTCGAGCGGAAAGGCACGCTGAAATCGGGCATGTCGTAGCTGTTCAGATGGTAGTAGCTGAACGTGACCGTCGTCGGGCTGTTCAGGCCGAACGCCACCGAAGGCGCCACGCCCCAGCGCTTGCTGTACACGTTGTTGCGGCCCGGCTGATTCGCATCGAAGCCCATCGCGTTGAAACGGAACGCGCTGTCGTCGGCGAACTTCTGGTTCACATCGAGCGTCAGGCGCTTGTACGCATCGGTCCCGACGCCCGCGCTGCCGCTGATGAAATTCTCGTTCTTCGGCATCTTCGTTTCGATGTCGATGGAACCGCCTACCGCACCGCGCCCCGCATAGACGGAGTCCGGTCCCTTGATCACCGTGATGCTCTCGATATCGAACGTTTCGCGGTTCTGCACGCCCGAGTCGCGGATGCCGTCGACGAAAATCGAATTGCGCGATTCAAAGCCGCGAATCACCGGCCGGTCCGCCGCAGGATTCGCTGCCGCATCGCCGCCGAGGAAGGTGATGCCGGGAACGGTCTTGAGCGCATCGGCGAAGGTGGTCGCGTTGGTCTCCTTGATGAGTTCCTCGGGAATGACCGTGATCGAACGCGGCGTGTCGAGCAGTGGCGCAGTGAATTTATACGATGGCAATTCCTTCGTCTGCAGGTCCGACTGAACCGCCGCCGCGTTCACCTGGACCGCGGGCAGCGATTGCGCCGACGGGTCGCTGGCGTTTGGCGCAGACGTCGACTGCGCGACGGCCTGGGACGGAACGAGAAAACTTGCGCAATAAAGAGCACCGACGGACGCGAGCAGGCGCGTCCGCGTCTTTAACAAAGCGGGCATGGTGACAGAGTGAAGAAGGATGAAGCCCCACGTTGCATGGAGCGGACAGGGCGCGAAACGGGATCGCGTTTAGAAATGGTTAATGAGAATCATCCTCAACAACCGAGACCGGATTGTAATGTTTATTTACAAACGTGTAAATCTCTTCGGCGTCGATCGCCTGAGAGGCCCGTCGGATAAGGCGAAAGCGCAACACTGAAAGCTTACGCTAAGTAAACAAGCTCTCGAACATGGCATAATGCGAATGATTCTCATTGACGATTTGGTTAAGAACGACGACGCTCCCTTCCCGATTCCCTCACTAAGCAACCCCTAAGTAATCCCCATCAGAGTGCCTCCTGAGTCGACGCTGGTTCAATCTCAAGGAGAGGCCTCTGATGTCCATATCCAAACGAACGTATCTCATCCAGGCAGCGAACAAGGTTCCGGAAGTGACGATCGCGTTCTGGCTGATCAAGATACTGTCGACGACCGTCGGCGAGACGGGCGCTGACTATCTCGCCGTCGATGTCGGGCTGGGCATGCTCATCACCGATGCGATCACGGCCGCGCTTCTCGCCATCGCGCTCGGCTTGCAACTGCACTTTCGAAGACTGGTCCCGTGGGCTTACTGGCTCACCGTGGTGCTGATCAGCGTCGCTGGCACGCAGATCACCGATGCGCTGACCGATGGCGCCGGCGTCAGCCTGTATCTGAGCACCGCCTGCTTCGGCGCGCTGCTGGCGATCGTTTTCTGGCTCTGGTATCGCAGCGAGCGAACCTTGTCGATCCAGCATATCGACACCCGGCCGCGCGAGATCTTCTACTGGGTCGCGATCCTTTGCACGTTCGCGCTGGGCACCGCGGCAGGCGACCTGGCGACGGAAGCATTGGGACTAGGATTTTCGTGGGGCGTCGTGGTCTTCGGCGGACTCATCGCGCTCACCGCGGCGGCTGCGTATTTCGGTGCGAACCGCGTGCTCGCCTTCTGGATCGCCTATATCCTCACGCGCCCGCTGGGCGCTTCACTCGGCGATCTGCTCTCGCAGTCACGTACGTATGGCGGCGTCGGGCTCGGCGCGGTCTATACGAGCGTGGCGTTTCTCACGGCGATCGTCGCGCTGGTGATTTTCGTCAGTATTCGCAAGCCGACGGCCAAGGCATCGCCCTCGGCACACATCTAGTCTTAAACGGGAGAGTCGAAGCATGAAAGCAAATTGGCTGTTGGTCACTGGCGTCAGCGCTGTCATCGGCGCGGCGGCGTTCCTTACTTCGTTCTCGCCTTCGGGTTTCGAGCTGGTTGCCTCGGTACAGGCCGCATCGAAGCTTGGAGACCTGTCTGCGTTTCGCGGCATCGTCGTGGATACGGCGGCGAAGGTCGAAAAGAACGATCTCGCTGGCGCCAAAACTCGCATCAAGGATCTTGAGACGTCGTGGGACGAAGCCGAACCCGCGCTCAAGCCCAGAGCCGCATCGGACTGGCATACCGTCGACAAGGCGATCGATCGCGCGCTGGAGACGTTGCGCGCCAAAGCGCCCGAACAGGCGGCCTGCAAGAAGGCATTGGCGGATCTGCTTGCAACGATGGACAAGCTCGGATCATAGTAACGACGTGCCTGCTGCACGGCCGGGCCACGGCCTCATGACAATCAAAAACCAAAGGCGGAATGCATATGGATACGTTGTTGCTCGTCAAAGCCGCGATCATGGGCATCGTCGAAGGGTTGACGGAGTTTCTGCCGATCTCGTCGACCGGTCACCTGATCCTGGCCGGCTCGCTGCTCGACTTCACCAGCGAGAAAGCCAAGGTATTCGACATCGCGATCCAGACGGGCGCCATCTTCGCCGTGATCCTGTTCTACTGGCGTCGTCTCGTCGACACCGCCGCCGCGCTCGGCGATTCCTCGCGTGCGCGGCGGTTCGTGTCGAACGTGCTGATCGCGTTTCTGCCTGCGGTGGTGATCGGTCTTCTGGCGGGCAAGGCGGTCAAGGCGCATCTCTTCACCCCGACGGTCGTGGCCACCTCCTTCATCGCCGGCGCGCTGGTGATCCTGTGGGCCGAGCGCCGGCCCAAGAGCGTGGTGCGCGTCTTCACCGTCGACGACATGTCGCCGTTCGATGCGCTCAAGGTCGGTCTCCTGCAATGTCTCGCGCTCGTGCCGGGCGTCAGCCGTTCGGGGTCGACCATCATCGGCGGCATGCTGGTCGGGCTGAGCCGAAACGCGGCGACCGAGTTCAGTTTCTTTCTTGCGATTCCCACCCTCATCGGCGCGGGCGCGTACAGCCTCTTCAAGGAACGTCATCTGCTCTCGGCGGCCGACGCGCCCTTGTTCGCCGTCGGATTGATCTTCTCGTTCCTGAGCGCATGGGTCTGCGTGCGCTGGCTGCTGCGCTACGTCGCCACGCATGACTTCGTGCCGTTCGCCTGGTATCGGATCGCGTTCGGCATCGCCGTGCTGGTCACGGCGCATTTCGGCTGGGTCAACTGGGCCGACTGACGCGTCACCGGACGGCCGACGCAGATTACAGGATTGTCATTTGACAGTCAGAATCAGGTAAGTCGGCGACCCGCACACTCCACTCCGTTGTGCAATCAAAGAACCCGCGTGTCCGAGCGCCGGGTAACAACCGTGGATACGTACAGTGTGGATCGTTCGACTGGCCCTTCGTCGGCCCTATACCTTCATCGTTCTGGCGCTGCTGCTGTTCATGATCGGCCCGCTCGCGATCCTGCGCACGCCGACCGATATCTTCCCCAACATCAATATTCCGGTAGTCAGCATCGTCTGGTCCTATAACGGCTTTTCCGCCGAGGACATGGCCCGGCGCATCACGACCAACTATGAGCGCGCGCTGACTTCGGATATCGAGAACATCGAGCACGTGGAGTCGCAGTCGCTCAACGGCGTGTCGATCATCAAGATCTTTTTTCATCCCGGCGCGGACATCAACCGCGCGGTGGCGCAGGCGACGTCCAGCTCGGCGTCGATTTTGCGCGTCCTGCCGCCGGGCACGCTGCCGCCCAATATCATCACGTATAACGCGTCCACCGTGCCCATCCTGCAACTGGGTCTGACCAGTGCGACGCTGCCGGAACAATCGCTGTACGACCTCGGCAACAGTTTCGTTCGCACGCAGCTCGCCACCGTGCAGGGCGCTGCCGTGCCGCTGCCCTATGGCGGCAAGATTCGCCAGATCATGATCGATATCGATCCGCGCAAGCTGCAGGCAAGAAACCTCTCGCCGAGCGATATCGTCAACGCGGTGAACGTGCAGAACCTGATTTTGCCGGGCGGCACCGCGAAGATCGGCACGCGCGAATACAACGTCCAGATGAACGGCAGCACAGAGAGCGTCGCCGCGCTCAACGATCTGCCCATCGAGGCGGTCAACGGCGGCGTGGTCTATCTGCGCGACGTGGCCCAGGTGCGCGACGGCTATGCGCCGCAAACCAACATCGTGCGCAGCGACGGCAAGCGCGCCGCGCTGCTGACCGTCGAGAAGACCGGCAGCACGTCGACGCTGACCATCATCCAGCAGATCAAGTCGATGCTGCCTACGATCTCCGCCGGCTTGCCCAAGGCGTTGCATATCGTGCCGCTCGCGGATCAGTCGGTGTTCGTCAAGTCCGCGATTCTCGGCGTGGTGCGCGAGGCGCTGATCGCCGCGTGCCTGACCGCGATGATGATCCTGCTCTTTCTCGGCAGCTGGCGCGCGACGCTCATCATCGCGGTGACCATTCCGCTGTCGGTCATCACTTCGCTGCTGGCGCTGTCTGCGCTCGGCGAGACCATCAACATCATGACGCTCGGCGGTCTCGCGCTCGCCGTCGGCATTCTGGTGGACGATGCGACCGTCGCGATCGAGAACATCACGCATCATCTGGAGAACGGCGCGCCGCTTGCGGACGCCATTCTCAACGGCTCCGGTGAGATCGCCGTACCCACGTTCGTATCGACGCTTTCGATCTGCATCGTGTTCGCGCCGATGTTCATGCTTTCGGGCGTGGCGCGCTACCTCTTCGTGCCGATGGCCGAGGCAGTCGTGTTCGCCATGTGCGCTTCGTACTTCTTCTCGCGCACGCTGATTCCGACGCTCGCCATGTACCTGCTCAAGGCCCGCGCGAAACATGCGCCGGCTGGGCGGTTCGCGTTTCTGTCGCGCTGGCAGGCGGGCTTCGAGCATCGCTTCGAAGCCCTGCGCGTGCGTTACAAGGCCGCGTTGACGCGCAACACAGGCAGGCCGCGCAGCGTCGTCATGGTCTTCGCGCTTTTCTGCGCGGGTTCGATGGCGCTGATTCCGTTCGCGGGACGCGACTTCTTTCCCAGTGTCGATACCGGCGAGATTCGCCTGCACATGCGCGCGCCGACGGGCACACGCATCGAAGAAACGGCGCGGCTCACCGATGAAGTCGAGGCGAAGATCCGCACCGTGATACCGAAGTCCGAAGAGGCGTCGCTGCTCGATAACATCGGCCTGCCGGTGAGCGGCATCAACCTCACGTATTCGTCGTCGGCGCCGATCGGCTCGGAAGATGCCGACATCATGATCGCCCTCAAGCCCGGTCATGCGCCCACCGCATCGTACGTCGCGAAACTGCGCGGCGTGCTGGCGGCCTCGTTTCCCGGCACCACGTTCTCGTTCCTGCCCGCCGACATCACGAGCCAGATTCTCAACTTCGGCCAGCCCGCGCCGATCGACATACAGATCGTCGGCAGGAACCTCGCCGCCAATCGCGCGGTAGCCAACGATCTGCTCGCCCGGATACGCGGCGTCCACGGACTCGTCGATGCACACATCCAGCAGCCCGACGATGCCCCGGCGATCAACGTGCGTGTCGATCGCACCAAGGCCATGCTGGCCGGGCTCACGCAAAAGCAGATCGCGCAGGACATGCTGATCTCGCTCTCGGGCAGTTCGCAGACCACGCCGAATTTCTGGCTCGATCCAAAGAACGGCGTGAGTTATCCGCTCATGGCGCAGGTGCCTCAGTACGACATCCACTCGTTGCAGACGCTCGCCAATCTGCCGCTCAGCCAGCACACGGCGTCGAGCGCGCCGCAGAGCATCCTGGCGTCGCTCGGCAGCATGCAGCGCGGCTCGCAGCAAGCGGTCGTGTCGCACTACAACGTGCAGCCCGTGATCGATATCTACGCCTCGGTGCAGGGCCGCGATCTGGGTGGCGTCGCCGCGGACGTGTCGCGCCTGATCGCGCAGAGCCGCGCGCACCTGCCGGGCGGCTCGACCATCGTCATGCGCGGGCAGGTCCAGTCGATGACGCAGTCGTTCAACGGGCTCGGCTTCGGACTGATCTTCGCCATCGCGCTGGTCTATCTGCTGATGGTCGTGAACTTTCAGTCGTGGCTCGATCCGCTCATCATCATCGGCGGATTGCCTGCATCGCTTGCAGGTATCGCGTGGATGCTCTTCGCGACGGGCACCACGCTGAGCGTGCCGGCGCTGACCGGGACGATTCTCTGTATCGGCATCGCGACGGCCAACAGCATCCTGGTGGTCAACGCGGCGCGCGAACTGTTGAGCAATGGCATGGCGCCGGTGCAGGCCGCGATCGAAGCAGGCTTCTCACGCTTTCGCCCGGTGCTGATGACCGCGCTCGCCATGCTGATCGGCATGCTGCCGATGGCGCTCGGACTGGGCGATGGCGGCGAACAGAACGCGCCGCTCGGACGCGCGGTGATCGGCGGCTTGATGCTCGGCACGGTGTCCACGCTCCTTTTCGTGCCCGTGGTGTTCGGCGTCGTGCATGCGTGGCTCGCGCGCCGGCAAGCTGCGAGGGGCGCATCGAGCGCACATCCTTCTATCGACGCCTAATAGCGACCATCATGAACCAGCAAGACGAACACACGACCAAGCGGCGCTTTCTCCCAGCGCTAATCCTTCTCGGGATCGCAGCCGCGCTGCTCGGCGCCGGCATCATTCCGCGCCTGCACGCACAGAGCGCGCTCGCCGCGCAGGCC
>Ga0160459_100149_pt1 | contig 40222 bp, 31 predicted proteins | sample HID1973K_E6MG_FD_108208 | JGI IMG/M metagenome (GOLD analysis project Ga0160459, IMG submission 108208) | Enriched mosquito-associated microbial communities from UW Madison campus, WI, USA - HID1973K_E6 MG | ecosystem: Host-associated > Arthropoda: Insects > Digestive system > Unclassified ...
CCGCATTCTGCAGCAACCAGCCATGCACCAGCTTATCGATTCAGGGCGCCTCAAGGGTTCGCTGCGCCGGGCTCACGCCCGCCCTCGACCCGCCAAACCGCCCACTCGGATTTCAAAAGAGGCAAAAAGCCGTTGCCTGCGCCACGGCAGTTCATGACGAGTTGGCTTTCCCACACCGCAACAATTTCAGAGAGGGCGACATACACCCAGGTAAAGGCAGCGACGCAGAAGTCGGAGAGACCGGATCAAGCGGCGGACCAAACCGATGTGGTTTGTGCGGATTGGCGGTACCCAAAAATTTCTTGTCGTCGAACGCTCTCACGAATATGCGAGAGCGTTCGTAGGTGTAGCTTTGTGATCCAAGGGCCTTGAGGATCTGTTCAACCGTCGGAACAGACCCCGAAAGGTGTGCCGGCAAATGCAGTCCTGCAATGTCATCTGTCGACATTGTTGTACGCTCTTATTCGCTATCCGCAACCTCTAGTTTCGCAAGCATCATCACTTTGTTGATCCGTGCCTCTTGCGACAGAGATAGCATCCGTGCCTGGGCAGCCGAAAGCTCGCCACGGTCTTCGAATGCCATTCCTGACAGCACTTCCGCCGGAGACAACTCGTTTAGTGAGTCCTGCTCAGATAACATGAAGCTGTTGACTTGTATCCTTGTTTTTCTAGTGAGAATCGATAGCACAGGAGGCATCAGCGACGGGACTTCTCCAACGAACTGCCATGCTGGATATGCCCGGCCATTTTGCATGCCTGTCGGGACGACGCTATAAAACCTAGAACCGTCGCCGCGATAAAGCGTGCTTTTAGAAATGCCAGTTTGTGCCACAACCTCCTCAGGACTTAGCTTGGTCACTGGCAAAAAAATCGTCGACGCAGGTGGTGTTTGCTGACGTTCATGAAGGAGGATTTCCCGCAGCGACGCCGCGACTGCTCCGCGCATTCGCTTCTGCGAAAGCAAACTGTCCTCACTCGAAGAATGAGTCCGCTGCAATTCTGCGGAAGCACCTTGAAGCAAACTCCGCGCTACCCGATCCAGCAAAGCGCCTGGATCCCCCGAAAAGTGTCCGGTCGCCAGCGCAATGAGGTCACCGCGCACAGTTTCCCGACTACGTTTAGTTGCCCGTGCCATAGTCATTCCTTCAGGCGAATATCGGTGGGGCTGCGGTGGGTGCAGTCATCTGAGTTTTTGAGGCCGCGCTGCGCGTCTGCATCCCAGTAGTGAGCAAAGCTAACGTCGAGACACGGAGGCCTTTCCTCATCAGCGTGCTGGATTTGCTGCGAATCAACTGATAGAGGAAAGTGCGAAGCAGGCTTGTTTGGTAGAGACGCTTCGCTTCATTTTCCGCACACAGGTCTTTGTCGAAACTGATGCCGAATTCGTTTATCGGCGATCGGACCTCGAAGACACGAAGGCAATATGAGATATACGAACAGAACTCCGCAGCCTTGCCCAGATCATCGACCGGATTTCCCTGCTGATCGTCGTCAGAAAACAGCTCGGCATATCGCAGCCGGATCCGCAGCTGTCAATACGGATCAGCGCATTCTGGCGTTCCGCAAAACGGCGCTCGCTCTCCGATTCGCCAGCAATGGACTCAAGCGCTCTACGCGCCTTCGCAAGGCGAGCCTGAATTCTTTCGATGTCATCGGCCGCGCGCTTCCGTGCTTCTTGCCGTTCGGCTGCAGTTAATTCCAACGGCTCGGTCCAGTTCAACATGGGAATTCCAGTTCGCGATCATGCAAGTAGCTACAGTCTAGCACAATTTCCCATTTTTCCCAGATGTCGCATTTTTCCCGAAGTGCCCGTAATAATGTTAGTAATGTCTCCCGCGAGGCGGGGTTGCCTCGATCGTTGCAAGGTCCGATCGAACGCCTGTGGCGGAAGCCGCGCGCGCTCTTTGTAAGCGACCGATGCGACGCCCAATAATTAGGGCCGCGTCACGGGGACCGATGGCTTTGGTCGACGGCTTGTTTCGGCGACCGCGGTAGGTCCGGCAATTTGCAACAGGTTATTCGACTCAAGACATCCTTGAGACTCGGTCTGCGGGTCATGTACAGATCTCGCGCCGATGACCCAATGCGCGTTGAGGCGTCGCAGAAGCGGTCGCTCAACGGTCGCTTTTATCGCGCATTCAATGGTTGAGGCGACCGCATTTATCGATCGGTCGTGCCTCGGGCGACCGTTCTCGGTGCATCGAATTGGTCATAACGCCGCCGTGGCGCAGCTCGCATCACTTTGGTGTTTGTCTGCAACATCAAGAACATAGCGCGCGGCTCGGCGCGTTATCTACACGGTTATCCACGGAAGCTGTGGATAAGTGGATATTCTCGAGACGACTCTGACGCGTAGTCCCTTGAGAGTTCGCGAACTTCCGAGCTCGGCCAGGAGCCGCCGGTCGAGTTCGACATCCAGCTTGCTCAGCAAAGCTCTCGTTTCCTCTCGCTCAATGGCCGCTTTGCGGCGAGCAAATTGCCGAGGGCACAGCCTCAATCCGGCCAATTGCGGACTTCCTTAGGTACCGTCAGCCTGCCCCTCGAATGACCGCTCCTCGTTGCTCAGCGGCCCGTCCTAGCTGCGGTCTAGCTGCGCACAGCAAGTGCGATGAAGCGTCGACATGGTCGGCAGAGCGCAGCGCGCGACTCAGTCGTGCCGTACTGCGGTCGTCCGTCCTCGTGCCAGCATTCCCCGTCAAGCGTTATCCCTCCGCGCTTTACGAAGCGCTGCCTCCAACTGGTCAACTGCGTAGGGCTTGCGAAGGCTTTGCCAATGGAAGTTGCCTGGGTTGATGTCTTGAACCGTATCACCGGATGCGAAAATGACCGAGATGCCCCGGTGCACCGTCGCGATGCGATGAGCGAGCTCGATACCGGAAAGGTCGGGCAGGTGCACATCGGTGAGAAGCACGTCGAACGGGGCCTTATCGAATGCGTCGAGTGCGGACTGCGCGCTGGACGCGGTTGTCGGGCAATGCCCTAACAGTCGCAGCAGTTCGCTTATCGCATCGCGCGTCGGCTCGTCATCTTCTACGACTAGCACGCGAAGAGCCATGCGCTCCGCGACCTCGGGCGGCCTTGAAGAAACAGAGTCTGCGCCGTCTTTGAGAGGCAGTCCCTCGGAGCCCAAGACCTGTCGGACTTTGGCCGCGAGCTCCTTGCGGCTGTACGGCTTGCTGATGAGCTCAACGTTGGGGTCTAGCCGGCCGCCGTGAACGATCGCGTTTTGCGTATAGCCCGAGGTGAAAAGAACGCGCAAATGTGGCTGCAGCTGTACAGCACGTCGTGCCATTTCAGGACTCTTCAACGTTCCCGGCATCACGACGTCTGTGAAGAGAAGGTCGATGTGAACGCCGCTGCTGAGCACTGCAATGGCTTGGTCGGCGTTGTCTGCCTTCAACACGGTGTAGCCAAGGTCGGTAAACATCGCGATTACCGTCGCTTGCACCTTGGTGTCGTCCTCGACTACGAGCACCGTCTCACTGCCTCCCATGGCGGGAGCATTAAGTCTAGTTGTCGTTTCGCGCGCCTCGGCAGACGTTCGCGGCAGGTAGATGCGTACTGTAGTGCCATGCTCAGGCTCACTGTAGATGCGGATGTGTCCGCCGCTCTGCTTCACAAAGCCGTAAGCCATGCTGAGACCCAGCCCGGTTCCTTGACCTTCAGGTTTCGTAGTGAAGAACGGGTCAAATGCTCTCTCGAGCACATCGGCCGACATGCCGCATCCGGTGTCGGTCACGCCAAGCATGACATATTGACCAGCCGGCACGTCCGAAAGCGAGCGCACGTAGTCGTCGTCAAGCATCGCGTTCGACAGTTCGAGCGTGAGCTTGCCGCCATCGGGCATTGCGTCACGCGCGTTGATTGCCAGATTTAATAGAACGTTCTCGAGCTGATGAACGTCGACGAACGCATTCCAAAGGCCGCCGGACACCACTGTTTCCACTTCGATGGTCTCTCCAAGTGCCCGGCGCAGCAGATCATCCGTGCCGCGGACCATAGCTGCGAGGTTCACGGGCTCCGGCCGAAGCGCCTGGCGCCGACCAAACGCCAGTAATTGCGAGGCGAGCGTTGCGCCGCGCTCGACCGCCTGAATCGCGTTTCCGAAACGCTCCATTGACCACTGATCCCGGGCGCAACGGGTTTGGAGCAGTTCGAGATTGCCACGCAAAACCTGCAGCACGTTGTTGAAATCGTGGGCCACGCCTCCTGTCAGCCTGCCGATCGCCTCCATCTTTTGCGCCCGAAAAAGCGCCGCTTTTGTCTCCTCAAGGAGCTTGTCGGCTTCTCGCTTCTCTGTGACGTCTCGAGTAATTTTCGCAAATCCAAGCAGGGCGCCGGAGTCGTCGCGAATCGCATCGACGATTACATGGGCGACGAATCGAGTCCCGTCGCGGCGCACACGCCATCCTTCTGATTCGAAACGCCCCTCACGGGCTGCAATCTCGAGTGCACGCTGCGGCAGGCCGGCGGCTGCGTCTTCCGGCGTGTAGAACCGGGAAAAGTGCGAGCCCAATATTTCCTGCGCGCTGTAGCCCTTGATGCGCCGTGCGCCGTTGTTCCAGTTGGTGACAAAACCGTCTGGCGACAGCATGTAGATCGCGTAGTCGGAAACGCCGTCGACGAGTAATCGGAATCGTTGCTCGCTTTCGATTACCGCCTCGTGAGCCTTCCGCTTCTCGCTTTCGTCGCGTACAAGCTTTGCGAAGCCAACTGGGGTGCCGTTTGGATCTACGAGCGCAGTTGTCACGACGCTCGCCCACAACACCGATCCGTCCTTTCGCTTACGCCAGCCCTCGATGGCGGAGCTACCTTTTTCTCTTGCCTGGCGAAGTTCGGCTTCAAATGCCTCTCGATCCTTTGGATAATCGGGAAGCAAGACGGTCGAATGCGCTCCAATGATTTCGTCGGGGCGGTAGCCATAGATGACCTCTGCTCCGGCGTTCCAGGTCGAGATGAAGCCATCGGGCGTTATGGCGAATACTGCGAGTTCGGTGACGGACCTGGCCCACTCCGTTGCCCAGTACTCAGCGGCGGGACCATCCGGGTTCTCGGTGCGAGACATGTTGTTCGAGTTTTGTACATGACGCCGTCCATTCTACAAGCGCCAGCGACGAGTCAATCGCGCTGCCCGGAAAATGCGCTGCTCGCCGCGAATTAAGTGCGTTCTGTTCCTTCCGCGAATTGCCAGATCGAAGAGCATCGATCGGTAACGCCGTCATATGCCGGTGCAACGTAACGCGCATTATGACCACACCCGAATGCATTAGCGAGGCCCGTCCTAGCGCCCCCATTACCCGACCCGGTGGATGTTTTTGCAACTAGCTACCGTCGCGGCATCTTTCCGTAAAAATTACTTCGTACAATACGTCAGGCAGTAAGCTCGACATGCCGATCCAGTGGGTAAGCTCGTTTAGATGCCAAAGCGAGCGTGGGCAGTCGGATCAGGATTGACACGGTGCTTGGCGCTGGAGGAAGTCCCGAACTAGACCAGCGACTCTGTCTGTTTGCGTGACAAGAAACAAATGGCCATCATCAATGACATAAAGGGCAGAGCACCGAACGCACGCTGCGATTATTTTCGCATTGATCAGGGGGACGATTGGATCGTCGTCCCCATGTATGACGAGGGTGGGCTGTGGCAGGCGTCGTAGCCACAGCAAGCTGCTCCATCCCCACAGTGCAAGAAGCTGATAGATGTAGCCACGCCGATTGGGCGTTCGTATGTGGTGGCCATGCTCCTTGAGCAACTGGGGGTCGCGTCTGTACGCGCCACCATATATCTCAGCGCCAACCTTTTCTAGGAAGACGGGGTCCCGGTACCGACGGGGACCTAGCATCTTCAAAAGAACTGATAGGCGAGCGGGAAACATGATTACGCCGGGAGTTGTGGCCGCTAGCACGAGTCGTCGACATCGCTTCGGATACCGACGTGCGAACTGTTGCGCGAGTGCGCCTCCCCACGACACGCCCAGCACATCAACCGGCCCGTCGTAGCCGATTTCCGTTAGCAGCCTATCCGTCGGAACGCACAACGTCGAGAAGCGGTATGGTTTGCGCGGAGTTGGCGAACCGCCCACCCCTGGGACATCGAAAATAATGACTTCAACATCGCCCAGCGCCTCGACAAAAGGTTCGAGCAGTTCCAGATTGGCGCCGATTCCGTTGAAGATAAGAAGGGGCGGCAAAGCAGAGTTGGCGCGGCGAATGCCGACGCGAATAAGTTGACCGTCGAGATCGACCGACTGAATTTTCATGACGACCAAGATGAGAAGTGGTAGTGGCGACCCGCAAGGCGGAGTTGATCGTTGCGCAGGCGAAGAGTCCGAAACAACGATTTCGCGATTTCCACGCAGCGCGGGTATCAGAACGAAATCAGGCCCCGACGCATAGCAGCCAACGGCGACAATTGATCGCGGCTGCCCGAAGCAGTCGTTGCTTTGGTTACCTGTCCATTCTAGAGACGAGCGGTCAGCTGCTCCCCTCTCACGAAGGGAGGGGTTGATGAAGTGGCTCGTTCCTCCTTCTCCTGCCGTTCGGCGACCGCAACGCATCTACTCGCCCGCCGGTGGCCCGTCGGTCGCCTCGGTATATTGGTAAACAAAATTCCACATTCGCCGCTTGTTCGCCTTCGCAAGAAGGGTCGGAGTGACGGACTTGACTGCGGATGGTTGAAGGCACGTGTCGCGATCTCTCTACGGTGTCTCATGCACGACAGGGAATCGTATGTCGCTTCGACGACTGTAAAGGCCAACGTTGCGCCGGCGACAATGGCGAGCGAGTGGCCGTCCGACTCAGTCAAGAGACGCTCGGCTTAGCGAAAGCCGACCGGCGGAAGCGGGTCGCGTGCCGAAGTTCGCGGTGCCCACGGCGCGATCCACGGCGCTCGAACTGCGATATCAGGAAGCGGCCAGCAAGGGTCATTCGCCAGAGCCGAGAGAGGACATTGGAAGGTCGGTTTGACTCAGATACCGGCCAATGCGTGCGTTCGAACATGGCTTCATGCCCTGCCGAGCTGCTGAGATCTGGTGGTCCCCACGAACCCCTCGGTCCTTGACGTTAATGCAACCGAGGGCCGGCTTTTGCGGGAAAGAAAGTGGCTAAAGCGCTCGTGACGGAAGCGCTGTCGCATCCATTGCGGCCGCCGACATGCTGCATTGCTGTTGGGTTGCTGTTGCGGGCCGATATATCAGCCGCAACCTGCATCAAGTCCAAGTTATCCCCGAGGGTCCGGCGTGATCGCGAAAACATGCGGGAGATCGCGGTGCAACTTGCCCTGAGAAACCCGGCCTACGTGGACATGTGCGTGAAGTTTGTGTCGCATTTCCTCTGGATTGCGTCATCGATGCTGCGTACCGGAGATGGTAGCGGCATGTGGGACGAAGGACGGGTTTTTCTACGACGTACTGCGGTTGCCGGATGGGCACTCCGAGCGGCTAAAGGTACGCCGATTGTGGGACAACGTGAAACGCGCGGCGGCGCATTGACCAGCCGTGGCAGGACGACTGGCAGTTCTCGGTTAACACCTTACTTTAGATGGCGGGACAAAGCGGCAGTGTTCGTGTGGGGCAGATCATCCAGGCGCACAACGTAAATGTGCAGTTGTCACCTTGCGTGTAAACTGATTTCGGCTGAAGGGGACTAGCGTCGTCGACACATCAGGTAAATGCTCGACACGACGAAGGCGGTAACGAAGTACGCCACGACAATTACCAATGTTCCCGCCCCGACGAACTCCGCTGCGACCACCAACGCAATGCCGACGTGCCGGGTTGCGCTCGCGATGGCCAGCGCGGTTCGGTCATCCGCGTCAGGACCGCCAAGACACTGACCGATGAACAATGCGACAACGATCAGCGTCGAGAGGGCGAGCACGTCTTGCCAACTAAGTCCCAGCAGATGTTCTCGGTGGTGGAGCAACAAGACAATCCCCGAGGCCGCCAGCACAAGCCAGGCGATCGGCATCACACGATTCGACACGCGTTCCGACACGATTGGGGATACGAAGCGAAATCCCATGCCGGCAAGGACCGGCAAAAGAATCGTCGCGGCGATGTCGGTCACGATAGTGCGCAGCGACAGATTCACTTCAACGTGGAAGTAGGAACTCAACACCGCCGTCCATACAGGGACGGCAATGATCGCAACGACTGAGGACGTGATCAGCAGGCTATAAAGGTATGCTTCCGTCTGAAGTTTCTTCAACCTCTTTGGAAGAAGCGGCGCTCCCGCGGACACGGCGAGCGCCAGCATCGCCGCCTTGACGCCTCGCTCAATGGGCAGCATCAGCACGACGCCGAATGCGGCCAACGGCACGAGAAGGTACATCGCCGTGAGGGAGCGCACAAGCAGCGACGGGCGTTGCCAGATATATTTTATCTCCGAAAACGAAGCCCCCGCGCCGACGCAGGCGATCAGCACGCCGACCGAGAGCTGGAGAAGGATCACTAAGGTTTCAGTCACGACGCCCGCACCTTCGGATCGACACAGCGATCCTGTGATCCAGAAGAGTTATCGGGAAGTGGCGAGCGTTGCGTCTCACGCACCTAGAACAGCCTTCCGATGATGCTCATGAAGAGGAAACTGCCCGAAAGAGCCATGACCAAAGCAATCAGGAATGTCGGCCGGAAAACGCTGACCGTGTCATAGAGCGCGCGACGGAACAGACGATTCAACTCGCGAATCGCGGCTGGAGCGAACAGGCGGACCACAAGCGCGTACTTTATACGCAGACGGGTAATGTCGTCACCGATCGTTCGGTCGGCGCGAAACAGTATGGTCTTTTTCTCGCGGATGTCTTCGAGGAATGGCTGCGCCACGACGTCGGCCGGGTCTTCGTGCAATTGTTCGATGTGACGCTGGAAGCGATGTTCGGCCGCCATCTGTTGTGCATCCACGCGCCGACGTGCGGACTCGGTCCCGCGCTGGAATATAACGGCGATCTCTATTCGTGCGATCACTTCGTCGAACCGGGCTATCTCCTCGGCAATATTCACGACACGCACATGCTCGAACTCATGGCGTCGCCGGAACAGCGCAGATTCGGCAGCGATAAGCGCGATACGCTGACGGCCCAATGCAGGCAGTGCGAAGTGAGGGCGCTGTGTAATGGCGGATGCCCGAAAGACCGTTTCGCGCTTTCGGAGGACGGCGAGGCCGGGCATAACTATCTCTGCGCGGGGCTCGAATTCTTCTTCAGGCAATCGCGCCCCGCGATGGAGAAGATGGCACAACTCTATCGCGATGGCCGTCCGCCTTCCGACGTCATGGCAATGACCGCCATCGAAGACAAACGGCGCGGCCCTTATGCGCCTTGTCCATGCGGCAGCGGCAGGAAATTCAGGTTTTGCCACGGCGACCACGCGCCGCGTCGTTCGTTCAGTCGGGGGAGCAGTGAGGCGCGGCGCATCCCATGACCGGACGGTGATGCCAAAGACGTCGATGGCCGTTAGCACCTCACGGAGCAGGGACCGGCGAACGACATGCGGTCCGGTTCGGTGATTGATGAAACCTCTTTGCCCGGTTTCGCGCCCAGCAGCCGAGCACTTTCTGAGAGGAGTGGAAGCAATCATGGCGACAAAGCAACCGAATATCCTGATCCTTTGGGGCGATGATATCGGATGGTGGAACATCAGCTTCAATAGCCGTGGTCAGATGGGTTATCGCACCCCCAATATCGATCGCATTGCTAATGAGGGCGTGGCATTCACGGATTATTACGCGCAGCAGAGCTGCACGGCGGGCCGCGCCGCTTTCATCACCGGACAGAATCCGATTCGCACGGGACTGACGAAGGTCGGCATGCCGGGCGCGGATGTCGGTTTGTCGGCGGACGATCCCACCATCGCGGAGATGCTCAAGCCGCTCGGTTATGTCACCGGGCAGTTCGGTAAAAATCATCTCGGCGACAAAGACGAATTTCTGCCCACCATGCATGGATTCGATGAATTTTTCGGCAATCTCTATCACCTGAATGCGGAAGAGGAGCCTGAAGATCCTGATTATCCGAAGGACCCGGCATTCAAGAAGCGTTTCGGGCCGAGAGGCGTGCTCCATTGCCGCTCCGACGGCAATGGCGGTCAGAGAATCGAGGATACCGGCGCGCTCACCAGAAAACGCATGGAAACGATCGACGAAGAAACGACCACGCTCGCATGCGCATTCATCGACAAGGCGCATAGCGAGGACAAGCCTTTCTTCGTCTGGTACAACACGACCGCCATGCATTTCCGCACGCATTGCGCGGAGAAGCACAAGGGCAAGAGCGGACAGGGCGACTATAACGATGTCATGGTGGCGCACGACGAGAACATCGGCACGATGCTGGCGAAGCTCGACGAATTGGGCATTGCCGACGACACCATCGTGATGTATTCGACGGATAACGGCCCGCACTTCAATAGCTGGCCCGATGCGGGCATCACGCCATTCAGGTCCGAAAAGAATACGAACTGGGAAGGCGGCTGGCGCGTGCCCGCGTTCGTTCGATGGCCGGGGAAATTTCCCGCCGGCACGGTGCTCAATGGCATCGTCACGCATCAGGACTGGATGACGACCTTGCTCGCGGCTGCGGGCGAGCCCGACGTTAAAGAGAAGCTGCTTCAGGGACATAAAGCCGGCGAGAAAACCTTCAAGGTTCATCTCGACGGATTCAACATGCTTCCGTATCTGATGGGCGAAGTGAAGGATAGCCCGCGCGATTCGTTTTTCTATATCAGCGACGACGGCGACGTCATGGCGATTCGCGTGCGCGACTGGAAACTGGTATTGCTGGAACAGCGCGCGAAGCAGTTGGCGTGCTGGGCCGAACCGTTTGTCCGGCTGCGCATTCCCAAGATGTTCAATCTGCGGCGTGATCCGTTCGAGCGTGCGGATGAGAGTTCCAATACCTACTACGACTGGATGATCTCCCACGCTTATCTGGTCTATGCGATGCAGGCGGTCGTCGCGGCGCAGATCGAAAACTTCAAGGCTTATCCGCCGCGTCAGAAACCGGCATCGTTCAATCTCGACGCTGTAATGCGGCAACTCGACGATGCCGGCGGCGGTGCTCATCACTGAGCGGGCACGAGCGTCGTTCGAACGCATTCGTTCCGGGCCCGGCTGAAACAGCCGGGTTTTCCGGCTTGAAAACATGCGAGAGGCGGCAATCACATCCTGGTTTGCACGGTAAAAACCGGTCTCGCGACAATGTGTTCGAAGGCGGCTTCTCGACGAACGGCGATTCGATTTTCAGCGAACACTTGCCGACATACGATGAGGGGATCACATGCTGCCGGAACCGTCCAAGATGAATGCCATGTGGATCACCGGCGCGACGATGCTCGCCTTCGCGACAACGTGTGGCGCACAGGAGCAAGCGGCAGTGCAGGACAAGAACGGGTGGCAGTTTTCGATCACGCCATATCTCTGGTTGGCCGGACAAAGCGGGACCGTTCGTGTGGGACAGACCATTCCGGCGCAGAACGTCAACGTCCATTTCTCGAACGTCCTGAGCAATCTCGATTTCGGCGTAATGGCCACGCTCGAAGCACGCAAGGACCGCTTGCTGATTCTTTTCGACGGGTTTTACATCAGCATGGGCAGGAGTTCGGATCCCATCCTCGGCGGCGCCCTCGGCACGGCGAGACTCAAGCTCGATAACGGTATCGTGCAGCTGGCCGGCGGCTATCGCGTCCTGCAAAGCGAGACGGCGCCCGTCGACCTGTATGGCGGCCTTCGCTACACAAATCTGAACGCGGACCTTACTTTCTCGACGAGTCGACTGTTGCCGGCAGGGGCCTCGCGAGGCACGAGCGTCGATTGGGTCGACGCAATCGTGGGCGTGCGGGCCACTTACATGTTCGCGGACAAGTGGTCTGTCTGGGGCTCCGCCGACGCCGGCGCGGGCGGCAGCAATTACTCCTGGCAACTCATTGCGACCCTGCTCTGGGATGCATCCAAAACGATCAGCGTGAGTGGCGGATTCCGGATACTGGCACAGGACTACAACACGTCTTCTTTCTATTACAACGTCAGGACTGCCGGTCCGTTCATCGGTGCGCGCATCCGGTTTTGAAGGTGCCGCGACTCGCGACCATAGGAGGATTCGATGATGAGACCGTCCGGCGTCGATGCGCGTTGTGTCTCGATTCTTTGTTGCGCGCTTGCCGCGATGCTCCTGCTTATCGGCTTTGGAGTATCGACCGAAGCCCGCGCGCAAAGCGGTAGCAAGCTCACGGCGCAACAACTCGATTCCCTGACCGCGCCCATCGCTCTTTATCCCGATGCGCTGCTGGCGCAGGTTCTGATGGCCGCTACGTTTCCGAAAGAGGTGCAGGCGGCGGCGCAGTGGTCCAAAGCCCATCCCCAGGAAGACGGCGACGAGGCCGTGAAATCCGTTTCGTCGCAACCGTGGGATGCGAGCGTGCAGTCGCTGGTTGCGTTTCCGCAGGTGCTCGCAACCATGAACTCCAGGCCGGAATGGGTGACGAAGATCGGCGATGCTTTCCTCGCCCAGCCGAGCGACGTGATGAACTCGGTGCAGCGATTGCGCAAGCAGGCGCACGATGCCGGCAATCTGAAGTCGACCGAGCAACAGAAGGTGGTCGTCGAGCAGGACAAGATTCAGATTCAGCCCTTGAACCCCCAGGTCGTTTATGTGCCGACCTATAACCCAACCCTCGTCTATGGTTCCTGGCTATATCCCGCCTATCCGCCGGTCTACATCCCGCCGCCGCCCGGATATGCGATTGCAACCGGATTCGCCACGGGACTCGCGTTCGGCGCCGGGATCGCGGTCACGAATTCGCTTTGGGGCGGCGTCAACTGGAACACCGGTAATGTCAACGTGAACGTCAACCGGTTCAACAACATCAACGTCAATAACCGGCTCGATGCGAATAGCGTCACGACGAACTGGAATCGCAACGCCTCGATGGTCAACAACGCGAAGCTCGATTCATATCGCGGGTACGACCAGTCGCGCGAGCAGGCAATGCAAACCTTTGCTAACCGCACGGGCCAAAGCTTTGGCGGATCGGCCACCCAACGCCTGCAGGATATTCACCAGGGCGGATTCAATGCCAATGATCTGAGCAGCCGCGCGGACTTTGCCAATCGCGACAACGCGCTGCGCGGCGCCGACGACGGAGACTCGGCGCGGCAGGACATGCAGCGCGGCGAGGCGAGCCGCAGTGCGTTTGCAAGCAACTCCGGCGGAAATCGTTTCGGCGGCGGTAACTTTGGCAGCGACCACAGATTCGATGGCGGCGGTTTTGGCGGCGGTGGCGGATTCGGTGGCGGTGGCTTTGGCCGAGGCTTCGGTGGCGGGCGCAGGTTTCGGCGGCGCACAGGTCCATGCGGCGCATCGGGACCGGACGGGCAGACGGATCGAACGATGACCCGTCATTTTCTATCCGCTGCGCTGCTTTGTCCTGGAACCAGATTCGCATTAAAAATCAGCGTGTTCGTATCGTTCCTTGTCTGCGGCCTCCTGTCGTTCGGGATTCAGGATGCACGCGCGCAGGCTGTCTACCCGAGCCCGGATGCAGCTGCCAACGCGTTGGCCGATGCGTTGGCGCTCAACGATCCGGCCTTGTCGAAGCATGTTCTCGGTCGGGACCTTCAGCGCTACATTCCAACCCAATACGCTGGCGCGGATGACATCTACGATTTTCTGAGCGCGTGGGCCCAGCACCACGAGATCTCGTACGATGCGCCGTCGAAGGACGGAGGTCACTATGCGCATCTTCTGGTCGGTCCAAGCAACTGGATTTTGCCGATTCCGTTGGTGCAGACGTCTGCCGGCTGGCGCTTCGATTCAGGCACGGCAAGGCAGGAGGTCCGGTTGCGGCGCGTCGGCCGCAACGAGCGCGCGGCGATGCTGACTTCGCTCGCCTATGTCGAGGCTCAGAAGGACTACCGCAATTTGACCGGCCGCTATGCGCTGCGCCTGGTCAGCACACCAGGCAACCGCGATGGCCTGTACTGGCCTCCGGTGCCTGGTGAGCCGAAGAGCCCGCTCGGCCCGCTTGCCGCGGCGATGCCAGCCGGCAATGTCGTCTCGAGGGAGGGTTATCACGGTTACTACTACCGCGTACTGACGTCGCAGGGACCGAATGCAAGAGGCGGCGCCTTGAACTACGTCCGTGGCGATGCAATGTCGGCTGGCTTCGGGCTGGTTGCCTGGCCCGTCGCATACGGCGCTACGGGCGTGATGACCTTCGTCGTGAATCAGGACGGCCGTCTCTTCGAGAAGAATCTGGGGCCGGCGACCGCGCGCGTCGCGGCCGGGTTCAAGTCGTTCGATCCCGATAAGACATGGGCGGAGGTTCAGCCGTAGTCAGCTGTGTCACGAGCGATGTGATGTTATGGTGCTGCATGTCAAATGCATTGCAGCCGAAGGCGATGCGTGAACGCCTTTCGAGCGATAATGGTCGGGCAGACCGGTGGTCTTCATCGACGATCCGGAAATGTGGTTCTCTTTAAAACGGCTGACATAGAACGCACAGCCAAGGTCGATATCCGCGAAAGACGAGTCCATTCAACACAGGCTCCTTATGGCCGCTTTACTTCGATACCTGCCGGTGAAATTGAGGCGATCCCATCGCCGGCAATGGGTCGGCAAGGGAAGCTCGCCTGTCGGCGCGTTCAGCGGCGAGCCGCGCGTCCAACGAAATTCGGGAATCGGCCAGTTTCGGTCCTTCGTCCGTTAGATGGAGCGGTCATCGGAACGACCGGTCGCCTACGAAACCGGCCAGATGTTGAACGAAAGTCTCGGCCGATGCCGGACGTTCGGGCCGGACCGGCATTAACTTCGGCAATGCGACGGGAATCGTCCACACGACGATGCAGGATGCGATTCGAGGCAAATTTCCGGCTGCCAGCACCGGCTCGCGGTTTAAGGCTTCGTCGCGACAGTTCCCTATAGGTGCTCTGGCGCAGGAAAGTCCCTACAGTCGGGACGCATGAGTCGAGCCGCCTGGGCCATGCGTCGCATCCGTTCCATCCGTGGCCTGAACGGCAATCTGAAGCGCCCCAGTTTCCGCAGTCGGGTAATCAAACGGTCTGCGGACGCCAACTCGCCCAAGTACAGACCATCGGCCCCATAAATCTATTCGCCGATGAAGTTTCCCACATGTCGTCCATCGTGCGTGCGAAGTTGATCGTCGACGCGATAGCCAAACGAGATGCCGCTCCAGGTCCACAGCCAGCCCATCTTCGTCCTAAAGATTAATTTAACCAGCCTCGCGCCCCCGAGCGTCGACTAATACAGGCAGGACAGTGTTTAGGCATTTTAAATACTGACCGCAAAGGCGATCTTCCTTCACTTTCTCCTTCGAGAGAGACGCTCGGCAACACCTTCTGTGGAGCGTGGTATCGTGATGAAGATCCTCCGCGCTTTTGCGGGCGCGCTCTGACCGCGTCCGTGTCCAGTTGCATGCTCATGCCCTTCCGCGCCGGATGATCTCGTCGCGATACCGCTTCTTGAGCTGCTGGACCATCGAATCGACGAGCTCATTCCCGCGATAGGGCGCTGCCTTCTGGTCGATGATCTTTTCCACCTGCTCGATCGCCGTCGTCACGGTCGCCTGATTGCCCGGCTCGACGGTGACGTGCTCGAGCTCGCCGCCCAGCGACTTAAAGACGCGCGACGCTTCCTCAAGTTGACGCGTCAGCTGGCTAAGCCCCTCGATCTTGTTCTCCATTGCCGTCTCCCATCTAGGATGAAGGATTCAGTATTAACATCGCACGTCGGCCTCTGGAAGAGCGTTCCCAAATTGATCGGTGAGCACCGCTCGTTAGGCGCAGCCGGATCCTCAGACGGCGTAACGTTTGTCATTATTGGTTGCCGAGCCAACCATTCCAGCGTCACGGAGTACTTGGAGGGTCGGGCTCATCGCAAATTCAGATAGCATTCGCCGCGCCTCCCTTCAGGCAAAAAAGCCTTTTGCAGTCGATACGTTGAATTACCGCGACAAGTGGGCTTGCTCAGTCGAGAATCACTGAAGCTTCTGCCGGTACCATTGGCGCCCGACACCCCAATTCAAACACGGGTGTTCAAGGTAAGCATCATCGCGAATGTCCGCCAGCATAGCCACGCGCTTGTGCCAAATTGTCGGCGTCAACGTATCCCGGACTCGGCTTCTCCGACACAAGCTGGAAAAAAGCGGCCGGCGCATGGCGCCTGCTGCAATGATTCCTCGCATTCCGAGGTTCTGATGCGAGCAGGACACTGAAGCCGTGTAATTTGCCCAACATAAGCTTAAGGAACGCTTAAAAGGTCCCGTCGTAGATGCGGCCGACGGGCATCGCCACTTCTTCCCGATGGACGGTCGGGTCAGCTTGCCATCGCTGCCGACGCCTGCAATGCCGCCGCAAGCAATTGCGCCACTACTGGCCGTTGATACAAATATCCCTGTGCGCACGGCACCCCGACCGACTCTAAGCCATCATGCTGTGTTTCCGTCTCGACACCCTCCGCAATGACCTGCAGTCCGAAGTGCCGTGCGAGTGCGACAATCCCTGTTATCAATCGGCTCCTTCCAGATCAATCTGCGCGATGAACTCTCGGTCAATCTTCACGTCATCGAAGGGAAAGCGCCTGAGCAGATCAAGATTGCTGTGGTCGGTGCCGAGTCGTCAATCGCAACTTCACGCCTTCGGCTTTCAGTGCGGCGAACGCGGACGAGGTCCGCACGCTGTCCGAGAGTAGAAACCGCTCGGTTAGTTCCAGCACGAGATCCACATTAGCCGGCAGGTTTCTGACCGCCGCTGCGACCTCCTCAACGAAGCCCTTGCGTTCGAGATCACGCGGGGCGATATTGACCGCGATCCTCAATGGCGAAGCTGGAGGATATCCTTTCATTTCGGCAAGTGCTGTTTGAAGAACGAAACGGGTCACCTCGGGTAGGATGTTGCTCGACTCGACTTCATCCATGAACACAGCGGGACTGATTGGCCCCCACTTCGCGTGATGCCAGCGAAGCAATGCCTCCACGCCAACTATTCTGCGGTCGGCCAATGCGACAATCGGTTGATAAACAACGTGAAACTCACCGCGTTGCAGTCCCTGCCGCACGGCGCTCAGCAGTAGTCGACGTGGAGCAAACGCGAGCAGATATCGCCGAGAACGGCGTCGTGTATTGCTCCTCCGCACTGGGCCAATTGATGTGCCGCTGTCCGCGTATCTAAATCCTAAGCCTGGCGCTCGAACTATCGCGCTTCTTGGACAAACGCCCTTTCAGCCGGAGGGCACGGCAGACCGGCGAGCGCTTCCACGTTTGCTCGGCGTCGAGCAGTGGCGCTGTCGAGCACGCGGTCGACCGACGCGACGAGATCATGACCGATCAAGCGTTCGTTCTTTCGTATTGCATCTCGCGAGGTGCTCGCCAATGCTAACGGCCGCGTTCATGACCAAAGTACCGCCGAAAACGGCAACGCTGAGCGTTGCTTTCGACACAAACTGCCAAAAAGAATCTGAAGCTTTTGCTGATCTCGATTCTTCTATCGTCTTTCTGAAATTGGCCATCTTGTCGGGGAAGGCTGCCTCTGCACCAAGCGACAGGCGCTGGAAACGCTGAGCGCCAAATTGTTCGTCCCGGAAGTGTTTTCAACGATTTGGCGGAACGCCCTCTTGGTTGGGGAGGGAGCGAGCAAAAAGAGATGCCAGGGTCGTTACTATTGACCGCGCCGGTACGCATGACCGCTGAGTGGTGCGGACGGGGTCACCTCAAATTCGATGCGATCGGGGTAAAACCCGGTATCCCGGACGGCTTGTTCGACGGACCGCGGGTTGTCATATCCAGTGACGCGACCGACTTCCTCCGCGCCGACAGACAAGCAACCTTCCCATAGACCTGAGGGCAGGTGGTAAATGCGAAGCAAGATGATGTCCGAATCGAGCATAGTTTTTGGTCCCTGCGCTAAACATGCAAACTACGCGCACTATAACCGCAAATTGGGTTCGATAATCGGCGCTGCGGGTGTGGCACGCGTCGACGAATAGTCGTTGGTCTAGTCAGGTGACAGTGCAATCTTGGCTAGTCGCGTAACGGTCCGCCTCTTCGCAAACATGGGGAAGATTTTTCGGCGAGCCTGTCCGAAGTGCGTGTTCGCGGGTCGTTAGCCCGAGAAGATCAAGTAGCGCGATCAAGCGGCTGCGATCGCGGGGCGACAGTCCTGGAAGAACGAGAAGTTCTTCTGTCCGAGCAACCCAATATTCAAAGCGGATCAGTGTCGGTCGACAGACCAGGGTGTTAACGGACTGTTCAAGTTGCCGAATTTCGTTTTCAAGGATCACTCCAGTCTCCTATCGTAAGCATTGAGCCGAAGCTGGCTGCTGGCAGTGCTCGCCGAAGCGTTGTATCGCTCTGTGGAAGCGATACTTTTCTCGTCGAGTTCATCGCCTCCGTTAGCGGAGCTTCCCGCGCATCGATGCGGATCTGCTTTTGCGACGACCACGTCGCAGGACGGGATAAGCGGACTCAGCGTCCGCAGCCGCATGGAAAAGCGGGTTTAACGCAAACGTTAGCGTCGTCGCGCGCCGTTAAGATTGGTCGCTTGTTTCGACTAACGGCAATTTTTCGTGACGGTTTAATGCGGGTTAACGACTATTTTCGACGTAGCAACTTTTCCGAACTCGATGTTCGGGACAGTCGCATGCTTGCAGAGGCCGGACGTGCGTTATATCTTCGAGTGCCATGCGCAGACAGCATGCCGCACGCGATCTTCAATCCCATGCCTTGCGCCCGTAGAACCACGATCTTAATGCGCAGATTCGCCGCTCTTCTCGACAGAAACGAGATCTTGCTTTTCCAGCCTCGTCAGTTCCGATGCACGGTGGCCGGAACGCCAACGACGGGCAGTGCCATGGTCTCCGAAACAGTCAGCGCACGCCCCGCATACCATGATGAATTGAGCGCTTTGAGCAAGCGTTTCTGCGCCAATCAACCTTCCCCGTTAAAGGCACGCCTCCGGTTTTGCCAAGGAGAAACTTGAAGAAGAATCTATAGAAAAGGGCGAATTGTAACGGCCGGAGCTGAAGGGCGGCTTAACACGGCCGACCGGCGACTCTCACAGGACAGTGCGCCGCTTGCACTAATGGCGTTGCCCGTTCCTTTCGCGGTCAGATTATCCGACGTGCCATTTGGGTCGCGCATTTTGCCGTGCTTTCGCTGCTGGCGACCGCGCCGACGCTCTGCATGATGCGCTGGACCCAGCGCGCGCATCTCGATGGACATAGGCTGCCGGTCTATCCATCGACACGCAGAGCAAGAAAGGCAAGGCAATGCTGGCAGCATCGGCGTGACGGTGATCGCTCTACTCACCGTGTCTGCCCTTGACATGCAGCTGGGCCTACCGACCGCAAGAACGGTGCGCCCGCTGATGGCTTTTGTTACCGTTTTCCGGCGTGTGTGGCGGGGCAATTCGGAAATATCTACGGCGTTTTTGGCGCGAGTCATCAAATGGCGCTGGGTCGTCGAATCCTATTCGATCTTGCTCTCAGCATCTCTTAATCTATATCCGTACACGATCGCGCGCGAATTGATCAGGCCATTGTGCCGGCCTGCAAGCCTGTCTGCCTCAAGGCGTATCCGACGGTTTTTTTACTCCGGCAAGGCGGGGCTGCATCGAGCCAGAACCACTCGCAGGGAATCCAATGAACACCATCTCGGAAGAAAAGAACACGCTGACCAACGGCGAAATGCAACTGATGGTGCGGGCCGTCGCTGGTCTGCGACAAGGAGACCCCATACAAAAATTGCCCGTCGATTGGGAGGGGGAGAAAGGACAGCTCGCCGCTGAGTTGAACTTGCTCGCGGACCAGTGCATGCGTCAGGCCCTGGCGCCCGGACGGGCGGCCGGACTTGCATCACCAGGCGCGGGCCATGTACACCGCGTCGACGAGGAAGGCCTCGACGGCTTCTGGCTCCAGCATGCCCGACAATCCAACGAACTCCTCAAAGCGAACGATATTGCGCATGCCTGTACCCGCGAAATTTACGCTGCGCTCGTGGCCCTGAAAAAGGGTGAGGCCGCGGCGCTGGCCGCCGACTGGCCCGGCCTGCATGGCAAGCTCGCGGACGTATTCAATGACGTCCTCGATCAGAACATCCGCATGTCGGACGAACTCGCGCGGCTCAGTCAGGCAGTCGGAAAGGAAGGTCGCATTCACGAGCGCGCCACCCTGCCCGATCCTCGGGGCTTCTGGCGCCGATCGATCGACTCCGTGAATTCGCTCATCGTCGACCTGGTGCATCCCACGAGCGAAGTGGCGCGTGTCATCGGCGCCGTGGCGCAAGGCGATCTCAGCAAGAGCATGGCGCTCGAAGCGGACGGACGCGCGCTCGAAGGCGAGTTCCTGCGCACGGCGAAGATCATCAACCGGATGGTCGAGCAGCTTGGTACGTTTGCCGCAGAGGTCACCCGTGTGGCGCGCGAGGTCGGCACCGAAGGCAAGCTCGGCGGTCAGGCGGATGTGCAGGGCGTGGCCGGCACATGGAAGGACCTTACCGATTCGGTGAACTTCATGGCCGGCAATCTGACGAGCCAGGTGCGAAACATCGCGGAAGTCACCAAGGCGGTCGCTGCAGGCGACTTGTCGAAGAAGATCACCGTGGACGTCAAGGGCGAAATTCTCGAACTGAAGAACACCATCAACACGATGGTCGATCAGTTGCGCTCGTTCGCATCCGAAGTGACGCGGGTCGCCCGCGAGGTCGGCACCGAAGGCAAGCTTGGAGGTCAGGCAGATGTCAAAGGCGTTGCCGGAACCTGGAAGGATCTGACCGACAACGTCAACTTCATGGCCGGCAATCTGACGAGTCAGGTGCGCAATATCGCGGAAGTGACGACGGCGGTGGCGGCGGGCGACTTATCGAAGAAAATTACCGTCGATGTGAAAGGGGAGATTCTCGAGTTGAAGAACACCATCAACACGATGGTCGATCAACTCAGATCCTTTGCTTCCGAAGTGACGCGCGTGGCGCGCGAGGTCGGCACGGAAGGCAAGCTCGGCGGTCAGGCCGAGGTGAAAGGCGTCGCCGGGACGTGGAAGGACCTGACTGACTCCGTCAATTCGATGGGCAGCAATCTGACCGCGCAGGTGCGCAATATCGCGGACGTGACGACAGCCGTGGCCGCGGGCGATCTTTCGAAGAAGATCACCGTCCACGTTAAAGGCGAGATCCTCGAGCTCAAGAACACGATCAACACCATGGTGGACCAGTTGAGCTCGTTCGCGTCGGAAGTGACGCGCGTAGCGCGCGAGGTTGGCACCGAGGGCAAGCTCGGCGGACAGGCGGACGTGCAAGGTGTCGCAGGAACGTGGAAGGATCTGACCGATTCGGTTAATTCGATGGGTGGCAACCTGACTGCGCAGGTGCGCAACATCGCCGACGTGACGACCGCCGTGGCCGCGGGGGACCTGTCGAAGAAGATCACTGTCGATGTCAAGGGCGAGATCCTCGAGCTCAAGAACACGATCAACACGATGGTCGATCAGTTACGCTCGTTCGCCTCCGAAGTGACGCGGGTCGCCCGCGAGGTCGGCACCGAAGGGAAGCTCGGCGGTCAGGCCGATGTTCAAGGGGTCGCAGGAACGTGGAAGGACCTGACCGACTCCGTCAACTCGATGGGCAGCAATCTGACCGCACAAGTGCGCAACATCGCCGACGTGACGACAGCCGTGGCCGCCGGCGATCTGTCGAAGAAGATTACCGTCGACGTGAAGGGCGAAATCCTTGAGCTAAAAAACACGATCAATACGATGGTCGATCAGTTGCGCTCGTTCGCCTCGGAAGTGACGCGAGTGGCGCGTGAAGTGGGCACGGAAGGCAAGCTCGGCGGTCAGGCGGACGTGCAAGGTGTCGCCGGAACCTGGAAGGATCTCACCGACAACGTCAACTTTATGGCCGGCAATCTGACGAGCCAGGTGCGTAACATTGCCGACGTAACGAAGGCGGTGGCGGCGGGCGACCTGTCGAAGAAGATTACTGTCGACGTGAAGGGCGAGATTCTCGAGCTGAAGAACACCATCAACACTATGGTCGATCAGTTGGGCTCCTTCGCCTCCGAAGTGACGCGCGTGGCGCGCGAAGTGGGCACGCTGGGCAAGCTCGGCGGGCAGGCGGATGTGCAGGGCGTCGCGGGTACATGGAAGGATCTGACCGACTCCGTGAACTTCATGGCCGGCAACCTGACGAGCCAGGTGCGCAATATCGCGGACGTGACGAAGGCGGTGGCGGCGGGCGACCTGTCCAAGAAGATCACCGTGGACGTGAAGGGCGAGATCCTCGAACTGAAGAACACCATCAACACGATGGTCGATCAGTTGCGCTCGTTCGCCTCCGAAGTAACGCGCGTGGCGCGCGAAGTGGGCACCGAGGGCAAGCTCGGCGGACAGGCGGACGTGCAAGGCGTCGCGGGCACATGGAAGGATCTGACCGACAACGTCAACTTCATGGCGGGCAACCTGACGAGCCAGGTTCGCGGCATCGCGCGCGTGGTGACCGCGGTGGCGAACGGCGATCTGGGCCGCAAGCTCACGGTGGAGGCGAAAGGCGAAATCGCAGCACTCGCCGATACCATCAACAGCATGACGGACACGCTCGCCACGTTTGCCGACCAAGTTACGACCGTCGCCCGCGAAGTCGGTGTCGAAGGGAAGCTCGGCGGTCAGGCGAAGGTTCCGGGCGCGGCCGGCACGTGGAAGGGTCTCACCGAGAACGTGAACCAACTCGCGGCCAACCTCACGACCCAGGTGCGCGCGATCGCCGAAGTCGCGACGGCCGTGACGCAAGGCGACCTGACTCGTTCGATCACCGTCGAGGCGCTCGGAGAAGTCGCGGCACTGAAGGACACCATCAACGAGATGATCCGCAACCTGAAGGACACAACCGCGCTCAATACCGAGCAGGACTGGCTCAAGACGAACCTGGCAAAGTTTAGCCGCATGCTGCAGGGGCAGAAGGATCTGGTCGCGGTCGGCCAGCTCATCCTGTCGGAGCTCGCACCGGTCGTTGGCGTACAGCAGTCTGAATTCTTCGTGTTCGAAATGATCGATCAGGCCGCTTCGCTAAGGCTCGTCGCGAGCTACGCATCAGACGGTCATCGTTCGCACGGAAAGCGAGTTCAGCTCGGCGAGGGGCTCGTCGGTCAATGTGCGTTGGAAAAGCGCAAGATCCTGCTTGCGCCTTCGGCGTCCGTCGACTACCGGATCGAATCGGGCCTGCTCAGCGCCTTGCCGCAGAATGTGCTGGTGATGCCGATCGTTTTCGAGGGGCAGGTGAAGGGCGTGATCGAGCTGGCTTCGCTCGAATGCTTCAATTCCACTCATCTCGCTTTCTTGGACCAACTGACCGAAAGCATCGGCATCGTCATCAATACGATCGAAGCGAACACGCGTACCGAGGACCTGCTCAAGCAATCGCAATCGCTCGCGCATGAATTGCAGAGCCGGCAGGAAGAGCTCCAGCAGACCAATGAGGAGTTGCAGGAAAAGGCGAAGTTGCTCGCGCATCAGAATCAGGAAGTCGAGCGGAAGAACTCGGAGGTTGAACAGGCACGCCAGGCGCTTGAGGACAAGGCCAAGCAACTTGCGCTGACGTCGAAGTACAAATCGGAGTTCCTCGCCAACATGTCGCATGAGTTGCGCACGCCGCTCAACAGCCTGCTCATCTTGTCCGACCAGTTGTGCAAAAATCCCGAAGGCAATTTGTCCGGCAAACAGATCGAGTACTCGCGGACCATTCATTCTTCGGGGAACGACCTGCTTTTGCTGATCAATGACATTCTCGATCTTTCGAAGATCGAATCAGGGACGGTCGTCCTGGATGTGAACGATCATCGCCTTGCCGATCTGACGACTTACCTTGAACGAACCTTCGGCCACGTTGCCGAAGCGCGCAACGTCGACTTTGTCATTCATCTGGGCAGCGAGGTCCCCGCGTCAATCGTGACGGATCTCAAGCGGCTGCAGCAGATCCTGAAGAATCTCCTCTCCAATGCATTCAAATTCACGCATCGAGGCCGCGTTTCATTATCGATCGAGCAGGCGCATGACGGATGGAGCGAGGACAACCCGACGCTGAACAGCGCTGGCAGCGTGATTGCGTTCGCGGTTCGTGACACGGGCATCGGCATTTCCGCCGACAAGCAGCAGATCGTATTCGAGGCTTTCCAGCAGGCCGATGGCAGCACCAGCCGCAAATACGGCGGCACGGGATTGGGGCTCGCGATCAGCCGCGAACTGTCCAAACTGCTGGGCGGCGAGATCCGGCTGACCAGCATGCCGAGCGAGGGCAGCACGTTCACGCTCTATTTGCCGCGCACGAACGATCTCGGAACGGGGCGCAGGAAACCCCCTCGCCGGGAAGGCGGACGCCAGACTGCCTCGAACGGCTCCTCAAACACAATCGATGGCTTCGCGGCATTTGCGACGCAGTCCGATCTGGCCGCCGAAGTCGCACACGAAGTCTCGAGCGCGCACATCATCGATGATCGGGACAACATCGTTCCCGGTGAGCGAGTGGTGCTGATCGTCGAAAACGATCTGGCTTTTGCGCGCGTGATGGTCGATGCCGCGCGACAGCGAGGCTTCAAGACTTTGAGCACGGCACTCGGCGCTTCCGCCTTGACGCTCGCTGATCAGTACAAGCCGAATCTCCTGACGCTCGACCTGTTTTTGCCCGATATGGAAGGATGGCGGATTCTGGCGCGCCTGAAGAACGACCTCGCCACGCGGCACATTCCGGTGTGCGTCATCTCGACCGATGAATCGCGTGAGCGCGCGCTTCGCTCCGGCGCTTTTGCTTTTCTGCCCAAGCCCGTCGAATCGCAAGCGACGCTGGATGCGGCGCTCGCTTCGATGGCCAACGCTGTCGAAGCGCAGCAGTGCGTCGTGCTCGTGGCGCTCCCTTCGGCAGCCGAGCGCGCGCTCCTCTCCGACGCATTGCAGGGCACGCAGGTTACCGCATTGTTCGCCGATTCCCGCGATGCACTGGTGCTGCAGCTATCGTCTCGAGGCGTCGACGCGCTCGTGGTCGCCGACGACATGCCCGGCATCTCGCCGGAGTTGATCGAAGCGGCACTCGTCTCTCGCGATTGCATTACGCCTCTTCCGGTCATAGTCAGCGCGGCGGGCGATCTTCCGCCCGCGCGCTGGGAGCACGTCCACGAGCGATTCTTCGTGCGGCACGCACCGGACCGCGATCGTTTGCTGGATCAGAGCATCGCCGCACTTCACATCGACGTGAAGCTGCTTGCTGCGCAGCCCACGGCCATGCTGCATGCGTTGCACGCTCCGCAGCGCGCGTTGAAGGACGTGAAGGCACTGATTGTCGACGACGACATGCGCAACATCTTTGCGCTCGCGACGATCATGGAAGACCTCGGCATGCGGCACGTCTGGGCGGACAATGGGCGCGATGCGATACGGCAGGTGGAGTCCGATCGCGAAATCGAGATCGTCATGATGGATATCATGATGCCCGAGATGGACGGCCTGACCACGATGCGGGAAATCCGCAAGCGACCGGTCGGAAAAACGCTGCCGATCATCGCAGTCACGGCCAAAGCGATGAAGGGCGACCGGGAGAAGTGCATCGAGGCCGGAGCGTGGGACTATCTCGCGAAGCCGGTGAACAGAGATGACCTCGTCGCGGTGGTGCACGCGTGGCTGCATCGTTAGGAGCGGCTATGGCAACATTCGATGTCTCCGATGAAGACAAGGTCAAGATTCTGGTGGTAGATGATCTTCCGAGCCAGCACGTGGTCTTGCGCACGGTGCTCGAAGATCCGGATCAGGACGTCGTCACGGTGTCGTCGGGGCGGCAGGCGCTCAAGGCGGTGCTGCAACAGGAGTTCGCGGTCATCTTGCTCGACGTGAACATGCCCGACATGGACGGCTTCGAGACGGCCAGCATGCTGCGCTCCTACCGCCGGACTGCATCGACGCCGATCATTTTCGTCACCGCCTATGCCGACGATGCAGAAATGGCGAGAGGCTATTCGCTCGGGGCTGTTGATTACATTTCATCTCCTGTCGTGCCCGAGATTCTCAGCGCGAAGGTCCGCGTGTTCGTGCAGATGTTCCGCATGAACCGCGAACTGCGGGAGCGGGCTGCGCAGCGGGAAGAGCTCGCACGGGTGGAAGCACAGCGCGCGTCCGCCGACGAGGCCCGCCAGCGCGCCGACTTTCTGGCGCAAGTGAGCCATTTGCTCACGCGTTCGCTTGATGTGGAGACAACGGTGACCCGCATCCTCGAGACCTCGGTGCCGGCATTAGCGGATCTCGCGTGCGTGTATCTCGTATCGGATGGCGAACGGGCGCCACGCACGTCGTTACGTTGCGGCCCCGCCCTTCGCGCCTCGATCGATCCGGCACGCGAGCAGGAAATCGACCGGATCGCTCCGCTGACGCAATTTTTCGAGCTCGCGAAGCAGACCATGGACGCGGGTGAAAGTCTCGTCTGCCGAGGAGAGGCGAATTGCATCTTCGGTTGGTCCGACGGCGAGGAAGGAGAGCACACAGCAGTCAGGCTGGAAGAAGTCAGATTCCACCCGGTACTGAGTGGGGCGGAGCGTAAGGCGGTCATCGCGTTGGGTATCGTCCACTGCAATGACGATCACCAGCCGGCGCCCGTGGTCACCGAGTTCGTGAGCCGGGCGTCCATCGCGCTCGAGAACGCCTTCCTGTTTTCCGCTCTGCGCGACGAAGACCGACGCAAGAACGAATTCCTTGCGATGCTCGCCCATGAGCTGCGAAATCCGCTTGCGCCCATTTCGAATGCGGTGAGTGTGATGAAGAGCGCGGAGCCGGGCAATGCGAAAGTGATGAAGTGGGCGACCGGAATCATCGGGAATCAACTCGATCATATGGTGCGCATCGTCGACGATCTGCTCGACGTCTCGCGCATCGCGCGCGGCACGGTGGCGCTGCAACGTGAACCGGTTCACTTGCAAACCGTGGTCGAACGCGCGATAGAAACGAGCCGGCCGCACTTCGTCGCCCGCTCGCAGGTCTTCTCGTGCGAACAGCACCGGGACGACGTGGTGATCGAAGGGGACGTGGTTCGCCTTACGCAGGTGGTCGCTAACTTGTTGAACAATGCCTCCAAATTCACGCCTCCCGGCGGGCATATCAGTCTTTCAACGGGCTTTTCCGAAGGGGCTGCGGTGGTGACAGTCACCGACGACGGCGAGGGAATCGAGGCCAAGCTCCTTCCGCGCGTCTTCGATCTCTTCACACAGGGTGACAGCGCGCTCGATCGCGCACAAGGAGGACTGGGGATCGGGCTCACGCTCGCTCGCCACCTGACGGAAATGCATGGAGGTTCGATTCATTGCTGGAGCGGCGGTCGCGGGCGAGGCGCCAGGTTCACGGTGGAACTGCCGGCATCCTCCGCCATGGCCAAACCGGTGCCCGTCGCCGATGTGGTTCCTTTGCGGCGTAAGCGTCACGCGCGAGTGCTCGTCGTGGACGATTCGGTCGCGTCCACGGAAAGCCTTAAGATCTTCCTCGAAATGCACGGTTATGAAGTGCAATGTACGCACGACGGCATTTCCGCGCTAGCGCTCGCCAGACAATTCGTTCCGCAGGTTGCCGTTCTCGACATCGGTCTTCCCGGCATGAATGGATTTGAGCTCGCCAAGGCAATTCGTGCCGAGGACTCCTTACGAGGCTGCCTCCTGATCGCCCTTAGCGGTTATGGGCAAGACGATGATCTTCGCACTTCGAGATCGGTTGGCATCGACCATCATCTGATCAAGCCCGCCGATTTGACCTCGCTTGTCGAACTCATCTCCGGACACGTGATGGGCGGAGGCACGAGTGCCGAAGATGGAGGGCATAGGTGATTGCTCTGGTCGGCGAGCAGGACGCTTCGTGGGAATTCGAGCGACTTAACGGCACAATTATCTACAGGTTCAGATTGAATGCGTCCACCGCACGATTTGCGTCAACAACTGCGCAATCCAACGCGGATTCACGGTTCCGATCGTTGCTGCCGTGAACGAGCGGAAAACTCTTTAAGCATCAATCAACCACGCAGGGAAGACCGGTCCACTCTAATACCAGGCATCCGATCGACGCTGACTTCAACTACCGCTTAGGGTCGGGTGCTGAAGTTCGAGCTGCGGTTGCACGGCGCGCCAACTGCGATTCAGCAACCGGCCCGAGACCTCGCGAAACGAATGCGGCCATCGCCGCACTCAAATTTTGAGTCACGAGACCTTCGTTCCCGAGAGCGACAAATCTCCCATCAGACCAGCATTGTCAGCACGACCGCATTGACTGGTGCGGTCGCCGGTGTCGTATCGAACGAACCGTTCGCACCGACTTCCAACACCGCGACTGACCCGTGTCGGCGGAGCTTGCCATGCGAGATTGCCAATGCGGAACAATGCGAGCCGATGATGCTCGCAGTCGTGGCTCTACCGTCGTCCCTCCCTTCAATTGCCCGGATAACGTTAGCGATGCACTACCATTCAATCACGCACACGCCAAAGCGACGGTCTTGTGCCGAAAATGTCCGGAGGCGACGGTGAAAATGATGGTGATATTGGCATGTGTAGTACTCTCTTCTAATGCATTCGCCGAGTGCAGAACAAGCGCCACCGGGCGCACAGTCTGCGATAACGGGCAGAAAGCGGGCGGCTATGACCGCAACACCGGCACGGCCTGGAAGTCTGAGAAGGATTCGGGCGGAGTAAGCACAACCCAGACGAGCAAGGGCGGAGAAGCCAAGACCAAAAATGGCAAGGGCGTATACAAGAGCCCAAGCGGCAAGACATGCGTTAAGACCGCGAACAATCAGGGATGTAATTAAACAGATATTGCTACTCCTCGACCACCGAGATTTTCTCGGACGTCAAACGCGCGCATCCGGCTCGCGCATCGAGCCTGGTCGCTCCGTACGTCGCTCAGTTTGCAAGCGGGCGCGAGGAACTTATGACAATGCCGGGAGCGTTCATCGACTCGCATTGCGCAGTCCGTGTCGGACGCCCTGCGGATTGCGGTTCGACAAAAAGAAATATTTGGCGCTTCCAGTCTCGGTGGGCGGGAATAGCGCTTGTGTGGTCCATACTAGCGTCCGCGCAGGAAATGGAGCCGCGTAGCTATTCGGCCGTCCCGGTTGGAACGAACTTCGTGGTGGCGGGCTATGCTCGATCAACCGGCGACGTTTCGCTGGACCCGTCGCTGCCCATCACGGATCTTCAAGCCCGAATCAACACGTATTCACTGGGCTATTCTCACAGCTTTGGCGTCGCGGGACATGTCGTCAGCGCTGCTGTGTTGCTGCCTTATGCCAATGCGAACCTGACGGGGAATGTAGCAGGCGTGCCAGGCCAGGCCTGGCGTTCGGGGCTAGGCGATGTACGGTTCCGGCTTGCCGCGAATCTGCTGGGTGGTCCCGCGCTCACGCCAGAGGAATTTGCCCAGCGTAGCCCGAGCACCGTACTGGGCGCCAGCCTGAGCATGGTGGCGCCGACCGGTCAATATCAGCCAGCCCGTATCATTAATGTGGGTTCGAACCGATGGGCGTTTAAACCTGAGCTCGGATTGTCTCAGCCAGTCGGCAACTGGTTTGTAGAAGGCGCTGCTGGGGTGTGGGTGTTCACCGACAATACAGACTTTTTTGGTGGCAAGCGACGAAGTCAGGCTCCGCTGGCCGTGTTCCAATGGCATGGAGGCTACACGTGGCGGCCCGGACTGTGGATTGCCGCAGACGTTACGTATCTCACGGGCGGCCGGACAAGCATCAACGGCGCCCAGAACGCGGATCTGCAAAGCAGTACTCGCTATGGGATCACGTTGTCGGTTCCTCTTGCTGCACAATGGTCAACCAAACTCGCATGGTCACGTGGGTTAACGACACGCATCGGCGGAAATTTCCAGACCGTCGCGGTCGCGCTCCAATACCGCTGGTTCAATCGCTGACTGAACGTGGAAACACGTGTGCTCGCCACTATTTCGCGCCACGGCTGGCGGCTTCCCGGCTTGCCGGCGGCAGATCCACCTCGAGCTTGCCTCCGATTTCGATCAGGCGCTGGAAATCAGGGGACGCATGATGATCCGTCCCGGGGCAGCGACGACCAATCAACCGTCTTGTGCGGCAGCAAAAAACTCGTGTGGAGTTCATTTAGATAGGCTTCACGTCCATCTCGGCCGATTGGTCGAACGACACGTCTATTGCGCAGATCGTCGACCTGGCGTGCGCGACGCACTCATGGCTTTGGCTTGTCGAGATGAAACCTTGCCAGATTAGAAGCTCACGCGATGCTCGCCAGGATATCTCAACTTGCACGGCTCGTGCGTAACACATCTTAGGGTTCCTGTGTGATTGTCGTGTTAGCGGATTCGCCGATCAAGTGTCCACAGTCGCGGCGGCGGTAATGGCTGTTGACACTCACATCGCTGCCGTTGGGGTGGGCCGGGGCCGATGACTGGAGAGGGTCGAGAGTTCGCGTTGACGACCGACCGTTATCGGGCAGCCAAATACCAGTGGCCGCTTTACGGCGATGAGTTTGTAGCTCGGATGAGTTCACCCCGACCCGAAGCTGTCGGTAGTCATGGACAGAGACTAATCGGTCATTTCATTTTCAATGGCGGACGCCAGCAGCGACGCGTGTAAGTGGGACTGCCCGACCGATCAATACCCTGATCCAGGAGAATCCATCCTTTGACGTGCGCAATACTGCGCAACAACAGACGGATGCATGACGGAGAGAAGAGCGACAAATAATCCGCGCGCACGGGGTTCGCGCGACACTGCAAAAGCCTTTAACTGAACATCGCATTGAAGGTTCTCTACGGTGGCCGTGGGCCAACGTTAAAGTGCCCGATCCGCTCTGTCAAACGTGACTCACGTGAAAGACTATGTCGGTTTTGCGACGAAAGCCGACCGCAGCGCGGAAATGAAATTAGGGTGTTAACAGACGGTGAACAGTGCGGAAAAATACGCGAAAAAATGAGTTCTGATACGTGTCAACTAATGTTCAGGTTTAGAGCCGCTTGGAGTTGCGTTTTTGCGTTTGTGTGCCAGACTGTGTCGAACGACCGCCGGTCAAGGAGCGTGGACAAAATGTCAACGACGAAACCGGGCGATTCTTTGATTGCGACGCAGGATGAACAGCGCCGCCGAATGGTTTTCGCCGGCAAGCGAATTCACGCTGCGGTGAACCGATTCATTCTCGCATCGACCCTGCACGAACGGCAGCAGGCGCGTCGATGGGCAGAAGCGTGGGCCATGCTTGGTGGCTTAAAGAAGTTCAATTGGCGTGGCTTAATAACCGAAGAGGTAGCGATCTCTCACGTTGCTGGTGGCAACTCGATTGCTCGACGCAGGGAAGTATCGCCTATGACGGAATTGCGCGACCCACTGTCGAACATCGAAATGCAAGTTCGACTCTTCCAGGAAGAGATCGACCGACACGAACAGGGGCCCCTCTGGCTTGCGATCATTGGCCTGCTCGCTATTTTTGCAATGGGAGCGGGAATTTCCGCGTTAGCTCTAGCAAACTAGTCGCTTGCAAAACGTCGCTCAGCTTTTATCCGGGATATCGGCGGCAGAACGCGAGCTTGCCGATCTAACTGGAAAGTCTTTGATGCCTAACCTTGCGATCATCCCGTTAACGAATCAATCTCGTTCATTCCCGATCGTCGGGATCGGCGCTTCTGCCGCTGGATTGCAGGCGGTGTCTGAGCTTCTTGGGGAGCTTTCGCCAGACTGCACGCTTGCATGTCTGGTCGTCATTCATCTTGACCCAGACCATGCAAGCTCGTTGCCTGAGATCTTGGCCCGGCGCACGTCGCCACAGGTAGTGCAAGCGGTCGACGCAATGTCTATTGAAATGGGGCACGTGTATGTGATTCCGCCAGCTGTCAGCATGACAGTGAGAGATCGGCGGATTCGATTGCGTCCCCGCGAGACAACGATGGGGCCCCCAATACCGGTCGATGACTTACTCGATTCTTTGGCTAAGGATCAGGGGACCAATGCAATAGGGGTTATTCTGTCCGGGACTGGGTCCGACGGCGTGCTGGGTCTGCAGTCGGTCCATAACGAAGGCGGGATAACGCTCGCACAGGATGAAGACACAGCGGCATTCGCCAGCATGCCGCGCTTGGCGGTGGCACAAGGATGTGTCGATCTCGTTCTCCCACCGCTACGCATTGGTCAAGAGGTCTGCAGGATGGGCATGCACCCCCATCTCGCGCTTTTTCGACTCGAGCAAAGCACCCGTATGGCTGATCCGAGCGAAGAAAGCTTACGACCTGTGTTCAGGATTTTGGGCAGCGCATGCAAAGTTGATTTTAGTCATTACAAGCGCGGCACCATCTATCGACGCTTGTCGCGGCGCATGGCGTTACACCGCATTTCTGATATCGATGACTACGTTGCATTGCACCAACGTGCTCCGAGATCGCTGCTCGACCTCGATCAGATGAATATGATAAGAGCGAATCTCCTCAGGGCCTAGCAGCGTAGGCGAGCGTCCAAAGTATTTGGCGAAGCGAGCAACGTGCTGAAGATATGCCCGCTGAATATTGGCGGCGAGGTTGCGCACGCGCATATCCTCGACCCTGCGTTCACGTAGTGCGGTCATGGCAAACTCCATCGAAATGAAGAGGCAGGAACTGCTCTGCCATCGTCTCATTCGAGGGAGCGCGCTTCACGTGACGACGCCGAAGCCGATATCGCCGGCCAAACGACCTCTCCCGCGTCAGCGGGTTAGTTCAAGTTTTCTTATCGCAATCGCCACGAGCGAGTTACGTTTTGCCAAACTTAACAATGTCACAATGTCGTAGCCATACCCGTCGGTACGCTGAACCACTTCACAATAACGATGATTTATACCCTGGACAAACTGGGTTTTGATTTTGAAATTGCCGCTGGCCCGGACCGCGACGCGGCCAACATAAATGCCTATCTTCTTGCCTTTTGATTTCGGCGCGGACCCGGTCACCAGTTTGGAATCCGAATATACGCTTCTTTCTTCACCTTGGCCTCGCGATGTACAAGACGTTCCGCTACAAAAAAGGTGGTTGCATCGAGGTCGTGCTGCTGGCCACCGCGGGTGCGCGGAACATAGACCGCGCGTAAGGCCGTCCGCGCGGCGGCTTAGCGCGCTACCCCCTCCCGTGTCGGCGTCGGATGTGAGCGAGCTGCTGCGTACCAGGGCGCTGCGATGTGTCACGCGAAGCGCGCGGGATTGCACAGATATACGTCGCGTCCTGCCCCCGATCGCTTTCGTCGGGAATAGGCATTGCTCCGCAGGTGTTACCCGTGCCAACCGCCGGCATATCTAATGGAGCGACCCTCCGCGGCTGGAAGGGCAGCATTGGGACGACGTCAAAGACGCTGAACATGAGGTCTAGCACTTGGTCCGCCGGCCCGGCAACGTGTCGGTGTTCGGAGCCAGTACGACGCCAGGGGGCATCAGCAGAGGGTCATGTGGTAACGCTGTCCAGTCTGACTCACGACTTCCAGCACTTGAGCGGGCGGGGTGAGGCAGGCTTGCGTGTAACCGGAGAAACATGGTGAAAGCTGTTGTCTATAGAGGGCCGCGCGATGTCAGCGTGGAAAACGTGCCCGATCCCAAAATCGAGCGCTCGACTGATGTGATCGTGCAGATCAGAAGCACTAATATCTGCGGTTCGGATCTGCATATGTTCGAAGGCAGGACCGACTTCGAAACGGGGAGGGTGTTCGGGCATGAGAATCTCGGCCAAATCACGGAAGTGGGGCAGGCCGTTGAGCGTTTAAAAGTCGGCGACTGGGTGTGCATGCCATTCAATATCAGCTGTGGTCATTGCCGCAACTGCGAAAAGGGATTGACCGCATTCTGCCTGACTGCCAATCCTCAGCCGGGCATGGCAGGCGCTGCCTTCGGCTTCGCCGACATGGGGCCTTATCAGGGCGGACAGGCGGAGTACCTACGCGTGCCTTGGGCTGATTTCAACTGCCTGAAGCTGCCTCCCGATGCCGAGGAAAAGCAGAACGACTATGTGATGGTGGCCGATATCTTTCCGACCGGCTGGCATGCCACCGAGCTTGCCGGCATCCGGCCGGGCGATGCCGTCGTCATCTACGGCTCGGGTCCAGTGGGACTGATGGCCGCGCATGCAGCGATGATCAAGGGTGCCTGTAATGTGATGGTGGTGGATCGCCATCCCGACCGGCTCCAACTGGCGGAATCAATAGGCGCGGTCGCCATCGACGATTCGAAGTGCAATCCGGTCGATCGCGTCATGGACCTGACCCATGGGCGGGGTGCTGATGTCGGCTGCGAGTGCGTCGGCTATCAATGCCATGATCCCGCCGGACAGGAGATTCCCAATCTGACCATGAACAATCTCGTCCAATCGGTGAAGTTCACCGGCGGCATTGGTGTGGTCGGCGTATTCACGCCACAGGATCCGGTGCATCTGATGACCTCGCCAAAAAGGGCGAGATCGCGTTCGACTGGGGAACGTGTTGGTTTAAGGGCCAGCATATCGCCACCGGACAGTGCAACGTCAAAGCCTACAACCGACAACTGCGCGACCTGATTCATGCAGGTAGGGCGAAACCCTCGTTTATCGTTTCACATGAAATCGAACTGAGCAAGGCGGCGGAGGCCTACCAGCACTTCGACTCGCGTGACCACGGCTGGACGAAAGTCATCCTGAAGCCTGGGGCATGAGAGAATTTTTTCATGAGTGAGCTTATGGCGGAGGCCGACTGCAAGCCGGGTTCGTAGAATGTCCAACGGGTCCGGTTTGCCCTTTCTAGAGCGCGGGGCGGCTGTCGTTCTGGCTTTTGACGTTGTGCAAATAGTTCACCGACTTCGTCGCCAAGGAGAGTCCAGCCGTTTGCCAACCATCCCTTCGAGTCGTTTCACGCCGCCTGCTCGAATCCCTGGGCGGCCGCCGTGACGATGCCGGTGATGTGGACCACAATCGCCGTGTTGATTGGTTCTCGACCGATCCTGCTTTGTTCGCGGCAATGAAGGTGCAACTGCCCCGACGACGCTGCCGCAAACAGAAAACGCTGGCCATGCTTGCTGTAATAACTGAATGAGCGATCTATTTACGTGGGACCGTTATGCCTGTCTACGATTACGATTGTGTTGATTGCGGCGGTTTCGAAGTCGTCCGCCGCATCGCCGAGCGCGACGATCCCTCCGCGTGTCCGCAATGCGGCGGGCCAGCCGCGCGTGTGACGATCGCGGCACCAAGCGTGGGCGGCGCAAGTTCATCTAGCGACGGCGCGGGTGATGCCGGCAGCTACGGCATGTCTCATCGAGGCGGTTGCCTCTGCTGCTGTTAGCCCTCTTTAGCCGCCCGCTGGGTACGGCCATTGTCGCCGAGCACTTCTTTTCGAGGAAGTGCGCGGGACTAGCAGGAATTAGAAGTAACGGATTTCGTTTACACCGGAGTCGGGCTCTTCGGGGCCGTCGGCGTTACATTCGGCCCCAGCGCCCAAGTAGCGGGCATCATCACGACAGTGAAGATGGACGATTAGCCCTCCTTCGACACAAAAGGATCGATCTCTGTGAACGGGTTCAATCTCCGACCGGCGCTTGCTATTCAGCCACTCACCGATGATCTATAGAATTGCAAGTCTCTTTTTTAACTATCCGACCTTTCCATTGTTTATGGGCTACTTCAGTCAGAATGCCGATCTTTCGCCGGTTGCGTACCCGAAATCGAGCAGGAAGCGAAGACGCTGGGTGGCCGCCTCGCTCCAGCCGTAGGACCACTCGAGGACATCGGCGATCGTGCGGAGCAGCAGCCATTCGCCTCCGGTAAAGCTGCAGGTGACGTCGAGGGCCGCCTTCGCGCTTCCTCGCACCCTGACCTGACACCCGCGGACGGATGGGCGACAACGGCCCGGCCCAACGTTCGCGCGGCGTCGGCCGTCGCAGGAACGCCCGGTACGCGATCGCATCATCGGTGGACAGCGAGGACAGCGCGCAGCCCCGATCGACGATCGCCCACAGCATAAGGCGCTCCGCGTCCTTGCGGTAGGCGCGCAGCGTGGCGGCGGATTCGTGCAGAGACAGCCAGGATTGCATGGCCTCGTAGTCGTTCGAGGCCTTGAGCAAAGAGACGTGCAGTGGTGCGCGAAACTGAAACGGCCCGGGCGCAGTTGCACTCGGCCGTCAAATCCAGACCTTCCGCTACACCTTCGACGGAACGGCATTACGGCTTCGGCCGCTGTTTTCACGTTTACGAGAAACGATCGCTCAGATAAGCGGCCGTGCGGCTTTCCGCCACTTTCGCAACTTCACGAGGCAGCCCGCACGCAACGGTTCGTCCGCCTTCATCGCCCGCGCCCGGACCGATGTCGATTAGCCAGTCGCTATGGGCCGCGACACGCATGTCATGCTCGACGACGATCACCGTGTTGCCCGCATCGACGAGTCCCTGCAACTGCGTCATCAGCCGGTCGACGTCGGCGGGGTGGAGGCCTGTCGTCGGTTCGTCGAGAATGTAGAGCGAGTCTCCGCGCTGTGTGCGCTGCAGTTCGGCCGCGAGCTTGATGCGTTGCGCCTCGCCGCCCGACAGTTCCGTCGCCGGCTGCCCGAGTCGCAGGTAGCCGAGGCCAATATCCTGCAGCACTTGCAGCGCACGCATGATCTGCGCTTCTTCGGCGAAGAAGTCGCAGGCGGAATCGACCGTCATTCCCAGCACCTGAGCGATGTTTTTTCCGCGCCATTCGATTTCAAGGGTGGGCGCGTTGTAGCGCGTGCCGTGGCATGTAGAGCAGGGCGCGTAGACGCTCGGCAGGAACAGCAATTCGACGCTTACGAACCCTTCGCCTTCGCACGTCGGGCAGCGGCCTTTTGCGACGTTGAACGAGAAGCGGCCCGCGTCGTAGCGGCGCTTGCGGGCGGCGGGCGTCTCGGCGAAGAGCTTGCGCACGTGATCGAAGAGGCCGGTGTAGGTCGCCAGATTCGAGCGCGGCGTGCGTCCGATCGGCTTCTGGTCGACGCGCACGAGCCGCCGGATCGCGGCCATCCCTTCGACGATATCGCCGCTCGTCGGCTGCGTATCGGCGGCCAGGAGCGGATCGAGTTCTTCGTCCGCATCGGGTGCGATCGTGCGTCCTAGCCGGCCCGCGACGAGCTCCGGCAACGCCTGGCTCACGAGGCTCGATTTGCCCGAACCCGACACGCCGGTCACCGTTGTGAAGCAGCCGAGCGGAAACGCGGCATCGAGTCCGTGCAGGTTGTTGCGCGTGATCTTCGCGAGCCGAAGCCAGCCGGAGGGCGCGCGCGGCGTATGGGCGGCACGCTTGTGCGTGCCGAAGAGATGCTTGCGCGTCTGCGACGCTTCGACCTTCGCGAGCCCCGGCGGCGGCCCGCTGTACACCACGTAACCGCCCGCTTCGCCCGCGGCCGGGCCTACATCGACGAGCCAGTCCGCGCGTCGCATCATGTTCAGATCGTGCTCGACGACAAAAAGCGAATTGCCCGCCGCCTTCAGCCGCTCGAGCGCCGTGAAAAGCGCTTCGCCATCGGCGGGATGAAGCCCCGCGGAGGGCTCGTCGAGCACGTACACGACGCCGAACAACTGCGACGCGAGCTGCGTGGCCAAGCGCAGGCGCTGCAATTCGCCCGACGAAAGCGTAGGCGTCGCGCGGTCGAGGGCGAGATAGCCGAGCCCGAGGTCGATGAGTGTCGTGAGGCGTGCGAGCAACTCCTCTGCGATGCGCTGCGCCGCGACGCGCTTCTCGTCCGACATGTTCGGCGTGCGCCGCACGTTGGGCGCCGCCTTGTGCGCCGAGCCGCCCGCCGCGACGCGCCGCTCGGTCGCCTCGCGCATCGCCTGCTTGCCGAGGATCGCGCTGTCGCCATCGATGCCGTGCGTGTGCGCCGGCAGTTCGCCGCACGCGATCGGCCCGAGCAGATCGGCCAGGCGCGCGAGCGGCATCTGCGAAAACCCGGCGATGTCGAGCCCGGCGAATGTCACCGACAACGCTTCGCGCTTAAGCCGCTTTCCATGACACGCCGGACATTCGCTGCCGATCATGTAGCGCGACACGCGTTTTTTCATCAGCGCGCTTTGCGTATTCGCGAACGTGTGCAGCACGTAGCGGCGTGCGCCGGTGAACGTGCCCTGATAGCTCGGCTCCATCTTGCTTTTCAGCGCGACGCGCGTTTCCTCGGGCGTCAAGCCGGCGTAGACGGGCACGGTCGGCGTTTCGTCGGTGAAGAGGATCCAGTCGCGGTCCTTCTTCGGCAGATCGCGCCACGGGGTATCGACGTCGTAGCCGAGCGTGACCAGGATGTCGCGCAGATTCTGCCCGTGCCACGCGGGCGGCCATGCGGCGATCGCGCGTTCGCGGATCGTGAGCGTGTCGTCCGGGACCATCGATTTTTCGGTGACTTCGTATACGCGTCCGAGACCGTGGCACGTCGGGCAGGCGCCCTGGACCGTGTTCGGTGAGAAATCTTCCGCGTAGAGCATCGGCTGCTTCGGCGGATAGCTGCCGGTTCGCGAATACAGCATGCGCACGAGGCTGGATAGCGTCGTCACGCTTCCCACCGACGAGCGTGCGCTGGGCGTGCCGCGCTGCTGCTGAAGCGCGACGGCGGGCGGGAGTCCTTCGATCGAATCGAATTCGGGCACGCCGACCTGTTCGATCAGCCGGCGCGCGTAAGGCGCGACCGACTCGAAGTAGCGCCGCTGCGCCTCGGCGTAGAGCGTGCCGAACGCAAGCGACGACTTGCCGGAGCCGGACACGCCCGTGAATACAACGAGCGCATCGCGCGGAATGTCGATGTCGATATTCTTCAGGTTGTGTTCGCGCGCGCCGCGCACGCGCACGAAGCCATCGTGGGCGGATTCGGGGGAGAGTTTCAGACGGGTCATCCGCTGCAGAGGCCGCAATCCGCAGGCCAGCTAGCCGGGCAGCTTCGCCGCGAGCACGTCGACGTGCGCGATCTCGGGCGGCCTGGCAAAAAGGTCCGCGGCTTTCGCCATCAGCGCCTCGGCGACTTTGCCCGAGAGATGCGCCTGGCGGCCGGCCTCGTCGGGAAAGGTATCGAAGATGCCGAACGTGGACGGCCCGAGGCGCAGGCCGAACCACGCGATCGTTGCGGGCTCCGCTTCGACGAGCGGCAATCCGCCCATTAGAAAGGCTTCTACTTCCTGCTCCTTGCCCGGCTTCGCTTCCAGCCGGACGAACAACGCGGTCTTGACCATGACATCGCTCCTGTTGCACGCACTGAGGTGACGGACAAATGATACGTCCTCCGTTCTCCGGGGACTGTTCAAAAGCGTGGGGTTCCGCTTCTTCCGCCTGTTCATGAACTCGAAAAATCGGGCCACGTCCTCCGGTACTTTGTTCATGCACGCCCTGTGCGCCGCAAGTTTGGCTGCCAAGTCGCCATGAATCATCGCGCATCGCACCTGCGCAGTAAATGAGCGCCGCGTGGCGTCCTGCACGTATGCTGGTCCTTGCACAGGCGAGCGTTGATCACCTGGTTCACCGCCGACTCTGCCATCGTTGTCGAAATCGGCTTGTGCTCGCGATAGTACTTCACGTAGGCGATGGTCGAGCCGCTATTGCTCTGGAGGTACGCGAACAACTCGCCGACGCGATAGTCGAGCTGCTCCAGGCTCCGCGTGAATCGCGCCGACTCGGTCACCACGATGCGACAGAGCAGCAAGGTCTGTCGCATCCGTCGCTCCGCTTTTAGTTACTGCAGCCGTAGGTACGCCGGGAGCACACCGCCGCGTCGCCGATAGTGACACTGCTGGGCTCGGTACTGATGTCGGCGCCGCCATCCACGACATCACATGCTCGACGGAGTGCAGCGGTCGTTCCCATCGCCTGCCAGCGACGTTGACCAAAGTCCGACGGATGACCTTGCTGCGGGGCGCGTAGACGACGACGATGGGATTTGCAACCAAGCCGCAGCCCGCGCGCCAGATGCTTGAACGGGCGCTCGAGCCACAGCCGCAAAGGACGGTCACCGCCATACACCTGATCGCCGGTGACCCAGCCGCAGGGTACTCCCGCATCGTGTCAGGGATGCCCGCAACCTGCAGCGAGGACGATCGTCGATCCATGATTGGGACATACAGTTCGCGGTCAATAAATGCGCTCGCTCCATTGCCCGCGTAGCAGAGAAACACACCGATCTGGCTATTCTCGATGCGACCTGCTGTACAACTGTATTGGCGTTGCACGCTGGCAGAGTGTTCATTCTTCTTGTGGAATTCCCTTCTCATCCACAATCA
>Ga0160459_100150_pt1 | contig 40128 bp, 36 predicted proteins | sample HID1973K_E6MG_FD_108208 | JGI IMG/M metagenome (GOLD analysis project Ga0160459, IMG submission 108208) | Enriched mosquito-associated microbial communities from UW Madison campus, WI, USA - HID1973K_E6 MG | ecosystem: Host-associated > Arthropoda: Insects > Digestive system > Unclassified ...
CATGCCCTCAACACCCGGCCACGCAAGACGCTCGCCTGGCGAACGCCTGCTGAAGCCTTCGAGGATGTCCTCAAATATGCTATCAACGACCGTGTTGCGACGACCGGTTGAATCCGCCCAATACTGCTCTGTCGACTACCAGGCGCTGCTCCGCAAACGCGGCATCCTGATCTCGATGAGCGGGCGCGGGAACTGTTACGACAACGCGATGGTGGAGACGTTCTTCAAGACCATCAAGTCCGAGCTGGTTTGGCCGGTCGCCTGGCAATCCCGCCAGCAGGCTGAAAACGCCGTCGCCAGATACATCGACGGGTTCTATAACCCCGTCAGGCGGCATTCGTCACTCGGCTTCCAGAACCCCATCGCGTTCGAGCGAAAGGTCGGGGAAGTGAGCTAAACGCTCTCTACCAAACCCGGGCAAGTCCAAAAGGCGGCGACGCGATTGTAGGAGCCGGTATAACCGAGCGCGACCAGATCGGCATGAAGTTGCTTCAAGGTCCGGCGCTGCTTGCGCGACTTGGTCGTCTCGGTCTTCAGCCAGCCTGCGAGCTTCTCGGCAAACGGGTCGAGTTTACTCGGGCGCTCGGGCACCGAGAATTTCGGCTCGATCGTGCCCGCGTTCAGATACTTCTTGATGGTGTTCCGAGATAGCCCAGTCCGGCGGGCTATCTCGCGGATCGGCAGCTTCTCACGCAGCGCCATCCGCCGAATGACATTCAAAAGTCCCATGTGGATCACTCCGTTACCCCCGCCGCTCATCGCGTTGGGGAAGGGTCACATGGGTCAAATCTGAATGGAAATTACACGCCAACCCGGGTCAGTTCTGGGTGGAAATCAACAGGCTTCTGGGAATGTCGTCGACGATAAAGATGCGACGGGGTTGTTTGAATGACGCCAGCCGGTCGCGGATGAATTGGATCAACTGGCCCTCGGTCGTCTCGGCGCCGGGCTTCAGGCGCAGGACGGCCACGCCGACCTGTTCGAAATCGCTGTCGGGAACCGGGGCAAGATGCGCTTCGTCAATCGCGGGATGTTCCCCAAGGTGATTTTGTATCTCGTTGGGCGAAATCTGCAGGCCGCCCCACTTGAACATCTCCTTGCGGCGGCCCTGCAGATAGACAAATCCGCGTGCGTCGATCCGGCCGATATCGCCCGAGCGCACCCAACCCTTGGTAAAGACCTCGGCGTTGGCTTCGGGGTTCTTGTAATAGCCCGCGAAGGTGCCGGGGCTGCGGACGCAGATCTCACCGACCTCGCCGATGGCCAGTTCGTTCATGTCGTCGTCGAACACGCCCAACTGGGTGCCCAAACGCGGGCGACCGATCGAGTTCAGCGGATCGTTCGCCTCATCGACCACGGCATCCTCGGGCAGGCGTTCCTTGGCGGGGCGGAACACCAGACCTGCGCCGACCATCTCGACCGCGCCATAGGGGCGGACCATCTTGTCGCCGATATGGCTCAGCGCGAATTCCAGTTCGGCCCGCGTCATGGGCGAGGCGCCGCAGCGGATATGGCGCAGCGAAGCGGCGCGTTCCCGGCGGAACGACGGATCCTTCAGCAAGCGCAGCAGGATCGTGGGCACGGCGAAGATGATCGAGATCTTGTGCTTCTCGATCAGCGACCAGCAATGGTCCACGTCCATCTTGGCGGTGCTGGGCAGGATCGTGGCCGCGCCGACCAGCGTGCAGGTGGTGGTGACGGTGCCGGTGCCATGGCCGATGGGCGCGATGGCAAGGTTCGAATCGCTTGGGCCGATATCGGGGAACATCGTCGCGATGACGTTCACCAGTCTGTAGTGGATGCCGCCATGCGAGTTCATCCCGGATTTGGGCGTGCCCGTCGTCCCCGAGGTGAAGTTCTGCCAGCAGATGTCGTCGTTCGTCACGGCGACCGAAACGGTGGGCGCGGCCAGATTGCGCGCGATCAGGTCGGCATGGTCATGGACCGCCGCGCCTTCGATCTTGATGCTTTCGTCGGGTTTGCCGACAAAGATGATGTTCTTGACCTGCGGGCATTGCGCCGCGGCCGCCTGCATGTGTTCGGCGAACTGCGCTTCTGCGATCAGCAGCACGATATCGCCGATGCCGGCCATCTGGCAGACTTCGTAAGGGGTGCTGTACGAGCTGATCGGCACATAGACCGCCCCGGTGCGGGTGATCGCATACATGCTTTCGAACATGGCTCGCGAATTCTTGCTTTGGATGGCGACGCGGTCGCCTTTCTTTACCCCAAGAGCCACCAGAGCCGTTGCAAGCGCGTTGGCCGAATCCTCGATCTCTCTCCAGGTATAGCTGTCGTCACCGTGGATGAACCCGACGCGGTCACCATGCGCCCGGGCCGTCGCCGTAAGAATATTTCCAAGATTCGCAGTCGGGGCGCGATAGGGCGTGGTGTTGTTACTATCCATTCTTCGAGCTCATTCCTGTTGGCAGCGTTGGTTGTCGGCTGACAAGGCGTCGTCCCTGTTGAAAGGAAGGCCGGTCCTTGCCGCATCCTTGAACCAGCAAACCGTATGACGGGGGGGCCGGGGTTGTCTCTCGTGACAACAACCAAAGAAACCGGTGCCGATTCCTATCAAACGTAGGAACAGGCAGGATTGCCCCGGATCGCCGCGATGCCATGAGAGCGCCGATACGCGGCGCGCCCGAGCCCACAGGCGCGCATATCCGAACGGCCCGCGCATCATGAACGAACAATATGAATGGGATAAGACAGATCGCCCGCCGCATTCGCGCCATGACATGCGGCGGGCGAATCTGCATCGCCGGGCACGGGGGCCGGATCGGGACCCGGACCCGGGGCTGTGTCGGCCCCCTGCCCCTGCGCGCATCCGGTCGCGCGCCGTCCCTGAAATGAATATGGCGCGGACCTTGATCCGCGCCACGTCTCACCATTGGCCGAGGGTCGGACCTGCGCCCTAGCGCACGACCTCGATCCCCGAGGATTTCAGCGCCTGCCGCATCTCATCGGTCAGGGTTGCCAGAAACGCCTTGGAATCCGCAGGCCCCATGAAGTTGGTGGTGACCATGGATTTGACGGCGTAATCCTTCCATTCTTGGGTTTCCAGCACACGCTTGAACAGGTCGGCATAGTAATCCACCGCCTCGGCCGGGATGTCGGGGGTGCCCGCCACGCCGCGCGCGGCGGAAACCAGTTCGATCGCGATGCCGAAATCGCTGAGCGGCTTGGCTTCGGGGAATTCGGCGATTTCCTCTTTGCCCGCCTTGGCCAGAACCCGGATCTGACCGCCGCGCACCAGTTCGGCGGCCTCGGCGGGTTCCATGATCATCACGTCCACATGCCCGCCCAGCAATGCCGCGACCCGTTCGCCGCCCGACGGGAACGAGATGTATTTCCAGTCGATCCCCGCCGCCGATTTGAGCTGTTGCAGCATGATATATTCGCGGCCCGACACGCTGCCGCCGCCCATCTTGATCTTGCCCGGCTCGGCCTTGCCCTTGTCCAGCAGCTCGGTCAGCGACTGATACGGGCTGTCCTTGGCGACCACGACCACGGCGGGATCGAACAGCAGCGTGGCGATGGGGGTCAGGTCGGCAGGCGCGACCGTCGCCTCGGCCTGCAACAGGGTGCTTGATGTCCAAAGGTTGGAAAAGACGGCGATCACATGGGGATTGCCCGCCTTTTCCTTCATATAGGCCGCCGCCGTGGTCGATCCGCCGCCCGAACGGTTGGCTACCTGCATACGCACCGGCACCATCTTTTCGCGCTCGATGATCGACAAAAGCGCGCGGGCCAGAATGTCATTGCCGCCGCCGGGGGCATTGTGGACCACCACCTCGATCGGCTCGGACGGCTCCCACGCCCAGGCCGCGCCGGTGGCCATCAGGGTCGCCAGAACGCCAAGAGCCATTGCACGAATATTCATTCCCATCCTCCTTGTTGTTGGTGCCCGTCATTCTTGCCGCAAAGCCGGCGCGGGCGTTTATCCGGCCTCGGTCATCGCCGCCGCTCGGGATCGTTTCAGGCTGGACAGGCGCGACCCGGCCAGCACCAGCACCGCCAGCACCAGCAGCGTCACGGTCAGCCCGCGCTCGGCGAAGATCCACAGGCTGCCATCCGACATCATCAGCGACTGGCGCAGCGACCGCTCGAGCATGTCGCCCAGCACAAAGCCAAGGATCAGCGGCGCAAGCGGCATCCGCGCCTTGGTCAGCACAAAGCCCAGCAGGCTGAAGCCCAGCAGCAGCCACAGATCGAATGTGCGGAACGCCACGCTATAGGCCCCGATGGTCGCAAGGCCAAAGATGATCGGCCCCAGCAGCCAGCCCGGCACCCGCAGCAATTGCGAAAACAACGGCACCAGCGGCAGGTTCAGCAGCAAAAGCATGACATTGCCCAGATACATGCTGGCGACCAGCCCCCAGAACACATCGGGCGATTCGATCATCATCAGCGGGCCGGGCCGCACACCCCAGACGATCAGCGCCGTCAGCAGGATCGCCGTCGTGCCGCCGCCCGGAATGCCCAGCGTCAACAGCGGGATCAGCGCGCCGCCGGTATCGGCATTGTTCGCGCCCTCGGGGGCGGCCAGCCCCTCGGGGACGCCGGTGCCGAATTTCTCGGGATGTTTCGAAACCGCCTTTTCGATGCCATAGGCCAGAAAGGACGCAATCGCCGATCCCGCGCCGGGCAGCACGCCCACGACGAACCCGGTGACCGAGCCGTTCAGAAAGGCAAAGCGGCATTGCCGCAGTTCCGCCCATGACGGCAACAGGTTGCGAAACCCGCGCGGGATGGGCAGCAGCTGCGCCGTCTCGCGGTTTTCAAGGTTCGCGAAAACCTCGGCCAGAGCGAATATGCCGATGGCGATGATGACGAAATCCAGCCCCGCGATCAGTTCCGGCCGCCCGAAGGTGAACCGCGAGGTCGAGGTGAACAGGTCCGTCCCCACCCCCGCCAGCGTCAGCCCGATCAGCAGCGCCAGCGCGCCCTTCAGCAGCGACGGCCCCGACAGCACGGTGGCCAGCGACAGGCCCAGCACCATCAGCGCGCAATATTCCGGCGGCCCGAACGACAGCGCGACCCGCGCCACCTGCGGCGCCAGCAGCGTCAGCGCCACGATCCCCACCGTGCCCGCGATAAAGGACGCGATCGCCGCAATCCCCAGCGCCGCCCCCGCGCGGCCCTTTTTCGCCATCTGATAGCCGTCGATGCACGTCACCACGGACGAGCTTTCGCCCGGCATGTTCAGCAGGATCGAGGTGGTCGAGCCGCCGTATTTCGCCCCGTAATAGATGCCCGTCAGCATGATGATGCCGCTGGCCGGGTCCAGATTGAAGCTAAGCGGCAGCAACAGCGCGATGGTCGCCGCCGGGCCAAGACCGGGCAGGATGCCCACGACCGTGCCCAGCAGGCAGCCGATGAAACAGAACAGCACGTTCTTGAGCGTCAGCGCGACGGCAAAGCCGTGCATCAGGCCGGTAAAGGTATCCATGTCAGAAGACCCCCTTGATCAGCACCGGCAGCTGGATCGACAGCAAGCGATCGAACAGCAGAAAAAACACCCCCGAGGTGACGACCGAGGCGATGGCCGCCTTGAGCGGGGAAATGCGATAGACCATCACCTGCATCGCGAAGACGAACAGCGCGAATGACAAAAGGAACCCGATCAGCGGCAGCAACAGCACGAAACCCGCATAGAACACCCAGACCGGCCCGGTGCGCCACAGCCCGCGCAGGGTGCCGAACGGCTCGGCCAGATCGGCGTGGCGCAGCGCGCGGACCATCAGCATGACCGAGGCCGCGATCATCAGCGCCCCATACCAGAACGGAAAGAAACCCGGCCCCGGCGCGCCATCCGCGTAATAGGGCCAGCCCCACGCCTTCCACAGGATGCCCGCGCCCAAGAGCGCGCAGACCAGTCCCAGCCAGAAATCACCGGGTATCCCCGGCGAGCCGGGGGTTTGGGGTTCGGTATGCATCATTCTCCTCCCCGAGAGTGACGGCACCGATGCGGGCGCGGGTCTAACCCGTCAGTCGCGCATCGTGCAGATGTTGCAGGAACGGCAGGTCGCGGGTGGTCCTCTCCTCCCATTCGCGGATCTGCACGTCGCAGGACAGGGTCAGGCCGATATCGTCCAGACCCCGCAGCAGCTTGAATTTGAACACCGGGTCGATCTGAAAGGCGATATCGGGGCCATGCGGGCCGGACAGTACCTGCTTTTCCAGATCGACGCTAAAGGGGGCCTGCCCATCGGCTTGCAGCACGCGCGCCTCGAAAGGCGCGATCGCCTCCTCGGGCAGGACCAGCGGCAAGACGCCGTTCTGCAGGCAATTCTCGCGGTAGATGTCGGAAAAGCTGCGCGCGATGATGCAGCGGATACCGAATGCGGTCATGGTCCAGACCCCCGCCTCGCGCGAGCTGCCGCAGCCGAAATTCGCCCCCGCGACAAGGATCGAGGCATGGCGGAACCGATCCTGATTCAGCACGAAATCCGGGTTCTCGCGGCCATCGTCAAGGAACCTTTGGCGGCGGAACAGCATCCGGGCATAATCGGGCTTCAGCTCGCGGCCGTGCTGCGAGGGCGCGATCTGGTCGGTGTTGACATTGTCCAGCAGCAAGGGCGCGGCGATGCCCGAATGAATGGTGAATTTCTGCATCACGCGGTCCCCTGCATGTCGCGCACATCGGCAATGCGGCCCGCGATGGCGCTGGCGGCGGCGGTGGCGGGGCTGACCAGATGCGTGCGCACGCCGCTGCCCTGCCGCCCCTCGAAATTGCGGTTTGTGGTGGACACGCACCGTTCCTGCGGCTTGCCCCGGTCGCCATTGCCGCCGCCGCACATCGAACAGCCCGACGCCCCCCAGATAAAGCCCGCATCGGTAAGGATCTGCGCCAGCCCCATTTCCTCGGCCTGACGGCGCACGCGGGTCGATCCGGGCACGATCAGCGCGGTGACGCCGGGCGCCACATGCCGGCCCTGCGCGACGCGCGCGGCGGCCTGAATGTCCTGCAGGCGGCCATTGGTGCATGACCCGATGAAAACGCGGTCCACCGGCTTGCCCGCCAGCCGTTCTCCGGGGCGCAGGCCCATGTAATCCAGCGCCTTTTCATAGCCGCCGCGCCGCGCTTCGGGCAGATCCTCGACGCGGGGCACCGCATCGTCGATGCCCATGACCTGACTGGGATCGGTGCCCCATGTCACCTGCGGTTGCAGCGCCGAACAGTCGATTTCCAGATCGGCGTCAAACACCGCGCCCGCATCGCTGGGCAAGCCCTGCCAATAGGCCACGGCGCGGTCCCATGCATCGCCGGTGGGGGCCCATGGACGGCCCCGGATCCACTCGATGGTGCGGGCATCGGGTGCGACAAGGCTGGTGCGCGCGCCGCCCTCGATCGACAGGTTGCACAGCGTCAGGCGGCTTTCGATGGACATGGCTTCGACCACCGGCCCGGCGTATTCGATGGCAAAGCCGCGCCCGCCCGCGACGCCCAGAACACCGATGATGTGCAAGGACACGTCCTTGGCGGTGACATGCGGCGCCAGTTCGCCCGTCAGGCGGATGCGCATTTCCTTGGGACGCGAGATCGCCATGGTCTGGGTGGCAAGGATATGTTCCATCTCGGTCGTGCCGCAGCCGATCGAGATCGCCCCGATCCCCCCCACGGTCGAGGCATGGCTGTCGGGCACCGCATGGGTCGCGCCGGGCAGCACGATGCCCAGTTCCGGTGCGATGACATGCACGATGCCCTGATCGGGGTCGTCGATGTCGAACAGGCGGATGCCGTGTTCCACCGTGCCCGCCCGCATGGCGCGGATAAAGGGCGTGCCTTCGGGGTTGGTGGTCTCGGTCCGGTCGAGGCGGCTGGCGACGGTATGGTCCTGAACCGCGAAACTCAGATCGGGGCGGCGCACGGCGCGACCGTCGCGGGCCAGAGTTTCAAAGCCGCGCGGGGCGTGGACCTCGTGGATCATGTGGCGATCCATATAGATGATGTCGCGACCGTCGGGCCGGGCGCAGACGAAATGCGCGTCCCAGATCTTGCTGAACAGGCTGCGGGGATGGCTGGTCATGGCTTGCTCCGGATCAGGGGGTGGCGGTGACGGCGGGGCGGATCGCGGCGGCGCGGTCCAGCGCCTGCTGTTCGCGTTCGGCGTAATGGTCCAGCCGGACGAGATTGTAATAATCTTCGCGGCTTATCAGGTGATGTTCCAGCGTGGCGATGGATTTCTGGCCCAGCATCCGCGCCACGTCACGCACCGCCCGCGTGGCCGCGAACAGGCTGAGCGTCGGCAGCGACACCGCCGCCGCCCCCGCCGCCTGCAACTGGTCCAGATCGACGGCGGCGGCCCCCGCCGCCTGCGACAGCGTGCCGACATAGGGACAGGCGATTTCCGCGACAAAGCGGCGGATTTCCGGCAAGGTGTCGGCACCTTGCGGCTTGGCGAAATCCACGCCGGTCTGCAGGTAAAGCTGACAGCGTTCCACCGCCGTTTCGACCCCCGCAAGGCTGAGGATGTCGGTGCGCGCCCCGATCAGCATGGTTTCATCGGTGCGCGCGTCCAGCGCGGCGAACAGCTTGGCCATCATGTCATCCGCCGGAACGATCTCTTTGCCCGCCAGATAGCCGCAACGGTTGGGAAAGACCTGATCGTTCAGCAAGATCCCCGCGACACCCGCCGCCTCCAGCGCGCGGACGGCCTGCGTGACGTTATGCACCCCGCCGAATCCGGTATCGGCATCGACAAAGACCGGGATCTGCACCGCATTGCAGATGCGCGCGTAATGGTCGGCCATATCGCGCATATTGCCCTGACCCAGATCGGGTTGCGCCAGCATCGCGCCAAGCGCCGCATTGCCGCCCGCCATCACCGCCCTGAACCCGGCCCGTTCAAAGACCGCCGCCGAAATCGCGTCATGCACCCCCGGCATCACCAGCAATTCGGGGGCCTGAAAATGCTGTCGCAAGCTGTTCCTGCGCTGATCGGACAATCCTGAACTCCTTCCACGCGACACGGGCGCATCCATGGGCGGGATCACCGCGCAGCGTCATGTCTGTTATGCCGAAGTGTTGGCATCGCCATCGCAACATGTCAACACATTATCAATTTACTCCGCAATTATGAATTATAGAAGCCTATATATCTTAAATATGTTGACACATAAGCCCGGATGGTTCTGACTTGCGCCAGCACGGGCATGCGGGGGGAACAAACGGATGCAGGACGCGCAAGCGTTCATCAGGGACGCGACCGATGCGATTGCGCGCTGACATGTCCGCGCCCGTCCTGCGCGCCACGCTGGTGCTGATGGCGGGGCTGGCGGGGGGATATGTCTTTGTCCTGTTGCACCTGCCCCTGCCATGGACCTTGGGGGCGATGACGGCGGCGGGCATTCTTGCGACATTTCACCCGGCGCTGGTGTTGCCCCCCGTCTTTCGCGATGGCGCGCGCCCGGTGATCGGCGTCGTCGCAGGCAGCGCATTCGCGCCCGAAGTGGTGGCGCAGATGGGCGACTGGTGGCCGATATTCGTGCTGCTGGTGCTGTTCTTTCTGGGCGTCACGGGGGTCGGCATCCTGTTCTTTCGCAGGCTGGGCTTTGATCGTCAGACCGCGCTTTTCGCCGCCATGCCCGGCGGGATGGGCGAAATGGCGATGCTGGGCATGCAGTTCGGCGCCGATATCCGCAAGCTGGTGCTGGTCCATGCGGTGCGCCAGATCACGGTGGTGACGGTGGTGCCCTTTGCCATCGGCCATCTGCTGGCCCGCCATGGCGGCGCGATGCCCGCCGGACATGTCCAGCCGCCCGCAGGTGCCGATTGGGCCGTGCTGCTGGGCTGCGTGGTCGCGGGCATGGCGATCGGTCGGCGGCTGCGGGGTTTCGGCGGGCTGATGCTGGTGCCCCTGACCCTCAGCGCGCTGGCGCATGGTACCGGGCTGACGACGGCGCAGATACCGTATTGGATCGTCGCGCTGATGCAGGTGATGATCGGCAGCATCACCGGCGCGCGTTTCGCCGGGCTGCGCATGGCGGATGCACGCGGCACGCTGCTGGCGGGGCTGGTCTGGGTAGTGATCCTGTTGGCGCTGTCGGCGGTGCTGGCGCTGGTCATGGGGCGCATCATGGCGCAATCGCCCGCCGCGCTTTTTCTGGCGCTGGCCCCCGGCGGGTTCAGCGAGATGATCGTGATCGCCTATGCCTCGGGGGTCGAAGTGGCCTTTGTCGTGACCTGCCATGCGTTCCGCACGATCTATATAATGCTGGTATCTCCGCTTCTGTCCCGCTTAAACGGGGCGAAATGAAAGGCACATCATGACGGGTCCGGCACAGGGCACGAGACGGGAAACCAAGCGCATGGCGACCGGCGACGGGCCGTTGACCGACGGCGCGGCGACATTGGCCGAAAGCCTGTTCGAACTGCTGACCGAGGCGATCCTGTCGGGCGAGATCCCGCTGGGCTCCAAGATCAGCGAGCCGATGCTGGCCCAGAAATACAATGTCAGCCGCGGCCCCCTGCGCGAGGCGCTGCACCGCTTGCAGGGGCGCCAGCTGATCACCCGCTCGGCCAATCAGGGCGCGCGCGTGGTCGAGGCGACGCCCGAAACGCTGGGCTGGCTGTTCGAATTGCGCGAGGTGGTCGAGGGGATGACCGCCCGGCTGGCCGCAGCGAACATGACGGACGCGCAAAGGGCCGCGCTGCTGGCGGTGATGGAACAGCATGAAACGAATGTCGCGGGCCTGCGTCCGGGCACGGTGCCCGCGCTGGGGGCCTCGGACCGGGATTTCCATTTCCTGATCGCCGAGGCCAGCGGCAACCCGATGCTGGTGCATCTGCTGTTCACCGATCTGCACCCGCTGATGCGGCTGTATCGCCGCCGCTATGAAAATATCGAATCCAGCCGCCGCGCCGCCAAGGAACATCGCCGTGTGGTCGATGCCATTCTGGACCGCGACCCCGAAATGGCAGAGATGATGATGCGTCGCCACATCTCGTCGGCCAAGGCCCGCAGGCTGAAGGCGATGGAGGGCTGACGGCGGCGAACGCGCCCCGATATCGGGACGCGCGCGGCACCGTCGCGGATGTCAGGCCGGTTGCGGCACGGCCTTGGGCGCGATCAACCCCTCGCCCTCCAGCAGTTCATAGATGCCGCCGGCGCGGATGATGTCCAACAGCTTGGTCGGGATCGGTTTGCCCTGCAACTCCTTGCCATTGGTCAGGTTGCGCACGGTCGCGGTTTCCAGATCGACCTCGGCGATGTCGCCCTCGTCGAAGATGTCTTCGACGCCCGGGCATTCCAGCGCGGGAAACGCCCAGTTGACCGCGTTGCGAAAGAACAGGCCGTTGATGGATCCCGCCACCAGACAGCCCAGACCCAGCGTTTTCAGCGACCGTGCGGCGGGGCGGCTGGAGCCCATGCCGAAATTCTTGCCGCCGATGATGATGTCCCCCGGCTGCACCTCGTTTTCGGCCCAGCCGGGGCGGTTGGCGCGAAAGACGTATTTCGCCTGCTCCTCGGGCGTCATGTAAAAGGCGAGGATCGGCAGGATCAGGTCAGTGTTGATATTGTCGGGAAATTTCCAAACCCTTGCGGTGAATTTCATGGCCCTGCCCCCTTAGTTGATGAATTCGCGCGGATCGGTGATGACGCCCCGGATCGCCGAGGCGGCCACCGTCGCGGGCGACGCCATGAAGATGCGCGCCGAGGCATCGCCCATCCGCCCCTTGAAGTTGCGGGTGGTGGCGGTGATGCAGGTCTCATTGGGGCCAAGCACGCCCATGCTGCCGCCGCCGCAGGCGCCGCAGGTCGCGGGCGTGATGACGGCCCCCGCCTCGAGCAGGATATCGACGATGCCCAGCTTGACCGCCTCGCGATAGACGTTCTGCGAGGCGGGGGTGATGATCAGCCGCGTCTCGGACGAAACCGATTTGCCTTTCAGCACCTGCGCCGCCAACGCCAGATCGTCCAGCGTGCCATTGGCGCAGGATCCGATAAAGGCCTGATCCACCTTGGTGCCCGCCGCAGCCGAAACGGGCTGCGAGTTTTCGACCACGCTGTCGGGGAATGCCACCAGCGGCTCCAGCATCGACAGATCCACCTCGCGCACGTCGTGATAGACGGCATCCGCATCGGGATAGACCGGCTCGAACGGGGCCGGGTTGCGGGCGCGGACCCAGTCCATCATCACGTCATCGGGTTCGAACGTGGCGAATTCCGCCGACAGTTCCGCCGACATGGTGGTCAGCGTCTTGCGCGCGTTGATGTTCAGGCTGGCGATGCCCGGCCCGCCATATTCCACGTTCATCGTCGCATGATCGCCCCAGACGCCCGCGATCTGCAGGAATGCGTCCTTGGCTGTCACCACGTTCGACAGCGAGCCCTTCAACTCATAGCGCACAGTCTTGCCGACCTTGAACCATGCCTTGCCGGTCACGGCGGCAAAGATCACGTCGGGCGTGCCCACGCCGCGCGCAAGGCAGTTGAACACCCCCGCGCTGCAAGTGTGGCTGTCGCCGCACAGCAGCACGCCGCCGGGCAGCGCATAGCCGTGATCCGCGACCAGCTGATGCGCGATGCCCTGTCGCCCGCCGATGTCGTGGAACCGCTTGATGCCGAACTTCTTGACGAATTCGCGTCCGGTGCGATGCGCCGCGGCGCTGGCCGTGGTCGAGGCGGGCGCGCGGTGATCGAACACCACGATGATCTTGTCGGGATCGGCCAGTTTCAGGATGTCGCGCCATTGGCTTGGCATACAGTTGTTGTCGATGACCACGGTCGTGTCCACGTCCACGGTCACAAGGTCGTCGGGGCGGACCTGGCGGTTGCCGCTTTTCGCGGCCAGGATTTTTTCGGCTATCGTCATGCCCATTGGCATTCCTCCTTAATGAGCGGCCCGGCGGACAAGGTCGACTTCCCCGTCGCCATAGCGGCGCTCCAGATCCTCGCGCGTGGAGTAACGCTGTTCGAGTTCGTTGATCTTGGCGTAGTTCATCAGCTCGGTGATGTCCTCGATGCCCGCCAGCATGTCGGGGCGGTCATGGACCACGCCGGTTTCCACGCTGTCGCGCAGCAGCAAAAGCGCCTGCGTCATATTGTGGATCGCGGCCGAGGGCAGCATCCGCGGCACCGTCACCCGCCGCACGCCCAGTTCCGCCAGACGCGCGACCGAGATCAGCGGCGTGGTGGGACGCGAACGGATGCCAAAGCCCATATTGACACTGACCGGCACCGGGGCCACCGCCTCGACAAAGCGGCGGATGTCATCCTCGGACTCGATCGCGTCGGCATAGACCATGTCCGCACCCGCCGCGATATAGGTCTTGGCGCGGCGGATCGCGCCCTCGATCCCTTCGACCGCGACGGCATCGGTGCGGGCGTTGATCAGGAAATCGGGATCCTTCTTGGCCGACACGCCCGCCTCGATCTTGCGGGCCATTTCCAGTTCGGAAATGATTTCCTTGCCGCGCATATGGCCGCAGCGCTTGGGGCTGACCTGATCCTCGACATTTAGGCCGGCAACGCCCGATTGTTCGAAATACTGCACCGTGTGGTAGAATGTCACGGCATTGCCATAGCCCGTATCGGCATCGGCAAAGACGGGAATGTCCAGAATATTGGCCAGCCGGGTCGAGGCGTCGACATTTTCCATCAGCGACATGACGCCCACATCGGGCTGACCCAGACGCGAATTCGACAGCCCCGCCCCGCTGAGCGAGGCGGCCTTGAAGCCCATCTTTTCGACCAGTCGGGCGGAAATGCCGTCAAAGATGCCGGGCGACACGACGACCCCTTGGGCCATCATGTCACGCATCCGGCGCGATTTGGACAAGCGCGTTGTCATCATTGCGTCCTTCAGGTTGCGAATTGGGTCAGGTTGTATTCGGTGATCGCCGCCGCCCAGCGGTCGGATTCACGTTTGATCGCGGTGCCGAAATCGGCGGGGGTAGAGCCGCCGACGATGCCACCCAGCGTGCCCAGCACCTTTTGCGCATCGTCGCTGGCCAGCACGCGGACCACCTCGGCGCTGACGAAATCGGTGATTTCGGTCGGGGCACCGGCGGGGGCCAACAGCCCGAACCAGCCCGACAGATCAAAGCCTTCGTAGCCGGCCTCGGCCACGGTCGCGACATCGGGATATAGCGGCGAACGCTGGGCCGAGGTCACGACGATCGCCTTGACCAGCCCCTCGGATACCGGGCCCATCATGGTGTTCGGATCGCCGATGGACAGCTGGATCACGCCGCCCATCAGATCCTGCAAGGCCTGCGGGCTGCCGCGATAGGGCACATGCAGCATGTCGATGCCCGCCCGGCCTTTCAGCACCTCCAGCACCAGATGCGGCGTGGTGCCGACACCGGCGGAGCCAAAGCTGACTTCGCCCGGATGCGCCTTGGCGTATTCCACCAGCTCGGTCAGGTTCGAGGGCCCGAAATCCTTGGCCGCCGCGATCACGAAAGGCTGCGAGGCCAGCGAGGAGACCGGCATGAAGGACGCGGCCGGATCATAGGGGAGTTTCTTGTAGAGATGCGGGAAAATGCACAACGGCCCGTTCGCGCCCACAAGATAGGTGTAGCCATCGGGATCGGCCTGCGCCGCCTCGGCGGTGCCGGTGCGCCCGCCCGCCCCGGCGACATTGGTGACGATCACCGGCTTGCCCCAGTCCTTTTGCAGCCGGTCGGCCAGATAGCGGGCGATATAGTCGCTGCCCCCGCCCGCCGAATAGGTGACGATCAGGTTCACTTCGCGCGCGGGGAAACCGGCGGGCTGCGCCATGCCCATCCGGGGCAGAAGCGAGGCCATGAACGGCGCGGCCAGTAACGGCAGGAATTCCCTTCTTTTCATTTTCAGCTCCTCCTCCAAAGGCTGTTGAGTGGCTTCACTGGATCGACAGGGCGGCGCGATACCCTTCGTGAATGGCGTTGGGCAGGCGGCGCGGGGCAAAGGCATCGCCGATCAGATGCACATCGACGCCCTTGTCGCGCAGTTCGGCGGCGATCCCGTCATTGGCGCGCTGCGCGCCGATCCAAGCCAGATATTGCACGCCGTCGATGCGCTGTTCGCGGTCGGTATTGTAGTAATGGCGCAGGATCACGCCGCCATCCTCGCAACGCTCGACGAACATGTTGCACAGGAATTCGACGCCCAGCTTGTCCAGCTGGCGGATGGTGCTGATGCGCGCGATTTCGGGCAATTCGCGCAACGGCTCCATGAAGCGGGTGACATAGGTGATGCGCGCGCCGCGCCGGGCCATTTCCTCGGCCACGCAGGCGGCCCAATAATTGCCGTCCTCGTCCATGATGACGATGCGCTGCGCGCCGTCGCTGTCCTGACCCGTGCCGATGGCGACGCTGCCGTCATTGGGGATGTCGGGGACCATGGGCGTCGCGCCGGTGGCCACGATCACGGCGGCGGGGCTTTCGCCCAGTACATCGGCGCTGGTCGCCTCGGTCCCCAGCCGGATCTGGACGTTCAGCTTGTCCGCGCGGCTGGCAAGGTTCGCGACGATATAGCTGGATTCGTGGAAGGGCTGATAGCGGTCGGCATCGGCCAGACGCCCGCCGACCTTTTCGCCGCGTTCGAACATCACGACCTCGTTGCCCTGTTCGGCGGCGGTGCAGGCGGCCTCCAGCCCGCCGGGGCCTGCGCCCACCACCACGACCTTGCGGCGCGGCGGGGCGGGCTTGGCTTCCAGTTCCGCCCCCACGGTCGGGTTGATCGCGCAGCGCAGCGGGCGCGAATCCAGCACCCATGCCCAGCAGCGGTTGCAGCCGATGCAGCGGATGATCTCGCCCGACCGCCCCGAGGCCGCCTTGACGGGCAGTTCCGGGTCGGCGATCAGCGCGCGGCACATGCCGACCATGTCGGCCTGTCCGCTGGCGATGATGCGCTCGGCCGCCTCGGGGGTGTTGATGCGGGCGCTGGCGATGACGGGCGTGTCGGGCACGAACGGCTTGATCTGCGACTGGATGTCCATGAACGCGGGGGCGTCGTAATGGCTGTCGGGCAGATGCATGTCCAGCGTGTTGAAATTGCCCTGCGCCAGCGAGAAATAATCCACCACGCCGATCGCATCCAGTTCGGCGATCACTTCCTTGCTGTGATCGACGGTCAACCCGCCGGGCCAGAATTCGTCGATGCCCATGCGGTAACCCACGATGAAATCCGACCCCACCCTTTCGCGCACGCGCGACAGGATTTCGCGGGCAAAGCGGATGCGGTTCTGAAAGCTGCCGCCATATGCGTCGGTGCGCGCATTGCTCATCGGCGATATGAATTCCTGGATCAGGTGGCCCTGCGCGCCGTGAATTTCGATCCCGGCGCAGCCTGCTTCGCGGGCGTTGACGGCGGCGGTGGCGAAGCCCTCGACCACCTCGCGGATATCGGTCTGCGTCATCACATGCGGGATGCCGCCGCTATGCGGACAGGCGATGGCCGACGGCGCCCACAGCGTCGGGTGTTCGTTGGCGTGGTGCTGGCGCCCGCCATGGTTCAGCTGGGCGATGAACAGCCCGCCCTCTTCATGCACGGCATCGGTGACGCGGCGCAGGCTGGGGATCACGTCGGGCTTGTACAGCACAAAGGAAAAGCTGCGCCCGCGATTGCTGTGATGCACGCGCATCGACTCGCTGACGATCAGCGCGGCCCCGCCGGCGGCGGCGCGGCGGTGCATCGCCACGGTCATGTCGGTGGCAAGGCCGTTCGCGCCGCTATTGGTGCTGGTGGCCAGACGCGAAATGCGGTTTCGGCAGATCCGGTTGCCAATCTTGATCGGGGAAAAAAGGTTCGGGTATTCCGCGCTCACGGGGACGTTCCTATCTTGCGGGCCATCTTGCGGGGCCGATCTTTGCGGGGTCCGGGCGTGCTGCGGATGCTGCGGCGCGGACCTGATCGCCATGTGACAAGCCTATGAAGACGCGCCGCAAATGGTCCAATAGAATGTCGCAATGCGCCCATCACGGCGCGGCATATCAGAATTGAGACCGTGGAATCGGGCGATTCCTCTGGCGCATCGGGCGCTTGGGCGACTACGATCATGCCGCGCCGCCCCAGACGCGGCCCACGCAGCCGAAAGCCAAGAAGCCATGGATATCAAACAGATAAGGGCGCTGGTCGCGATCGTCGAAACCGGCAGCGTCACCCGTGCGGCAGAGGTGCTGCATGTGGTGCAGCCCGCCGTGTCCCGCCAGATCAAGCTGCTGGAGGAAGAACTGGGCGCGCCGCTGTTTCGTCGCGAACGCCACGGGATGGAACTGACCGAGGCGGGCCAGATCATGCTGGACCATGGCCGCCGTGTCATCCGCGAGCTGGACCTTGCGACCGCGCTGATCTCGCGTCGCAGGGATGCGATTTCGGGCGATCTGACCATCGGGTTCCTGCCCACCGCGTCGGATTTTCTGGCCAGCGCGTTGATGGGGCGGGTGCGGGAAACCTATCCCGGCATCCGGCTGCGCAGTTCGGTGTCCTATATCGACGACATCGAGATGGCACTGACGCGCGGCCAGATCGACCTTGCCCTGCTTTACGAACGCGAGGAACGCGCAGGCTTTCCGACCGAGCCGCTGATCGAGGAAGAGCTGTTCATCGTCGGCCCGGCGGCGGCGGGTCTGCGCATCGACACGCCGATTTCCTTTCGCGCCTTGCGCGACTGGCCCATGGTGCTGCCGCCGCGCCCCAACGGGCTGCGCCTGATGGCCGAAGGCGCATGGCTGCGCGCCGGGATTTCCCTTGAACGCGTGACCGAGGCGGGCAGCATCGCCATGCAAAAGGCGCTGGTCGCCAAGGATGTCGGCATCACCGTGCTGCCCGGCCTGTGTCTGGTCGACGAGTTGCGCGCAGGCACGCTGTCCGCCGCGCCGGTGTCGGATGCGGATTTCACCCGGCGCATCGTGCTGGCCGTGGCCCCCGACCGCCCCGCCTCGACCGCGTCCGAGGCGGTGATGCAGGTGCTGCGCGTCATTCTGCGCGAACGAATCGCCGAACAGGGCTGGCCCGGCGCGCGCTGGATCGGCGATCTGGCCCATAACGAAAACTGATTTTGCCAGCAGTTTTCTTTTCTTTTCTGCGGCAGGCCCCGCCTTCTACTGTTCAAGGCGAAGCCGCAATCGCAGTGAGACAATGACCCAGACCAATCCCCTGATCCCCGCCGGACGCAGCGCCCTTCTGGTCGCAGATTTCTATCCCGTCGTCACCGAACTGGACCACGGCCGCAGCCGCGACGTACTGGCGCGCACCAATGAACTGATCGCGCTGGCCCGCGCCAAAGAGATGCCCGTCATCTTCTGCGCCACGACATTCCGCGAAGGCGCGCCCGAGGTCAGCACCCGCAACATGCTGTTCGCGCCCAAGAAAACGGCGGCCGCAGCGCCCTTTGATCCGCGCGCGCAAATGCATCCGGTCATCGACATGCGCGACAGCGACATCGTGATCGCCAAGCGCCGCGTCAGCGCCTTCCACGCGACCGAACTGGATCTGATCCTGCGCGCGAACGGCATCGACACGCTGGTGCTGTGCGGGTTCGCCACGCGCGGCGTCGTGCTGTCGACCGTGCGTCAGGGGGCCGATCTGGATTACGCGCTGGTCGTGGTCGAGGATTGCTGCACCGAACGCGACGCAGCCATCCATGACGCGCTGATGACCGACATACTGCCCATGCAGGCCCGCATCCTGCGCACTGCCCAGATCGAGGCCGCAATGGGCTGACACGACCCCTCCGGGACGCGCGATCCGGCCACGGGAGGGTGGCGCGCGCGTTCCGGCAACACCAGCTGCGCGCCCGAAAAACGCGGCGCCGCCAGACAGGGAGGACCCGATGAAGATTTCAGCGACGTCAAAGGACTTGACGGCGGGTTTGTTGTTTCTTGCCGCCGGAGCGTTCATTCTTTACAGCGCCGTGCAGTTCCGCATCGGCACGCCCCGCGTGATGGGGCCGGGCTTTTTCCCGGCCATGCTGGGGGGGCTGCTGATCGTCCTTGCCCTGATCACCATCCTGCGTTCCTTTGGACGCCGCGACGAAGGCGGGACCGCCGTCAGGATGCGCCCCGTCCTGTTCATCCTTGGTGCCGCCGCCAGTTTCGGCCTGCTGATCAAGCCTGCCGGGCTGCTGATCGCGGTGTTCGGCACGGTGGTCATCGCGTCATTCGCCAGCAATGACCTGCGGCTGCGCGATGCGGTGATCGTCGGCGTGATCCTTGCGGGCCTGTCGGCGCTGGTCTTTGTCGAGTTGCTGGGCCAGCGCCTGCCGCTGCTCGGCACGGTTTTCGGTTAGGGCGCGATCATGGGATTTCTGGACAACATCGCCCTTGGTCTGGGCGAGGCGATCACCACGACCAACCTGCTTTACTGTTTTCTGGGCTGCCTGATGGGCACGCTGATCGGGGTGCTGCCCGGCCTTGGCCCGGCGGCCACGATCATCATGCTGATGCCGCTGACATTCGCGCTGGACCCGACGACATCGCTGATCATGCTGGCGGGCATCTATTACGGCGCGCAATATGGCGGCTCGACCACGGCCATTCTGGTCAACATCCCCGGCGAGGCATCATCCACCGTCACCGCCATCGACGGCTATCAGATGGCGCGCAAGGGTCAGGCGGGGCTGGCGCTCAGCACCGCCGCGATTTCGTCGTTCATCGCGGGCACCATCGCCACGCTGGTCATCGCGGTCTTTGCCCCGGTTCTGGCCGGGGTCGCGCTGCGCTTTGGCCCGACCGAATATTTCGCGCTGATGGTGCTGGGGCTGGTCTGTTCGGTCGTGCTGGCCAGCGGATCGCTGGTCAAGGCGCTGGCCATGGTCACGCTGGGCCTGACGGCGGGGGTCGTGGGCATCGACGTGACGTCGGGGGTCGAACGTTTCACCTTTGGGTTCCAGCCCCTGTCGAACGGGCTGGACATGGTGCCCGTCGCCATGGGCGTCTTTGGTCTAGGCGAGATCATCAGCAACCTGTCGCGCCCCGCCGAACAGCGCACCACCTATGCCGGGCGCATCGGCAATATGCTGCCCTCGCGCAAGGAACTGCGGCGGATGCTGCCGCCCGCGCTGCGCGGCACCACGCTGGGATCGGTGCTGGGCGTGCTGCCGGGGGGCGGCGCGCTGTTGGCGTCATTCGCGACCTATGCCATGGAAAAACGGCTGGCCCGCGATCCCAAAAGCTTTGGCAAGGGCGCGCTGGAAGGCGTGGCCGGACCCGAGGCCGCCAATAATGCCGGCGCACAGACCAGCTTCATCCCGATGCTGACGCTGGGCATCCCCTCGACCGTCATCATGGCGCTGATGGCGGGGGCGATGATGATCCAGGGCATCCAGCCCGGCCCCTCGGTCATCCGCGAACAGCCCGATCTGTTCTGGGGCCTGATCGCGTCGATGTGGGTGGGCAACCTGATGCTGGTCATCCTGAACCTGCCGCTGGTAGGGGTCTGGGTGAAACTGCTGACGATCCCCTATCGCATCCTGTTCCCGGCGATCCTGATCTTTTGCGCGATCGGCGTCATCGCGATCAACGGGCGGCCTTTCGACATCTATATCATGGTGGTGTTCGGGCTGGTCGGCGCGCTGTTCCGCCGTCTGGATTGCGAGCCCGCGCCCTTTATCCTTGGCATGGTCATCGGCCCTCTGGTCGAGGAATACCTGCGCCGCGCCATGCTGCTGTCGCGCGGCGATCCGATGATCTTTCTGACCCGCCCGATCAGCGCGGTGCTGCTGGCGCTGACGGTGGGGCTGATCTTGATGATTGCGCTGCCCAGCCTGCGCAAGCGCCGCGACGAGGCGTTGCAAGAGGATGGCGTCTGAATCTCCTCCGGCGGGGGCCACAAGGCGCCCGCCGTTTCAGACGCAGGAAAGGCCGTCGGAACGGGATCCCCCCAATTCCGGCGGCCTTTCGCATGAAAAGGCCCGCGACACCGCGGGCCTTTGGATTTTCGGAACGGGTGGTTGAACAGCGCCGCTCAGCGGCTGCGCATGAACGCCTCGGCCTCGGCCCGCAGATGTTCCAGATCGCCGCGCATGGCGCGCACCATGGTGGTGATGTCATTGCCGGTGATGATCATGCGCGAGCCAAGGCCATAGGTGCGGGCGATGTCCTCGGGTTTCTTGACGCCGCCGATGCGCAGGCCCTTGCCGTTCTTTTTCGCCGCCGCCGCGACCTTTTCCCATGCGGCGATGACGCGGGGATGGCTATAGTCGTTGTTCAACCCCATCGAGCCGGTCAGGTCGCTGCTGCCGACGGAAATCACGTCCACGCCTTCGGTTGCGGCGATTTCCTCGATGTTTTCGACGCCCTCTTCGGATTCGATCATCACGGTCAGCATCAGAACCTCGTTGATCGCCTCGGACAGGTTGCCCGCGCGGCCATGCGGGCCCCAGCCGAAATGGATCGAGGCATCGCCGCGCCAGCGCGTGCCCAGCGGGCGGTATTTGCATTGCGCCACCGCCTCGCGCGCCTGTTCGGCGGTGTCGACATGCGGCACGATGATGCCCTGAACCCCGCCGTCGATCAGGCGACCGGCGGTCCAGTAATCGCCTTCGGGGATGCGCGCGATGGGTGTCACGCCGCTTTCCAGAAATGCGATGGCAAGGCGGCTGGCATCCGACACGTCCAGCGCCGTGTGTTCAAGGTCGATAAAGGCGAAGTGAAAGCCCGATGCCGAAATTGCCCGCGCGATTTCCAGATCCTTGAACACGCGGATCTGAAAGCCAAAGGTCATTTCGCCCGCAAGCAGGCGTTCCTTGGCGATGTTTCTGTATTCTTTCATGAATTCCCCTCGCGGAAAAAACGGGGCGCGGTGATCCGCGCCCCTTGCATGGTCATTGCTTGGTGATCCCGGCCTTTTCGGCCACCGCCTGCCAGCGCGGGATTTCGCTGGCGATGAAGGCGGTGAATTCCTCGGCGGTCGAGGGCGTGGGCGCGGTGCCGAAGGTGTTCAGCTTTTCCACCACGGCGGGGTCGGTCAGAACCTCGTTCACGGTGGTGTTCAGCTTGGCCACGATGTCGGGCGGCAGGTCTTTCGGGCCGACCAGCCCATACCAGCCCGTCGCCTCGTAGCCGGGGATCTTTTCGGCGATGGCGGGCACGTCGGGCAACAGGGGCGAACGTTCCTTGCCCGTCACGCCAAGCGCACGCACGGCCTTGGCATCAAGCTGGCCCCGGATCGAGGCGATGGTGCTGAACGTGAACGAAATCCGCCCGCCCAACAGATCGGTCATCGCCTGATTGTTCGACTTGTAGGGGATGCGCAGCACGTCGATGCCGGTCTCGTCGATGAACAGCTCGGACGCCATATGGGTCGCGCTGCCCTGCAGGTAACCCACGCTCAGCGCGCCGGGCTCTGCCTTGGCCTCGGCGATCAGATCGTCGATGGTCTGCGCCTTGCTGTCGGCATTCACCACCAGCAGCGTCCAGTTCGTCGCAACCAGCGAGATCGGCGTGAAATCATTCACCGTGTCAAAGGGCATCGAACTGAACAGGCTGGGATTGATGACATGCCCGGTATAGTTGAACAGCAGGGTATAGCCGTCGGGGTCCGAGCGCACCACATTGTCGGCGGCCATGTTGCCATCCGCGCCGGGCTTGTTTTCCACCAGCACCGGCTGGCCCAATCGGCGCGACATCGCTTCGGCCAGAATGCGCACGATGGCATCGCCGCTGCTGCCCGCCGGGGCCGCCGCAAGGATGTTGATTTCATGGCTGGGATAGTCCTGCGCCATGGCCGCCGAACCCGGCAGCGCCATCGCGGCGGCAAGTGCAAGGCCGGTCAGGCCCTTTGTGAACGTCGTCATCATTTCCTCCCAATGATGGTTGATTGCGGGGCCGATCAGTCGCGCCAGTAAAGCGCGGTCGGGTTGTCGGTCAGGATCCTGCGCAGCGTGGCCTCGTCCCCGGCCCAGTCGATCAGATGGTCCAGCGCCTCGACATCGTCGGGCTTGACCACCTTGTTGCCATGCGGCCAGTCCGCGCCCCAGACGACCCGTTCCGGCGCGGTCTGGATGAAATGGCGCGCCAGCGGGCCATAGGCGTCATAGGGCGCATCGTAAAAGAACGAGATCTTGGTATAGGTGTTGCCCTTGGCCAACAGCCGGTCCAGCACCTCGACCACCGGATGATCGCGGCCTCCGGGCTGTGGCGTGCGGCCCATATGGTCGATGACCAGCGTCACCGGCAGATCCTGCAGGCTGGCCGCATGTTCCAGCAGCAGGGGCGGATGCATGTGCAGTTGCAGATGCCAGTTCAGCGGCGCGATCTTGTCGGCCAGCACGCGGATATCCTCGGGGCCCGCGCCGGCCACGCGGCCCACGTTCAGCCGGATGCCGCGACAGCCCGCATCATGCAGGCGCTGCAATTCCTCGGTCGGGGTGTCGGCGTCGATGCTGGCGACGCCCCGCGCCTTGTCGGTGCCGTAAAGCGCCAGCGCATCCAGCAGACAGCTGTTGTCCAGCCCATAGCTGGACGGGGCCACCACGACACAGCGCGACAGGCCCAGACGGCGCTGGAACAGTTGATAGTCGCGCGCCGTGCCAAGACCGGGATTGCGCTCCGGCACGAACGGAAAGCGCGCATCAAAGACGTGCATGTGGCAATCGGTTGCGCCTGCGGGCATCCGCGTCTTGGGCGCAGCCGTGCCCGTCGAGGCGGGTGCCTCCAGCACCTCGCCCATCACATAGTCCATATCGTCCCTCCCTTGTCGATGTGTCGACACAGAGATCAGCATATCCGCGCAAGCTATTTAACTGGCCTAGAATGGCGCATTACCAGATATAGCCGTGATAGATAGCTGATAGTATTTTCGCAGCCTTTCTCGTCGAGTGCCCCCGTGTTTAGCTGAGGTCAGGGGAGAACTGTCGACACCGCCAACCGGAAAGCCGGTTGCGCGCGCGTCGGCCAATATAAGGGGAGGTTGACTTGTCAAACCGGGAAGTGATGGCCGGTGCCTTTTTCGGCATCATCGCCATCATCGTCGCCTTGGGCGCGCTGCGATATCCGCTGGGCTCGTTCACGAATATGGGGCCGGGGCTGTTTCCGCTGTTGCTGGGCTGTGCGCTGGGGCTGGTCGCGGTGGCCATGATCGTGCAGGGGCTGGGCGACAGCGCCCGCATCGACGTCACATGGGCGGAATGCCGGGGGCTGGTCTGTACCATCGCCGCCGTGGTGTTCTTTGCGCTGGCGCTGAAACATCTGGGGTTGAACGTGACGGTGCTGGTCGCATCGCTGATCGCCTCGGTCGGGTCGCAGACGTTCCGGCTGCGCCGCGCGCTGGTCGTGGCGGTCGTGATCGGCGCGGGCTGCCATATCCTGTTCCTTGAACTGCTGAGCCTGCGCCTTGCGGCCTGGCCCCCCTTCATCGGAGGCTGACATGGATTTCGCGGGACTTGCCCTTGGGTTCACCGAGGTGCTGACATGGCACAACCTGCTGTTCTGTTTTCTGGGCGTCTTTCTTGGCACGGCGATCGGGGTGCTGCCCGGACTTGGCCCGGCGCCGACCATCGCGATGCTGCTGCCGCTGACCTTCGTGCTGGAACCGGTGACGGCCATCGTCATGCTGGCGGGCATCTTTTACGGATCGCAATACGGGGGCTCGACCACGGCGATCCTTGTGAACCTGCCGGGGGAATCGACATCCGTCGTCACCGCGCTTGACGGCTATCAGATGGCCCGACAGGGGCGCGCGGGACCGGCGCTGGCCATCGCGGCCATCGGCTCGTTCATCGGCGGCACCGTATCGACCGTGATCGTGGCCGCGTTGTCGCCGGTTCTGGCCGGGGTCGCGCTGGCCTTTGGGCCCGAGGATTATTTCTCGCTGATGGTGCTGGGGCTGGTCTGTTCGATCGTGCTGGCGCGTGGCAACACGCTCAAGGCGGTGGCCGTTGTGCTGGTCGGCCTGATCCTTGGCATGGTTGGCATGGATGCCAACAGCGGCGCGCGGCGGTTCACGCTGGGCCTGATGGACCTGTCGGACGGCATCGAATTCGTGGCGGTCGCCATGGGGTTCTTTGCCTTCTCGGAGGTGGTCAAGAACCTTGCATCGCCTCAGGAACGCTCGGTCTTTACCAAAAAGATCACCGGGCTGATGCCCACGCGCCGGGATATGAAGGTCGCGGCCCCCGCCATCGGGCGCGGCACGCTGATCGGGTCGCTGCTGGGCATCCTGCCGGGCGGGGGCGCGATCCTGTCCACATGGACATCCTATGCCGTCGAAAAGCGCGTGGCGGCCAATCCGGCGGAATTCGGCCATGGCGCGATTCAGGGCGTGGCGGGGCCGGAATCGGCCAATAACGCGGCGGTCCAGACCTCGTTCATCCCGATGCTGACGCTGGGCCTGCCCGCCACGGCCACCACGGCGCTGCTGATGGGCGCGCTGATGGTGCATGGCGTCGTCCCCGGCCCCCGCATCATGGAGGCCAGCCCGGAAGTGTTCTGGGGTCTGGTCGCGTCGATGTGGATCGGCAACATCCTGTTGCTGGTGCTGAACCTGCCGCTGGTGGGGCTGTGGGTGCGGCTGCTGAAGGTGCCCTATGATTTCCTGTTCCCGATGATCATCGTGATCTGCTGCATCGGGCTTTACGGGGTGAACTATGCCACCTTCGACATTCTGGTCGCGGCGGCATTCGCGCTGATCGCATTCCTGTTCGTCAAGCTGGATTGCGAGGCGGCACCGCTGTTGCTGGGCTTTATCCTTGGCCCGATGATGGAGGAAAACTTTCGCCGCGCCCTGCTGATGTCGCGCGGGGACATGACGACCTTTGTGATCAAGCCGATCTCGGTCGGGCTGTTGCTGGTGGCGCTGCTGCTGGTCGGGCTGATGGTCGCGCCCCGGCTGCGTCGCCGCCGTGAAGAGGTCTTTGCCGCCGAGGATTAAGGCAGCACGAAAAAGGCTGCGGCACCGTCAGGCGCCGCAGCCGCATCCGTTGCGACATCACGGGTGGATCAGCCTGTGATAGCCGCGTTGCGCGCATCCTCGCGCGCGATGACCTGCAACGCCTCGGCCAGCACGGCATCGGCATCATCGCCGCCGATCACCACGAAACCGTCCGCGTCGATCACCACCAGATCGCCCTGCGCGATACGCACGCCGCGGATCTGCACCTCTTCGCGCAGGCTCAGCGTTTCCAGCCGCCCGGCGCTGCGAAAGGGCGAGCCGCCCGCGCACAGAACCGGCGGACCGACCTGACGCAAGGGGCCGGAATCGCGCACCAGCCCATCGGTCAGCACGCCCGCCACGCCGCGACCGGCAACGCGCAGGGCGTGCGCCTCGCCCCATGTCGCGCCCATGGTGTCGCCTTCGACGGCGATGACGATCAGATCGCCCTGCCCGGCCTCTTTCGCGGACACCTCGCCATGGCGCAGCGACTGGCCGGTCTGGCCCGGCGCGACGGCGCGCTGTTGCATGGTAAAGGCGCGGCCCCGGACGCCGCCTTCGGGCGCGCCCAGCCATGTCAGGCCGATGCCGCCGCCATAGCCCACGCCCAGCTTTTCGGCGGCGTCCGCGACATGCGAGGTGCGGATACGGGTATCGTCAATCATTGCCTGTTCCTTTCAAGGGAAAGAATTCCAGCCGCCGGATGTCCTCCAGCGTGCCCGCACCGGCCTGTGACAGGGTCGATGCCAATTCGTCGATCATCAGGTCCAGCGCGTAACGCGGCCCGGCATCGCCGATGGCCGCCAGCGACCACAGGAACGCTTTGCCCGCAAAGGCCGCATCCGCGCCCAGCTTCAGGCAGCGCGCCACATCCTGTCCGCCCCGGATGCCGCTGTCGACCAGCACCGTCGCCCGACCGCCCACGGCGGACACGATGCCGGGCAGACAATCGGCGGATGTGGCCAGCCCCTCGACCTGACGGCCGCCATGGTTCGACACCCAGATGCCATCGACGCCCAGCGACACGGCGCGCTCGGCATCCTCGGGGTGCAGGATGCCCTTGACGACCAGCTTGCCTTTCCAGAGCTGGCGATACAGCGCCACCTCGTCCCATGAAAACGCGCCGCCCATCTCGCGCCGCGCGAATGAGATCACCTCATTCGTGCCCGCGTTTTCGCCGACATAGCCGCGCAGCATGGAAAAGCGCGGAAAGCCGTGGCGCAGCATCGCCATCAGCCAGCGCGGGCGCATGGCCGATTGCACGATCATCGGCAGATCGGGACGGAACCCGGCGGTCAGCCCGCTGCGCGCCTCGCGCGAGCGGGTGGTGCGCACGGGCACGTCCATCGTCATCACCAGCACATCCACGCCCGCCGCCGCGACCCGCGCCAACAGACCGCGCCCGATGGCGTGGTCATTGGCGGCAAAGCGATACATCTGCATCCACGTCACATCGGGGGCGATTGCCGCGATCTCTTCGACCGTGGCGCCACCGGCGACGGGCAGGACATAGGGCGTGCGCCGCGCCTGCGCCGCCGCCGCCATCAGCCGTTCCGCCCCCGGCCAGACGACCGAAAGCCCGCCCACCGGCGACATGCCCAAAGGCGCTGCGTAATCGCGCCCGAACAGCCGCGTGCCCACCTGCGCAGGCCCCGAAGTCGTGCCATAGCGCGGCACGAAACGCAGCGCGTCCAGCGCGGCCCAGTTGGCCGCGATGCCGCCATCATTGCCCGCACCGCTGTCGCCGAACTCATAGGCAAAGAACGGCACCCCCTTGGGCGCGCCGCGCCGCATCCATGCCGAGGTCGGAAAGCGCCGGTGCAGCGCGGCGAAGTTGCGGTCGGGTCCGGTCATTTCGCGCTCATCGCGCTTTCCAGACGCACACCGAACAGCGCCCGCACCCCGATGACCAGCGCCAGCATCAACAGCGTCTGCACGACACCGATCGCCGCCGCCAACTGATAGTTGCCCGAGTCCATATAGGTCCATGTCAGCACCGACAGCACCTGTGTCCGCCCGCTGGACAGCAGCAGCGAGGCCGAGATCTCCTTCATGCTCATCAGCATGACAAAGAACAGCACCGACACCAGCGTCATCCGCATCAGCGGCATCAGGATCAATCGCATCGCCTGCAATTGCGAGGCACCCGACATGCGGGCGCTATGTTCCAGATCGGGATGGATCTGCATGATGCCCGAACGCGAGATCAGCACGCCGTAAGGCAGGAACTTTGCCACATAGGCCAGCAGCAGCACCCAGATCGTGCCATAGACCGGCGTCGCGGAATAGGTCCACAGCAACCCGATGCCATAGACCAGCCCCGGCACCGCCACCGGCAGCACGCCCAGAAATGCCAGCGCCTTGCTGCTGAACGAAGGGCGGCGCAGCTCGGCAAAGCTGATCATGACCCCGACGAACACCACGATCACGCCGCTCAGCACCGCCAGCATCAGCGTCGCCGTGATCGAACGTTGCAGCCGCGGAATGTTCCAGATGTCGTGATAATGCTTCAGCGTCCAGATATCGGGCGTCAGGGTCGCGGCGCTGTATTTCATCAGCGAGGACACGACCAGCGTGCCGAAAGGCAGCACGACCGACAACAGGATATAACCGATCACAAAGATCAGCGCGGGAATTTTCACCGCGCCAAGGCGCAGGGGCGTGCCCTGATAGCCCTTGCCGCTGACGGTCACGAAACGCTCGGACGCGCGGGTGATGCGTTGCTGGATGACCAGCCCGACGATGGCGATCCACAACAGCACCGTCCCCGAGGCGGCGGAATGCGCCAGCCGGACCGGATACGAGGTCGCATCCTGATAGATGCGCCATGGCAGCGTGGTAAAGCCGATATTGGTGCCGATCATGCCGGGGATGGTGTACATCTCGGCCGCCAGAATAAAGATCAGCAGTGCCGCCGCGAATATCGCAGGCAGCGACATGGGCAGCGTGATGCGAAAGATTGTCTTGAGCACCGAGGCCCCGGACATGCGCGCCGCTTCCTCCAGCGAGCCGTCCATCTGGCGCAGGCTGCCCAGTGTGAACAGATAGGCAAAGGGGGTAAAGAAGAGCACCATGACCCAGACGATGCCGCCATAGGACCAGATGTCGAACAGCGTCGTCGTGCTGCCGGTCACGGCGCGGAATGCCATGTTCAGAAACCCGGTCGAACCCGAACCCAGCGAAATCCACGAGATCAGCCCCGTCAGCGGCGACAGGAACAGCGGCACCAGCACCAGCATGTCGATCACGCCCTTGGCCGGAATGTCGGACCGCCCGACCAGCAGCGCCATGGCGATGCCGATGGCCATGGACAGCGCCGTCACGACCGCCGACAACAGCAGCGCATTCCACAGATAGCGCAGGTAATCCGCGCCAAGATAGACGTCGATCACCGTCTGCAGGCTGCGTTCATCCGACAGTCCCACATCGGTTTCGGCATAGAATGCGGCGTTGATCGTGTGCAGAAGCGGCAGCAGCACCACGACGAACACCAGGATGCCCAGCACCAGCCAGGCCACCCCGAAGGTGGTGATTTTCAGTTTCATCGAGGGTCTCCGAAATTCGCGGAAAGGTGCCCGCGCCACGGGGAGGAGAGCGCAAGGGAGGGTGCGCGCCCGGGCGCGGGCTTCACGATGGGCGTCTACTTCGCGCCACCGATGGCTTTCAGCCACATGTCCATGTCGGCGTTGAAGTTGGCCTCCCAACGCGGCAGGTCGGGGGCATAGGGTTCGGTCACCGCGTCATACCAGGGCTCTTTGGTGAAGGCGCGATTGTCGGGCACGCTTTTCAGCGTCGAGCGGCCACCATAGGATTCCTGTTGCACCTTGGCGCCCTCGGGGCTCATCCACCAGTCAAGGAACAGGCGGGCGGCGTTCGGGCTGGGCGCATTGGCCGACACGGCCGACCATGCCGAGGTCAGCGACAGCGGCGTGGGCGACGGATGGACCCAGCGGATCGGCGCGCCTTCCTGCCATTTCGGCACGACCGAGCTTTCGAACACCGTGACCATGAAATCCTTTTCGCCCGCGATCACCCGGTCGACGCCGATATTGATCTCGGGATAGACGGCGGGTTGCTGTTCGCCGATCTTGGTCAGGAATTCCGGGCCATAGCGGTCGGCCAGCTTGGGGTCCAGAAACATGTGGACGGCGTTGTAGCAGACGGCGCATTTCTGATTGGTGACCGCCATGCGACCCTTGAAGCGCGGGTCCAGAATGGCGTTCCAGTCACCGGCGAGAAGCTTGGCTTCCTCTTCGCTGACCTTGTTGGTGTTATAAAGAATGGCCGTGTCGATATAGAAGGGCGCATAGGCCTGCGTGCCCATCCGCGCCTCGGGGACGATGTCGTCATAAGACGGCACCTTCCAATCGGCGATGAAGCCGTTCTTGATCAGCGCGGCCATGGACACGTTGTCCAGCGCCAGCACATCCGCCATATGCCGCCCCGAGGCGCTTTCCTGACTGAACCGCTGCATCTGCTGCAGGTTCGGCAGGCGCACCACCTCGACCGTGACGCCCGGATAGGCTTCGCCAAAGGCTTCGGCCATCTTCTGGGCCGAGTTGATGGGCGTGCCGGTATACCAGACCAGCGACCCTTCGTCCTGCGCGGCCTCGTAAAGGGCGGCGGGATCGGTCGGGTAGCTGTCCTGCGCCATGGCGGTGCCCGCCGTCATGGCCACAAGCGCCGCCCCCGCAAGGGCGCGCGTCAGGCGTGTGTGCAATTGGGTCATGTTGGTTTCCTCCCTTTATGACCGGTTGTCGCTTGGGCCTTACAGCGGCCAGCCCAATGCCTTGGCGGTGGCCTTGCCCATGATCCACTCCTTGTCCTCGTCCGACAGGAAAGGCAGGGCCTCGGTGAACAGGCGGATATTGTCGCCGAATTCCCAATCCCGCCGCGTCACGTCGCTGCCCCACAACATGCGCTGCGGACCAAAGGCGTCGTAGATGCGGCGGATCGGATCGTGCAGCACGGTGAACGGATAGGGCTGCGTCGAAAAGGACGGCAGCGACGACACCTTGATCGAGACATTGGGATAGCGCGCCAGCGCCAGCGTCTGATCCAGATCGGCCCAGACCGCATCATCTTTCAGATCAAAAGGCTCGCGGCCCGAATGGTCGATGATCAGCCGCATTTCGGGATGACGGGCCAGCACCGGGTGGAACACCTGCATCTGGTTCGGCGCGGCGGACATGAACGGAATGTCGTTCCCCGCCAGCCCCGCCCAGAACCAGTCAAGGCTGCCATCGGTGATCGGCGTCGCATCGGCGCGGAAATAGCGGCGGATGCCCAGCATACCGGGCTGGTCCAGCCAGCCTGCAAGCTGTTCCTCGCGGTCGGCGGCATCGTAATCGAACTGGCCCATCACCGCGAAACGGTCGGGATAGTTCTGCGCGGCCTGCATCGAATAGTGGTTCTTGGTCGGGCCGGTCATCCAGCCGCCGATCGGCACCAGCACCGAGCGGTCGATGCCATGCGCGTCCATCTTTGCCAGCGCCTGTTCCGCGGTATATTCCGCGCCGTGATGCGCCTTGGCGGCGGGCGGCGTCGGATATTCGGGGCTGTCGCACCAGATGTGGATCTGGCTGTCGATGATCTTCATGCTGCCGTTCCTTCGGTTTCGGCGTGTTCTGCGGCGTGGCTGCGGTTCAACAGCCTGCCCGCCCAGCGTCCGGCGATGCGCCCGCTAAAGACCGAGCCACCGGCCATCAGCCCCTCGAGCGGCCGCCATCCGGCCAGATTGCCGCCGCCCATGCCCGCAAGCTCTCCGGCGGCGAAAAGATTGCGCATCGCGCGACCGTCGGCGCGGCGCACGCGGGTGCGCATGTCGGTGGCGATGCCGCCCAGCGTCTTGCGCGTGATCGGGAACATCTGGATCAGATACCAGCGCCCTTGGGCCGCGAAATCGCCCAAGCCCGCCAGCTTGCGCCCGGTCAAGGGATCTGTCGCCGCGCCGCTGGCGATCAGCGCCCGCCAATCGGCCACGGTGCGCGCCAGTCCGCCCGCATCGACGCCCGCATCACGCGCGACCGCTGCCTGATCCTCGCCCGACCAGACATGCGCCGAATGCTGCATGTGCCGCGCGCTCATTTCCGTCAGGGTCTCGCTAAGCGGTTCGATATAGTGGTCGAATATCTGCAATTGCGGCATGGCCGCGTCGTTGAACAGCACCCAACTGGTCTGACCCGGCTGTTCCAGCAGATGGTCCAGTGCCGAGCGCCCCGCGATATGCAGATCCTCATCGTGGAAACGCGCGCCATGGGCGTTGATCCAGATCGCATCGCGCAGGCCGCGCACCACCACGCCGCGCGCGGGATCGCGGTAATCGGGCAGACCGTTCGCATAGGAATAGACGTTTTCCATTCCGCGCGTGGCCAGCCCGGCGCGTTCGGCGATCAGGTGCAATTCGCCCTGCGCATCGGCATTGCCGCCCGACAACAGCACCGGCACATCGGCCAGCCGGGGCGTCACCCGCCGCGCCAGTTCCGCATTGCCGCCGAAACCGCCGGTCGCAAGGATCACCGCCCTGGCGCGGATCGTCGACAGCGCGCCCGACGCATCCGCCACGACGACGCCGGTCACCCGGTCGCCGTCCAGTTCGATATCGCGGACCCGCAGGCCGAAACGCCAGCAATCCGCCACGCCCATCTGCTGCATCCGCGCCCACGCCAGCGCCATGACCCGGCTGCCGCCGCCCAAGGGGCGATGCCAGCGCGCAATGGTATCGCCTTCCTGAAACCGCACGCTTTCGAATTCCGCGCCAAGATCGCGATACCAGTCATGCACATCGCGCGCCGCGCGACGGTAATAGAACCGCGACCATTGCGGGTCGGGGGTGTTCCCCTCGGCCGCCAGATCGCGCAGGGCGTGGGCGGGATCGTCGGTGATGCCCTGTTCGCGCTGGAACGCGCTGCCCGCGACCGAGATGCCGACGCCGCCGCGCCGCGCCGTGCCGCCGAAACCCGGCGCGGCGTCGATGCCCAGAAAGCGCACCCCCTGCCCCGCCAGTTCCAGCGCGGCCGCGGTGCCGGCGATGCCCGCACCCGCGATCAGCACATCCACGGTCGCATCCGGCGTCATGATCACAGCCCCGGCTTCAACACGATGCGGCCCATGCTGTCGCCGTTTTCGACCAGTCGATGGGCGCGCGCAGCCTCGGACAAAGGCAGGCGCTCGACGATCATCGGCTTGATGGCCTTGCGCGCGATCAGGGCAAGGCTGTCGCTAAGCTGTTGGCGGTTGGTGCTTTTCACGCTGAGAATGCTGAGACGGCGGGCATAGATTTCCGGGGGGGCGAATTCGACCTTGGCGTCGTTGACCTGACCCAGAAACACCCAACGCCCGCCAGGCGCAAGGCTGGCCAGCGTGGGTCGGAAAATCGCAGCACCCACATTGTCGATGACCACATCGACGCCCTCGCCATCGGTGACGGCACGAACCTGCTTGGAAAAATCCTCGCCGCGCTTGACCAGCACGACCTCATGCGCGCCCGCCTCGGCGATGCGCTCGGCCTTGTCCTCGGACGAGGTGACGGCGATGACATGCCCCCCCGCCAGACGCGCCAATTGCACCCCGTGCAGGCCCAGACCGCCGCCCGCGCCGGTGACCAGCACACGGTCGCCCGGCTGCACCTTGCCCACGTCGCGCACGGCGTTCAATTCGGTGCCGATGGCGCAGGCCGCGATCGCCGCCTGTTCCAGTTCCACCCCGTCGGGCACATGGGTCAGCGTGTCCTGACTGATGCAGACGGTTTCGGCATAGCCGCCGTTCAGCCCGGCATCGCCCAGAAACACCAGTTCGGCGCAATCGGTTTCACGCGAGGAACGACAGTATTTGCAATGCCCGCAGATATGGCGGCGCTGCGTGCTGGCGACGCGCTGGCCGACCTTGAACTGGTTCACCTGCGGGCCGATCTCGACCACGGTGCCCGCGACCTCATGGCCGGGAACAAAGGGAAATTCGATGCCGCGATGCAGAAAGCCCCCGCGCGCCTTGACGTCGTGATAGCACACGCCGCAGGTATCGACCTTGACGCGGACCTCGGTCAGGCCGATGTCGATTTCGTCGATATTCTCGAGCTTCATCACTTCGGGGGCGCCCGGCTGGCGCACGACAACGGCTTTCATCGCTTACTCCTTGGGTATTCGGGGGACCGGCGTCAGGCGTCGATCAATTCGGCGGGCGCGCCGGTAGCGGGCAGGATGACCAGCGCCTCGGGCGGCAGTTGCACCCAGACCTGACTGCCGACCGGATGGTCCTTGGGCGGGCTCAGCTGGGCGCGCACCTCGACGCCGCCGACGCGGACGGTCAGGTCGCTGAGATTGCCCAGATAGTAATGCTCGGTGACCTCGGCGCGGAACACGTTCGCGCCCTCGATGGGCTGGCCCGAGATGCGCACATCCTCGGGGCGGATGATCGCCTCGACCGCGCCGCGACGGCCCGCGCTGCCCGGCACCTTCAGCACGACGCCATCGGCCAGCCGCACCTCGTCGCCCTGGGCCTGTGCGTCGAACAGGTTCATCAGCCCGATGAATTGCGCCGCGAAACGCGACACCGGGCGGCTGTAGAGTTCGCGCGGGGGGGCGATCTGTTCGATCTTGCCGCCGCGCATCAGCACGACACGGTCGGCGATGACCATGGCCTCTTGCTGGTCATGCGTCACATAGATCGCGGTGATGCCCAGCCGCTGCTGGATCTGGCGGATCTCGAAGCGCATCTTTTCGCGCAGCTTGGCGTCAAGGTTCGACAGTGGTTCATCGAACAACAGCACGCGCGGGCGCAGCGCCATGGCGCGGGCCAGTGCCACGCGCTGTTGCTGGCCACCCGACAGCTTGCTGGCGGGGCGGTCGGCGAAATCGGTCAGCCCGACGATATCCATCGCATCCTTGACCCGGCTGGCGATTTCCGCGGACGGCGCGCGCTTGATCTTGGGGCCAAAGGCGATGTTTTCGGCCACCGTCATATGCGGCCAGATGGCATAGGATTGAAACACCATGCCGATTTCGCGCTTTTCGGGCGGAATGGCCACGGTCTTGCTGGACACGAGCTTGTCCCCGATCGAGATGGTGCCGTCGGTCACCTCTTCCAGCCCGGCCACGCAGCGCAGCGTCGTCGTCTTGCCGCAACCGCTGGGGCCCAGCAGCACCAGCATCTCGCCATCCTCGATGTCCAGATCGATATGATCGACAGCCGTGAACGCGCCATAGCTTTTATAGAGTTGCCGGATAGACAGCTTGCCCATCATCGCCTCCCGTCGTCGCAATCGCATGAGGAGACAGCCCGCCAAGACGACGGGTGCATGTGCTTTTTGTTGGAGATGACCACGCAGCCTCCTCCTGCGACGTGGTGCAATCCGGCCATTCGGCCCGATCCTTGTGCCCACCTTATGGGCGCATCAGCTAGACAGCCAATACAATATGCGTAACCTTAATATGCCGCCAAGGCATGGCTGACAAAGGAACCGCCGCGAATGGAACTGCGCATGTTGCGATATTTCATCGCCATCGCCGAAGAGCGCAGCCTGTCGGGCGCGGCCGTGCGCCTGCGCATCGCACAGCCCGCGCTCAGCCGCTGCGTGCGCCAGCTCGAGGACGAGATGGCCGTGATCCTGATCAACCGCCATGGTCGCGGCATCTCGCTGACCCCGGCGGGAGAGACGCTTTACGGCCATGCGCGGCGGATCGTGCGCGATGTGGACAATGTGGCGCGCGACGTGGCGCAATATGCGTCGATCGTCTTTGGCCATGTGGACATGGCGCTGCCGCCGCTGACCGGCCAGATCCTCGCGCCCCGCATCGTGCGGCGGATGCAGGCCGAACTGCCCCATGTCAGCCTGCGCATCATCGAAGGAATCAGCGGCGGCGTGAACGGGCTGTTGCGCACCAATCAGGTGGATATCGGCATCCTTTACGACGCGCCGCGCACGGCCGAGCTGGAAATCCGGCCGCTGGTGCGCGACCGCATCGCCTTGCTGGCACCGGCGGCGGGCAGTTCGGACCTGCCCAACCCGCCCGAGCCGTGCCGCGTCGCCGATCTGGCCGATCTGCCGCTGATTTTGCCCAGCCGGTCCAACAGCCTGCGCTCGGCGCTGGAACGGCTGGCGGCGACGCAGGGGGTGACGCTGCAACCCATCGTCGAGGTGGACAGTCTGGTCATGATCAAGGCGCTGGTGGAACAGGGGGTGGGCTTTGGGCTGTTGGCGCATGGCACGGTGCAGCCCGATCTGCAGCGCGGCGCGATCCGTGCCATCCCCATCGACCCCGAGGGCAGTCTTGACTGGAACCTTGAAATCGCATGGCGACGCGCGCCTCCGGGCAGCGCCGTCGAGCCGGTGATCCGCATCATTCTGGACGAGGTCAAGGCGCTGGCCAGACTGGGCTATTGGCCCGAGGCGATCCCCGTCATCTCATAGCGATACGCGCCAGCGAAAAGGCCGCAAGCACCGGCGCGATGCCGGTGCGGGCGGGGTCGTCGGCAAAGGCCTCGATCAGGTCATGGGCGGCGGCGGGCACGCCCGCCTCGGCACCGCAATCGCGCGCAAGCGCCGCGGCCCGCGCGCGGTCAAAGGCGAAATGCGCGGGGGACAGCGCCTCGGCATGTTCGACATGGCCACCATCGGGCAACACCGCCCGGATGCGGCAATGAAATGCGTCGGTCATCGCGGGATCGGCAACCAGTTCGGCCCCCGCACATAGCCGGTTCACCTCGGCATCGTCGAAATTCGCCATACCCCCCACGCCGGGCGCACCATGGGTCAGGCTGAGCGCCACGGCAAAGGGCACGCTCATCACGGTGGCATTGACGCTGGCAAAGGGGCCGCGCTCGGCCTGTCCGGGATAGGCCAGCCGGAACGGGTTCATGTCGATGCGCAGCCGCGCGACCGCCCGCCCCGCTAGCTTGTCGCGCAGGGCCAGCGCCGCCACGACCAGCGTCTGGTTCGAGGCGCAGACCGGATAGGGCTTGAACAGCGCGCGCCGGATCGACCAGTCCCGGCCCAGCGGCGCCAACAGCGCGGGCCCGTCCGCATCCTCACCGGCAAAGGCGCGGATCAGGCCCGCCGAACCCTCGATCGCGCGGGGCGCGCCGACGATGCCCGCGCGGGCCATCTGCGCCGCAAGCAGCCCCGCCCGCGCCGCGACCCCGTATTGAAAGCGCCATTCGTCGCTGCCCGCGTTGAACGGCTCCAGCAACCCGCCCGAGAAACAGGCGGCGGCGGAAATCGCGCTGGCCATGGCGGGCGCGTCCAGCCCCATCAACCGCCCCGCGGCGGCAGCGGCGGCGATGCTGCCATAGACCTGCGTCGAACGGAAACCGCGCGCCGAGGATGCCCCCCCATGCGCCAGATCCAAGAGCCCCGCCACCTCGAAGCCCACGATCAGCGCCGGCAACAGCCGATCCGCCGGATAGCCGCCGGTCTGGCTGAGCGCGGTCAGCACCGGCACGACGATGCCGCCCACATGCACCGCGCCGCAGGTATCCGACTGCGCCCGCGCCGCGATCAGCACCGCATTGGCGAATGCGGCCCCGCTGGGGCTGGTGCCGTCGCCGCTGCACAGCAGCGTGGCCCCGCCCGGCTGGGCCCCATCGGCGGCCAGCGCCACGGCGGCGGCCTGCCGGACCGGCGGCATCGCCAGCGCAGGCAACCCGATGCCATAGGCCCAAAGCAGGCAGACCCGCGCCTTTTCCGCGACATCGGGCGGCACATCGGCCAGCGTCAGCCCGGAGGCGAATTCGGCGATGCGGGCGGCGATGCCGCCGGTCCCGGCCCCGGCACCTGCCCCTTCACTTGCCCCGACCCCTTTCCCGTCAACGCCCCCCGTCACATCAGGCCCCGCGCCAGTTCGGGCGATGGCTGGTCCAGCCCGTCATCGACCCGGCGGATGGCGCGATGCACCATGCCGTGCAGCCCCGCATCCACGCCCGACGCCGTGCCCAGCCGGGCGATCAGCCCGTTGATATGGCCTGTCTCGGTCATCCGTCCCTTGCGCATGTCCTGTCCCATCGAGGGGCGCTGTTTGTCGCCGCGCAGATTGGCCACGTCGATGATCTGCGCCTCGAGCCGCGCCAGAGCATCCCGGCACCCTTCCTCGGCCAAGGCCAGCAGTTCCATCTCGATCCCCGACGAGACCGGTTCCAGCGCATAGCCCTGCGCGCGCCCGACCCTGACGGCCTGACCGCCCAGACGGATGATCAGGCGGCGGATTTCGGGATCAAGATCGCGCTCTTTGCCCGACATGCCGGTCAGCGCCGACACGCCGTTGCGCATCGAATTGATCACCAGCTTGGACCAGCGCTTGCCCCAGATATTCGTGGTCGCGGCGCTGGGTTCCACCAGATTGAACAGCGCGACCAGTTCGTCCAGACGCGGAGTCTGGACCCCGTGCAATTCACCCAGATGCAGCCCGACCCGGCCCGGTTGGCGCGGGAATGTGCGCAGCACGCGCCCCGGCGCCACCAGCTCGCCCGCATAAAGGCTGACCGAACAGCCCAAGGTCCGCCGATGACCCGCGATCGCCGCCATCTCGGGTTCGTTGATGCTGTTCTGGACCGACACGACATAGCCGTCGGGCGCAAGGAATGGCAGGATCAGCGCCGTGGCCCAGGCGGTGTCATAGGATTTCACGCAGATCAGCGCGATATCCACCGGCCTGCCCCGCCGCAGCGATTGCACATCGCTGATATCCATGGCGGTGACGCGCTGGCAAAAGCTTTCGGCGGGATCGTGTTCGTCGATCCACAACCCGTCCTCGCGCATGGCGCGTACATGGTCGGACCAGCCGTCCACCAGCACCACATCCTGACCGGCGCGGGTCAGCCACGCCCCCAGATAGCCGCCGACCGCACCGGCCCCGATGATCGCAATTCTCTTGGTCATATCCATCTTTCCGTGGGTTGGCCCGGCCGGAACGACCGGGCCGCGTTCATGTTCAGCCGGCAGGGCGCACATCCTGCGGGCGGGTCTGTTCGTCCATGCGCGGGACATGGGTCATGCCCTTGCGCATCACCCATATGGCGCGCTGATGGTGCAGCGGGATGATCGCGGTATCCTCGACGGTGATGTGCATCATCCGTTCGACCAGCTGGGCGCGGCGGGTCTCGTCCATCTCGTGCATGGCCTCGATCAGCAGCTTGTCCAGATCCGGGTTGGAATAGCGTCCGCGATTGGCGGACCCAAAGCCGCGTTCCTTGTCATAGGTGGCGAACACCGTGCGCAGCCCGGCGATCGGATCGGCGGTCGAGGACCCGAAGGACCCCTGCAGCGCCGAATATTCCTGTTTCGAGGCGGCGGCGATATAGCTGGTGAAGGGCGCGACCACGACCTGCGTGCGCACGCCTGCGCGCGACCACATCTGGCCAACCGCCTGCAGGATCTGCGAATCGTTGGGATAGCGGTCGTTCGAGCCGTGCAGCGACAGGCGGAACCCTTCGGGATAGCCCGCCTCGGCCAACAGCGCCTTGGCCGCGTCGATATCCAGCTCGGGCACCGCGATGTCGGCGACATGACCGCTGGCCCCGGCGGGAACGGGCTGTCCTGCGGCGGCGGCATTGCCCTCCATCACGCGGGCCACGATGGCCTTGCGGTCGATGGCAAGGCTCAGCGCCCTGCGCACCCGCGCATCCAGCAGCGGGCTCTGCGGCCCCGCCAGCGAGGCCCCGGCATTGTCGGTGACATGGGCCGCCTTGCCGGTCATGTCGAACAACAGGTAAAAGATGCGCAGGCTGTCCACCTCGGACAGGGCCAGATCGTCGCGACCGCGCAGCATCTCGATATCGCTGGTCGGCGGCTGGTCGATGAAATCGACCCCGCCCGACAACAGCGCCGCGACCCGCGCGGCCTCGTTCGGGATCATGCGATAGCTGACCTCGCTCCATGCCGGGGCGTCGCCCCAATAGCTGTCATTGCGCGTCAGTTCGACCACGTCGCCCGGACGATGCGAGGCATAGCGATAGGGCCCGGTGCCGATGACCGCACCGCCGCTGTCGAAATCCTGTGTCGTCTTGCCCTCATGCGTCTGGGCATCCAGAATCGAGATCGTGGACAGCGCCACCGGCAGCAAGGGATCGGGCCCCTTGGTGTGGATGCGCAGGGTCAGCGGGTCCACCACCTCGACCCGCTCGACCGAGGCCAGATAGGTCTGGAACGATCCGGGACTGTTCACCACCTGCGGAATTCGCGCGACGGTAAAGGCCACATCCTCGGCGGTCAGGGTATTGCCGTTGTGAAACACCACGTCGGGTCGCAGCTTGAATTCCCAGACCGTGTCGCCGACCGCCGTCCATTCCGTGGCCAGTCCCGACGTCAGTTTGCCCCGGTCGTCGCGCG
>Ga0160459_100151_pt1 | contig 40083 bp, 39 predicted proteins | sample HID1973K_E6MG_FD_108208 | JGI IMG/M metagenome (GOLD analysis project Ga0160459, IMG submission 108208) | Enriched mosquito-associated microbial communities from UW Madison campus, WI, USA - HID1973K_E6 MG | ecosystem: Host-associated > Arthropoda: Insects > Digestive system > Unclassified ...
AGTACTCGTCCGCGTCCTGCAGACGGAAGATCTCGTTCACCGATGCGATGCGGTCTTCCACGTTCACGAGCGTCTCGCTGTCGTGGATTTCCTTCGCGATGGCCTGCATCGCGGACACGGCGCCGCGAATCAGATGGTTCGCCCAGATCACGCAACTGATGCCGGCCTGACGGAACGCGTCGGTCGGCGTGCTGTAGTACTTCGTCGGCACGATGACGAGCGGACCGCGGCCGGCCCACTCGCGCGCGAACGTCAGGATCTCGTCGGGCTTCGACAATTTGCTGTGGATCAGGATCGCGTCCGCGCCCGCCTGGCGGTACGCCTCGGCGCGCTTGAGCGCTTCTTCCATGCCCCAGCCGGCGATCAGCGCTTCCACGCGCGCGACGATCGAAAAGTTCGGATCGCTCTGCGAATCCTTGCCCGCCTTGATCTTGCCGCAGAACTCGTCGATGTCGGCGAGCGGCTGCGCTTCGCCGTTGATGAAGCTGTTGGTCTTCGGAAACTGCTTGTCCTCGATGCACACGCCCGCGATGCCGCGCTGCTCCAGCTTCTTCACGAGACGGCGCACGTTGTTGAAGTTGCCGTAGCCGGTGTCGCCGTCGAGCAGGATCGGCAGATCGCTCGCGTCGGCCATGAATTCGAGGTTGTCGACGACCTGCGTCCAGCTCGCTTCGTTGTTGTCGCGCACGCCGAACTGCGCGGAAATCGACAGGCCGGAGCCCCAGATCGCCTTGAAGCCCGCTTCCTTCGCGATGCGCGCCGAAATGCCGTTGTGCGCTTCCATCAGGAATTCGAGGCGATTGCTTTGCAGCATCTCGCGCAGACGCATGGTGCGCGAATAGCCGACGGGAATGTTTCCGGGTGCGTTCATTGTTGTGATGCTCCTGCAAACTGACTCAGCGCGTTCAATTGCGGCAGCACTTCGTCGGCCGCGCGCTTCACGTCGTTCTGAAAATCGATTTCGATCCACGGTGCGCCGGTCACGTCGGCGATATCGAACACGTGGGACGGGTTTTGCACATTCTCCAGCAACAGGTCGCGCACCGCTTCTTCGTGCGGCATCTTCGCGCGGCCGGTCGCGACATAGTCCGCGCAGATTTCCGCGAGACGCGTGGCCGTCGCCTGATCGAAGCGGAAGAAGCCGACCGATTCGCCGATCATGTCGTACTTCAGGCCCGCCGCGACCTGCTTGCGCAACTCGACCGGCACGCCATTGTCGACGCACAGCTTCACGGGTTCGTCGCCCGCTTCGAAATCGCGGTCGATCAACAGGCGATTCACCGGGCCGCCCGCGACGAGCGGCTCGAAAATGCGTTCGTCGTAGAGCACGTCGGCGTCCATCAGCAGGACGTCGCCGCCGCGCGTCATCGCGTCGTGCGCGGTGTGCACCGACAGCACGCTGCCGAGCGTGAATTCGTCGTTGACGACGATTTCGGTCTTCGGCTTCCAGTCGATCGATGCGAGTTCCGCCTCGATCTGCTCGCTCTTGAAGCCGGTCACGAAGACGACTTCATCGACATTCGCGGCCTTCAAAAAGTGCAGATGACGCTCCAGCAGCGATGCATCACCAAACCGCAGCAGACACTTCGGCTTTTGCTGGCCTTCGGGCTGAACGAGGCGCAAGCCCATCCCGGCCGCAAGAATAATTGCGCGCATGCTTGTTTTCCCTTCGTGGGTGGGTCAGTCGATGTCCGGCACGCGCGCGAGACGGCGGCGCTGCCAGCCTTTTTCAACGAAATGCAGATAGACGATGCCCGGCACGCCGAGCAGCAGTTCCCGCGCGCGCTTGGCGAGCGACAGCGCAAGCGCCGCCTCGGGCGGCAGGCCGACCAGACGCGCGAGCAGCAGATAGCCGCCTTCCTGCACGCCGAGCGAACCGGGAATGGCGAATGCCGCGCCGCGAATCGCCTGGCCGAGGCTTTCGAGCAGCAGCGCTTCCGCCCAGCCGACCGGATGGCCGAGCAGATGCAGCGCGAGCCACACCTCGCCGGTGCCGACGATCCAGCCGACCAGACTCAGGCCGAAGCTCGCCGCGACCTTGCCGCGCTCGCGATACATCTCGTGCACGGCGGCATCGACGGCTTCGGCGCGCGTGACGAGCGACGACCAGTCGCGCTTCGCCGAGAATTTCGCCGCGATGCCGGACGCGAAGCGCATCGCGCGGCCGAACAGACCGCGCCGCTGCGCCAGATAGAAACCGAAGATCATCACGCCGATCACGCCGATCACAGCCAGCACGGCGATCGTCACGGTCGACGACGAACCGCCCGCGACATATCCCGTCAGAAGCACGACGCCAATCAGCGCGAAGATCAGTTGCGCGACGGTCTGCATCGTCGTGCTGACGGTGATGACGGCGGCGGCGTCGCGCGCGCGCATGCCGCGCTGCGCAAGGTAGCGGACCATCAGCATCGGCCCGCCGATCTGGCCGGCGGGCATCAGGCTGTTTACGGATTCGCCGGCCCAGCGTGCGAGCAAGGCGTCGCGCAGGGAAACGTCGCGCTCCTTGTGCGAGAACAGCACGCTGATTGCGCCGGCGTCGATCAAAAGCGGCACGAAGTGAAAGGCCGCGACCGCGAGCAGACCCCAGCCGGCCGCGGCCAGCGTCGATGCGACCGAACCGAAGCCTTGCCAGCCGAGCAGCGCGATGAACAGCACCACGCCGACGGACAGCAGAAATGTGCCCGCGCGGCTCATGCCTGTCCGGTCTTGCCGCTTTTGCGGCGAAAGACCTGCCTGAAACCGAAATACGCGATCGAGTCCTTCATGTTCGAAATGAAGCGCTGGAACGGCCGCATGTTGGGGTTGGTCACGTACTCGAACGTGAGCGACACGCGCATCTCGTTCTCGCCGAGCGGCGTGATGCGATGGCGCAGCTTGTCGCCGTCGAAGAACACGAATGCGCCCGGCGGATATTGCACCGAACCCGGCTGATCCGGAATGCCCGGCGTCTTGGTGTGCAGTTCGTAATCGAGCCGGCAGGAGGAATCGTCGATCACGCCGAGCAGGAGCGTATAGCGGCGGCCTTCGTAATACGACGTGTCGTAGTGCCAGCCGATGTGATCGCCCGGGCGCGTGTAAAAATACAGCGCGTAGGCGTGCGGATCGTCTTCGGGCGAGAGTTGCAGCTTGTCGCCGGTAATCGTCTCCAGCCACTTGATGAGCGCTTCGGAGCGGTACAAATCCGCGATGAACGGCGCGAGCTTGTCGAGCGTATGGCGGCTGACGCTGCCGCCCGCCTTGTGGCCCGGCAGATAATTGCGGTTCACGGCTGGCATCACGTCGTGCACGGCGGCGATCAGGCGCTCGGTGTAATCGCGCGGCAGGAAGTCCTCGATATAGAGAAACGAACCTTGCTGGCCGTAGTCGTCGCGCAGCTTCGGCGTGTGCAGCGCGGCGAGGCGCATGTTCAGGGTCGAATCGATGTCGCGCGTCGACGGGCGCGCGCCCGTTGCCGTCTGCGCCGGCCGGGTCAGCGTGTTGTCCGGAGTTGCCGTATCGCTCATCTCACCGCCTGTAGATCATTACCGTCTTTTGCATGCGACGCTTGCGCGTGCCGCTTCAACCGCCGCACGACGCGCCGATAGTCCACCGCCACGTAAATGGCGAAGAGCGGCGCGCCGATCGCCGCCGCGATCAGAAACGGCGTCATGCCGTTCAGGATAGTCACCACCGGCACCAGATACAGCACGTCTTCCGTTTCGAAGCCGGCCATCGACGCCTGCTTCGTGCCCGACTTGCCGACCATCGACTCGACGCGCATGCGCAGGAAGAAAATCAGCGCAACCGCCACGCCCGCGATGCCGCCAAGCCACTGCGCGGGGATGATGATCGACGGATGATGCACGGCGACATAGAACCCGAGGCCGAGGAACAGCAGCACGGTCACGAGCGCGTCGCTCGCGAGGTCGTAGAAGTGCCCGATCTTGCTCGACTTGCCGCTGATGCGCGCGAGTTCGCCATCGGTGTGATCGACGAAATTTGACAGTGCGATCAGGAGTGCGCCGAGCGTGCACATCCAGAACTGACCGAGCGACAGATAATACGCGCCGGCCACACCGATGGCGAGGCGCAGCGTGGTCAGATGGTTGGGTGTTACCGGCGTGCCGACGAGCGGTGTGACGAGACGGCGGGCGAGCCGCGCATCCCATGTGGTGGGCTCGGGAACGGCTTTAGGATTGGGCGGACACGATTTTGTCATCCCGCGAATATATCGCTATTTGGCCGGACCTGCATATATTGCGGCCCCGCGTCGCGGTGATAAATCCTTGTTCGATCAAGGCCCGCGGGCGACTCTGAAATGCCGCGCGGCGCTGTCGACAAAATCGATGTCGACGCGCCGCGGCAAAAATTTCCGACGCGTTCTCGCGCGTCGCTCAGTCGACGGTCTTGGGGGCGGGCGGCGGCGGCGCCGCCGTTTCGTTCGACATGCCGCCGTATTTGTCCACCGGCAAGGTCACGGTACGCACCGTGCCGTTGCCGAGCGGGAAATCGGCGAGCGCGCTGCGGGTGAGATAGGGCATTGCCTGATAGAGCGAGGCATCGCCCGTGGAATTCACCGCGGTCACTTTGTAGACCTCGCGGCTGTTCTGGCGGTCGGTCATGCGAATCTGCAACGCGTGGATGTACACCGGATAGCTCTGGTCGACATAGCCCGTCGGGCCCCACGGACCGTATGGGCCCCAGCCGCCCCACGGGCCCCAGAACGGACGTCCGTAGGGACCGTACATCGGCCACGGATCGTAATAGACCGGCTGGCGCACGGTCATCATGTCGCCACGGACCGAATACGCGAGCGCCACCGAATAGCGCGCGCTGGCTTCGGGCACCTGCCGGAAGTTGTACTTCGACAGCTCGTTCGCGACGAGCGTTTCGTAGGTCGTCTGCTCGATGCTGTTCTGTTGCTCGCCCTGTCGCGCGAACGCGTAGGTGCGCGTCACGTCGCTGCCGCTCCAGTCGGAGAAGGCGGTCACCTGCGTCTGCACGTAGGTCGTGCAGCCCGCGAGCCACATCGCCGTCAGTATCAGTGCCCATCGGCAGAGCGATTTGATCGGGAAATTCATGGTCGTCCTCACTCGGAAACTGCCCTTCTTAGTTATAGATAGCGTAGGCGCTCGCCGCATGACCGCGCGCGTCGGTGAGACGCCGCTCACGATCGACGGGCGTTTTGTACAATGGTCCGACATGCCGCGCCTGCGTTCGTGCCCTGAACGATACGTCAGGCAATGCGCCCGCGCCGCTCAATTCACTTTGAAGATCTTGCCATGTCCAACACGACCGCAGCCGCAGTGATTCGCCGCCAGGACTACACGCCGCCCGCTTTCCTGATCGACTCCGTCGCACTCGAATTCGACCTCGTGCCGGCGCGCACGGTCGTGAAGAATACGATGAAGCTGCGCCGCAACCCCGACGCGCAAGGCGACGCCTCGCGTCTCGAACTGATGGGCGAACAGCTCGAATTCGTGCGCGCGACGATCGACGGCGTGGCGCACGCGGATGTCCGCGTCAGTGAGAACGGACTGTCCATCGGCAATATTCCTGCGGATGACTTCGAGCTTAGCATCGAGAACATTTGCAATCCGGCCGAGAATACGACGCTCTCCGGACTTTATGTCTCCAGCGGCAATTTCTTTACGCAGTGCGAAGCCGAGGGCTTTCGGCGCATCACGTATTTCCTCGATCGCCCGGACGTGATGGCCACCTACACCGTCACGCTGCGCGCCGACAAGGCCGCGTATCCGGTGCTGCTGTCGAACGGCAATCTGATCGGCGAAGGCGATCTGCCCGATGGCCGCCACTTCGCCCAGTGGGAAGACCCGTTCAAGAAGCCGAGCTATCTGTTCGCGCTCGTCGCGGGCAAGCTCGTGTGTATCGAAGAGCGCATCCGGTCGGGCTCGGGCAAGGAGAAGCTGCTGCAGGTCTGGGTCGAGCCGCAGGACCTTGACAAGACGCGTCATGCGATGGATTCGCTCATCAACTCGATCCGCTGGGACGAAAAGCGCTTCGGGCTGGAGCTGGATCTGGACCGCTTCATGATCGTCGCGGTAAGCGACTTCAATATGGGCGCGATGGAGAACAAGGGGCTCAACATCTTCAACACGAAGTATGTGCTCGCGAATCCCGAAACCGCGACGGACACTGACTTCTCCAACATCGAAGCCGTGGTCGGCCACGAGTATTTCCATAACTGGACCGGCAACCGCGTGACCTGCCGCGACTGGTTCCAGCTGAGCCTGAAGGAAGGCCTGACCGTGTTTCGCGATCAGGAATTTTCCGCCGACATGTCCGCCGGCGATGTCGATGGCGCCGCCAGCGCCGCCGCGCGCGCGACCAAGCGCATCGAGGACGTGCGCGTGCTGCGGCAGATGCAGTTCGCCGAGGACGCCGGCCCGATGGCGCATCCGGTGCGCCCGGAGAGCTACGTCGAGATCAACAACTTCTACACGATGACCGTCTACGAAAAAGGCTCGGAAGTCGTGCGGATGTATCAGACGCTGTTCGGCCGCGACGGTTTTCGCCGCGGCATGGATCTCTACTTCCAGCGCTTCGACGGCCAGGCCGTGACGTGCGACGACTTCCGCCACGCGCTCGCCGACGCGAATCAGCGCGACCTCGCGCAGTTCGAGCGCTGGTACAGCCAGGCGGGCACGCCGCGCGTGTCGGTCCGCGCGTCCTACGACGCCGCGAACAAGCGCTATACGCTGTCGCTCGCGCAGGGCTACGGCGACGCATCCGAGGCGGCCCGCGACACGCAAAAAGGCCCGCTGCTGATTCCGTTCTCAGTCGGCCTGATCGGCAGCAACGGCGCGGATCTGCCGTTGCGGCTGGAAGGCGAGAAGGAACCGAATGGCACGACGCGCGTGCTCGAATTCACGGAACGCGATCAGTCGTTCACTTTCGTCGACGTGAACGAGGCGCCGCTGCCTTCGCTGCTGCGCAATTTCTCGGCGCCGGTGATCGTCGAATATGACTACACGAACGATGAACTCGCGTTCCTGCTCGCGCACGACAGCGATCCGTTCAACCGCTGGGAAGCCGGTCAGCGCCTCGCCACGCGCGAGTTGCTCGCGCTCGCCGAGCGCGCGGCAAAGGGCGAAGCGCTTGCCATCGACGATCAGGTGATCGCCGCCTTCGCGCGCGTGCTCGACGACACCACGCTCACGCCCGCGTTCCGCGAACTCGCGCTGATGCTGCCGTCGGAAAGCTATCTCGCCGAGCAGATGGCCGTGTCCGATCCCGCCGCGGTGCACGCCGCGCGCGTCTTCATGAGCCGCCGCCTCGCGTCGCAATTGCGCGACAAGTGGCTCGCGACCTATGAAGCCAATCGCACGCCGGGCGAATACCGTCCGGTGTCGGAAGATGCCGGCAAGCGCGGGCTCAAGAACCTCGCCCTCGCCTATCTGAGCCAGCTCGACGATCCGCGCGAAGCGGTCAAGCTCGCGCAGGCGCAGTACGATGCTGCCAACAACATGACCGACCGTTCGGCGGCGCTTTCGGCGCTGTTGCTCGCGAGCGCGACGAAGGGCGCGGACGCGAGCGTTGCCGACGCGGCGCTGGCCGACTTCTATCGCCGCTTCGAGAACGAGGCGCTCGTCATCGACAAGTGGTTCGCGCTCCAGGCGACGCAGCGCGGCGGGCCGGATCGCAAGGTGATCGAGATCGTGCGCAAGCTGATGCAGCATCAGGCGTTCAACATCAAGAACCCGAACCGCGCGCGCTCGCTGATTTTCAGCTTCTGCAGCGGCAACCCGGCGCAGTTCCATGCCGCCGACGGCTCCGGTTACGCGTTCTGGGCCGAACAGGTGATCGCGCTCGATGCGCTCAATCCGCAGGTCGCCGCGCGGCTCGCGCGCGGACTCGAACTGTGGCGCCGCTTCACGCCGCAACTTCGCGAGAAGATGCACGCCGCCTTGAGCGAAGTCGCGTCGAAGGCGAAATCGCGCGACGTGCGCGAAGTGGTCGAAAAGGCGCTCGCCGCTTAAGCGCTGTTTCGTCAGGCGTTTTGCCTGTTCAACGGCCGCCGCGCGAGGACTTCGCGCGGCGGCCGTTCTCGCTTATGGCGGATGTCCGCTGTCGCTGTCACATGGAGCGGCCGGGTCGAACGGTTAGAATCGTGAATATTCGTCTAACGCTCACGGAGCCCCAGCATGTCCTCCATCTCCAGCCGCACCACGCTGTCGAAATACCTGATCGAGCAGCAGCGTGAACACCAGAACCTGCCGGCCGACCTGCGTCTCCTGATCGAAGTCGTCGCGCGCGCGTGCAAGCAGATCAGCTATCACGTGAGCAAGGGCGCGCTGGGCGAAGCGCTCGGCAGCGCCGGCAGCGAGAACGTTCAGGGCGAAGTGCAGAAGAAGCTCGACGTGCTCTCGAACGAAATCCTGCTCGAAGCCAACGAATGGGGCGGCAATCTGGCCGCGATGGCGTCGGAAGAAATGGAAAAAATCTTCCCGATTCCGAACCGCTACCCGAAGGGCAATTATCTGCTGACGTTCGATCCGCTCGACGGCTCGTCGAACATCGACGTGAACGTGTCGATCGGCACCATTTTTTCGGTGCTGCGCTGCCCGGACGGCGTCGAGCCGAGTGAGCAGGCGTTCATGCAGGCGGGTTCGCAGCAGGTCGCAGCAGGCTACGCGGTGTACGGCCCGCAAACCGTGCTGGTGCTGACGACTGGCAACGGCGTGAACTGCTTCACGCTTGATCGCGAACTCGGCTCGTGGGTGCTTACGCAGCGCGATATGACGATTCCCGTCGAAACGCGCGAGTACGCGATCAATGCGTCGAATTCGCGCCACTGGTATGAGCCGGTGCAGCGCTATATCGGCGAGCTGAACGCCGGGAAGGATGGCGCGCGCCAGGAAGACTTCAACATGCGCTGGATCGCATCGATGGTCGCGGACGTGCACCGCATCCTGAACCGTGGCGGCATCTTCATGTATCCGGCCGACAAGCGCGATCCGTCGAAGCCCGGCAAGCTGCGTCTGATGTACGAGGCGAACCCGATGGCGTTCATCGTCGAGCAGGCGGGCGGCGCCGCGACGAACGGCGAGCAACGCATTCTCGACATCCAGCCGACCAGCCTGCACCAGCGCGTGCCGGTGTTCCTCGGCTCGAAGGGCGAAGTCGATCGCGTGACCCGCTACCATCTCGAAAAGAAAAATTGATCTAAGGTATTGCCAAGAGGAAAAAGCCTCTGCATAATCTCACTTCTTCGTTGCTGACGAACTAAACGAACGCAACAATGGAGCCGGAATAGCTCAGACGGTAGAGCAGCGCATTCGTAATGCGAAGGTCGGGGGTTCGATTCCTCTTTCCGGCACCAACAAAGATTCCAAGCAGTATCAAGCAGTCTCGAAACCCGCGTCCACCCCAGTGTTGGCGCGGGTTTTTTGTTTCGTGGTGTCTTTTCGCATGTCACCCCATCTCAAAAAACTGGGGGCAAGCCCGGGGGCATGCCCTAGAATCGTGGGGGCACGATCACACATCAGAAGAAACACGGGGCGAGTATGGCGAAGACGACGGCGCTGACCGACGCGAAGTGCAAACAGACCAAGCACAATCCAGAGGGCGGCAATAAGCTTTTCGATGGCGGCGGTCTCTACCTGGAACTGATGCCCAGTGGCTCCAAGAAATGGCGGCTCAAATATCGGTTCAATGGGAAAGAGAACCGCCTAACCTTCGGCGACTACCCCGCCCTCTCTCTCGCCGATGCTCGGGACCGTCGCGAAAAGGCAAAGCGGCAACTATCGGACGGCGTCGATCCATCCCTCCATCGCGAAGAACAGCGACTCGTCGCTCAGATCGCAGCCGGAAACACCTTCGAGGCTGTTGCCGACGAATGGCTACAGATCAAACGCCGAGGCTGGAGCGTCAGTCACGACAAGCGAATCACCGCCATTCTCAAGAACGACGTGTTTCCACAGATCGGCAAGCGCCCTATTGCGACGATCAGCGGCCCGGTCGTCCTTGCCACAATTCGCAAGATCGAGGCGCGCGGAGCGCATGAGATCGCGGTAAAGGCGCTCGAAACCTGCGGCGGCATCTTTCGTCATGCATGCGCGACCGGAGCGACCGACAGAGACCCTACAAGCGGTCTCCGCGACTTCCTCGCACCTCGCCCACCGGTCAAGCACTACCCGCACGTCACGGAAGCGGAACTACCTACTCTCCTTGATCGAATCGAGGGCTACTCGGGCGGCGCGGAAACGAAGCTTGCGGTCAAGCTCATGATTCTCACGTTCCTGCGAACGAACGAACTGCGATGGGCTCGATGGGAAGAGTTCGACCTCGACGCTAGGGAGTGGCGCGTCCCGTCCACTCGAATGAAGGGCACACTCGATCAAAAGGCGTCTGGTATCCCTCACGTCGTTCCCCTGTCGCGCCAGGCGGTCAAGCTGTTGAACGAACTGAAGCCGCTGACTGGACACTATGAACTTCTGTTCCCCGGTTCGAAGAATGGCGCGGTCCAGCCCATTTCAGCCGAAACGATCAACAAAGCATTGAAGAGTCTCGGATTCGAAGGCCGGCAGACCGGACACGGGTTCCGGGGTCTCGCCTCCACGATCATGAACGAGCGGAGTGGAATCAATCCTGACGTGATCGAGCGCCAGCTTGCGCACGTCGTGGGAAACCGCGTCAGGCGCGCCTACAACCATGCACAGCACATGGACGAAAGGCACCGTCTTATGCAGTGGTGGGGCGACTACATCGACCAGAAAGCTGGCAACAATGTATTGACGCTTCCCACCGCCGCCGCTTCGTGAGGCTTCCGAGGAATGCACGTGATACCCAGCAACAGCGAACCGGTCGCCGCCAATCCATCGACGCCCGAGGAATTCAACGCCGAATTAGAATCTCTGCTCGCCGACGCAAAAAGTGACCAACAGATTCGGGAGGAGCATGAAGACTTCATCCTCATCGAGCTAGTGAGGTCGGTATTCAAGAAGGAGCCAATTTTTTCGCATGGCCCTGGCTTTGAAAGCACGGCGCGGGAGGCGGTAGCCATCATTGCTCGGCAGTTTTGCGACGGCAAGTTATCCCCCGCAGGCGTTGCTTGGATGAAGCTGTGCTTCTATCGCTTCCTGACCGTAAAGCAGAAAAACGGCGACGCGCTCTCGTTGGATCATGCTTTCATGCTCAAACGCACGCGGGAGGATGGCAGGCCCGTGAAGGACCCAAAGGTCGATCACGACGTAGCACTTGCCTATGCGCGGGTCATGAACGAGGCGGGTCCGCTTCCTCCGATCGATAGCGCGGAATACGAGGCGCTTCATGAGCGCGCGGAAAGAGCCGCTTACAAGGCCGCTCACCCTCATGAGAAAGGCAAGTTGGGTAAGCGAAGCTATCAGAATCGAATGTCAGATTCCGTCCGCCCAATTCTCGAAGCCTCTGGCTACTACGTCCCGCCCGAGAAGCCTGCCGGACGAAAGTAGCGGCTACTTAGTTCCGGCAGACGCGCATCGGGCGTCTCGCTACATTGCTCCCTGTTGCAACCAACCTCAACAACAGGAGCATTTGTGCAAACGGAAAATCTCGTCGGCCCATACGTCGGCCGCATCTATCGAGCCAAGCAAGCAGCCGCATACCTAAGTGTGTCTCGCGCCACATTGCATCGCCTACGCGCGGCAAAAGACTTCCCCGCACCGGTCCGGCTTGGTCCGAATTCTGTAGGCTGGACCAAAGAATCGTTGGATGCCTGGATTGACGCCAGGCAGCACGCACCCGCTAAGCACTGACGGAGGGCGCGATGACAACGACAACTATCCAGACCGTCTCCGCCTCGGCGACCTCTCACATCCTAAACTGCAAGCTTGGGTCGGAAGATCACAACTGGTCGGACTTCCTCGCGGACAACATAAGGGGCCGCCAAAGCATCGCGGGGCTGCAACTGCTCCCCGTCGCGGTTCGTCAGCACAAGGGATCGTTTAGGCCCGTCTACGACCTGGCAGCGGTCCATGCCTTCGTCAAGGATGTGCAAAAGCTCGTTCCCTCCGCTGTGCCGACCGCTGTGAAAGTGACGGCACTTGCCATCGACCGCACGAGGCACTGGCGCATGAACAAGTTCGATACGCGCGGTGTGCCGATCACCATGCGCGCATACCGCCACGCCACCTCTGCAACCCCCGCATCTCGAATTGGACTTTGACCTATGGCGACCGACAAGAAGCATGAATTGATCAACGACATCATCGCGACGCGCGCCGCCGAGCACGCCGCAATGAACGACCCTGCGAACTATCACCCGCTCATCGGCTCTCGCTTCTGGCCTCTCGATGATGCCGCCCTCACGGAAGCTCTCGCCGACGCCGAGATCACGAACGAGATTCGATTGACGAACTCTTGCACGCTCATGGCCGGCTATTTAGGGAAGTCGCGTGGCTACAAAGCATTCCTGTGCGCGCGCACTGACGGATCGACGCCGCACACGATGGTCTGTCCGAGCATGCTGGACTGAGTCGTGTTGATGCCACCTGCACCACGGATGGAGCCGGAAGACTACGGGCTCACTCCGCTCGCTCAGTGCATCACAGCGACGAGCGAGGCGGCGCGCAGCAGGGTTCGTGCGGCGCTGCCTCGCCAGCCTTCTGAGAAGCTGTGCGCCTCCCTGCGGACGGCCTTTCGAAGCGGGCAGCGCGTGGCGTCCTTTCTTCTCGCTGAAGAACTGATGGCGCGCGGTGTTCCGCCCAGCTTACGTGACATGGAGCTAGAGCGATTGAACCTCAGCCTAAATGAAAGGTTCGACCTCTTCGTCTATGACGCTCGCTGGATCATGCGCCGCTACCCAGGGCAAGTTGAGCTCGTCCGATATGAACAGAGCAAGCGCCTTTTCAGGGAATCCACGTTCCACCAGGCGGCGCTGTTCACGTTCTTCTACGGGCAGCGACCGCCGGGCAAGATCGCCGGCGGGATGGCGCTCACGGAGGAGCAGCAATGGGAGTGTGCGTGGCTCCGCTCGAAGCACATCACCAAGCGAGCGGACGCCATCGCACTGCAGCGCCCAACGGTGCGCAAACGCCTTAAGGAGCCGATCTATGCGGGGCGCAACAAGGCGTTCACGGATGACGACGCAGCAGCATCATTGCTGCGCCGGGAACGCCTCTGGATGTGCTCACAGATGTTTGGTGATAGCCCGACGAAGGTTGCCAGGCGATACGAGCAGATGACCGGCAAGCCTATCGCGCGAAACGTCGTCGCAAAGCAGTTGCAGACAATCGCGAATGTGCTGCGATGACAATTCCATTTTTTGTCTCTTATGGATGCCTTTTCCGACCTAAAGGTCGGATTGGTTTTGTCACCCCCTCCAGCCCTTACGCAGCAAGGCTTCCAGGGGGTGACAGATCCGTCAAGCCGGGCGGTGACAAGTTCTATTTTTCTGTCACCCCCGATTCAACCCTACGGCGCAAAATGCCGACGTAACTATGAGGTAACTAATCATGGAAATGCTCGACCTGGATCAAGCCGGCGACTTCCTCGCGGCTATGACAATTACTCGGACCATCGATGCAGGCCACGCAATCGTGCATATCGGCACCGATGAGTATGGGCGGCGCGTGGTGCTTGTGAACGACTGCGACGGAGATACATGCGTCAGCACATCGCTTTAGGAGGCGGTTGGCGCTCGCATCCGATCGCAAGACGCGTCGTTCTTGCGGCGAACTCGAAAGGCTGAACGGTCACATGTTCGCGTTGCTGCCGCATGATCTCACAGACATCCACTCCGACATAATCAACGTTCTTGACCATGTCGCTGCAACTTGCGCTCGCGCCCTACGCCACCCTTTTGCCATAATCTCATCGGCGGCGCTAACGGGATAGCTCGCCCGCCATCGCCACAACGATCAAGTTCAAAGCTCTAGCTCAGCGCGACTTCACGCCATGCCGTTAAAGACCATTAAAACAACAGATTTGGTGTCGGCCCTCCTTGCTCATCTGCACAGCTTGGGCGGTGCAGCTCAATCGAGGCTTATCTATGCTCCTCTGGGTCAACAACTGGGATTAACGCCGGAAGAGATGGCTGCAACCCTTGACGAAGTTCAAGGACATGGAGGAACAAGCAGCAAATGGGAGAACATGGTGCGTTGGGCAAGAAACGCCCTCGCAGACAAGGGATATCTGCTCAGGCCAAACAGCGACATCTCGCGCGGTCTTTGGAAGCTTACGGAGCAAGGAATGCTTGCCGCCGAAGGTCTCGGTTCGGACCAACCGACCAAAGCAGCCGCCATCTATCCGGACGAGGTGGCTGAAACGTATCCAGAGGGCGCTAAGTATACGATCCGAGTCAATGCTTACGAGCGAAACACCGATGCGCGCAAAAAGTGCCTCGCGCATTATGGCTACAGATGCGCCGTATGCGATTTCGATTTCGAGCATCGATACGGTCAGCGCGGCAAGGAGTTTATTCACGTCCATCACCTGGTCCCGGTATCGTCGATTGGTCAGGCGTATGAGGTGGATCCGATCATGGACTTACGGCCGGTGTGCCCGAACTGCCATGCGATGTTGCACCGGACGAACCCGCCGTGTGGCATTGATGAGCTTGCTGCGTCACTACAGGAATCGCAAGGCACGTCTTCCGACTTATGACCCGCTACAGACAGTCCGAGAAGTCGCATGACTACGCGAGCATGGTGATACCGCTAAAAAGCGTCTTCAACGCGGCGACGACGTTTGAGGCACGCGGCACGCGCGCGTCCCAATAGAATCTTCGACTCCTAGAAGAGGCAGAAAAGCGTGATGGCGGTCCCTTCGAAAACTACGGCGTGAATACCGCAAAACCTTATACTTAGCTTCGCCTTCATGTCGTTAATCGCGTGGTGGCAAAGCCTTTGCGCGGGACCTACTTGTCGCTCGTTGCGTCGGTGAGGCCTTCTGCGAAGGAGCTTAAGCAACTGTCGTAGCATCTTCGCAAACATGGCCAAAATCAATAATCCAATCCGCTTCTCCGACCACTTCAACATTCCCTCAGGCGATCTCAAACAACTCGGCATATTCGATCCAACCCTAACGGCTGACACCCCGCTCTTCATCGATCCACTGCTGATGGAGCATAGTAAGCATGCGGAGATGAGCGCTGCGTCCGAGACTTACCGGTCTTTTTTCGAAGAGATAATGGCGTTGCTCGAAGCTGTCGAGCATCAAAGCCCTCGAGACGTCGCGTGGAGAGAAATCCAAAAGCGCATGGCATTCCACGAACTACCGGGAACCTGTTTAGGCTATGGTGCCGGCAATATCCGGGGCAGCGGGTGGGGGAAGCAACTCACCGAGCAGGTAATGATCACAGCCGCTCAGATCGTCGATAAAGGAGTGAAGAATGCTGACCTCTTCATGATGCTTGGCCTGTTTGAGGACGGAATCGGACCGGACCGCATCAGCGACATGGTAACGAATATCGTAAGTCGCGATCTCATCTCGCTGAACCAGCGAATTGCAGAGGAGCTAAAACTACCATTGGAACAGTTCGAGTTCTTCGGCGGTCGCGTCGTTGGCAAATTGCCGCGAAATCCCTACGAGAAAAATCGAACGCCGGTCATTCTTGTTCCCACCGACGTCTTGCGCGACCTGCCCGTCGCGCTTGACTACGACGATGTTATTGATGCGGCAAGGAAGAATGCTGCTATGAGGGAGAGATTGAATGCTCATGTTGGTGGACTCTGGAAGGCCACTCGATCCCGGCGCGACAAGAGTGAGTTAAAGAAGAACCTGCTTGCTTCCCGCGAGGCCATCGAATCATGGCTGGATGCCATCCGAAACGCTCCAACCGCTGCTTACGACCAAAGCCGCGACGAAGAAGGAATCATTCGTTGGGCAGACCTTGCTAACAATATTGCACGGCAGGTCCCGCTGAAGATCGACCAACCCGCTGACTTCAGCTTGAAGTCGCTGCGGGTTGTGGTCGACACGATTATCGAGCAGTTCAGGTGGTTAATGGAAGAACGGGATCTATGGAAGGAGATGTGGCTCGAGGCTAAGCATCGGAATGAAAAAACAGCCCAACGCCTTTTTTTCGCCGTCGCGTCAAGCTACTGCCGCGCAAACGGTCTGGACGTGACATCCGAGGCGGACACCGGGAATGGCCCGGTGGACTTCAAGTTCGTCACAGGCGGCCCGCAGAAACTGTTGGTCGAAATAAAGTTGTCCAGCGGAACAGTGGAACACGGATATACCACCCAACTGCCTACTTACATGGCGGCAGAGAAAGCTGATGATGGGATCTTTATGGTCCTTGACGTCGGGTCTCTCGGAAAGAAGTTGCAAAAGATCCAAGGTCATAGGCGAGAGTTGTTGAGCGGCGGGAAGCCTGCTTGCGACATCGTCTACATCGACTGCAAGCGACGTTTATCGGCAAGCAAACGATGAAGAACGAGTCGCGACGACTTCGATTGCCAAACCCTTAGATCCTGCCGAGACCGCCTATGGCGGTCCGTTCGTCGGCTGGGCTTGCGGCACGCAAATCCTTATACATCGCTCGCACCACGGCACCCCTGTGCCCAGACGCATTGCACTTAATAACCCTCATTAAGACCGCGAGGGAAGAAATGCTTTCTCTGCACCCATTTGAAACCTTCGTGTTTGGTGATCGTGGCTATTTCGATTGGACCGCCGACCGTCTTTGGTCGATGCGCCGAGAACCGGATGAATCCGACTGTCGTATCGACAAGATACTTTGCAAGATCGATCGCGTCTTGGATCGGCATCGCATTCAGGTAAAGCAATTCGTATAGACCGGCGTTTTGCCTGAGGTGCGCTTCAAGAGCCTGAACGTCCTCAACCGTCATACCATGTTGCAGCATAGCGGTCGGCAGGCGATGATCAATACCAAGAACGAGCCGGTTCAAGGCGTCCACTTCCCCTTCCCAACGAAGGCCGAAATCGGCCTCCGAATACACAAGTGTTGGCTCCTCACACAGACTGCCGTTGAGGCGAACATCCCATGCCTCAGCTAGAGGCCGCAGTGCGGAATAACCACAAATTCGAACCAGCATGGAAACCGGCTGTTCGCCGCTCCGGGCCTTTTCCTCAAATAAGAAACTCCGCATCCGTGCGGCTACGTCGCGGACCGAGTAATTCGTTGGGTCAAGCGTCCAGTCCACATGCGCAGGATCGTCGCCAGAAAATCGCGCGCGGATATCCTTGAACAGCGTCTCTATTGACTCACTGCCAATCCCGCCGTTTCCCGTAACCATCGCGCCAACCGGAAGACCCTTCCGAAGGTTCGCGATCTTGTTGGCGTGTTGATATGAGAGGAGACCTGGGAACGAACTCACGCTGTCTGCTGCCATAACAATGCCGTCATTGATCTTTACCGATACGATCACTGTCATCGTCGTTTCCGCCGTAGTTCCCTATATGATCAGGCATTTGGGTCGTCGGCAGCGGCAGCGAGAGGGCGATTGGCACTCCTTGTTGCAAGTTTGCAACATCAGCTACGTGGCGCGTTGAACGCCTCGCGCGCTTCGGGGTAGCAGCGCATCTTGGGGGCATGATTGGGGGCACACTGGGCTGATCTACTTCCGGCCACCTATCTACGACAAGGCTTTACGGAACTTTTACGGCTCCTCTTTCCGCACCAACGAGATTCAGCAGTATCGAAACCCGTGATCACGCAAGTGACACGGGTTTTTTGCTTTTGACGCGCCTTCTGCGTTTCGCATTTTCGCAACGATCGCTCGACGCGTTCACAACATTGCGATTCGCACAGAAAATCGGCCCCACCGATTTCAAGAACCGCCCCGCCGCGTGGCTGATTCGCCTCATATGTGCGCTTTCGTACAACAACGAGCTATTTTCCGCTTTGCACCATGAAGCGTCAACGCAGGTTTCCCGGTATCGTTATATCCATAGAGGAAAAGCTACAGTCTAAGCAAGCGACTGACGCGTTTCGTGCAGAGCCAGGCGGGACGCGGCTCGCCGGGCTGCCGTCAGCACTGGCGAAACTGTATTTTTTGCAGCAGTGGATTCGAGGGACAGCGAATAATTACCGATGCTTTCATCCGTTGATAATCAGACGCACCAAGTCGGCTCAAGCCGAAGCGGTTCCGATCCGATAAAGCATCCATAGAGGGAAAGGTTAACTGGTATTTCAGCTATTTCAGCCGCATGCGGCGGCGCAAAAGCCGCAACGGCCAGGTTGGCGCAATTGTTGTAGTCATTGAGGAGAGAAATCATGGACGCAAAACCGACGAAAATCCCGACGCCCGACAAGGTGTACTGTCCGGATCCGGAACCGGTTGGCGTCGAATTTCTCGCGACTGAGCTGCCCGAGCATGTGCGCGCGTTCTTCGACGAACAGCGCAACTCGGCGCAGTCGAAATAGGCGGACACGCTGGATCACGCCGTCGTCGTGAGAACGACGCCCGTTGCGCGCGGCGCAACCGGACCGTCCGGTCCGCACATGGCTCACGCCAGGCCGCGTCGCGCCCCTCGTCCATGACCACATCGGGGTGAGTCGTGCGGTGCGGCTCGCCTCGTCGATTCGTCCTTCCGATCAGAGAGCAGTGCGCTATTCTGGCGCTTTTGCCCGCAAACCGATGCGCCGTCGATCGAAGTCTTCCCTCCTCGCCTCCACCGCTGTCGCCTGCGCGCTCGCGTTCGCCGCGCCCGCATCCGTGCATGCCGACGGCGACGACACCCCGTTCACCAATCTCATCGCGCTCGTCTCGCAACGGCTCGCGCTCGCGGAGCCGGTCGCGCGCTGGAAATGGGCGCATCAGGAGCCGATCACCGACGCGCCGCGCGAAGAGGCGCTTCTCAAGCAGGTCGAAGCCAAGGCCAGCGCCGCGCAGGTCGATCCCGAATTCGCGCGGCAGTTCTTTCGCGACCAGATCGACGCGAGCAAGGATGTGCAGAACGCGCTGTTCGCCAACTGGCGCGCGCTGAAAGCCGCGCCGGAAACATCGCCGCCTGACCTCGCCACGGACACGCGTCCGAAGCTCGATCGGCTCACGCAGTCGCTCGTATCCGCCCTCGCGCACGTCGAGCCGATTCGTCATGCGGAAGATTGCCCCGTTCGGCTAGCGGAGAGCGTCGCGCGATGGAAGCATCTGACGCGCTACAACTCGTCCATGAATGCGCCGCTCATGCACGCGCTGTCGCACGTCTGCGCGACAGGCGGCGTGGGCGCGGTCGGATGATGCCGCTTCAGACAGCGGTAGCGAGCGTGGCCGCGACAAGCGGCGTCACGACGAGCCCACGCGCGAGGCGCTCGCCGAGGATGCGATAGGTCGACAGCTCGAATGCGGGTTCGCCGGCGCTCGAGCGCAGTGCGCCGGCTTGCGCGAGCGTGCTGGCCGTGCCGAGATAGCACCAGTTGTCGATGACGTGCCACGCGCGCTCGCCCGATGCCTCGTCGCGCTCTTCGATCGCGATGCCGCCCGCATACGGCCACGGCGCGCCGCGCGCGTCGCCGGGACGCGACTTCGGCGCGCGATTGAGTGCCGGACGCGCGCTCGCGATCCATTGGGCCTCAGCCAGCAGCGCGCCGATTTCTCCGCCGGTCGCTTTCCATTCCACGCGGCGCACCAGCGCCGCAAGCCGCAGATCTTTCGCCGAACGCCGCGGCCCGACGAGATGCGAACGCACCCGCTGACGCAGGCGCACGCTGCGGCCTGCGTAGACCGGTGCGTCGTCGTCGCCATAGAACATATAGACGCCGCAGCCGGCGGGCATTTGCTCGATGGTGTCTTCGTCGATGTGCGCGGCGAGCTGGAAGCGGCGCGTCACGCGGTCCACATGCGCGCGCAGCACGTCCGGCGCGTGCGCGCTATGCAGGTGTCGCCAGAACTGCCAGAGCAGGTCGGCATCGGCGAGCGCACGGTGCCGTGCGGCGGGGACGAGCGCGTGTCGCTCGACGAGCGCATCGAGACCATGACGGCTCTCGGCCGGATACACCGCGCGCGAAAGCTGCACCGTGCACAGCACGTCGGGCGCGAAGCGAAGACCCATGCGCCTGAATTCGCCCTTGAGAAAGCCGTGATCGAAGTGCGCGTTGTGCGCGACGAACAGCCGGCCGCTCATCCGTTCGAGCAGACCGGTGGCGAGCTGTTCGAACGTCGGAGCATCGCGGACCATGGCATCGGTGATGCCGGTCAACTGCTGGATGAACGCGGGAATCGGCTTCTGCGGATTGACGAGCGATGTCCATTGCGACAACCCCGTTGGCCCGACCTCCACGATGCCGACCTCGGTGATGCGATCCACGCCGAAAGTCGCGCCGGTCGTTTCGAGATCGACGAATACGATGGGTGCGGAGGGATAGGCAAAGCTTGCGGACTGATCGAGAAGCATCGTGGACGACGGGAAGACGGCGCGATGGGCCTGATGGAGCGTGTGCTGGATTGCCCATTCTAACGCAGCGTAGGGCTTGGGCTTTGGATGGCGCCCTTCGCGCTGATGCCGCTCAAAATTCTTGCCCGATACCATCGACGCTTTTTATTTTATTTGAGCCGGACCGTTGCGGTGTTTTGAATAGTCAGTGCAATGTCACATCAGGATTGTAAATCGCAATAGCGAGTAACCCGTAATCGCATTCCCTTATTCCATGATTACTGAGTGCTGGCGTAGGGCTTCGTCAGCATGGACCGCACCATCGCTTGCGAACGCGCTCCTGCACGGGGCCATGGACCTGCGCCGAAGCCGCGCGGAGCTTGAGTGTCATGGCGCTTCGTGGATTCATGCCGAGCAAAAATCATAATCAATTTTCGCGATAAAAAACGTGTATTTTAAATCAACTTCGCGCCGATCCTTTGTGCTTCCTGCGATTTTAATATCCGCAAGAACCAGACCGAGCGAATACACCAAACTTGAATTGATCGTGAAAACATTCGATTAAAAACAAACGCGCCCTTTCCAGCGACAAGATTATCCCGAGCGTGACCGCCGCTTCAAATTGCCCGATCCTCCAGCATTAAGCAAGATGGAAACTAAGCGACAACTTAAATGTAATAGAGAATGCCGACGATGATCCGAAGATCATGACGACCGAAGCCGTTTCATCGCGCGAATTCGTTACCGCATGGCATCCCGATCACTGGCAGAGCCTTCCCGCTCCGCCCGTGTACGCAAGGCGCTTCGCCACCCGCACCTGAGAGAATCGGGCAAAAAAAAGCGCGACCGGGAAGTCGCGCTGACAAAGTTTGGAGATCTTTTTCCGTCAACGAAAAAGTCTGCTTCGGAAAGCAGAAATGACAGTATAGCGATGAGGCCCGCATTAATTACCTGCAAAATTCGCAAACTTCTGTTTCGAATACATCAACAATCGAAGTTCGGAATTATTACGTTGTATTTTCGCGCCAACTCATGTCGCGCTTGCGCAACGTCGTTTGGTTGACACCTCTTCACTTACGACTTTATTCGCCGATAAATCGTTGTATATAAAGAAAAATATACGCCCTGCCGATCATTGCCGCATCAACAATGGTTTATTGCGGAATTCGGAACGCCCCGACTGTAACGCCGTCTTTACACTTCGTCTGGTCCGGAAACAAATGTGTCGGCGTCGCCGATGCGTTGCTCCTCCGCCCGCGCCTCTCGCAGCGCCACGGAGCGAGGTTTCCACAAAGCCTGGGTCCTCGGCCCCTATCTGCTCTCGGAGTTACAAAGATGAAAAAGACTCTCATGGTCGCCGCCCTGTCGGGCGTTTTTGCTACCGCCGCCCATGCGCAAAGCAGCGTCACGCTGTACGGCCTGATCGATGCGGGCATCACCTACACGAACAACCAGATCACGCAGGTCGGCGGCCCGGGCCACAGCAACTTCAAGGCGACGAGCGGTTCGGTCAACGGCAGCCGTTGGGGCTTGCGCGGGTCTGAAGACCTCGGTGGTGGCCTGAAGGCGATCTTCACGTTGGAGAACGGCTTCAACATCATGAACGGCACGAACGGCCAGGGCGGTCGTGAGTTCGGCCGTCAGGCATTCGTCGGTCTGTCGAGCAACCAGTTCGGCTCGATCACCCTCGGCCGTCAATATGACTCCGTGGTCGACTTCATGGGCCCGCTGGCTCTGACGGGCACGCAGTACGGCGGCACGCAGTTCGCCCACCCGTTCGACAACGACAACCTCGACAACACGTTCCGCGTCAACAACTCGGTCAAGTACACGAGCGCGAACTACGCTGGCTTCAAGCTGGGCGCGATGTACGGCTTCTCGAACGAAGCAGGCGGCTTCGCGGATAACCGCGCATACAGCGTCGGCGCGTCGTACAACTACGGCCCGTTGAATGTCGCTGCTGCGTACATGCAACTGAACAACGTCGGCTCGCCGACGAACAACGTCAACGGCGCGATCACGACCGACAACACGCCGTTCGTCGCCGGCCGTCAGCGCATCTTCGGCGGTGGCCTGAACTACGCGTTCGGCCCGGCAACCGTCGGCTTCGTGTTCACGCAAACGATGCTGGACAACGCTTCGTCGATCACGAGCGTCGGCACGCAAGGCGCCGGTTCGATCAACCTGACCGATGGCCACGTCCGCTTCACGAACTACGAAGTCAACGGCCGCTACAACCTGACGCCGGCTCTGTCGCTCGCGGGTGCGTACACGTACACCGACAGCCGCATCGACGGCGAAAAGCCGAAGTTCCATCAGTTCAGCCTGCAAACGGCGTACGCGCTGTCGAAGCGTACCGACGTCTACCTGCAAGGCGAGTACCAGCACATGACCGACCAGGAAAACCTGCCCATCGGCGCAGTGATCAACGGCGTCGGCATGTCGTCGGGCTCGAATCAGGTGTCGGCAACGGTTGGCATGCGTCACCGCTTCTAAGCCTCACCCGCAGTATCGCTGTAGAAAAGCCGCTCTTTCGAGCGGCTTTAATGAGATGGTCAGCCTGACCGAAATGGCCCGATCGGCTTACGCTAATCGGGCCATTTCCTTTTCTGGGAGGCCATCATGGCGAACGCTACGCTTATCGGCATCGACCTGGGCAAGCACTGTTTCTTCGTACATGCGCAGGACGCACGCGGCGCGCAGGTTTGGCGCAAGAAGATGACCCGCAAGCAGCTCTATGCGTATTTGGCCACCTGTCCCGTGGCCGTGTTGGCGATGGAAGCTTGTGCTGGCGCGCATTGGTTGGCGCGTAAATGTCAGTTGTATGGGCATCGGGTCCGCTTGATTGCGCCGCAGTTCGTCAGGCCGTTCGTAAAAGGCAATAAGACCGACTTCGCCGACGCCGAAGCAATCTGCGAAGCCGCCTCTCGCCCCTCCATGCGTTTGGTCACAGTCAAGACAGCCGAACAGCAGACGCTGCTCGCGCTACATCGGGTGCGCGAATCGCTTGTCGGCGAACGCACGGCAACCAGCAATCAGATTCACGCTTTCCTGCTCGAATTCGGTATCGACTTGCCAATTGGTGCGCTGGCCATTACGCGCCTGCCGGTGCTTCTTGATGATCCCAGACACGCATTGCCGCCCACGATGGTGGCCTTGTTGCTGCGTTTGCATCAGCGCTACGCGCAGTTGAGTCGGGAAATCGTCGAGCTTGAGACACAAATCAAGCAGCAGACGTTGGAAGATGAAGCCGGCCAGCGCCTGCTCACGATTCCGGGAATCGGCCCGATCACCGCCAGCAGCTTGCTGGCAATGGCTGGCGACGCGCGCGCGTTCAAATGTGGCCGTGACTTCGCCGCATCCCTCGGTCTGGTTCCTCGCCAGCATTCGACCGGAGGCCGAGCGACTCTTCTAGGGATATCCAAGCGCGGCAACAAGCAGTTGCGCAGCCTGCTGGTGCAAGGAGCGCGTGCGGTGATGCGTTACGCCGAGCGGAGAACAGATGCGCTCGGGCGCTGGCTACAAGCTCTGCTGCGACGCCGTCACAGCAACGTGGTTGCCTGCGCACTGGCCAACAAAATGGCCAGAATCGTTTGGGCGATTCTGGCCAAGGGTGGCGAGTACCGGGCGCAACCGGCTATCGCTTGAACAACTTTCCTGCCTGCTTTTGCGACCACTGACCTGTGATGAAGATAAACGGCTCACTGCCCAGTTGAAAACCTGACATGAAATCCAGTCTTGCAGACTGAGGCTTTTTTGAGGACAACTGGGCGCGGCTTCTCATCGAGGGCCGGGCGCTCTGATCCGCGCCCATTTCGAGCCCGGATACATTTGCGCAAGCCCTTTTATCTTAGGTCACAGTTGAGGTTGCAAAGACCAGGCTGACCATACATTTTTCGCTCCTGCGACAGCGAAACAAAACCGGTTCACTGCAGATATCGCACGTCCAGGATATCGATCTGCTGCACGCCGGCCGGCGTGTGCAACGCGACCGTATCGCCGATCCTCGCCTTCAGGAGCGCCCGCGCGACCGGCGAGATCCAGCTCACGTAGCCGCGGTCGAGATCCACCTCGTCCACGCCGACGATCGTCACCGTTTTCACGTCGCCGTCCTCGCCCGCGTATTCCACCGTCGCGCCGAAGAACACCTGATCGACATTCTCCTGCCTGCTGCTGTCCACCACTTCCGCGAGATCGAGCCGCTTCGTCAGAAAACGGATGCGCCGGTCGATTTCGCGCAGCCGCCGCTTGCCGTAGATATAGTCGCCGTTCTCCGAGCGATCGCCGTTGGAGGCCGCCCACGAGACCAGCTTGACCACTTCCGGACGCTCGTTGTCGAGCAGCTGCAGGAGCTCGTCGCGTAGCCGCTGATGCCCGGCGGGCGTGATGTAATTCTTCGTGCCCGCCGGAACATCGGGATGGCCGAGTTCGAGGTCGTCGTCGGTGTCGTCCGACTCTTTGACAAATGCCTTGTTCATGGTGCGATACGCTGTCGATTTCCGGGAGTTAGCTGCTTTCCAAACATCAACTTACCACGCCTCGTGCCCTTCCCGCCGAGCGAATCGTCGAAGGAAAACCGATAATTTGGCCGAAACCCCTTCCTTTTCGGAACAGGCTTCGCTATAATTCCGCTTCTGCGTGCGGCTGTAGCTCAGTTGGATAGAGTACTTGGCTACGAACCAAGGGGTCGTGGGTTCGAATCCTGCCAGCCGCGCCACTTATTCTGATGTTTTCGGCTATGAAAGCATCACGCGCTAACCATAGCGCAGTGAAGTACAAGCAGTACCGTTTTGCGTGCGGCTGTAGCTCAGTTGGATAGAGTACTTGGCTACGAACCAAGGGGTCGTGGGTTCGAATCCTGCCAGCCGCGCCATCTTTTGAAGGGCCTTCCAAACGGAAGGCCCTTTTTGTTTGCCGCGCTGCTCACGCGCGCAGCGATCAACGCGGCGCCGAGCCGATATCGCCGATGTGCTTATCAGGCGATGGCACGTCTTCCACCGACGCCACCGCGCTCGACTCGCCGATCGCCTCCGCGCGCGCGCCGAGCAGCGATTGTGGACGGCGCAGAACTTCATCCTCGACAGCATCGCCGAACGCATGCCGCACGAAGGCGCGCAACAAGGCAATGCGCAGCGACGGTCCGCGCCCTTCGACCGGTTGCCCGTCCTTGCCGAAGGTGACGGTGCAGACCACCTCACCACGCCCGTGATCGTGCATCTCGAGCCGGCAGGCGCGCTCCAGCACGACCGACGCCGCTTCCCACGACGTCGACGGCAGGAAGCGCCCGTCCCACGGCCTGCCGCGGTCGTTGCCGCGTACCGAGAGCGTCTCGCCGCTATCGGTGAAGTGAATCTCGCGGATGAATTCGTGCAGCCCGCGCGCGACCCAATAGTCGAGCGTGGAGCCTTCGAGATCGGAAGTGTTCATTGCGGCGCTCTCTCCTGTTCGTCGAATGACGACAGGCATGCATGCCGCATACCCGCGCCGCGTCAGTAGTCGGCGCGCTCGCGGTCGATACGCATGCCGCCGTCCTGATTGCGGTGATGCGGTTCGTCGCTGGGACGCTCGCGCGCAATCCGCATCACGTCCGGATTGGTACGCACGCGGCGCATGACGTTCGCCAGATGCACGCGGTCGCTGACCTGGATCACGAAGCGCAGCATCTTCGCTTCCTGCGACACGTCCTCGTCCATCGCGATATGCACGATGTTCGCGTCCGCCGACGTGATGTCGGCCGCGACACGCGCGAACACGCCCTTCGTGTTCTTCACGAGCACCTTGACGGCGACATCGAACAGACGCCCCGGCTGCGGCGCCCAGGCGACGTCGATCCAGCGGCCCGGATCGCGCCGGTGAATCCGTTGCGCGACGCGGCATTCGGTCGTGTGGATCGCCATGCCGAGCCCGATGCCGATGTAGCCCATGATGTCGTCGCCGGGAATCGGGCGGCAGCACGGCGACAATTGCACCGACATGCCTTCCGTGCCCGTGATGACGACAGGCGGCGCGGTATTGGTGTTGTGATGCTCGCGATGCGGATGATCTTCGTCGTCGGCGATGCCGTTCATCAGCACTTCGATGCGCTTGGCCATCACCGCCGCCACGCGCCGGCCGAGGCCGATGTCCGCGAAGATTTCCTGGCGCGTCTTGTTGCCGGTCCACTGCACGAGCCTTTCCCACACTTCCGGCGTGACGTCCGACAGCGCGAGGCCGTAGCCCTTGAGACTCTGATCGACGAGCCGCTCGCCCAACTGGACGGACTCGTTCAGGCGCATCGTTTTGAGATAGTGACGGATCGCCGAGCGGGCCTTGCCGGTGCGCACGAAGCCGAGCCACGCGGGATTCGGCTTCGAGTACGGCGCGGTGATCACTTCGACGATATCGCCGCTCTTGAGCTCCGTGCGCAGCGGCAGGAGCTCGTTGTTGATCTTCACCGCGACGCACTGGTTGCCGAGGTCGCTGTGGATCGAATACGCGAAGTCGAGCGCGGTCGCGCCGCGCGGCAGCGGCATGATCTTCGACTTCGGCGTGAATACGTAGACCGCGTCCGGAAACAGGTCGATCTTGACGTGCTCGAGGAACTCGCTCGAATCGCCCGCTTCGCTCTGGATGTCCAGCAGCGACTTGAGCCACTGATGCGCGCGCTTCTGCACGTCGTTCAGATCTGCGCCACCGTTCTTGTAGAGCCAGTGCGCCGCGACGCCCGCCTCGGCGATCTCGTGCATCTTGCGGGTGCGGATCTGGAACTCGATCGGCGCGCCGAACGGGCCGACCAGCGTAGTGTGCAACGACTGATAGCCGTTCACCTTGGGAATGGCGATGTAGTCCTTGAACTTGCCCGGCACCGGCTTGTAGAGCGCGTGCAGCGCGCCGATGCACGTATAGCACTCGAGCGCGCTTTCGACGACCACGCGAAAGCCGTAGACATCGAGCACCTGCGAAAACGACAACTGCTTGTCGCGCATCTTCTTGTAGATGCTGTAGATCGTCTTCTCGCGGCCAGTGACTTCCGCGTTGATCTTCGCGTCCGCGATGGTGCGCTGCACCGCTTCGAGTATCTTGCCGACCACTTCACGCCGATTCCCGCGCGCGGCCTTCACGGCCTTTTCGAGCGTGGCGTAGCGGTTCGGATTGAAGTTCGCGAACGAAAGATCCTGCAGCTCGCGATAGGTATTGTTCAGACCGAGCCGATGCGCGATCGGCGCGTAGATGTCCAGCGTCTCGCGCGCCACGCGCCGGCGTTTCTCGGGCGGCACCGCGCCGAGCGTGCGCATGTTGTGCAGCCGGTCGGCGAGCTTGACGAGAATGACGCGCACGTCGCGCGCCATCGCGAGCAGCATCTTGCGGAAGTTCTCCGCCTGCGCTTCCTCGCGATTGCGGAATTCCATCTTGTCGAGCTTGGACAAGCCGTCGACCAGTTCCGCGACCTTCGCGCCGAAGCGCTCCGCGATCTCGGTCTTGGTGACGCCCTGATCCTCGATCACGTCGTGCAGCAAGGCGGCCATGATCGATTGCGCGTCGAGCTTCCAGCCCGCGCAGATTTCCGCGACCGCGACGGGATGCGTGATGTACGGCTCACCGCTCTGGCGATATTGCCCGAGGTGCGCTTCGTCGCTGAAGTGGAACGCCGCCTTGACTTCCTTGATCTCTTCCGGAGTGATGTAGCTCGCGAGCCCGTTGGTCAGTTTCGCGATGGAAACGACGTCGTGCTTGCGCGGCTGCTCCGGCGTGGCGGTCGGCCCGAACAGATGGCGGAAGGACTGTTCGAGGACCGCGTCGATGTACTTGCGCGCCGCATGCGGCTTGTCCGCATCGAGCATCGAATCCTGATCGATTTCGAGGTCCGGATCCACGGCGGCGGAGATGGGCAATGGTGTCTGACTCATCTTCGCCTCCGTGGTGGTGTGACGCGCGTGGTCGTCGGTTGGGGGAATTGAACGGGTAAAGCGGTTGCCCTTAGACGGGCACCTTCTTCAACATTTCGATGCCAACCTGGCCCGCGGCGATCTCGCGCAGCGCGACGACGGTCGGCTTGTCGCGGCTCTCGATCTTCGGCGTATGGCCTTGTGCGAGCTGACGCGCGCGATAGGTTGCCGCGAGCGCGAGCTCGAAGCGATTCGGGATTTGTTTCAGGCAGTCTTCGACAGTGATGCGGGCCATGTTTGCTTCCTTCTCAATATGGGTTTTATTCTACCTTATGTGACCGTACGACCCGGCCACTGCACTCCGTCAGACCTGCGGCGTCGAGTGAATGCCGAGGTCCACGAAAAGCTGCGTATTGCGGGCGTATTGCGACGTGAAGCGCAGACGCGTCGCGGCGACGAGACAGCGCAGTTCGTTGAGCGCGCGATCGAAGTTCTCGTTGATCACGACATACTCCGCTTCCGACGCATGCGCCATCTCGCTACCCGCCGCGAGCAGACGCCGCACGATCACTTTTTCGGAATCCTGGCCGCGTTTCTTGAGGCGGTCTTCGAGCGCATCGAGCGACGGCGGCAGAATGAAAATCTCCACCGCGTTGCGGAACTGCTTCTTCACCTGCTGCGCGCCCTGCCAGTCGATTTCGAGCAGCACGTCGTGGCCCTGCTTCATCTGGTCCGCGATCCACAGCTTCGAGGTGGCGTAGTAGTTGCCGTGCACTTCGGCGCTTTCGAGAAACTCGCCCTTTTCGCGCCGCTCCATGAATTCGTCGACGGACACGAAGTGATACTGCACGCCGTTGGTTTCCTTCGAACGTGCTTCACGCGTCGTGTACGAAACCGACAGGAGAATGTCCTTGTCCTCGGCGAGCAGCGCGTTCACGAGCGTGGACTTGCCCGCGCCCGAAGGCGCGACCACCATGAACAGGTTGCCCGGATAGATGCCCGTGTAGTGGCTATGCGAGCGGTGCGTAGTGTTCGGCATGATGTTGCATTACTCCAGATTCTGTACTTGCTCGCGCATCTGTTCGATAAGCAGCTTGAGCGTCATCGATGCATCGGCGAGTTCCTTCGCAGCTGCCTTCGAGCCGAGCGTGTTCGCTTCGCGGTTGAGCTCCTGCATCATGAAGTCGAGCCGCTTGCCGACCTTGCCGCCTTTCTGCAGCACGTGACGCGTTTCGGAGAGATGCGCGGTAAGGCGCTGCAACTCTTCCGCGATGTCGATGCGGATGCCGTACATCGTCACTTCCTGACGGATGCGTTCGGCGATCTCCTCGCGCGGCACGCTGGTGGCCGTCGCGCCTTCGGAGGTCGCGATGCCGAGCGCGTCGTGCAGACGCTCGACGATCTTCTGCTGATGCTTCGCGATGAGTTCCGGCACGAGCGGCGTGATGCGCGCAACGATCGCTTCCATCTCCGTCACGTTCTCGATGAGCACGCGGCCGAGCGCCGCGCCTTCACGCGCGCGCACTTCGATGAGATCGGCAATGGCCTGCTTGCCGCATGCGAGCACGGCTTCGCGCAGCGTTTCCTGCGACACCGCGCTTTCCGCGAGCACGCCGGGCCAGCGCAGGATTTCGCCGGTACGCATGCGTTCGGAGTCGGGGAAGACGTCGAGCACGGCGCGCTCGAGCGTGGCGAGTTGCGTGAGCGCTTCGCGATTGAGCGCGCCCGCATTCGCCGTCTGCTCGACGCGATTCAGGTTGATGCGGATATCGACCTTGCCGCGCGAGAGCTTGTTCATCAGCATTTCGCGCAATTGCGGCTCGGTTGCGCGCACGTCTTCGGGCATGCGGAAATTCAGGTCGAGAAAGCGCGAATTCACCGTGCGCAATTCCACCGATACACCGACGCCCGAACCGCCCGCGCCATTGGGTCCGGCGCCATCCGCGACGACTTCGCGCGTCGCGCTGGCATAGCCTGTCATGCTGTAGATCATGGTACGTCTCGCGATTGAAACCTTCGTTGCGAAGGCCGTTTCGATACGAAGCGCCCGGCGCTCTCGAAGTGCGTTGGGAGTGGCACGCGTCTGGCCGCCGGGCGAGGAATCCGCATTATCCCATTTTTGACGGGAAGCCCGCCGATACGGCTTGCTCCGGCGCGTGCCATGCGCGCAACGCCGGCGGGTGATTGACGATAAAATCGCTCCATTCCGCGGGGTTTGCCCGTCCACTTCCAGTTTTCATCGTCCATGACCGACTCTCCCCTGCTCAAGTCTTCTCCCCCGCGCCCGAGCGGCCGCCGCGCGAATCAACTGCGCGAGGTGCGTATCACGCGCAATTACACGAAGCACGCGGAAGGCTCCGTGCTCGTCGAATTCGGCGAAACCAAGGTGATCTGCACGGCGAGCGTCGCCGAGCGCGTGCCGGAATTCCTGCGCGGACGCGAGCAAGGCTGGCTCACCGCGGAATACGGCATGCTGCCGCGCGCGACGCACACGCGCAGCAACCGCGAAGCCGCGCGCGGCAAACAGACCGGCCGCACGCAGGAGATCCAGCGCCTGATCGGCCGCGCGCTGCGCTCGGTGTTCGATCTCAACGCGCTCGGCGCGCGCACGCTGCATATCGATTGCGACGTGATCCAGGCGGACGGCGGCACGCGCACGGCGAGCATCACGGGCGCATTCGTCGCCGCGCACGATGCCGTCGGCAAACTGCTCGCGGCGGGCAAGATCGCGAAGACGCCGGTGAAGGACTTCGTCGCGGCGATCTCGGTCGGCGTCTTCGAGGGCTCGCCCGTGCTCGATCTCGACTACGACGAAGACTCGCAATGCGACACCGACATGAACGTCGTGATGACGGGCGCGGGCGGCTTCGTCGAAGTGCAAGGCACGGCGGAAGGCGCGCCGTTTTCGCGCGAGGAGATGAACGAGCTGATCGCGCTCGCCGACAGCGGCATCAAGGCGCTGATTCTGAAGCAGAAGGAAGCGCTGGAGATCAAAGGTGTCTGAAGCAACGGAGCTGGGCCGTGTCGTGCTCGCGTCGAACAATGCGGGCAAGCTGCGCGAATTCGCGTCGCTGCTGGATGCGGCGGGCATCGAACTGATCGCGCAGGGCGAGCTCGGCGTGCCCGAAGCGCCCGAGCCGCACGCGACTTTCGTCGAGAACGCGCTGGCGAAGGCGCGGCACGCCTCGACGCTCACCGGCCTGCCCGCGCTCGCCGACGATTCGGGCCTGTGCGTGCGCGCGTTGAACGGCGCGCCGGGCGTGTATTCGGCGCGCTATGCGTCGATGAACGGCGGCGCAAAGAGCGACGCGGCCAACAACGCGCGCCTCGTCGCCGATCTCGCCGGCCAGGCCGATCGCCGTGCATATTACTTCTGCGTGCTCGTGCTGGTGCGTCACGCGGACGATCCCGAGCCGCTCATCGCGGAAGGACGCTGGCACGGCGAAGTGATCGATGCGCCGCGCGGCGCGAACGGCTTCGGCTACGACCCGCACTTCTTCCTGCCGACGCTCAACGCGAGCGCCGCCGAGCTCGATCCCGCGCGCAAGAATGCGCTGAGTCATCGCGCGCTCGCGCTGCGCGATCTGCTGCAACGACTGAAGGAACTTGCGTGAGCGCCGGACCGAAGACCATCAACGTCGTGCAGGCGTTCACGTCGCCGGGCAGCATCCGGCTGACGTCGCTGCCGCCGCTCGCGCTGTACGTGCATTTCCCGTGGTGCGTGCGCAAGTGTCCGTACTGCGACTTCAACTCCCACGAATGGAAGGACGATTCGTTCCCCGAGGAACGTTATCTCGACGCCTTGCGCGCCGATCTCGAAAGCGCGTTGCCGCTCGTGTGGGGACGGCAGGTGCATACCATCTTCATCGGCGGCGGCACGCCATCGCTGTTGTCGGCGAAAGGCCTCGACCGGCTTCTTTCCGATGCGCGCGCGTTGCTGCCCATCGATGCCGACGCCGAGATCACGCTCGAAGCCAACCCCGGCACGTTCGAGGCCGCGAAGTTCGCGTCGTTCCGCGCGAGCGGGGTGAACCGCTTGTCGATCGGCATTCAGAGCTTCAACGAAGCGCATCTGAAGGCACTCGGCCGCATTCACGATGCGACGCAGGCACGTAAAGCCGTCGAGATCGCCGCGAAACACTTCGACAACTTCAATCTCGATCTGATGTTCGCGCTGCCGCAGCAGTCGCTCGACGAGTGCAGACATGACATCGATACGGCGATTTCCTTCGCGCCGCCGCATCTGTCGCTGTATCACCTGACGATGGAGCCGAACACGGTCTTCGCCAAGTACCCGCCCGCCCTGCCCGACGACGACGCCTCCGCCGACATGCAGGACTGGATTCACGAGCGCACGCGCGATGCGGGCTACGCGCGCTATGAAGTGTCGGCGTATGCGAAGCCGCATCGCCAGAGCCGGCACAACCTCAATTACTGGCGTTTCGGCGATTACCTCGGCATCGGCGCGGGCGCGCATACGAAGCTGTCGTTTCCTTCCAAGATCCTGCGGCAGGCGCGCTTCAAGCATCCGGCGAGCTACATGGACCACGCGCTCTCACCCGCCGAAACCGCGATTCAGGAAGAACGCGAAGTCGGCCCGCGCGATCTGCCGTTCGAGTTCACGCTGAATACGCTGCGGCTCGTCGAAGGCTTTCCGGTGCATTCGTTCATCGAGCGCACGGGGCTCGCGCTGTCGGCGATCGAGCCCGCGCTCGTCGAAGCGGAGAAGCGCGGCCTCATCACGCGCGACATCGAACGCATCGCGCCGACCGAGCTCGGGAAGCGCTTTCTCAACGATCTGCAGGAGCTGTTCTTGAAGGACCCGCAAAATTGAGCGCACCGACGATGGCGCCGGACTCGGTGATGCGGCATCGCCCGTTTGCGCTGTTCTGGACCGCGCGGGTGATGTCGTCGGTGGCGTTTCAGATGATGTCGGTCGCGATCGGATGGCAGGTCTATTCGATCACGCATAGCGCGTACGCGCTCGGTCTCGTCGGGCTCGCGCAGTTCGTGCCGATGTTCGTTCTGACGCTCGTCGTCGGACACGTCGCGGATCGTTACGACAGGCGCACGATCGCGTATGTGTGCCAGTCGATCGAAGGCATCGCCGCGCTGGTGCTTTGTCTCGGCGCATGGCAGGGCTGGCACGATGTCGCGCCCATTTACGCGATCGCCGCCGTGACGGGCGCGGCGCGCGCGTTCGAATCGCCGTCGATGGCGGCGCTGCTGCCCAATCTCGTCGCGCGAAACCAGTTGCAGCATGCGAGCGCGTGGTCGACGTCCGCGAACCAGACCGCGCAGATTCTCGGCCCCGCGATGGGCGGCGTGCTCTACGGGCTCGGCGCGCTGACGGTGTACGGCGCGGTGACCGTCGCGTTTTTCGTGGCGGCGTGCGCGGTGGTCGGCATCAAAATCGATGAAGCCGTCCGCATGCGCGCGCCGTTGTCGTTCCGGGCGCTGTTTTCGGGCATCGGCTTCATTCGCAGCAAGCCGGTGATCCTCGGCGCGCTGTCGCTCGATCTCTTCGCGGTGCTGCTCGGCGGCGCGACCGCGCTCTTGCCTGTCTATGCGCGCGACATCCTGCACACGGGACCGTGGGGACTCGGGATTCTGCGCGCGGCGCCTGCCGCTGGCGCGCTCGCCGGATCGATCTGGCTTGCGCATTTTCCGTTGCGGCAGCGTGCTGGCACGGCGTTGTTCGGCGGCGTGATCACGTTCGGCATCGCGACGATCGTGTTCGGGCTGTCGCGCAATATCTATGTGTCGCTGGTCGCGCTCGCGACGTTGGGGGCGTCTGATGTGATCAGCGTCGTCGTGCGGATGTCGCTCGTGCAGTTGCAGACCCCCGATGAGATGCGCGGGCGCGTCGGGGCGATCAATTCGCTGTTCATCGGGACGTCGAATCAGCTCGGCGAGTTCGAATCGGGGATGACGGCGGGATTGTTCGGCGCGGTGCCGGCGGTGCTGATCGGCGGGATTGGCACGATTGTGGTCGCGCTTTTGTGGATGCGTCTTTTTCCCGCGCTGAGGGCGACAAAGTCGCTGGAAGGCTGAACTTCTGCCCGCCGAGGAGTTGCGCTACAATACGCGCCTTGCTGGAGGTGTGGCCGAGCGGTTTAAGGCACCGGTCTTGAAAACCGGCGAAGGAGCGATCCTTCCGTGAGTTCGAATCTCACCGCCTCCGCCAGCCCTCCTATGCCCGCTCGTCCGTGGCGCGCACCGCGCCAGGGGTCAGAGAACGGCCGGCAACGCGCCGCCTATCGGTATTCGGCAATCTCGACGGTTCCATCGATCGCCTCCATCATGGCGCGAATGTCGTCGGGAACGTGACGGGTGGTCAACGCGACGAACCCTACCACCGAGATACCGCTGCCACTTTGCGCGCCACGGAATGCGCGAGAGAGTGCTCGGCACGAAGTTCTCTTCCTCACTTCGATATCCTGACAAATATCGTCGAGCAGCGACCACACGATACCGTTCCCCCGGAAATTCGGACAATACGCGTATGCAACGCATCGAGAGCCAAGTATCGTCCCCCTGCCTCCTTCCCGAGTTTCCCCATTCTCGTGTGTCGGAGGCCTTCAATGGGTAAGGTTGGACTTGGGCCTCGCCGCAATCGAGGCCGTTTTTTCGTCCGTCGCCCAGTCGAACGCGCGTTTCGATGAAAATCGCTGTGAACACACCGGCCATCTCGCCATCTAACGGCCTCATCGACAACAAACGCGGAGAATCGCCCATGAAGTCAGGCCGCATCCTGCCCATCCTCTTCGGCTGCGTCGCCGCCGTAAGCCTGTCGGCGCATGCCCAGCCTCAGTCCAACGCGCAATGGCGCGCGACCGAAGCGACCCTCTTCGACCTGATTCAGAACGGATATGGAATCGTCGCGGTGACGAGCGTCGCCGCGCGCAGTTCAGGTTTGCCCGAAGACACCTATGTGCTTCAGAAGACCAACAGCGTCTATCGCTGCGTGGAAACGCGCGCAGCCGAAACCGGCACGGTCCGGGCGACCGCGCCGATACGCTGCGCCGAACTCGTCAAACCTTATACCGACTGAGCTCGACCAACCTCAGTTGTCATCGGATCTGACGGGCGGGCGGACGTGCGGAACCGGCTCCGCTCTCGCCGCGTCCTGCTTGGGCGCTGCACGCTTCGATTCGCTCTTCGAATGCGCGGCGGAAGCCGGTTGCTGTTGCCGCGCGGGCGCGCCCGACGGCGCTGCATGTGACTTGCGTGACATGGCGTTCTCCCGAAAATAGACGGGGACATCCCCCTATTACCTTAGCACCGCCGCGCCCCCGCCGCTCGCGGGCGGCGGGACTCAGCCAACTGGCGCCTCGCCCTCGCCCGACTGCTTGCCCGGCCGGTCGTTCGGACCTTGCTTGCGGTTTTCATCGTCGCGCTCGGGCAGCTTGCTTTTCTCGTTGTCGCTATGCTCGACAGGCTGTTCGCCTTCCGGATGATTCGTCTCGTTGCTCATGGCTCCCTCCGTCGGTGTTTTTGAATGAAAGAATCGTGAGCAAGTGCCGCGCCCGAACGCGCGCGACCGCACGTTTTTCCCGCTTCAAGGTTTCCGCAACGACTACTATTGAAGTAACGCCATCTTCATCGATGCCTGCGATGTCCGCGTCACGTTTCAGCCTCATCCTCATCGCGATCGTCGGCGCGCTCGCGATGAACGCCTGCACGATCACGCCGCCGCCGAGCGTCGTGGCCGCGCGCGCCGCCGCGCCCACCGTCGCCGGTCCTACGCTCGACGAATACAAGACGCGCATCGCCCAACGTATCTTCGAACGCAATCCGTCGCTCGTGCTCAAGGGCACGCCGCAGGCGATGCTGCGTTCGTTCGTGCTCGTCTCGTTCACGGTAGACCGCGGCGGGCGGCTCGTCGAATCGTCGGTGTATCGCACCAACGGCGATGACGAAGCCGAAGCCACCGCGCTCGCATCGTTGCGCCGCGCATCGCCGTTGCCCGCGCCGCCCGCGCGGCTCCTGAACGGCAATGGCCAACTGGAGCTTTTCGAAGGCTGGATGTTCAACGACAACGGCCAGTTCCAGCTGCAGACCTCGCATTCGCCGCAAGCCACGACCATCGATTGATTGGCGCTCGTCCGGCACGCTCGATATAATTTTCGACACCCCTGCCGGACCCGCTTCCGGCGTGGCCTTCGCCCCGCGCTCACCCCGCGCGTCGCGCGCGGGCCTCGTGCGCAGCCCGACTGCGCCGCGACATCGCGCGCTACTCCCACGCGCCGTCGACTCCTGGCATGCCTGCCATCGCATCGCAATCCCTACAAAAAGCTGACGCGCGCCGAGCGGCGACATCGCTCATCGTTTGAACCGCCCTTGCCCGGCGATGCGCGCGACAATGCTTCGCATCAAAGCAACACGACAACGGAGACCCTATGTCCTCATCCTCGCTTTCCGCCGCCAAGCCCGGCGACGGATCCCAAAGCGCGTCTCGCGTGATTTTCGCGAGCTTCATCGGCACCGCGATCGAGTTCTACGACTTCTATGTCTATGCGACCGCCGCCGCGCTCGTCATCGGTCCGGTGTTCTTTCCGCACGACTCGCCCGCTGCGCAGGCGCTTTCCGCGTTCGTCACGTTCGGCATCGCGTTCTTCGCGCGCCCGATCGGCTCGTTTCTGTTTGGTCACTTCGGCGACCGCATCGGCCGCAAGTCGACGCTCGTCGCCTCGCTGCTGGTGATGGGCGTCTCGACGACACTCATCGGCTTCGTGCCGGGCTACGACTCGATCGGCAGCCTCGCGCCGATCCTGCTGTGCGTGCTGCGCTTCGGGCAAGGCATCGGGCTCGGCGGCGAATGGGGCGGCGCGGCGTTGCTCGCGACCGAGTACGCGCCGCAGGGCAAGCGCGGCCTGTTCGGCATGTTTCCGCAGCTCGGGCCGTCGATCGGCTTCCTGGCGTCGAACGGCCTCTTCTTCGGTCTCGCGCTCTCGCTCTCGGACGAGCAGTTCCGTAGCTGGGGCTGGCGCGTGCCGTTCCTCGTGAGCGCGGTGCTCGTCGCGCTCGGCCTCTACGTGCGCCTGAAGATCGCGGAGACGCCGGCGTTCCGCACGGCCGTCGAACGGCACGAGCGCGTGAAGGTGCCAATCGCCACGCTGCTCGGCAGCCATCTCGTGCCGACACTGCTCGGCGCGTTCGCGATGGTCGTCTGCTACACGCTCTTCTATATCTCGACGGTATTCTCACTGTCCTACGGCGTCGCCAAGCTGCATTTCGCGCGCGAGACGTTCCTGGGCCTCCTGTGCTTCGCGGTGCTGTTCATGGCGATCGCCACGCCGATCTCCGCGATCGCGAGCGACCGCTTCGGCCGCAAACCCGTGCTGATGGTCGGCTGCCTGCTCGCGATCCTCTCCGGCTTCGCGATGGCCCCGCTCCTCGGCAGCGGCGACACGATCAAGGTCGCGCTGTTCCTCACCATCGAACTGTTTCTGATGGGCGTCACGTTCGCACCGATGGGCGCGCTGCTGCCCGAGCTGTTCCCGACCAACGTGCGGTACACGGGCGCGGGGGTCGCGTACAACCTCGGCGGGATTCTGGGCGCATCGGTGGCGCCGTATATCGCGCAGCTGCTTGCGAATCGCGGCGGCCTGACCTGGGTGGGCGGCTATGTGTCGGCAGCGGCGGCGGTGAGCCTCATCGCCGTGTTGTGCATGCGCGAGACGCGCAACATCACGCTGGAGTAGTTTTCAGCGCTCGCGCCGGCTGGCGGCGTGCACCGGCACCGGACGTCGTTCGATGACGGGCAGCCGCGGCGGCGTCTGGCGCTCCACGCCTTGGGCGCGCGCTGCTTTGGTGGCCTTGCGATTGGCCCAGAAGCGCGCGAGCCACAGCAGGCTCACGATAGCGATGCCGTCCGCGATGAGCCCCAGAATCCAGTGCGACGGATAGCGGCCGAGGCCGAGCACGCCCATCGCGCGCAGCGCCGAATCCAGCACGAGCGAGACACACGTTCCCGCGATGAAGCATACGAGCCCCTGCTGCCCGATCGTCACGATGCCCGGCAGCTTGCGCGCGAGCTTGCCGACCCAACCCGCATGGACACCGCGCGCGACGACCCAGGCGATCGCCGCGAAGCTGACGATGCGCAATGTCGCGAGATTCTGCTTCATGTATCCCGGGGGCGCCTGGGTTTCGAGGAAAAGCTTGTAGAACGCGAACGTGAGCGCGACGCCGATGGCGCCCGCGGTCAGCCAGCGCGCAATCCTGCCCGCGTGGAATTCGCCGCTGATTGGCTGGACGCGCGCCAGCACGCCGGTCATGAACATCAATTGCCAGGCGAACGGATTGAACGACCACGCCTCGCCGTACGTGCCCGGCAGGAAGCGCAGGAGCGGCATGGCGGCGAGCCACACGAGCAGGCTGCCGAACATCGCGACGACGGGCTTCTTCTGCGCGAGCGGCACGATCACCGGCACGGCGAGCGCGAACACGGAATACATCGGCAACACAGCTGACAGATAAGGCTGCTGACGCAGCATGGCGATATCGACGGCAAGGCCGAACGGCCGCTCGAGGAAATTCGGCCACTCGGTGTACTGGACCATCGGCGTGTCGACCTTCAGGGCCATCAGAAGCGCGCCGCCGATCAGCATCAGGAACGCCGTGAACAGATACGCGCGATAGATTTCCCAACTGCGTTTGAAAAAGCGTCGGCGGGCGGCTGAATCGCTACGGCGAGTCGCAAGCGCCGTAAAAGCCGCCGCCGACGCATAACCTCCGAGAAACACGAATACTTCGGCGGAATCGCAGAACGCGTATTGATGCAGCGTAAAGCGCGAAAGCACACTTCCCGTTATGTGGTCGACCGCGATAATGAGCAGCACGATTCCTCGAAAGAAATCGACTTCGAGAGAACGTGTCGTCGGGGAAGTCATCTACGAATGCTCCACGAGCCTGCGGTTCGGCGCGCTGCCGGGCTGGCTCGCGCACATACGGGGTTTGTACCTAGTCTAGAAAGAAAATTCCGCGAATCAACGAGTATTTAAATTAACACTCGATGCCAGTCGGCAAGCTGGCGGCAAAATGGCTTTTTTGTCCGCTTTCCAGTAAATATGCCACTGCCTATACTCGAAACAAGTTCGACAAAACCACACGCGGAAACTTATGCCGCGAACTGGAAAAGGAGGCCGCCATGCGTATTCATCTGGACAGTGCGCATCTGGTCGCGATCGTGGCCATCGCGCTTTTGACGGCTTTGCTGCTCGCCGTGAAATTCCGTCCTGCGACATGGCGAGGCGTGTTGTTCGAAGCAGTCATCGCGAACGTCGGCGCGATCCTGGCGGTGCTCACGTTCGAGATGCTGACCGCCTGAAGACTGTTGCCCGGCTTCACACAGCGAACCTACAAAAAATTTTCAAAGCGGTTGAACTTTCCCTGGAACGGACACTCTGAGCAGGTAATGCGGTTCGTGAGGCTGGTGGTCGAAGCCGGACGAACGGCTCTCTTCTCCTCTCCGCTCCTGCTTCTGGCGGGAGCGTTTCTTGGGCGCCCGGCGAAAGCCTCGCGCCTGTTCTTTTTTCTGACGTCCCCACTGCCTTTTTGCCGGCGCATCGATCCGATGCGAGTAGCACCCGCGCGTCGCCCTTCTGCATGTTCTCCACGGCATGCGTCCGATGCTGACCGGACGCAACGCCGCGCGCTGACGCTTGTTGTTACGCCTGCGGAATCTCGATCTTCACTTCGAGCACTTCGAGGTCGTCCTGACGTTCGAGGCTGACTCGAATATCGTCATCGGAAATCTTCACGTACTTCGAAATCACGGCAACGAGTTCCCGTTGCAACGCCGGCAGATAATCGGCGGCGGCTCTGCCACCCGCGCGCTCGTGCGCAATGATCAACTGCAAGCGTTCCTTCGCGACCGAAGCGGACTTTCTTTTCTCGCCCAGCAAAAACGAAAGAATCGACATTGCGTCCCCTTACTTGGTGCCGA
>Ga0160459_100152_pt1 | contig 40067 bp, 35 predicted proteins | sample HID1973K_E6MG_FD_108208 | JGI IMG/M metagenome (GOLD analysis project Ga0160459, IMG submission 108208) | Enriched mosquito-associated microbial communities from UW Madison campus, WI, USA - HID1973K_E6 MG | ecosystem: Host-associated > Arthropoda: Insects > Digestive system > Unclassified ...
GGCGTTCGCGGCGCAGGCGCTCGCGGTGCACAAGCAGATGGGCTGGGATCAGTCGAAGATCAACGTGAACGGCGGCGCGATTGCGATCGGTCACCCGATCGGCGCATCGGGCTGCCGGATTCTGGTCACGCTGCTGCACGAGATGCAGAAGCGCGACGCGAAGAAGGGTCTGGCGTCGCTGTGCATCGGCGGCGGCATGGGTGTCGCGCTGGCGGTGGAACGTCCGTAACGAACGCAATAAACCGGCGCCGCATACGAGCGGGCCCGACGCGATATCAAATCACTATAAGCGTCGAGCCGACAGCGCAGCGCCGGTGGCATTCCGAGCATCATTAACCTGAGAGAATTGAGGAGTATCAGCATGACTAAGCGAATCGCACTGGTGACCGGCGGCATGGGCGGACTCGGCGAGGCAGTCGCCATCAAGCTGCACGACGCAGGCTACGCGGTCGTCGTGACGCATTCGCCGGGCAACGCGAAGGCCGGCGAATGGCTCGCGAGCATGGATCGTCAGGGTCGCAACTTCCGCGCGTACCCGGTCGACGTCGCCGATTACGATTCTGCCCAGCACTGCGTCGCGAAGATCCAGGCCGAAGTCGGCCCGATCGATATCCTCGTGAACAACGCCGGCATCACGCAGGACACGACCTTCAAGAAGATGACCAAGGTGAACTGGGACGCGGTGCTGCGCACCAATCTCGATTCCGTCTTCAACATGACCAAGCCGGTTTGCGAAGAGATGGTGTCGCGCGGCTGGGGTCGCATCATCAACATTTCGTCGGTGAATGGATCGAAAGGCCAGATCGGTCAGACGAACTATTCGGCGGCGAAGGCGGGCATGCACGGCTTCACGAAGTCGCTCGCGCTCGAAGTTGCGAAGAAGGGCGTGACCGTGAACACGATCTCGCCGGGCTATCTCGCGACCAAGATGGTGACCGCGATTCCGCAGGAGATTCTCGACACGAAGATTCTTCCGCAGATTCCGGCGGGACGTCTCGGCAAGCCCGAGGAAGTCGCGGCGCTCGTCGCGTTCCTGTGCTCGGACGATGCGGGTTTCGTCACCGGTTCGAACATCGCGATCAACGGCGGCCAGCACATGAGCTGATGCTGCGTGCGCCGTCTGGCGTTCGCATCGATAAAAACGTCGTTCGCGCGTCGCACGTTCGTCACGCGCCCGCGCGACGATATTCACGCGCGAGACATCACGTTCTCGCGCGTCGATTCAATCTTCATCCGTAACCTTCGCTTTTTCGACGGACCGTGCCATGAACAACCTCGGCGCAGGCACACATCCCTATAGCGTCGGTCATCTCGACTCGGCGATCGAACACCTCGAGCAGGTACTCAGCCTCGAAGGTGCGAATTCGCTCTTCTCCAAGACATACTGGCGCGGACGCGTCGTGCAGGCGCTTGCGACGCCGGGACTCGCGCCCTGTCAGCATTCCCGCTTGCAGCACTTGCTGGAGCGCATCGCGCAGGCTTGAGCGGGAACGACAAACTGCCGTCTTTCTTCTGATCCGTGAAGAAATTCGCGGGCGCTTGTACCATTCGGGCCGTATCTCAAATTCACGGTCCGCGAATATGTTTTCTTCCCTCAGATCAATGCTCTCGACGCCACGCGCGTTCGGGACGATCGCACTTACCTGTCTGCTCGCCGCATGCGGTACGACCAACGGCGTCACGGCCGGCGCGAAGCCCGACACGTACACGGTTACCGGCAAGGCGACCGGCACGCGCATGTCGTGGGTGACCGCGCGCAATGCCGCAATGGACGCAGCCACCGATTACTGCAAGCAGCGCTCGCAGCACGTGGTGGTTCGATCGGAGGCGACTAGCGGTATTCGTTCGCTCGAAGAGCAGACTGCTACCGTCTCGTTCAGTTGCGTGGCGGAGAGTGCTGCGCGGGGGTGATCGTCTGGCACCAAAAAATAGACATTGACAAATTCTGACTTTGCAGTAAATTTACGTTCCATGGAAGTTTGCAGCGCCGGAGAACCAACATGGATCACTACACCCCCGAAAGCTTTTCCCTGACCAAGAGCGTCGGCTTCGCCGTCAACAAGGCGCGCAACCTTCTCGTCGGCGAGCTTGACGCAGCCTTGAAGGACCTCGGCATCACCACTCAGCAGACGGGCATTCTCATGTCCATGCGCGGCGGCGTGACGCAAACGCCGTTCGAATTGTCGAAACTGCTCGGCATCGATACCGGCCTCATGACGCGCATGCTCGACAAGCTCGAAACCAGGGGCTTGCTGCAACGCACGCGCAGTCTCGAAGACCGCCGCGTGGTCAATCTCACGCTGACGCGCGAAGGCGAAAAGGTTGCCGACGAGTTGCCGCATATCGTCCCGGTGGTGCTGAACAGGCGTCTCAGGAAGTTCACCAAGAGCGAGTTTCAGGAACTGCGCCGCCTGCTCGACAAATTCCTCGAAGACTGAGCGCGTGACGCATATTGCCCACGCGTTTTTTTCGTCCATTTATCTGACAGGTCAGAAAATGAAACAGCAACCAAATCGTCATCCGTTGATCTCGCGAGCCGCGAAAACTGGCGTCACGCTGATGTTCGCCGCGGTGCTATCCGCGTGCGCGAATTACGCCGGCATCCATAGCGACAAGGAAATGGCCCAGCTGCAGGCGTTCGCCACACAGCAGAGCCTCCCCGCCGACGAAGGCCGCTGGCCCGCGCCCGATTGGGCCGGCCAGTTCGGCGACGCGCAACTGCGCGCGCTGCTCGACGAAGCACTTACCGGCAGCCCGACGCTCGAGCAGGCGCGCGCTCGCATCGCGGCTGCGTCGGCGTATAGCGAAACCGCGCGGGCGAACACGATGCCGCAGGTCGGCGCGTCATATTCGTACACGCGTCAACGCTTTTCCGAGAATGCGCTCGTGCCGCCGCCGTACGCCGGATCGTGGCAATCCGAGAACAAGGGACTGCTCTCGGCTTCGTATGAACTCGACCTGTGGGGCAAGAACCGCGCGGCGCTCGACGCCGCCGTTTCGCAGGTACAGGCGAGCACGGCAGATGCACAAGCCGTGCGACTGGCGCTCGACGCGTCCATCGCGCGGACGTACAACCAGCTCGCACGTCTTTATGCGCTGCGCGATATCGCGCAGAACGAGGTCGGCGAACGTGAACGGATCCTGCGCATCACGGCGGGCCGGATCGGCAGCGGGCTCGACACCGAAGTCGAACGCAAGACCGCCGAGGCCGATCTTGCGTCAAGCCGCGCGACGCTCGGCGCGCTGGACGGCCGCATCGTGGCGACGCGCTATCAGCTTGCAGCGCTGCTCGGCAAGGGCCCGGATCGCGGTCTGTCGATTGCGCGTCCGCAACTCGGCATCGGCGATGAGGTGCGCCTGCCCGCCAATCTTCCCGCCGATCTCGTGAGCCGCCGCCCGGACATCGTCGCGGCGCGCTGGCGCGTCGACGCGATGACGCACGACATCAAGGAAGCGAAGGCGGAGTTCTATCCGGACATCAACCTGAGCGCATCGCTCGGGCTGGACGCGTTCGGCTTCGGGCGGCTCCTGACGGCGGCGAGCCGCACGATGTCGGCGGGCCCGGCGATCCATCTGCCGATCTTCGACGGCGGTGCGTTGCGCGCCCAGTTGAAAGGCCGATACGCCGATTTCGATTACGCCGTCGCGACCTACAACCAGACACTCGTCACCGCGCTCGCCGATGTCGCCACGCAACTTTCGCAGATCCGTTCGACCGACGCGCAACTCGTCGATGCGAACGTCGCGCAGGACGCCGCCCACAGCGCGCAACAGCTTGCGCTCACGCAATACCGCGCGGGTCTCGCGAATCAGCTCACCGTGCTGAACGCCGAGACCAACACGCTCGCGGCCGAACGCGCCGTCGCGAATCTGAAGATGGACCGGCGCGATCAGCAAATCGCGCTCGCGGCCGCGCTGGGCGGCGGCTATGTCGACACATCCGCCGACGCGCTGGCCGCACGCTGATCGACCTTATAGAACCGGAGCACCAACATGAGCGACACCCTCACCACCGAACGCAGCATCACCGAACAACCCCAGCCGGCCGCCGATCTCAAACCGCGCAAGACGCGCAGGCTGCTGCTCTCACTGCTCGCGGCGGCGATCGTGGCGGCGGGCGCGGGCTGGGGCGGCTACTACTACACGACGGGCCGCTATTTCGAATCGACCGACGATGCCTACGTCAGCGGCAATCTCGTGCAACTGACGCCGGAAGTGAGCGGCACCGTAATCGCAGTGAACGCCGACGACACGCAGATCGTGCATCAGGGCGCGCCGCTCGTCACACTCGATGCCGCCGACGCCCAAGTCGCGCTCGCCAACGCCGAAGCGAATCTCGCGCAGACGGTCCGGCAAGTGAGCAGCCTGTACGTCAACAATGCCTACTACGCCGCCACCGTCGCGCAACGTCAATCCGATCTGACGCGCGCGCAATCCGACCTGAAACGCCGCCTGACGATCGCCGAATCGGGCGCGGTGTCCGGCGAAGACATCGCTCACGCGCGCGATGCCGTGAGCGCCGCGCAGGCCGCACTCGACGCGGTGCGTCAGCAATCCGAAGCGAATCACGCACTCACGGACCGCACGTCGATCGAACGGCATCCGAACGTGCAGGCCGCCGCGACCAAGGTGCGCGATGCGTGGCTCGATCACGCGCGCAACACGCTGCCCGCGCCGGTGACCGGCTATGTCGCGCGCCGCTCCGTGCAGGTCGGCGAGCGCGTCGCGCCCGGCACGCCGCTCATGGCGATCGTGCCGCTCGACGGCGTCTGGGTCGATGCCAACTTCAAGGAAGTGCAACTCGCGCACATGCGCATCGGGCAGCCGGTCACGCTGAGCGCCGACGCGTACGGCTCGAAGGTGAAGTATCACGGTCACGTCGAAGGCTTCTCGGCGGGCACGGGCGCCGCCTTCGCGGTGCTGCCCGCGCAGAACGCGACAGGCAACTGGATCAAGGTCGTGCAACGCCTGCCGGTGCGTATCCGGCTCGATCAGCGCGAACTGGACGCGCATCCGTTGCGCATCGGTCTTTCGATGGCGGTGGAAGTGGCAACGCGCGACGAATCCGGCACGCAACTGGGCGCGGCATCGACCACGTCATATCGAACCGATGTCTTCAGCCGCTACGGCGAAGAGGCGAACGCGGAGATCGAACGGATCATCGCGGAGAACGCGATGCCGCAGAGTTCACACGCGGCCCGCTGACACGCCAATTTTTTCGATCAAATAGCTGACAAGTCAGTCATAGACACTTCAGGTGATGCAATGAACCCGAAGACTCAACCCGCGCCGCTGCAAGGCGGCAAACTGGTTCTGGCGACGCTCGCCGTCGCGCTCGCGACCTTCATGAACGTGCTCGATTCATCGATTGCCAATGTGGCGATTCCGACCATCGCGGGCAATCTCGGCGTTTCCGTCGATGAAGGCACGTGGGTCATCACGCTTTTCGCCGCCGCCAACGCGATCTCGATTCCGCTGACCGGGTGGCTCACGCAGCGCGTCGGGCAAATCAAGCTGTTCGTGTGGGCGATATTGTTGTTCGTCGTGTCGTCGTGGCTGTGCGGCATCGCGCCGAATCTGCCGACGCTGCTGGCCGCGCGGATTCTGCAGGGCGCGGTGGCCGGCCCGCTGATTCCGCTGTCGCAGGCCATCCTGCTCGGTTCGTATCCGAAAGAGAAAAGCTCGACCGCGCTTGCTCTCTGGGCGATGACCGCGACTGTCGGCCCCATCGCCGGACCCGCGCTCGGCGGCTGGATCACCGATAGTTATTCGTGGTCGTGGATCTTCTACATCAACATTCCGGTCGGGCTGTTCGCGGCGGGCGTGACGTGGGCGATCTATCGCGAACGCGAAACGCCGGTGAAACGCGTGCCGATCGACAAGATCGGGCTGCTCTCGCTGATCGCCTGGGTCGCGTCATTGCAAATCATGCTCGACAAGGGCAAGGATCTCGACTGGTTCGACTCGCCCGTGATCGTCGCGCTGGGCGTTTTCGCGCTCATCAGCTTCGCGTTCTTTCTGATCTGGGAGCTGACGGAGAAGAACCCGGTCATCGACATCAAACTCTTCGCGGGGCGCAATTTTCTGGGCGGAACGGTGGCGATTTCCGTCGCCTATGCGGTGTTCTTCTCGAACCTCGTGCTGCTGCCTCAATGGATGCAGGGCTATCTCGGCTACCGTTCCGTCGATGCCGGTCTCGCCACCGCGCCGCTCGGCATTTTCGCCGTGATTCTCGCGCCCGTGATGGGCAAGCTGATGCCGCGCTCCGACGCCCGCGTGCTCGCCACGCTCGCGTTCTTCGGCTTTGCGGCCGTGTTCTTCATGCGCTCTCACTACACGACCGGTGTGGACACATACACACTCGTCGTGCCGACGCTGCTGCAAGGCATTCCGACCGCGCTGTTCTTCGTGCCGCTCACGGCGATCATTCTGTCCGGCCTGCCGCCCGCGAAGATTCCTGCAGCGGCGGGGCTCTCGAACTTCGTGCGCGTGTTCGCGGGCGCGGTGGGCACCTCGCTCGCGACGACGGGCTGGAATGACCGGACCATCCTGCATCACGCGCAGCTCGCCGAGCAGGCGAGCGTGCATAACCCCGCGTTCGTCGGCGCGATCGATTCGATGCAGAGCGCGCTCGGCGGCAGTCCGTCGCAGGCGCTGGCGTTCTTCGAACGTTCGCTGACGACGCAAGCCGCGATGCTCGGCCTTAACGACATCTTCTGGTTGTCAGCGGTGATCTTCATCGCGATCGTGCCGTTGATCTGGTTGACGAAACCTGGAAAGGGCGCGGGTGCCGGCGCGGCGGGTGCGGGTGGGCATTAGAAAGTGATCCTGAATTTGTACGCACGACGCAAGACTGTTGGTCCGCGACGGGTGTGCAAATCTTCGATGAATGCGCCTAGATTGAAATCGTTAGTTCACTACTGGAGCCATGCAAATGAAATTCTCGGTCAAGCAACACATTCATTCCGACGATATCGCGACGCTCGAACACGCGATGCGTACCGTCGACGCCGATGCGAAAGTGCACGTCGACATCGACACGAAGACGGTCAGCGTCGATTCGTGGCTGATGCCTGAAGAGTTCATCGTCGCGTTCGTCGATGAAGAGTACGACGTGCGGATAGTCGAGGCGTAGCTAAAGGGCGTCCCAATGAAAAAGGCCGGAGCCCACGTGCTCCGGCCTTTTGCCATCCGCGGCTCAACGCCCCGCGTACCTGCCGTCATAAGTCGTCTCCCACCCACCCCCAAGCGACTTGCACAACGTGATGAGATTCTCCGCGGCCTTGGCCTTGCTCTGTTCGAGATTGCTCTGTGCCTCCAGCAACTGCTTCTGCACGTTGAGCACGTCGAGATAATCGAGGGCGCCGGCCTTGTATCGCTGTTGCGCGACGGCGAGCGCGCGCTGATTGAGGCTCACCGCCGAGGCGAGCCGCTCGCGCCGTCGCTGTTCGGCGTCGTAGACGAGCAGCGCGTCATCCACTTCGCGCCAGGCATCCAGCACAGTGCGCTTATACAGAATCGCCGCTTCCTGCTGCTGCGCCTCGCGCAACTGCAACGTTCCCTTGAGACGCCCGCCCTCGAAAATCGGAAACGTGATCGACGGCCCGACGACGAACTGCCCCGACGCCCAATCGGCCAGACTGGAAAGCTGCAAGCTCTGGAACCCCGCGCTCCCGTTCAGCGAAATACGCGGATAGAAATCAGCCTTCGCCATGCCGATCGACGCCGTCGCCGCGTGCAACGTCGCCTCGGCTTTCTTGATGTCGGGCCGGCGCTGCGCGAGTTCCGACGGAAAGCCGATCGGCACCTGATCGGGCAACTTCGGCACTTCACGCGTTTCGCTGAGCATCTTGCGCAGCGCGCCCGGCTGTTCGCCGAGCAACACGCCGATCGCATTGATGGTGGTATCGCGATGCGATTCGAGCGTCGGAATCAGGCTTTCGATGGTTTCCATCTGCGCCGAAGCGTTGGCGACGTCCAGGTCCGTCGTGACGCCTTCACGCACGCGAATCTTCGTGAGCCTCACGGCATCGCGGGCGATATCGAGATTCTGCTTCGTGATCTCCAGCAGCGACTGTGTATCGCGCAATTCAACGTAATTGCGCGCGAGTTCCGCGCGGGCCGAAAGCAGGATTGCGTTGCGGTCTTCATAGGACGCGTCGGTCAGCGCGCCCGCCGCTTCGACGCCGCGCCGCACGCGGCCCCAGATATCGATTTCCCAGGACGCATCGAAGCCGGCCTGATACAGGTTGTAGGCCGGCGAGCCCTTGGAGCCGGGCATGCCCGACACACCGAGCGGCGCGTCGCCGGACGCCGATTGCGGCTGACTCTGCGAAGGCGTGACGCCCAGCAGCGACAGCACGCCGTTCTCGCTGCCGCGTTCGCGATAGTACGACGCCGCGCCATCGAGCGTGGGAAGCTGGGCCGCGCCGGCCACGCGCTGTTCGGCACGGCTTTGACGCAGCCGGGCAGAGGCGGCGGCCACGTCGAGATTGGCGTCGGCGAGACGCTTTTCGAGCGCGTTCAGCACGGGATCGTCGAACAGTGTCCACCAGTCCGGGTTGAAGTCCGCCTGCACCGCCTTGCTCGATGCCTGCGCCGTCTGGGTTCTTTCGAAGACCTCCGGCGTCGCGGACTTCGGAGGCTGAAAATCAGGCCCGACCGTGCATCCCGCCATCGCGAGGCTCGCGAGAACGGCGAGAGCGATTGCACGAAGAGAAGTATCGGTCGCTTTCATTCTGTGTCGCCTCCTTTCGCGAGTGTTTCGCCGCGCCGGCCCACGGTCACTTCCGCTTCGACCGAAAGCCCCACGCTCAGCGCCGATGCCGCTTCCTGTCCGCGATCGATCGTGATCTTGACCGGCACGCGCTGCACGATCTTCGTGAAGTTGCCAGTCGCGTTGTCGGGCGCGATGGGTGCGAAGCTCACGCCGGTCGCGGGCGCGAGGCTATCCACATGGCCGTTGATGACGACGCCCGGAAAGCTGTCGACCTTGATGTGCACGCGCTCGCCGGGCCGCATCCGCGTGATCTGGTTTTCCTGAAAATTGGCGACGACATACGCATCCGACAGCGGCACGATGGCCAGCACCGGCGCGCCCGGCGTCACGAACGCGCCGACGCGCGCCGAGCGCCGGCCCACCTTGCCATCGACGGGCGCGCGAATCTCGGTGTACGACAGATTCAGTTTCGCCTGCTCCAGCGCCGCCTCGGCGCGCGCTCGCGCGCCCGCGGCCTTGTCGCGTTGGGTGCGCAGCACATCGAGGTTCTGTTCGGTCGTCGTCAATGCGGCGCGGTCGTGCTCCTGCTGCGCAATCTGTTGCGCCAGCGTGCTCGATGCGCGCTGCTGTTCCTGCGCCGTGCCCGCGCCCGTCTCCGAGAGATTCTGATAGCGCGACGCGTTCGCACGCGCGAAGCCGATCGCCGCTTGATCGGAACGCAGGGTCGCGCGCGCCTGCTCGACCAGCGAGGGGTGCCGCGCGATTTCGGCATCGAAGTTCGCGACAGCCGCGCGCGCCGCGTCGACGTCGGCCTGCGCGCTCATCAGCGCGGCGCGATAGTCGCGGTCATCGATACGCACGAGCAGTTGCCCCGCCTTGACCGACTGATTGTCTTCGACCGGCACTTCCGAAATCTGGCCTGCAATGCGCGGTGCCACGAGCGTGAAATCAGCGTGGACGTAGGCGTCGTTGGTGGATTCGGTGGTCGAACCGGACAGCAGTCTGACGCATACCCAGGCGATGACGGCGAGCGCGAGCACCGGCGCGGCGATGCGAATGAGTCTGGAGTGGGAGCGGATGAAGGATGACATGGCAAGCGTCCCTTAATGAGAAGACGGCGGAGAAGAAGTCCACGGCGGATAGATACGCACGGGCAACAACGGAACGAGAAACAGCAGCGCGACGGCGACGCAGGCCATCACGCGATAGAGATCCGCCGACATCAGCACGAGCGCCTGCTCATGCACCCGGTGCGCGAGCTCGCCGATGCCGTGCGTCGCGTCGATGCTCTGATCGGTGATGAGCGCGCGATTGCCGAGCTGATCGACGAGCACGTTCGAATGAAAGCGCTCGCGCGCCGTGCCGAGACCTTCGATGAGACCCGTCGCCATCGCGGCGGAAAAGGTCTTGAGCGAGTTGAACATCGCCGAGGCGAACGGGCCTTCCGTGGGTGGCAGACCCGTCGTGACGCCCATCAGGATCGCGACGATCACCATCGGTTGCGCGGCGATCTGCAAGGACTGCAACAGGTAGAAGTTGTCACGGATCCATTCGGATGTCATGAAGCTGCCCATCGCGCAGGTCGCGATCATCAGACACAGCCCGAGCGCCATCACCCAGCGGGAATCGACACGCTTCAGATTCAGCACGGCGGCGGTCAGCGGAAGCGTGATCAACAGCGGCAGCGCGACGAGGAGCGACAGCGGCGTCGTCTGCAACGCGCGATACGCGTGAAGCCGCGCGAGATGCTGGCCAGGTATCGCGGCAACGCCGACCAGGAGAATCACGGCGCCCGCGAGCGTCGTGAGTCCGTGCGAAAAGTTTCGTCGCTGCAGCAACTGGAGCTTGAAGAACGGCAGCGGATGAAACCATTCGTTGATGAGAAACGCCACCAGCAGCGCGGATCCGCCGATGAACATCACGCGGATGAGATCCGAGTTCAGCCAGTCGAGGCGATCGCCTTGCAGAAAGCCGATCACGAGCATCGCGATGGCCGGGCATCCGGTCAGGAATCCGGACCAGTTGAACGAACGCAGACGTTCGAGCTTGAGCGGATCGTCGGGCAGGCCTTGCTGGATCGCCACGCAGGTCGCGATGCCGAGCGGCACGATCTGCCAGAACGCCATCTTCCAGCTGAAGTACTCGGTCCAGAGCGCGGCGAGCGGCGTGCCGAGCGCCGGTCCGAAAGTCGCGGTCAGCGCATAGCCGGCGAGCCCGTACAGCTTGATTCGGGGCGGAAGATAGCGCAGCGCGACGATGATCAGCATCGGCGGCAGGCAGCCGCCCGCGATGCCCTGCAACACGCGCAACGCATAGAGCGACGGAAGATTCGGCGCGAATGGGCACAGGAAGCCGAACAGCATCGTGGCCACGACCGCGCCGATCGTGAAGCGCTTGAGCGTGAAGGTGATGCCGAACCACGGCGCGAAGACCATCGTCGCGACGTTGGCGGCTTCGAACAGGGTGGTCAGCCAGGTGCCGTCGTCGTGTCCGATCGAGAGCGCGCCCTGAATGTCGGCCATCGCGAACGCGGTGACTTGCTCGTTCAGTATCGCGAGCAAGGACGCGAGCAGCATCCCGATCAGTCCGACGGCAAGCCGGAGTGAAAGCGTGGCTTCCTTCACGGGAAGCTCTGCGGGTGCCGGCTCGACTATCGCGTCTTGCCGGCCGCTTGCTGTGGAAGTGACGTGTGTCATGAGAGTTCGGTGTCTGAACGTGTTCAACCTGGCATCGCATCCGGGATCGATGATTGATGCGCCGCAACCCGGAATCGGCTTATTGGAATTCTAGAAAGGGAGTGGCGCGAGATGAAGCGGAGACAGGCCGACTATTGGGCCATTTCGCGTGTGTTTCTTGCCAGCGTCGAGTGCGCGGTTATTCTGGAATGCTATGGAGTATAGGCGCGTAGCGTCCATGCGCGCGCATAAGTGCTCGCCGTTGGAATGAAGCGGCGAGCACGTCCGGTCGTTCTCTTCTGGCGCGCACGTATGGAGACGAAACAATCACGCCTTGCGTTGCGCTTCTTCGAAGAATTGCGGCGCTTCGCGTCGATCGAACATGCCGTATTCACGGATCACGCGAATGTGACGCAGGCGCACATCGCTCGGGCGCGAAGCTTCGCGTTCGAACGATTCGGCCGCCGCCTGATCGCGCCACGTCGCCACGGCGATCACGTCGCCGGGCGTCAGCAGCGCGTGGAACACGTCCCACGCGACGAGACCGGGCGCTGCTTCATCGATGCCCAGCGACCGCGCCACGACATGCGGCCCGGCCTGCGCGATCCAGTCCGGCACGCGTATGGCGTCGAGCAGCGTCACCGCTTTGCCCGCGCCCGCTTCCGTGACATCGAGCCGTTGCTCGACCAGCGCGTGTCCTTCGGGTACATGCGTGTCCGTCACGATCTGCCCGATGCGCAGCCGATAGTCCGCGAACACGCGATCGCGCGCAGCCTGCTGAATCTTGTGATGTTTGGCGGTGGTACGCCAGCGCACCAGCGACTTTTCATCGCGCCAGCTCGACAGCGACAGAAGCCATCCCTCGCGGGTCAGGCTTGCGTAGCGGGTGTTGTCGATGAAGCCGTCGATCGCTTCGAGTTCGGGCCGCAGCATCTTCGCCATGTTGAGATAGGCATCGAACTGGTCGGGAATCGGATTGACTTCGAGCATTGCAGAGAACATGACAGACTCTTCGTTGAGGTTGCACAAATGGGGCTCTTCATTGTCGTAGACGGTGCGTGTTTGTCGAAGCTTGGTCGAGATGCAAATCAGGCCAATGAGTGCGCGCTTCGGGACATGGCTTCAGAAATGGCCAATCTGTTTTCGATTCAGGCCAAGACGACGCACATTGCGAACATGCCGCTTACACTTCCATTCGAAACGAGTCGTGGCGGGAAATCGGAATGGACAGATTGCGAGAGATGGAAGTCTTCGTGGCGATCGTCGACAGCGGGAGCTTCACGAGTGCATCGGAGAAGCTTGGCTTGTCGACCGCCGCGGTATCGAGGGCGCTCAATTCGCTCGAAGCGCGCACGGGCGCGCAACTTCTCGCACGCACGACGCGTTCGGTGCGGCCCACGGATGCGGGCGTGGCCTATCTCGATGCCTGCCGACACGTTCTCGATGCCGTCGCGGATGCCGAAGCGAACATCGGTGCTTACCACGTCAAACCGGTAGGAACGCTAACCATATCGGCGCCGGTGCTATTCGGCCAGCGCTTCGTCGCGCCGCTCGTCAATGCCTTTGCGCTGCGCTATCCGGACGTCAGCATCCATGCGGCGTACGTCGATCGCACCACGCGGCTGCTGGAGGAAGGCGTGGATATCGCCATTCGTATCGGTCATCTGGGCGACTCGACGACCTTCGCGGTGCCGCTGGGTTTCGTGCGCCGCTGCACGTATGCGGCCCCGGCCTATCTTCAGGCGCGCGGCGAGCCGGTTCATCCGAGGGAGCTGACGTGCCACGATTGTGTTTCCTTCACGGGCGTGACGAATCCGCTGGAATGGGTCTTCAGGGATCGCGGTGCGCGGCTGCCTGTGCGGCTTCAGCCGCGCATGATCGTCGATCTCGCGCCGGCAGCGATCGCTGCGGCCAGCGACGGCGTCGGCATCACGCAATTGCTTTCATATCAGGCGACGCCCGAAGTATTGGGACGCAGGCTTCGCCCCATTCTGAAGGCGTTCGAGCCCGAGCCGGTTCCGGTGAACATGCTGCACGTCGAACGACGAGGCGCGAGCGGGAAGATTCGCGCATTTCTGGAATTCGTCACGGAGGCGTTGCGCACGAACCCGCATCTGCGCAGCGAGGACAGGCGACCATCCTCAGTTCGCGGTAAGCGTCCACCAGCGCATCGAGACTGAACGCGCGGTTCAGGCCACTTGGATTCGGCAGCACCCACGCTGTGGCCCCGCCGAAGGGTTGCGCTTGCAGTCCCCACGCGATCTCGCGCTGGCCGGTCATCGCGGACAAGGCCATCTTCCCGAGGAACGCGATGTATCGCGGCGCGTGCTGCTCGATCTTGCGCTCGAATGCCGCCGCCGCCGCTTCGATCTCGACACGCGACAGAAGATCCGCTCGCGCGGTCGCGCGCGCGACGGCGGTGGTGAGGCCACATCCGTATCGAAGCATCGCGCGGTCGTCTTCGGGACGAAGCAGCTCCGGGGTAAAGCCGGCCAGATGAACGACGCGCCAGAAGCGATTGCCTCTGCCCGCGAAATGATGTCCCGTCGCGGCGGCGAGCATGCCCGGATTGATGCCGCAGAAAACGACCGATAAAGACGGCGCGAGGATATCGGCGAGCGTGCCCGATGAATCCGTTGCGATCATGAGTGTCCTCAAAGGCTATGCAGCTTCCGCCAGTTCTTCCAGCTCGATGTGCTCGACGACATCGACATCGACATGCACACGAGCCGCAGGCTGGATGTCCACGGTGCCGCGAAACCGCTCGCGATACTGCCTCGGCGTGACGTTCAGCCGCCGGGAAAATGTCGTACGCATATGCGTGGCGTTGTGAAAGCCGCACCTGTACGCGACTGTCTTGAGCGGCGCATCGCTTTCTTCGAGCAGCTTCCTCGCGGAGTCGACGCGAACCTGCTCGACGAACGCCGATGGCGTCACCTTCGCATACCTGGCGAACACGCGGGAGAAGGTCCGGCGGCTCACCGAAACGGCGCTCGCCAGTTGCTCGATCGACAGCGCATCGGCGATGTGATCCGTCACGTACCGATGCACCTTGCCGATGAGCGGCGCTTCTTCCTTGTCCGCACCGATATATGGGCTGTATTGCGATTGACCGCCTTCACGCTGAATGTAGACGACGAGCCGCTTGGCGACGCGCACGGCGTGTTCATGTCCCCAGTCCTCGGCGACGAGCGACAGACACAGATCGATGCCCGCCGATACGCCCGCCGAAGTGAACAGCCGTCCATCGCGAATGAAGATGCGGTCGGGTTGCACACGCGCCTGCGGAAACGCATCGGCGAGATGGCCCGCGTCGGACCAGTGCGTGGTGACCTGCTTGCCGTCGAGCAGACCTGCATGCCCGAGCACGAACGCGCCATTGCAGACCGAGCCGAAGCGCGCCGCGCCGCGCGCCTGCCTGCGCAGCCACGCGAGGAATTCGCGCGGCGGGTCCCAGTCGGGCAACTCCGGTCCGCCGGCCACGAGCAGCAAGTCGTACTGGATATCGGAATCGAGATAGCCGACCGGCACGAGCACCTGCATTCCGTTCGAGCAGGTGACGACGCCCGCCTCGCGACCGACCAGCGAGACCTCGTAGCGCTGATGCGCGGGCAGATGCGTGTTGGCTTCGGCGAACACATCGAGCGGGCCTGCAACGTCGAGTGCCTGCACGCCGTCGAACAGAACAAGGGCGACTTTCATGCTGTGACCTTCATCAGGTGGAACTGTCTACCGCAATCGATGAGCCAGTCTATCCGAAGGCATGCGCCTGACAGACACCGTGACCGGTAAATGACTTTTGCCGCGATGTAACAAACGCGCGCTTCGCGTGCGCGCCCGATGCCGCCATTTCGGCGCTGGCCCAAATCGGATATCGAGTGGCCCGACATCGCGCCAGATGGCTGTTTCGTCGCGTCTGCGGCTGACTAGACTTCGTACCAGAGCGGTCGAAGCACACGCCGCGCATCACGCAAAGGACACGCATCATGTTGACCGAAACACGCAGGAGCTCATTTTTGTTCGGCGCCAATGCGCCGTATGTCGAGGAGCAGTACGAGCTGTATCTGACCGATCCGGCAGCGGTCACGGATGAATGGCGCGGCTATTTCGATGCCTTGAGCGAAGCGCCCGCCATCGACGGCAGCGATCGCGATGACGAACCGCACGCGCCCGTGGTGTCCAGTTTCATCGAGTTCGCGAAGCGTCCGCACGGCTTGCCGATATCGCCCGATAACGGCCTCGCGCTCGCCAGAAAGCAGGTGGCGGTGCAGGCGCTGATCGCCGCGTTCCGGACGATCGGCACGCGACGCGCCGACCTGGACCCGCTGCATTGGGAGCCGCAGCGCCCGCTCGCCGAACTCACGCCCGCCTATTACGGCTTGACGGCGGCGGACCTGTCGACTCGCTTCAGCACCGCCGACACGTACTTCTTCGACGAAGACGCGACGCTGCGCGAGATCGTCGCAGCGCTCGAACAGACCTACACCGGCAAGGTGGGTGCGGAATTCATGCATCTGACGGACGCGAACGAGCGGCGCTGGTGGCAGATGAGACTCGAATCGACGCGCGCGACGCCGTCGTTTGCGCTCGCCGAAAGGCGCCGGTTCCTCGAACGACTGCCGGCCGCCGAGGGGCTCGAAAAGTATCTTCATACACGCTTTGTCGGGCAGAAGCGCTTTTCGCTCGAAGGCGGCGAATCGCTCATCGTGCTGCTCGACGAACTGGTGCGTTACGGCGCGTCGAAGAAGGTGCGCTCCGTGGTGATGGGCATGGCCCATCGCGGCCGCCTGAACGTGCTGGTGAACGTCGCGGGCAAGCCCTTGCATGCGCTCTTCGATGAATTCGACGGCAAGCACGGCGACACGCTCCCGGAAGGCGACGTCAAGTATCACAAGGGCTACAGCACCGTGGCGCACACCGCCGATGGACCGGTCGAAGTCGTGCTCGCGTTCAATCCGTCGCATCTGGAAATCGTCAATCCGGTCGTGCAGGGCATGGCGCGCGCGAAGGCCGACGCACTGGCATCCGACGCTGCCGGCAGCGTGCTCGCCGTCGAGATTCACGGCGATGCGGCGATGTCCGGGCAAGGCGTCGTGATGGAAACCTTGAGCCTTTCCTATACGCGCGGGCATGGCACGGGCGGGACCGTGCATGTGGTCGTGAACAATCAGATCGGCTTCACGACCTCGGACCCGCGCGACACGCGTTCATCGTTCTATGCGACGGACATCGTCAAGATGATCGAAGCGCCCGTGCTGCACGTCAACGGCGACGATCCTGAAGCGGTGGCCATGGCCGTGCGCCTCGCGCTCGACTATCGCACGGAGTTCGGGCGCAGCGTCGTCATCGATCTGGTCTGTTTCCGCAAGCACGGGCATCAGGAACAGGACACGCCCGCGATCACCCAACCGCTGATGTATCGCGCGATCGCGGCGCATCCCGGCGTGCGGGCGCTCTACGCGCAGAAGCTGATCAGTCAGGGCGCGGTGACATCGGAGCAGGCCAGCGCTCAGGTCGACGCGCGACGCGAGATTCTCGATCAGGCCCGCGCCGATGAAACGGACACGCGCTCTGCCGAATCGGAGGCGAGCGACACGCCGCGTTATGTCGCGCCGTCGCAGGAGCGTGTGAGTACGCTGGCGCAACGCGTCGCGAGCGTGCCCGATGGCTATGCGCTTCATCCGTTGGTCGGCAAGATGATCGCGGCGCGTCGCGATATGGCGAGCGGAAAGAAACCGGTCGACTGGGGCATGGGCGAGCATCTCGCCTTCGCTTCGCTGCTCGATGAGAACGTCGATGTGCGGCTGAGCGGACAGGACAGTGCGCGCGGCACGTTCAATCATCGTCATGCGGTGCTGCACGACCAGACGCGTACGAAGCGCGATGACGGCGTGTTCATCCCGATCGATCACATCGGCGAAACGCAGGGCCGCTTCACAGTGACCAATTCGATTCTCTCCGAAGCAGCCGTGCTTGCGTTCGAATACGGTTACTCGACGGTGAATCGCGATGCGCTCGTGATCTGGGAAGCACAGTTCGGCGACTTCGCGAATGCCGCGCAGGTCGTCATCGATCAGTTCGTCGCGGCGGGCGCCGCCAAGTGGGGACAGCGCAGCGCGTTGACGCTGTTCCTGCCGCACGGACAGGAAGGGGCCGGGCCCGAGCACGCGTCGGCGCGGCTCGAGCGATACCTGCAACTGAGCGCGCAGGACAACATGCGCGTCACGCAGCCGACGACACCCGCGCAACTGTTCCATCTGCTGCGCATGCAGGCGCTCGCTTCGGACCGTCGGCCGCTCATCGTGATGACGCCCAAGTCCCTGCTGCGGCATCCGGAAGCCGTCAGCGCGCTGGATGAACTGTCGCGCGGCGCGTTCCGCGAAATCCTGCCTGACGAGCATACCGATCCGTCGAATGACGCCAACGTGGAGCGCGTGATCGTGACGTCGGGCAAGGTCTATTTCGAGTTGCTCGACTATCGGCGCAAACATGGCGGCGACGATACGCCGATCATCCGCGTCGAACAGTTGTACCCGTTTCCGTCGCGGCAACTTGCCGCCGAGTTCGCGCGCTATCCGAATCTGAAGCACGTGATCTGGTGTCAGGAAGAGGCGCGCAATCAGGGCGCGTGGAGCTTCGTCGAGCCGCAACTGCGCGAGATTCTGCCTGCGCGCGCGGGCCTGTCGTATGCGGGGCGCGTCGGGTCCGCATCGACTGCGCCCGGATATCACGCGGTGCACGCGGCGAGACAGGCGGAAGTCGTCGCGCATGCATTTTCGAAGTAAGGCACGGGCCAAGGATCGAACATGAACCACAATCTCAATCACATTGCCGGCGAGTCGATGTCGGGCGCCGACATCATTCTTCGCGTGCTGGCCGAACAAGGCGTCGATACCCTGTTCGGCTACAGCGGCGGCGCGATTCTGCCCACTTACGATGCCGTGTTCCGCTTCAACGAAACGCATGCGGATCGACCCGAGCGGCAGATCCGGCTCGTCGTCCCGGCGAACGAACAGGCGGCGGGCTTCATGGCCGCCGGTTACGCGCGGGCCAGCGGCAAGGTCGGCGTTTTCATGGTGACGTCGGGACCGGGCGCGACGAACGCGGTGACGCCGATCGCGGATTGCAACGGCGACTCCGTGCCCGTGGTGCTGATCTGCGGACAGGTGCCGCGCTCGGCAATCGGCAGCGACGCGTTTCAGGAGGCGCCCGTCTTCAACATCATGTCGGCGTGTGCCAAGCAGGTCTTTCTCGTGACCGACCCGAGCCGGCTCGAACAGACGGTGCGTACCGCGTTCGAAATCGCGCGCACGGGACGGCCCGGGCCGGTCGTCGTCGACGTGCCGAAGGACATCCAGAACTGGCGGGGGCCGTATCGCGGACACGGCACGTTGCAGTTTCGCGGCTACTCCGATCGTCTTCGCCAGGTGGCGAAGGGCGCGCGTCTCGACGAACGCGGCTGCGCCGAATTCTTCGATCTTCTTGCGCGCAGCAGGCGGCCGCTTCTGTATGCGGGCGGCGGCGTGATTGCATCGGGCGCGGCCGCCGAGTTGCGCGCGTTCGCCGAACGCTATCGGATTCCGGTCGTGACGACGCTGATGGGGCTCGGGGCCATGCCGTCCCGACACGAACTCGCGCTCGGCATGCTGGGCATGCACGGCGCGGCGTGCGCGAATTACGCAGTGGAGGACTGCGACTTCCTGATCGCGGTGGGCGCGCGCTTCGACGATCGCGTCGTCGGCGGCCGTCCTGAAGCGTTCGCACCGAAGGCAAGGCATGTCGCGCACATCGACATCGACGAAGCGGAGATCGACAAGGTCAAGCGCGCGCACTGGACCCACGTGGGCGATGCGAAGGACACGCTTCGTTCGATGATGACCCTCGGTCCGGCGGCGCGCGCTCCTTCGGACTGGATCGCGGAGGTGACGGCGCTCAAAAGCACGCACGGCATGAACTACGACCGGCATAGCGCCGCCATCCAGCCGCAACGGGTCATCGAGAAGCTCAGCGAAATCACCGGCGGGCGCGCGATCATCAGCACGGGCGTAGGCCAGCATCAGATGTGGGCGGCCCAGTTCTTCGACTTCGTCGAACCGCGCAGCTTTTTCACATCCGGCAGCATGGGAACGATGGGATTCGGCTTGCCCGCGGCGATCGGCGCGCAGTTCGCGCGGCCCGACGCACTCGTGATCGATATCGATGGCGACGGCAGCATCCGGATGAACGTCGGCGAGCTGGAAACGGCCAGCACGTATGGCGTTCCGGTCAAGGTGCTGCTGCTCAACAATTGCGGCGACGGGATGATCCGGCAGTGGCAGCGCCTCTTTTACGACGGGCGGCTGTTCGTGAGCGACAAGGCGCTGCATCGCAAGGATTTCGTGCTGGCGGCGCGGGCCGATGGATTTGATTTCGCCGCCCGCGTGCGAACGCCAGGCGAACTGGAGGACAAGCTCCGAGCGTTCGTGGAGTTCGACGGCCCCGCTTTTCTGGAAGTGATGATCGATCAGAACGCCGATGTGTTTCCGATGGTCGGTCCGGGACAAAGCTATTCGAGCATGATCACGGGTCCGTTCATCCCGTCCCGACCGGAGCACGTTTCGCCGCTCGCGGCGATCGACGGCGCTGCCGGAACGGACATGTTCTGACGCGCACGGAACAGGATCATGGATGCGAATCTGATACACAAGGCGCTCGCCAATCCGCTGCGCCGCGAGATTCTCGCGTGGTTGAAAACGCCGGACGCGGTGTTCGCGCACGAGCGTGTTGCTTTTGGACAGGGCGTGCCGCTGAACCTGATTCAGGCGCGCAGCGGGCTTTCCCAATCGACGGTTTCGGCCCATGTCGCCGCGCTCGTCGGGGCCGGACTGCTGGTCTCGACGCGCGTCGGTCAGTTCGTTTTCCTGTCGAGAAACGAGGCGGTCATCGACGCGTTCATCGGACAGATTGGTCGCGGTCTGTGACGTAGAACGCCACCGCGCGTGCTATCTTTTGAGAGACACTTTCCGCTCGGGAGAGATCGTGGACGTCGCCGCCTGGCTGCGCAGCCTCGGGATGGAACGGTACGAGCCGGTGTTCCGCGAGAACGCCATCGATGCCGACGTGCTGCGCCGTCTCACGGCGGATGACCTGAAGGAACTCGGCATCGCTTCGGTCGGGCATCGCCGCAAACTGCTCGATGCGCTGGCCGAGCTTCGCCATGCCGCCGCGACACCATGCGAAGCGAAAGGAGAGCGACGCCAGGTCGCCGTGCTCTTCGCCGACCTGTGCGGCTTCACGGAGATGAGCCGTGAAGCCGATCCCGAAGACGTCGTCGCCGTGCTCGACCGGTACTTCGAGCAGGTCGATCGCATCGTCGATCAACACGGCGGACACATCGACAAACATGTCGGCGACGCGATCATGGCGGTGTTCGGCGCGCCGGTCGCGCATGGAAACGATCTCGAACGCGCCGTGCGCGCCGCGCTCGCGATCAGGGATGCGATGCCCGGCCTGTCCCGCGCGCTCGCGCGTCCGGTCTTCGTGCATATCGGCATTGCAGGCGGCGAGGTCGTCGCCAGCGGCACCGGCAGCGCGGCGCACCGCGCGTACACAGTAACCGGCGAGACGGTCAATCTCGCGTCGCGTCTCACCGGCGCGGCCGGATCGGGAGAAATCCTGATATCGGAAGCCGTGCGACGCGCGCTGGCCGATCGCCTCGATTACGTCGCGCGCGGCGAGCTTGCCGTCAAGGGCTTTGCGCAATCCGTCCCGGCGTGGTGCGTTACCGGTTTCCGGCGCTCGATCCGTGAACGCGCGTTCGTCGGCCGCCGCGACGAACTGCGGCAACTGCGCGCCATGCTCGAATCGTGCCGCGAAAGCGGCGGCGGGCGCACCGTTGTGCTGCGCGGCGAGGCCGGGATCGGCAAGACACGGCTCGTCGAGGAAATCGAACGTGCCGCGCGCGATGCCGGATTCGCCTGCCACGGCGGTCTCGTGCTCGATTTCGGCGCGACGACCGGACGCGATGCGATCCAGTCGCTCGTGCGCGGACTGCTGGATTTCGATGAAGATGCCGCTTCGAGCGCCATCGAACGCGCGCTCGCCGATGGCCTGATCGACCCCGGCGACACGCTCTTTCTCGACGATCTGCTCGACCTGCCGATGACCTTCGCGGACCGCGCGGTCTACGAGGCGATGGACAACGCGATGCGGGTGCGCGGCCGCTTGCACGTGCTGACCCGGCTGGTCCGGCGCGCGAGCCGCCGGCGGCCCCGGCTGCTGGCCGTCGAGGATATTCACTGGTCGGACGGATCGACGCTGCGGCAGCTCGCAGCGCTCTCCGCGACGGTGGCGCTCTGTCCGGCGATGCTGCTGCTGACCGCGCGCACGCTGAGCGATGCCCTGGACGACGCCCAGTACACGCTCGTCGATCTGGCTCCGCTCAGCCCGAGCGAAGCGCAGGCGATGGCCGAATCGTTTCCCGGCGCGGACGCGGATCTTGCCGGGCGCTGCATCGCGCGGGCGGCGGGAAATCCGCTCTTTCTCGAACAGTTGCTCAACGACGCGAAGGAAGGCGCGGGAACCGGCGTGCCCGGTTCGGTGCGCAGTCTCGTGCAGGCGCGGCTCGACCGGCTCGATCCCGCGGACAAGCGCGTCCTGCAGGCGGCCTCGGTGCTCGGTCAGCGCTTCGAGCAGGACGCAGTCGACCATCTCGTCGATGCAACCGGCGCCGGCGCCGCGATGGAATCGCTCGTAACGAGCCTTCTGTTGCGACGTCAGGGCAGCGGATTCATCTTCCATCACGCACTGATCCGCGACGCCATCTACGACGGGCTGCTGAAAAGCGCTCGCCGCGAGCTGCATCGTCAGGCGGCGCAGTGGTACGGCGCGCGCGATCCGGTCTTGCGGGCCGAACATCTCGATCGCGCGGCGGACGACGAGGCAGCGCGCGCCTATTGCGACGCGGCGCGCGCGCAGGCGTCGGCGTATCGCCATGAATCCGCGCTGCGGCTCGTCGAACGTGGACTCGAACTCGCACAGGCACAGGACGACCAAGTCGCGCTCGAATGCCTTCGCGGCGATATCCTGCACGACACGGGCGACATGACCTCCGCGCTCGATGCCTTCGAAACCGCGCTCGAAGCAGCCGCGAACGAGGCGCAGCGCTGCCGTGCGTGGATCGGGCGCGCGACCGTGAAGCGCGTCATCGACGATCTCGACGGCGCCTGGGCCGATCTCGACTGCGCGGCCGCCGTCGCCCGGGATCTTCCGCGCGAAGCGTCGCGCATTCACTTCCTGCGCGGCAATCTGTGTTTTCCGCGCGGCGATATCGAAGGGTGCATCCGCGAACACGGCCGCAGCCTTGCGCTCGCGCGCGACGTGCAGGATCCCGAACGCGAGGCCGCCGCGCTCGGCGGGCTCGGCGACGGCGAGTACATGCGCGGGCGCATGATCAGCGCACACGACGCATTTAGCCGCTGCATCGAACTTTGCCGATGCCACGGGTTCGGACGAATCGAAGTCGCCAATCTGCCGATGCGCGCTATCACCGCATGGTTTATCGGCGACGCGAACGCCGGACTCGACGCCGCGCTCGCCAGCGTCAGCGCGGCGGAAAAGGTCGGGCATCTGCGGGCGCTTGCCGTCGCGCATCACGCCGCGTGGCATTGTCTGCACGATCTCGGTGAATGGGAGCGTGCCTGGGAGCATGTCGGTCCGGCGTTGCAGTGCGCGCGGGAATTGAAATCGAGGCGCTTCGAAGGCGAGGCGCTTGCGTTGCGCGCGGAACTGCATCGCGTCGCGGGCCGCCGGCGTGAAGCGCTGGACGATATCGGCGAGGCGCTCTCGATCAGTCGCGAGACCGGTATGACGTATCTCGGCGCAAGCTATCTGGGCGTCCTTGCGCGCGTGACCGATGACGTCGACGTCTTCGAAAGCGCGCTCGCGGAAGGCGAAGCGTTGCTCGCCGCCGGAGCGGTGAGTCACAATCACTTTCTGTTTCGACGTGACGCGATAGACGCATGCATCGACCTCGCCCGCTGGGACGCGGCCGCGCATCACGCGACGGCGCTCGAAGATTACGCGCGCCGCGAACCGTCGCCCTTTTCCGCGTTCGTGGTGGCGCGTGCGCGCGCGCTCGTCGCGTGTGGAAGAGGGAATCGGGACGAGGCATTGTCAGAAGAACTGGAGCGGCTCAGCGAGGCGGGCAGGACGATGGGCTTTCTGTACGCGCTTCAGCGCATCGATGGCGCGCGTTCGGGCCAGGCGAATCTGGCAGATTCGGAAGACTGCGGGTGAGGGCATCGATCATGTCGAGCATGTGGAAGCGCCGCATCAGAGTATTCATCCAGCGATTCTGGCAACCGACCAGTGCGTGCATGACCTGCATGCCGGGAAGCTGGAGCAGCATCGCCAACATGGGCCACTGGATGAACGCATTCAAAACGGGGCTTTTTACCGGGATTCTGGCGTTGCTGCTGACGTTCACGCCGGCGGCAAGGCTCTATGAAAACCGCTACGGCAATGCGTTGATCGTAGGTTTGCTGACCATCGTGGGCGATGCCTACTCGCACGAGAGCCACTATCGCTACGCTTACCTCGAACATTTATCGACGGGTGTGGTGTCGGGGTTGTTGGCGCTCGCCGGATCGTTTATTTTCGAGGACCGGGCGCGCCGCGTCCGGGCGCTCTGGGCGCGATTGTTCGGGTAGTACGATTGCGCCACGACAAATCAACGAACCCACTCATGTCATCGAACATCACGCAGAAAGCCGAATTGCCCGACAAGCTGGATCTGGAAGCGATGTCGAACTTCCGCTATGAATTGCGCAAGTTCCTGCGCATATCCGAAGAGATTTCCAACGCAGCCGGGATCACCACGCTCCAGTATCAGCTGCTTTTGCACGTACGCGGTTTCCCCGAGCGGAAATGGGCCACGGTCGGCGAGCTTGCGGAGCGCCTGCAGGCCGCGCCCAATGGCACCGCTGCGCTGGTGTCGCGCTGCGAGGCGACGGGGCTCGTCACGCGCAAGACCGACAAGACCGATCGCCGGCAAGTGCAAGTGCACTTGACGGCGAAAGGCGAGCGATGTCTGCTCAGGCTCGCGGCGCAACACAAGGCTCATTATGGTTCGTTCAGTTGGGTGTTCGGCGCAGGCGAAGCATGAGCCGATAGCCGCGTAGTCGACCCGCATCGGAAGGACGATGCGAATTTATGTCACAATGTGCCTTAAATTTGAAACGGCCTTTTTCGATGCGTATTCCTGGATTCATCGACCGACGCACGATCTTGCGCGGCAAGCGGCTGTGGCTGCATTACGGCGTGTTCTGGATCGGCGCAGTCGCGACCGGGCTGATCGCGGTCATGTACGCGCGCCTGATCGATTTCGGGTACGACGCCTTTCTGCGCGCCAGCACGCGCTACTGGTGGCTGCCTTTGTTGCTCACGCCCGCGATCGGCGCATTGAGCGTCTGGCTCACGCGCCGCTTCTTTCCCGGCTCCGAGGGCAGCGGCATCCCGCAGGTCATCGCGACGCTGCATGACAAGCGTGACCTCGGGCCGCGCCTGCTCACGCTGCGCATTCTCGTCGGCAAGATCTTCGTGTCGTTTCTGTCGATCCTCGGGGGCTTCACGATCGGCCGCGAAGGACCGACCATCCATGTGGGCGCGGCGCTCATGTACAGCTTGCGGCGTTTCTATCCGGCGCGTCTGCGCAGCATTCGCGGCGGCGCACTCGAACGCAAGCTGGCGCTCGCGGGCGCGGCGGCGGGACTCTCGGCCGCGTTCAATGCGCCGCTCGCCGGCGTGGTCTTCGCCATCGAAGAACTCACGCGCAGCTTCGAGGCGCGCACGAGCGGCGTGCTGATCACGGCGATCATCTTCGCGGGTATCGTCTCGCTCGCGCTGCAGGGCAACTACGTCTACTTCGGCACGATCGATCTTGTGGGCAGTCATTTCCCCGATTCGCTCGCGCTCGCCGTCATTCTGGTCGGCGCGATCACGGGCGTCGCTGGCGGAATCTTCTGCTGGCTGCTTCTGAACACGCAACGCTGGATGCCGGCGCGCGTCCTGTCCTGGCGCGAGGCGCATCCGGTGGCGTTCGGCGCGGCGTGCGGCCTCGTCATCGCCGTGATCGGTCTGGCGTCGCGCGGTCATACCTTCGGCAGCGGCTACGCGGAAGCGCGCGAGATGCTCGAAGCCCATTCCGATGTCGGCGTGAGTTATCCGCTGCTGAAAATGGCGTCGATGGTCGGTTCCTATCTTCCCGGCGCGCCGGGCGGACTCTTCGCGCCGTCGCTCGCGATCGGCGCGGGCATCGGCAACGCGCTGCATCTCATCTTCGGCGGCGCGCATTTGCCATTGCCGATGTTGATCGCGCTCGGCATGGTCGGCTATCTGGCAGCCGTCACGCAGAGCCCGATCACGGCATTCGTGATCGTCATCGAGATGATCAACGGGCACGCGCTCGTGCTGTCGCTGATGGCCACGGCATTGATTTCGAGTCAGGTGTCGAGACTGTTCGCGCCGCCGCTCTATGAAGCGTTGGCGCGCAAGTACATGAGCAAGTGACCTACATCAGGCGTCCCCACTCGTAGTCCACCTTGTCCGGCCGTATGCGGAACATGCCTGCGCCGGGCGTGAACGTCAGTTCGCCGAAATAGACGGCGTCGTTGGCATCGTAGAGATCGACGCGCACGAACTCGAAGTCGCTCGCCAGCTGGCGCGCCACCGACAGCAGCTTGTCCAGCTTTTCCGGGCGCGGAGCCGGAACCGGGCTGCGCGCGTAGTGGCCGATCGAAATGTCGAGACGGTTCCAGTTTTCGTCATACACGTCGCCGCGCGGATGCCCTCCGAAGCGGTCCGTGACCACCAGCAGAAAGATCTTCGGATCGCCCGATTGCTTGTTGAAGACATGGAACTTCAGATCGGGCGGAACGATGCCATCCGGTCCGAGCAGCAGCGTTTCGAAGAAAATGCGCCGATCGATCGTGCGGTAATGCCGCTCGCGCGCGACCGCGTAAAAGTCCGTCGATAGCCAGCGCTGCGCCAGCGCATCGAGCTCCGCGAACGAGGTGTCGGCCTTGTTCTTCACGATCTTCACGAAGCTGCTGCCGTGATTCGCTTTCATCACGAAGGCTTGCGGAAGCGCATCGAACACGGCTTCGTTGAACGTCTCGGGCGCGGCGACGAGCGGCACGAGATATTCGCTGCCGATCTTCCCGGCCACGTAATCGCGCACTTTCAGCTTGTCGCTGAGATCGCCGTAACGCGGGTCGGGATTGAGGCAGCGATGCAGGATTTTCTCGTTGAAGGTCGTCGGATTTCGCATGCGCGGAAAACGCCCGATCCTGCGACGATGATAAATGCTGAGGAAAAGGTTATCGGGCAACCAGTCCCTTACGCTGTGGAACAGCGTCTTTGACAGAGTCATTCGCATGCCTCCATGGTTGTGTCTGAAGCCATTGTCGCCCAGATACGAGCTTAAGGTGGCACGAATCAGCTCGGAGGAATGCAATTGCAACACCCATGCCGAGCCGGACCCGAATCCTAAGCCGAATGCCCGGCTGCGCGTATGTGCGCCACCGCACACGCCAAAAAATCGCGCCGCCTGAATGCGAGCCTGACGATTGTTCTACTTGCGACGATGCAGCATCGACGATACATTGCCTCTGGCCGGCGCGTGAGATTGCCGGCGCGGTTTCTCTCTTTCGATGAGTCGCTGGCTTCCATCGGCACGTGCCCGACTGGAGACATTCGGTTCAACCGAACGTCGCAGCGACAGGCGTCAAACCTTGCGTCAATCGTGTCGGGATCGTCTTGACGGGCAGTGTGTTCTTGCGTCGGGAACGACTCGCGATGCTTCCGGCGCACACGCTATGCATGCATCCCGCATGCGCCCGCAGTGCAGCCCGCAACACCTTAAGCAATCCTTCAGACGAGGGGCGGAGTCGACACATGCTCAAAGAGAAACAGAGACACATTCAGTGGATGAGCGGCGCAGTCCTTGCAGCCGCACTCGCAACACTGGCCGCTTGTGGCGGCGGTGGCGGCGGATCGGGCAGCAATTCGAGTTCACCGGCCGCGGGCACCACGCCCGCATCGGGTGCGACGCCCGCGTCGAGTCCCGATACCGGCGCGAGCGCGCCCGCGACGAACGCCACGCCGACGCTCGCCGCGGCGACCGCGCTCGTCGACGGCACGACGATCGGCGCCGCGCAATGGAGCGACGGCTCGACCTCGACCGGCGGCACGGGCCAGGCGGTCAGCAACCTCAACTGCACGGTGGCGGGCGCCAAGTACAGCTACGCGCATGTGTCGGTCTATCAGAACGGCAAGCAGCTTGCACTGCCGGCGAACATCGGCACCGTGGCGCCGACCATGGCGCGGCAGACGGGCTGCGTCTATCCGGTCCACACGGTCGATGCGTCGGGCAAGATCCGCATGGACGTGACATCGAACGCGTCGTACACGCTCGGTCAGCTCTTCGCCGTCTGGGGTCAGCCGCTCAGTACGACCAACCTGGCGGGCCTGACCGGCGCCGTGACCGCATGGGTCAATACGGGCGGCACGATCGCGCAGTACACCGGCGATCTTGCGAGCCTCGTGCTGCCGCCGCATGGCGAAGTGACGCTCGTCGTCGGAACGCCGCCGGCCCAGATCGCGACCTACACATGGACCGATCCGCCGCCGTTCACATCGACTGTCACTACGCTCAGCTTCGGCGGCGTCGTGGGCAGCTCGTTCTGGCCGAACGGCAACACGGCGACGGGTGGCACCGGCGCGACGGTCGACGGCCTGATCTGCGCGGCGGGCATGGCTGAAACCTTCCACGTGCATTCGCATGTCGCGATCTTCAAGGACGGCCAGTGGCTCGCGTTCCCGGCGAACGTCGGCATCCTGCCGCAATGCAACTACGAGACGCATACGCACGACAACACCGGCATCATCCATATCGAAACCCCGAACGTGAAGCCCTTCACGCTCGGCCAGGTGTTCGATATCTGGGGTCAGCCGCTCTCCAGCACGAACGTGGCGGGCATCACGGGCAACATCGTGGTCTATATCAACGACAACGGCGATGTCCGGCGCTACACGGGTGATCCGCGCAACATCCCGCTCACTTCGCTGCGCGATATCACGTTCCAGATCGGCACGCCGCTGACGACGCTGCCGACCTATTCGTGGTACGAGCCGCAGTGACCGGGCAATAGTCAGTCAGACCGCCTCCGTCTCCCGCCTGGCCGGCGCGCGCCAGGGAGCGGGCGGTCGTTTGATTGAGCGATGCGCCGCTTCGGCGCAGACGAATGCCAGCGCGATTAGCGCGGCGGCGACGAGGCTCAGATTCCGCGCGCCGATCGATGGAATCAGCGCGCCGCCGAGTAGCCCCGAGCACGCCAGTCCGATGTACGTTGCCGTGTTGTTCAACGCGAGCAGCAACGGCGCGACATTCGGCGAGATATGAACGAGACGGTGCTGTTGCGGAACGAGGAGACCCCATCCGCAGATCCCCCAGATCACGAGCGCGACCGCCGCGCTGAATGCGTGCGCGGACGTCCACGGCAACGCGCAGAAATTGACGATGGCGAGCCACAGCATCGCATCGATCAGCGTGCGGCTCTCGAAGCGGTCCACGAGACGGCCGGCCAGCAGGTTGCCGGCCGTCGCCGCCACGCCCCACAACAGGAACAGGCCCGCGAGAATGCGTTCGTCGCCGTGCGTCACGCGCGCGAGCACCACGCCCGCATACGTATAGACCATCAGAAATCCGCCGAATGCGAATAGCGACGTGAGCAGCGTGAGCGCAACGCGCACATCGCGCAACGGCGCGAGCCGCGCCCGCAATCTGACCGATGCCGGCTGAGGAACCGCTGGCAGCATCGTCCATACGCCGATCATCGCGACGCTGCCGAGCAGCGTAACGAACCAGAGCGTCGTTCTCCAGCCACCGAATCCGCCGATGAACGTACCGATCGGCGAGCCGAGCGCGGTGGCCGCCGTCAGGCCGGCGGTGACCGTGGCGAGCGCGCGGCCGCGCTTTTCGGGCGCCGCCACCGCCGACGCGACGCCCAACGCGGTCGGCGAGAACAGCGCGGCGCCGAATCCGGCCAGCGCGCGGGCCGCGAGAACCCAGTGAAGGTCGGTGGCGAGCGCGCTGATCGCGTTGCCGGCGACGAAAATACCCAACGCCGAAATCAGCAGACGCTTGCGCGGCCAGTTGCCCGCCACGGCCGCCATGACCGGCGCGGCGAGCGCGTAGGTCAGCGCGTAGCACGTCACCATCAACCCGGCCAGCCCGACGGACGTATGCAGCGACGCCGCCACGCCCGGCAGGATGCCGGCGACGACGAAGTTGTCGGTGCCCATCGCGAACATGCCCGTTGCCAGTATCAGTAATCGACGATCCATACGAAAGTGCGCTCCTTGCACGCGCGAACGGTGAATGGAAGCAAGCTTAATCGTCGTTGACCGTGTCTCAAATGTCATATATACAAGCGATTCAGGACATGACTGGTGCAGGGCATGCATGCGATCGGTTTCGTGGTGTTTCCGGGTTTCTATCTGCTTGGGTTTGCGGCCGTGACCGCTTTCGAACTCGCCAACGCCGTGCTGGGCGAGCCGACGTATGAAGTGACGGTGCTGTCCGAGCGGGGCGGACTGGTGATGTCGTCGGCGGGTGTGCGCGTCGAGACGCACGCCTTCAGCGATGTCACGTTCGATACCGTCATGTTCGGCTCGGGCGTCGAAACGGACACGGTGTCGCCCGCGCTGACCGCGTTCGTCAGGCGCTCGCTGAGCACGTCGAGGCGGATCGCCGCGCCATGCACGGGTGCGTTCGTTCTCGCCGAAGCCGGCGTGCTCGATGGCCGCCGCGCGACGACTCACTGGCGTTTCGCCAACGAACTGCAGCGCCGTTTTCCGCGAGTCGTCGTGGAACAGGACCAGATTTTCATCGTCGATGGACCCATCTGGACCTCAGCCGGCATGACGGCCACCATCGACATGGCGCTCGCCATGATCGAGCGTGATCACGGACAGGACGTGTCGCGCGCGGTCGCGCGCAAGCTCGTCATCTATCACCGGCGCGCGGGCGGGCAGTCGCAGTTCTCGACCTTGCTGGACCTCGAGCCGAAATCCGACCGCATCCAGAAAGCCATCGACTACGCGAACGGCAATCTGCGCAATCCGCTGACGGTCGAGGAGCTGGCCGACGTCGCCGGTCTGAGTCCGCGTCAGTTCAGTCGCGCGTTCAGCGCCGAGACGGGGCAATCGCCTGCGAAAGCCGTCGAACATTTGCGCGTGGAGGCCGCGCGGCTTCTGCTCGAAAAAGGGCGTCTGTCGCTGGACGCGATCGCGGACGAAGTCGGCTTTTCGGATCGCGAGCGAATGCGGCGCGCCTTCGTGCGAACGACGGGGCAACCGCCTCAGGCGGTTCGCCGCTTCAGCCAGCAATCCGCGCGCTGAACGTCGGCGCGTGCGGCACGCTGGTTGCTGTTCAAGAGCGGTAATCGACGGCGACGCGTGGTCGCAAAACAGGAGACAGTGATGGACGATCAGAAAGAGCAGGACCGCATTCGTCGTCGTGCATACGAAATCTGGGAGCGCGAGGGCAGCCCGGAGGGACGCGCCGAGGAGTTCTGGCAGAAGGCGATTGAATCGCTCGACGCGGAGGATCCGCAAGGCGTCGGCGAAAGCGCGTCCAGTCAGTCGGAGCGCGAGTCCGAAGACAAGGACAAATAGCCCGCGCGTCATTTCTTTCCCCGACCTTCCTGCGAAATTTCAGCGATGTTCCAAATCGTCTGAAAAAGCGGCGTTTTGCAAGGCTGATCGCCGAATTGGCGTCGAAGCCCTTCCCTTACGCTCATGACATCGGTGCACGGCTTAGCGAAGCCGCATCCGGTCTGTCATTGCGCCGCTGAATCGCGGCGTCCCGCTTCTTTTCAGCAAGGTCATCGTGAAGCCGATTTTTCTCACTGCCGCGGCGAGCGCGGCGTTTTCCCTGTTTCTTTCCGCATGCGGCGGATCGTCCGCGTCCACCTCGGGCGGCGTGTATATGGGACCGGTCGCGAACGCATCGGTGGCCGCGCATGAAATCGCCGCCGACGGCACCGTGTCCGACAAGGCGTCCGCCACCGCCACGACCCACAGCGACGGCACTTTCGAGTTGCGCGGCAGCCTGCGCTATCCGCTGCTCGTGCGCGTGACGGGCGGCAGCTTCGAGGAAGAATCGAACGGCGCGACCACGAGCCTGTCCGGCGAACTCGATGCGGTCTATCTGAGCGCGCCGACGCAGATCGTCGTCTCCACGTACTCGAACGCCGTCGTCGCCGATGCGCGTGCGGCGGGCGGGCTCGTCGCGGGCAATATCGCGGCGGCGATGTCGCGCGTGAACGCCTTCGCCGGCGATATCGACGTGCAGCAGACCACGCCGGCCTTCGTCACCGCCGGCACGACATCGACGGTTACGGACGGCGCGAAGATGAGTCTCGCGCTCGGCGCGGAATCCGAGAGCCGCGTCGCCGACGGCAGCAGCATCGAGGCGAGCACGCGCAACATCGTGACGCAGGCCGCCAATGGCGACACGCTCGCGTCGTGCCACGCGGGCGCGGGCGATATCGCCGCCGACGGCACGCTCGGCGCGCCGGGCGGCGTCAATTGCTCGATCACTGCCGGCGCGGCGGCCTACATGACGAACGCGCGCAACCGCTCGGGCATCACGTCCGCCGCGCAGATCGAGCCGGTCATGCCGGGCGCGGTGCAGACCGCGAAGGGCAGCTCGGGCACATGCGGCGATCGCGTCGCGTTGCTGAACGACAATCTCGCGCTCTTCGAAGGCCGCAGAAACGACGTGCAGGCGAAGCTCACCGGCGCACTGACGAAGACCAACTGGGCGAGCTGGCAGACCATCAGCAGCTGGGGCCCGCTCGCCGGTCAGTACGGCGCGATCCAGCCGCCCGCCGGTTGCGCGGATATCGACACGTTCAAGCGCGAACTCGTGATGGCGGTCGAGAACTTCTGGGTCGACCAGAACATCAACTATTGCCATCACCACATTCCGGGCTGGCTGCCGCCCGACGATTCCGCGCTCGCGGACCCGAAGTACCGCAACGCGTCGGCAGGCAGCACCTCGGGCGCGAAGGGCGACTCGGCCCAGAAGTACGGCATGACCTGCACCGCGCAGCGCAACGGCGTCGACGGCTCGCAGATCGTCCAGCGCAAGGGCGAGGCGAGCGCGCAGGCGCTGCCTTCCGCGCAGGTTCAATGGCACGGCGTGGACTGCTCCGACTTCACCGCGTGGGTCTACAACTTCGCGGGACTGACCACGGACAATCGCGAAGTCGAAACCGGCATCACCACGCAGGCGTGCATGACGCCCGCCGGCGCGGCGAGCACGCCGAAGTGGGCCGGCCCGGCGCAGACGGGCGTGCTGCTCGACATCAACCACGGCAACTTCGACGCCACGTCGAAAAATCTGCTGCCGGGCGATCTGCTCTACATCACGCTCGCTGCGCCGAAGCAGAACGGCGTGACCGTCCCCGAGACGGCGACTTCGACGATCGGCCTGTCGCACGTCGTCACGTGGACCGGCAAGAAGTGGTCGGAACTGCGCAACGGGCCGGAAGGCTGGCGTTACGACCCGGCACACATCGGCGAGCCGGGCTCGCGTCTGGGCGGCGATCTCGCCTACATCCTCAACGACGACGACGTGCTGGGCGCGCTCACGAAGCTCGATCCTTACATGATCATCGACAGTCATTACGCCGGGCCTGCGTATCGGCCGTTCTACGGCTGGTATCGCAGCAGCGTGTCGAACGTGCGCCGCATCGTGGGCGCGGACGCGGCGCGCGCCAATCCGGAACTCGCGGATCTGATCATCGCGCAACAGCCGTCGATGAGCCGTCAGGCCGCGAAGGGCGCGCTCGGGCAGATCGTGCTCGCGTCGAAGCACGGTCTTGCGAACGGCGGCTACCGCCTGCAGTACACGCAGGGCGCCAACGGCGCGCTGGCGGCATGCGAGCGCGTGGGTATCGCCCGCTAAGGCACGCGGCGCGGCAAAGCCACGAATAGTCGCCTCTTTGGCGCTCTCTTCGAGGTTTTGTCCGCGCCGCGCATCGCTACACTTTCCGACGTAATTCAACCCGTTTAAAGCAAAAACAAGGAACGGCGATGGCCGACGCTGTGGACCATTACTTTGTCGGCTTGACGCAGCAGGCTTCGGCGGGCGGACTCGCGCGACTGCGCGGCCACGGCGCGCCGACGATTCCCGCTTCGCGCGTGTATCCGGTCGGCCCGCGTTTCAAGGCGTTCGTGCAGCCGCTCGTGACGCTGCTCCATGCCGACGATCACGTGCGGGACATCGTTCTGCGTCCCGTGCTCGGGCGCTATGGATCGAGTCAGGAACTCTCGGTCGGACTCGAAGTGAAGGCAGCAGTGGGCTTCGATGCCGCCGCGCTCGCCGCCCGCGTGTTCTCCCTCGCCGATGCCGCCGCGCAAACCGATGCCTTCGTGGGCCGCGTGCTGCCGCCCGGCGAATGGACCGACAACGCGCGCCCCGGCCTCACCGTGATGTTCCGGGAGCCGACGCGCATCGCGGATACAGTCGAGCTGGTGCGCAAGATCGTCGGCTTTCCGGGCGAAGGCTGGCCGATCGACGGCTTCACGATGATTCCATCGGCGCAAAGCCGTATCGGCATCGTGCAGGGACTGCGCTACATCTTTCTTCCGGAAATCAGCATCCGCTGGGACCTCGATCTGCGCGCGCGCCTCGCCGCGAGCGACGACGAGATCGACGTGATCCTGCTCGATCAGGCCACGCGCATCGGACGGCTGTGCAAGGCGCTTGCCCAGAACCCGACGATCGAGGCCGCGTGGCTGAGCTGGTTCGACATCATGGTCGCGGGCATCGAGGACTATCGCGAAGTGATCGGCGTGCTGGCGGCGGAGCAGGGCGCGCGCGTCGCCGATCCGAAGTCGATGACGCGCATGGTCTTCTCCGAAATCCTTCAGTTGACGAGTTCGGGCGTGCTGCTAAAGCGCCTCGAACATCTCGGCTTCGCAGGCGCGCGCGAGCCAAGCATCGCGGCCTGAGCGCCTGAGCCGATATGACCGCACTCCACCTCAACCTCAAACAAAGCAGCGTATGTCCGATCTGACGGCGGCCTTGTTCGCCCGCTACAACCGCGTCATGCGCATGGCGTTCGCCGGCGTGCTCGTCGTCGCCTGCGCGCTCGTCTATCTGCAATACCGCCTGACGCTCGAAGCGCAAACCTTCAGCGTCAGCCAGCGCATGCAGGAACAGGCGATCGCGCTCGATGCGCTCGTGCGCAGCAGCACCGACGCCGTCAACTCGATGCGTATCCAGGGCGAGACGTGGTTGCGCCTGCATCCGCAGGGCACGACGGATTCGCCCTTGCTCGCCGCGCTGCGGCCGGGCAAGCAGCCGGACAGCATCCAGCTCGACGCGCTGCCGCCGCCGTGGACCGCCGCCGATGCCGGCAATCTGACGGGCCTCGTTGGTCCGCGCACGCCGGCGCTCGATCGCGAACTGGAGTTGGCGCTGAGCCTGAACGGCACGTTCAAGACGATCATGGCCAATCTGCCGGGCGCGACGTGGGTGTATTACACATCCGCGCGCCGCTTCATCAATATCTATCCGTGGGTCGGCTCGGGCGATTTCTTCTACGCGGATTCGTTGAAGCAAAAGGAATTCTTCACGGGCGTACAGACGGCGGCCGATCCCGATCACGCCGTTCTGTGGACGCCGGTCTATGTCGATGAAGCGGGCAAGGGCGTCATGGTCACCGCATCGGCGGGCGTGTTCGATGCCGGTCAGTTTCGTGGCTCGGTCTCGCTCGATCTGACGCTCGGCTGGCTCAACCAGTTCGTGCGGACCTGGCCGCCGGGACTGGGCCGCATGTTCATCGTCAACGACCGGGGACAGTTGCTCGCGGACCCGACGCTCGTGCACGACGGCGCGCAGCAGGTGCTATCGGCTGAAGATGCCTTTCCGCCCGAATTGCGCGGCGACGTGCGAGCCATGCTCAAGGACGCCGACGGCCGCCTGACGACGCGCGACGGCTACTACATCGAAGCGGTCGAGATCGCACATGCGCCGTTCCGTCTCGTGCTCCTGCTGCCGCGCTGGAATCTACAGCGCGTGGCGCTGGAGACGGGCGTGCCGAGCGTGCTGGTGCTCGTGCTGAGCCTGACGCTGATGCTGATGATCGCGAGCCGCATGACCTACAACGATGCGATCGTGCCCGCGCAAAAACTGGTGCGCTATATCCAGGACGAGGACCGCGGCTCGGTCAAATCGATCCCCGATATTCCGCAGGCATGGCGGCCGTGGTTTCTGACCATCCAGAACGTGTTCAACGCGCATACGAAGCTCGTGTCGATCCAGCAGGAACTCGATGTCGCGCGGCGCATGCAGCAGTCGATCGTGCCGACGCGCTTCCCGTCGCGACCGGATCTGCAGATGTTCGCGCGCATGATTCCGGCGCGCGAAGTCGGCGGCGACTTCTATGATTACTTCTGGCTCTCCGATCAGAAGATCGGCATCGTGATCGCGGACGTTTCGGGCAAGGGCGTGCCGGCCGCGCTGTTCATGGCGGTGTCGCGCACGCTGCTGCGCGCGATCGCGCCGAGCGCCGCGAGCCCGGGCGCGTGTCTCGCGCTCGCCAACGATCTGCTCTCGCAGGATAACGAAGCGACGATGTTCGTGACGCTGTTCTACGGCATTCTGGATACCGCCACGGGCGAGCTCGACTACGCCAACGGCGGGCATAATCCGCCTTATCTGATCGGACCGGGCGGCGAGGTATCGCAATTGCCGGGCACGGGCGGCATGGCGCTCGGCGTGATGGAAGGCACGCCGTTCGCGGAGGGACGCACGCGTCTCGAAGCAGGCTCCACGCTGCTGCTCTATACCGATGGCGTCACCGAGGCGTTCAATGCCGCCGACGAGGAGTACGGCGAACTGCGTCTCGCGCAACATCTCGCCGGATCGACGGGCGAGACTGTCGAAGTCCTGCTCAAGCGGCTCTTCGACAGCGTCCATCAGTTCGCGGATGGCGCGCCGCAATCGGACGACATCACCTGCCTTGCGGTTCACTACGGGGCTTCCGGAGCGACGAAGGCATGAACGTGACCGACACTCTCGACACGCAACTGGATGCGCAGGCGCCGGATATCGGCGAACTGGTGAATCGTTTGCAGGCGCTCTTCGATGGATGCGGCCTGCCGCCCGCGCTGTTCCAGAGCTTCGCGATGGCGTTCGACGAAGTGATCTCGAATATCGCGGCCTACGGTTCCGCGCACGATCCGATCCGCATCCACGTGAGCGTCGGCGCGGACGAAGTGCGCGCCGAAGTCATCGACGACGGCGTGGCCTTCGATCCGCTCCAGTTGCCCGACCCCGATGTGACGAGCGCGCTCGACGATCGCGCGATCGGCGGTCTCGGCGTCTATCTGGTCAGGCAGATGATGGACGAAGTGGCCTATGAACGGCGTGAACCATTGAACTGCCTGAGCTTTCGCAAGCGCGTCGCCGCGCGGCCGGATGCTTGAAGATCTACCGAGGAAACCGATGAATATCAACGAAACGCATGAAGGCGAAATCCTGGTCATCGCCGTGAATGGCCGCATCGACAGCACGACGTCGAAACCGCTCGAAGATGTCCTGCCGGAACGCGTGCAGGGCGCGCCGCGTGTGCTGCTCGACATGAGCGACGTGCAGTACGTCAGCTCCGCTGGACTGCGCGTGCTGTTGAAGGCGGCGAAGGTCGCGCGCAGCACGGGGCATGATCTGGTTCTGGCGGGGCTTCTGCCTCAGGTTCACGAAGTCTTTCAGGTGATCGGCTTCGATTCGCTGTTCCGCATCCTGCCCGACCGCGCGGCGGCGATGGCAGCGCTCGCCGGATGAAAATGCAAAAGGCCGCCTACATGCGAGGCGGCCTTCGATGACTTCTACAGTCCGATCAGGACTTCGGCGCGAGCCACGAGTCTTCGGCTTCGATGCCGTCCGGCTCGTACGTCCACGTGATCTTCTCGTACGTGAACGACACGTCTTCCATGTGACCCATCTGCTTGTTGTCCGGCGACAGGCAGTTCGGCGTCCACGACTGCATGTTGGTGAGGATCGCGTTCGACAGCTTCACGGTGTAGTACTTCTCTTCCGTGCCCTTCGGCGAGATGCGATAGAACTCGAGCGTCACATCCTTCATCTGCTCGCCGGACGTCAGCGCCTGGAACAGCTTCGGCGACGACTTGTCGATTTCCTTGGTGAGCGTCATCGCCTGATGGACGCGCTTGCCGGTCGGCAGGCCCGTCTGCGGGCTCTTCGGGATTTCGATGGTGTGATCGACAGCTTGAACGAGGATCTTTCCTTCGTGACCCTGAACCTTGGTCGAGCCTTCGATCTTGCCCTGGTTCTGGCCTTCGAGTGAGAGGTAGCACGGCATCGGCATGATTTTTTTCTCCGGTAGTTTCGCGCAGTTCGTTCTGCGCATGGGATGAATTCTGTGCGTGCGCCGTTACCGCCGCGTTTCAGAAAAACCGGCTCAGGTTACGGATGAAACATGGGGTTCACGCGACCTGGTTGAAACGTTCGAGCGCGGACGCGCGCGTATCGGCGACGTTGAGAATGTTGAGAAATCCGCTGATCTCGAAGGCTTCGCGAATCTGGTCGTGTATGCCGCACAGGACGAGCCGTCCCGCGGATTGTTTGAGGCGCTTCGCCGCGATCAGGACGACGCGCAGTCCCGCGCTCGAGATGTAGCCGAGCCCGCTCAGATCGAACAGCACCTGATTGATGCCCTGATCGAGACGGCGCTGGATGTCGGCCTCGACCTGCGCCGAGTTCATGCTGTTCAGCGCGCCTGCGAGGCTCACGATGAGCACGTCGCCCTGGACTTCATACTGGTTTGCCACGATGGTCTCTCACGCAATGGCGATATCGCCTCGAAGCATTAACGGCAAACAAACATAAAAGCTTGAGCAATCAGCCGCCGTCAAAACAGTTTCAAGAATTCCGCGGCGCTGTCGTTAATGCCCTCAGCGACAGGAAAGTCAGCGTATCACGCGGGTTTTGGGCCTAAGGCACGAACAGAACCCGGAACCCGGTTCTCTTTGCGGCAATGACCCGGGATACGCCATGAGATCGTTCCGTGTCGCCAGCAGCATGCAATGAATCAGCGGCGACGGCATTCGCGCACGATCGTGCTGACGCCGTTCAAAGCGGCCTGAATTTTTCATCAACACATTTGGTTTTGGGTTAGGGGGTAGGCATGGCATCTGACGGTTCAGTCGCTCCTAAGGAGCGGGTCAATATTGTGTATCGTCCGGCCACCGGAGATGCCAAGGCGGAAGTCGAGCTGCCGCTGAAATTGCTCGTACTCGGCGACTTCACCTTGCGCGACGACGATACGCCGATCGAAGACATGAAGCCGGTCAACGTCGACAAGGACAACTTCAACGAAGTGCTCAAGGGGCAGAAGCTCTCGCTCGATCTCGCGGTGCCGAACCGCCTCGAAGCGAATGCCGATCCGGAAGCGCAGATCGCGATGAACCTGAAGTTCGAGTCCATCGACGATTTCTCGCCCGACGCGATCGTCGAAAAGGTGCCCGAGTTGCGCCAGATGATCGCCCTGCGCGACGCGCTCAAGGCCCTCAAGGGACCGCTCGGCAACATTCCGGATTTCCGCAAGCGCGTTCAGGAACTGATCGAAGACGAAGGCGTGCGCGCGCGTCTGATGAGCGAACTCGGCATCGAGGAAAAGTGACATGAGCGACATGGAAAAACAACAGGAAGCGACGGCCGCACCCGAGTCCGACGCCAGCCTTTCGCTGCTCGATTCGCTGATCGAATCGGCGCGCATCAAGCCGGGCGACGAAGCGTATTCGATCACGCGTCAGGGCATCCAGGCCTTCATCGGGCAACTGCTGGAGCCGCAGAACGCGGTCGAGCGCATCACGCAGGCGACGGTCGACAGCATGATCGCCGATCTCGACCAGAAGCTGTGCGCGCAGGTCGACGCGATCCTGCATCACGACGATTTCCAGAAGATGGAATCGGCATGGCGTTCGCTCAAGTTCCTCGTGGACCGCACGAATTTCCGCGAAAACGTCAAGATTCAGCTGCTGAGCGTGAGCAAGGGCAAGCTGCTCGAAGACTTCGAAGACGCGGCCGACATCACCAAGTCGGGCCTCTACAAGAATCTCTACACGGCTGAATACGGCCAGTTCGGCGGCCAGCCGTTCGGCGCGATCGTCGCGAACTACGAGTTCGGTCCGGGCACGCAGGACGTGAAGCTGCTGCAGAACGTGGCGAGCGTATCGGCGATGAGCCATGCGCCGTTCATCGCCGCGGCGGGTCCGCATTTCTTCGGCGTCGATACCTACGATCAGTTGCCGAACCTGAAGGATCTCTCGTCGATTTTCGAAGGCCCGCAATTCGTCAAGTGGAATGCGTTCCGCGAATCGGAAGACGCGCGTTACGTCGGTCTCACGCTGCCGCACTTCCTGCTGCGCGTGCCGTACGGCGCGGATACCGTGCCGGCCAAGAAGTTCAACTACAAGGAAGACGTGTCGGGGGGCAACAGCCAGTTCCTGTGGGGCAACGCGGCGTTCGCATTCGCCTCGCGCCTGACGTCGAGCTTCGCCGATTACCGCTGGTGCGCCAACGTGATCGGACCGCA
>Ga0160459_100153_pt1 | contig 39556 bp, 37 predicted proteins | sample HID1973K_E6MG_FD_108208 | JGI IMG/M metagenome (GOLD analysis project Ga0160459, IMG submission 108208) | Enriched mosquito-associated microbial communities from UW Madison campus, WI, USA - HID1973K_E6 MG | ecosystem: Host-associated > Arthropoda: Insects > Digestive system > Unclassified ...
GAGATCGGTCAGATGCAGGCGCTTCGCGTGCATCAGCGGATGTGTCGGCGCGGCGACGAACGCCATCGGATGCTTCGCGAACGCGGCCGCGCTCGTGCGCAGCTCGCGCGGTTGCCGTCCCATGATCGCGAGGTCGATTTCATTGGTCGCGAGCATGCGCACAATGTCATCGCGATTGCCGATGCGGAACTGCAGTTTCACGCCGGGCCGCTCCTTCGTGAATCTCACGAGCAGCGGCGGCACGAGATACTCCGCCGTCGTGATCGCGCCGATCCGCAAGGTGCCGCCCAGTTCCCCACGCAGCGCCGCGACTTCTTCGCCGGCTTCGTTCCATAAACTCAGGATCTCGTTCGCATAACGCGCCATCACCTCGCCCGCGGCGGTGAGCTGAACCTCACGTCCCACGCGGCGCAGAAGCGGTGTGCCTGCCGCCTCGCCCAGCAGCCCAATCTGCAGCGATACCGCCGGTTGCGTGAGATGCAGTTCCTCGGCCGCGCCAGAGATGCTGCCCACGCGCGCGACGGTCTGCAATGTGCGCAACTGGCGGAAGGTCGTCGTTTTTAACATTAGTGAAAACTTATGGGTCGGCGATAAATACTAAATAGCGCAAATGTTTTCGCGACCTTATATTTTTCCCAACGAGGTCGTCAAGCATCCAATCGCAATACCGGGAGAACCATGATGTTGAATCCATATGCGCAACGCCAGGTCGATTCTCCGCATCGCATCGTCATCGTGGGCGGCGGCGCGGCCGGGCTGGAACTCGCGACGCGTCTCGGCAATGGCGTCGGCAAGCGGCGGCGCGCCGAAGTGATCCTCATCGACCGCTTTCCGACGCACTTCTGGAAGCCGCTGCTGCACGAAGTCGCGGCAGGCCAGATCGATGCATCGAGCCATCAGATCGACTATGCCGCTCACGCGAAGTGGAATCACTTCCGCTTCGAACAGGGCGCGCTCGCGAGTATCGACCGGGGTCGGCGCGAGATCGTCATCGACGAGACGACCGATGTCGATGGCCGCCCGCTCATGCCCAAGCGCACACTCGCATTCGATACGCTCGTGCTCGCGCTCGGCAGCGTGACGAACTTCTTCGCGATTCCGGGCGCGGAACAGCATGCGCTGACGCTGGAGACGGTGGAGCAGGCGGAGACGTTCAGGCGGCGTCTGCTGTCGAGCCTGCTGCGCTCGGGCCATGCGCGGCAGGCCGAGCCCGGCGCCGCCCGGACGCCGGTTTCAGTGACGGTGATCGGCGGCGGCGCGACGGGCGTCGAACTGGCCGCCGCGCTGCGCGGCTCGGCGGAAATGCTGCGCGACTATCACCTGGCGTCGCTCGATCCCGCCGACGATATCCGCATTCGTCTGCTCGAAGGCGCGCCGCGCGTGCTGCCCGCGCTGCCGGAGCGCATCTCGACGCGTGCTCAGGACGTGCTCGCCGGACTCGGCGTCGAAGTGAGACTGGGTTGCCGCGTGCGCGCGGTCGATGCGAACGCCGTTGCGACCGTGGATGGCGAAACGCTCGCGAGCGACATCACCATCTGGGCCGCCGGCGTTGAAGGTCCGCCCGTGTTGCGCACGCTCGAAGGATTGCCATTGAACCGGCTTGGACAGGTGATCGTCGACGGCACGTTGCAGATCGAACCCGGTTCGGGCATTCATGCGATGGGCGATTGCGCGGCGTGCGCCGCGGCGAAAGGAGACGCGCTGGTGCCACCGCGCGCGCAGGCGGCCTTTCAGCAGGCCGTCTATCTCGCCGATGCGCTCACGCGGCGCCTCGACGATCGCCCCGTGCCGTTGTTCGCCTATCGCGATCAGGGCACGCTCATTTCCTTCGGACGCGCCGGCGCGGCGGGCGCGCTGATGAGCGAGTTGCTGCGGCAGCCGCTTTTCATCGACGGATGGTTCGCGGCGTCGTGTTACCGGCATCTGTATCGCCGGCACATCATGGGGCTGACGGGCGTCAGGCGCGCGGTGATGTACGCCGCGAGCCAATGGCTTCGCGAACGCGTGCGGCCTACGGTGAAGCTGAATTGAAGCCTTACCGCATCGCCATGGCTTCGCCGCTCTGCGCGCGGCCGGACACCAGACATTGCGATCTGAACGCGTCGCGCTGACTGCTCGCGGCGCCCTGACTGAAGCCCTTGCTCAGCGCGTCGAATTCGACCTGCGCGGCGCTCTGGACGCACGCAGCCGCGCTGAGGTCGCGTCCCTGCGCGTGGAGCATGGCGCGATCGGCGACGAGGTAAGCGACGAGCGCGAATACGGCGGCCTTGAATACTTTTCGCATGCTGAGTCTCCTTGCCATCTAGGCTAAGGGTCAGACGGCTCCGGGCAAATCAGGGCAAGCCCGGAGCGAACGGACGGTTTATTCATCGCGCAGCCCGCCGAACAGCCAATCGGTAAAAATGTCAATGCCGCCGCGCGCAATGAATTTGATCCCCGGCAATTCCCCAAAATCTTTTCTTTTGAGTTATTCTCGTTAACCCTTAGGCCTACGCTGAATACGTTCGAGTCACCCCGAACCCTCCGCGCACCCGCCCCGCCTTACATTCCACTGTCATTCGCGCTGTTCCAGCGAGCACGTCCATCGCGTGCTGGCCGCGCCTTGCGTTCGATTCAAGAAAACCCATGCATCTGCCGTCCGTTCTCAGCTTTCTCATCTGGATTCCCGTGGTGTCCGGCATCTTCGTGCTGACGTTCAGCGCTTCGGCGACGCTCGCGCGCGCCGTCGCGATGTTCGGCGCGATCCTCAGCCTGCTGCCGGTCGTGCCGCTGCTGTCGCGCTTCGATGCGTCGTCGGGCGCGATGCAGTTCGTCGAGCGCGTCGAGTGGCTGCCGCAGTTCGGTATTTCGTATCACCTGGGCGTCGATGGCATTTCGCTGTGGTTCACCGTGCTCACGGCCGTGACGACGCTCATCGTCTTCGTCGCGTCGTGGCAGGCGGTCACGAAGCAGGTCGCGCAGTACTACGGCGCGTTTCTCGTGCTCTCGGGCTGCATGCAGGGCGTGTTCGCGTCGCTCGACGGCTTGCTGTTCTTCGTGTTCTTCGAAGCGTCGCTGATTCCGCTGTATCTGCTGATCGGCACGTGGGGCGCCGAGCGGCGCGTGTACGCGGCCATCCGCTTCTTCTTTTTCTCGCTGCTCGGCTCGCTCGCGATGCTGGCCGCGCTGATCTACCTGTGGACGCAGGCGCATACCTTCGACATCGACGCGTGGCGCCATCTGAAGCTCGGCTTCACGCCGCAGATCGTGGTGTTCGTCTGCTTCCTCGCGGCGTTCTCGGTCAAGGTGCCGATGTGGCCGGTCCACACGTGGCTGCCCGACGTCAACGCGGAAGGCCCGACCGGCGCGGCGATCCTGCTCGGCATGCTGAAGATCGGCGGCTACGGCATGTTGCGCTACGTGCTGCCGATCGTGCCCGACGCATCCCACTTCTTCGCCCCGGCGATGATCGCGCTGGCGCTCGTCGCCGTCATCTACGGCAGTCTCGTCGCGCTCGTGCAGACGGACATGCGCAAGCTGCTCGCGTACTCGGCGGTCGCGCACATGGGTCTCGTGACGCTGGGCCTGTTCACGTTCGACCGCATGGGCACCGAAGGCGCGGTCGTGCAGATGCTGTCGTACGGCATCGTCTCGGGCGCGATGCTGCTGTGCACCGGCGTGCTGGTCGAGCGCACCAAAAACGGCTCGATCGATGCCTACGGCGGCGTCGCCAACACGATGCCCCGCTTCGCCGTCTGCGCGATGCTGTTCTCGATGGCCAATGTCGGCCTGCCGGGCACGTCGGGATTCGTCGGCGAGTTTCTGGTGCTGATGGGCGCCATCCGCGTGAATTTCTGGATCGGCGCAATCGCCGCCTCGTCGCTGATCCTGAGCGCCGCCTACACGCTGTGGATGGTCAAGCGCGTGATCTTCGGCGCGGTGAAGCACGAACGCGTGGCCAAGCTGCGCGATCTTGGCAAGCGCGAGTTCGCGCTGTTCGGCGCGATGGCCGTGCTGGTGCTCGCGATCGGCGTGCACCCGAAAACCTTCACGGACGCGATGGGCCCGTCGGTCGAAGGTTTGCTGTCGGCGGCGCTCGGCTCGTCGTTGCCCGCCGACGCCAGTGCGCCTTCGTATGACGCGCACCGCGAGACGGTGTCGGAGCGCGCGCCCGGCTGACGCGCTCAGCGCGCCGCGGCGTGCCGATGCTCGAGCGGCAGGCGCACCTGAAACGTGGTGCCGTTTTCGTTCGCGACCACGTTGAGCCGGCCGTCGTGCCGATGCACCACCGTCCGGTACGCGATGTGCAGCCCCAGCCCATTGCCCTTGCCGGGCGGCTTGGTCGTGAAAAACGGCTCGAACAGGCGCGGCAGGATATCGGCCGGTATGCCGTGGCCCGTGTCGGATATCTCGATCACCGCGCAGTTGCCTTCCCGATGCGAGCGGATCTTGAGCTCGCCGTTTTCTTCCATGGCGTCGATGGCGTTGTCGATCAGATTGGTCCACACCTGATTCAACTCGCTGCCGTACACCGGCACGGGCGGCAACGCGCGATCGTAGTCGCGCGTGACAGTCACGCCATGCTTCAGCCGATGCTGCATGATGGTCAACGTATCCTCGATACCGGTGTGGATGTCGACTTCCTGCAGCGGCGCCTGATCCATGTAGGAGTACGACTTCATCGCCTTCACGATCTCCGAGATGCGTCCGGCGCCGAGCCACGTCTGCTCCGACAGAAAGCGCATCTCGAATGTCGCGGCGAGCCAGCGGACACCCGCGCCGAATTGCTCGCGGCTCACGCGCGCCGCTACGGACTCCAGTTCTTCCGGCGCAAAACCGGCCGCCACGAGGCGCGGCGCGATCAGCCAGGGCTTCGTGAACCCGTGTGAAGAAAGCCATTGCGCGAAACGCTCTTCCGTTTCGCTCTGCCGCAACGCGCCTTGCGGCGTGGCGTCGACGACGGGCGGCGCGCGGCTCGCCCAGGCGTCGAGCGTATCCATGATGTCGGCGGGCATCGCGCACAGGACGAGCGCGCGCGTCGCCCGATGCAGACTGTCGAGCGCGTCGCGCATGCCGTCCGCCGCGCGCGCCACGGCCGCCGCCGGATTGTTCAGCTCGTGCGCGAGCCCCGCCGACAGGCGTCCGAGCGCGGCCAGCTTCTCGCCGCTCAGAATGAAGGTGTCGTAGGCGCTGATGCGGCCGTACATCGACCGGAAGATCTGCTTGCTGAACGACTCGCATTCGCTCAACAGCGTACGCACGACGCTCTCGGTCAGCGAGACGAGATAGCAATCCGTGTTCGCGCTGAAGGTGAGCGGCAGCGGCATGCCCGCGAGCAACGAAGCCTCCGCGACCGAAACCGGCGCGGGGCGCGTATCGTCGATCACCTGCCGGCCCGCGACGAGCTTTTCCGTCAGCAGCTCGCCTTCGAGCAGGATGAACTGATGCGTCACGGTCTGTCCTTCGCGCATCAGGACTTCGCCACGCTTCAGGCGATGCTCGCTCAGATTCGCGCTGAGCCACTGCTTGCGCTCGGCGGACAGGACCGCGAAGAGCGGCATCTCGAAGAGCATCGACGGATCGCTCATGGATTCGCGAGATATTGATGGATGAAATGCACGGCGATCGAGCCTTCGCCCACCGCCGCCGCGACGCGCTTCACCGAATCGGCGCGCACGTCGCCCGCCGCGAAAATGCCGGGTACGCTCGTTTCGAGCAGGAACGGATCGCGCCCGGACTCCCATCCCGCCGGCGCGCGCCCGCCTTTGACAAGCGCGCGGCCCGTCAGCAGAAAGCCGTGCTCGTCGCGCTCGACCACGCCGCGCAGCCATTCCGTGCACGGCGCCGCGCCGATGAACACGAACAGCCCGCTCGCGGGAACGGTCTCCGAATCTCCGGTCTGCAGGTCGCGCAGCGTGATGTCCGCGAGATGCCCGTCGCCGCTCACGCTCTCGACTTCCGTATGCGGGCGCACGCGAATGTTCTCGGTCTCGTGAATCTGCTCGACGAGATAATGCGACATGCCTGCGCTCAACGACGGCCCGCGACACAGGATCGTGACCGAGCGCGCGTACTTCGACAGAAACATCGCGCCCTGGCCGGCAGAATTCGCACCGCCGACGATATACAGGTCCTGATTCGCGCACGCGACGGCCTCCACCAGCGCCGCACCGTAATACACGCCCGCGCCCGTCAGTTCCTGCACCCCGCGTGCTTCCAGCTTGCGATACGACACGCCGCTCGCGACCATCAGCGCGAGACAGCTCACTTCCGATCCATCCGATAGCCTGACGAACTTGTACGGCGGCTCGATACGCAGCCCCACCGCGTGCTGCGTGAGGATCATCTCCGCGCCGAAGCGCCGCGCCTGCGCGAGCGCGCGCCGCGACAGGTCCGCGCCGCTCACGCCGGACGGAAAGCCGAGATAGTTGTCGATATGCGAGCTGGTGCCGGCCTGTCCGCCGGGCGCGTCGCACTCGATGATCGCGACATGCAGCCCTTCCGATGCGCCGTACACGGCCGCCGCCAGTCCGGCCGGTCCACCGCCGACGATCACGAGGTCGTGGAACGGCGTCGTCGAGCGCGTGTGCAGCCCGACCTTTTCGGCGATCTGCGCGGTCGTGGGGCGGCTCTGCACGCTGCCGTCTTCGAACACGATCACCGGCAGGTGACGCTGCCCCGGCGCGAGAGCGCTCAGAAGCGGTTCGGCTTCGGCGTGACGTTCGACGTCGAGCCAGCGAAACGGAATGTGATTGCGCGCCATGAAATCGCGCAGTTGATGCCCTTGCGGCGACCAGCGGTGATCGAGAATGCGGATGCCCTGAAACGCCGACCGCGACGACGCGTGCCAGTCGGCGAGCAGATCGTCGAGCGCCGGATAGAAGTTCTGCTCGGGTGGGTGCCAGGGCTTGAGCAGATACTGATCGAGATGCACCGTGTTGATCGCGCGGATGGCGGCGTCGGTGTCGGCGTAGGCGGTCAGCAGCACGCGCTTGGCTTCGGGAAACAGTTCGATGGCCTGTTCGAGAAACTCGATGCCGCTCATCTTCGGCATGCGCTGATCCGCGATGAAAAGCGCCACCGACCGGTTCTGCAGGCGCAAATGCTGCGCCGCCTCCAGCGCCGCCGGTCCCGAATCCATGCGCACGATCTGATAATGCTCGCCGTATGCGATCTGCAAGTCACGCGCCACCGCGCCGGCCACGATCGGGTCGTCGTCCACGGCGAGAATCACGGGCTTGTCCATGGCGGCTCAGGCGCTCACGACTGCGGGCGCGGCATGCGTTGCAGACATTGTAGACGCTCTGGCGACGAGGTTTCGCGCACCTTTCATCACAGCACCGGACCCGCGAGCCGCCCGCTTACAGGCACTTTCGCGCGTGTCCCCGCGAGCGGCAGCGTGACCCGAAAGACCGTGCCGTTCGCATCCGATCGCGCGCCGATCGTTCCGCCGTGCCGGTTCACCACGATGCGGTACGCGATATGCAGACCGAGACCCAGGCTCGGGCCGTGTGCATGGAGCGCATACTTCGACGTGTAGAACGGCTCGAACACGTGCTCCAGCGCGTCGGGTGGAATGCCCGGGCCGTTATCGGCGATTTCGACGACGGCGTCGTCGCCGTCGCGGCGCGTGTGGATCGCAATGGCGCCCTGCCCGTCCATCGCCTCGATCGCATTCTCGACGATGCTCGTCCAGACCTGATTGAGCTCGCTTCCGTAGGCCTGGATGCGCGGCAGGCTGCGATCGTACGCGCGCGTGATCGCGATGCCGCGCTCGGTCTCGTGCGTCATCACCATCAGCGTGTTGTCGATGCCATCGTGCAGATCGATTTCCTGTTGCGGCCCCTGATCCATGAACGAATAGGATTTCATCGCCGCGACGATATCGAAGATGCGCTGCGCGCCTTGCGCCGCGTCATCCACCACACCGCGAAGATCCAGCACCCGCGCGATCCAGCCGATCGCCGCATCGAGTTGCGCCGGGCTCAGTTCGTCCGCGAGCGGCGCGAGGTCGTCCGGCGCGACGCCGCGTGCCGCGAGCGCCGGTGCAACCCGCCACGGCTTCGTCACCTGGCGCGCGGCGAGCCAGTCGGCAAGGCGCGACTCGCGCTCGCTCTGGCAAATCGGACCCGCCGCCGCCGCCACGGCCTTGCGGGCGACGAGCGCGCCGAGCCGATCGAGCATTTCCTTCGATACCGCGTGACGGCCGAGCGCGAGCGCCGACGCTTCGAGCGCGTCGAGCTCGCGGCGCACGTAGGCAAGCCCGCTCGTCAACGCCGATGCCGGATTGTTCATCTCATGCGCGAGTCCCGCCGCGAGCTTGCCCAGTGCGGCGAGCCGGCTGCGATTGAGCGCGGCGGTTTCGAGCGCGGTCAGCCAGTCGCTCATCACGCGCGCGACGGCCTGGCTGAACGAGCCGCATGACACGAACAGTTCACGGAACGCCGCTTCCGGCAGGCGCGCGAGCCGGCAATCGCGCGTGGCGGTGAGCGTCACCGGATAGGGTATCGACGCCATCACGCAGGGCGTGCCGAATGCCTCCGGCCTGACATAGCGCTCGACATCGTGCTCTCCGCCGGCGCTTTGCGTCGCGACGAGTTCGCCGTCGAGAAGGATCGTGAGGTTCGTGGCCATGTCGCCTTCGCGCAGCACCACGTCGCCCGCCGCTATCGAGAATTCGCTGACGCGATCGCTCAACCATGCCAGCCGGTCTTGCGGGAGATCGGCGAAGATACGGATCTGGGCGAGTCTGTCGAGTTCGATCATGGTCCGCGGCCCGAACCTGTCGATTCAGTTCAGTTTAGGCAATTCGTGCGCGAGTTCCGCAACCGCGTTTACACTGCCAGCAGAGATCGGGGCGCGACGTTACCATCTGACTGTCGCGGACACGCGCCGGGCCGCGCCCGCCCCGCTTCGCCTGTTCCATCCGAAATTCCACACGCAATCGTTCGATATGCAGTCACTGGAGGCCTGGAGATGAACAAGAAGAATTCCGCAGCCATCTGGATCCTGGGCGCGATGGTCTTGGGCATCGGGCTCGGCTACATGATCTTCATGAGCTTCCCCGATAAAAAAGCCGCCACGGAGATTGCCGGTTACATCTCGCTCGTGTCCGATGTCTTTCTGCGGCTGATCAAGATGCTGATCGGGCCGCTGGTGTTTTCCACGCTGGTCGTCGGCATTGCGCACATGGGCGACGCGGCCTCCGTCGGACGCGTGTTCGCCAAGGCGCTCGGCTGGTTCGTCACCGCTTCGCTCATTTCGCTGCTGCTCGGCCTCGTGATGTCGAATCTGCTCAGGCCCGGCGACAACCTCGGCTTGCCGCTGCCCGACATCGGCGCGTCGGCGAATCTCGCGACATCGAAATTCACGCTGAAGGACTTCGTCGGCCATATGGTGCCGCGCTCCTTCGCCGAATCGATGGCCAACAACGAGATCCTGCAGATCGTCGTGTTCTCGATGTTCTTCGGCGTCGCGCTCGCCGCGCTCGGCGAGAAAGGCAAGGTGCTGCTTGCCGCGATCGATCAGCTCTCGCACGTGATGCTCAAGATCACCGGCTACGTGATGAAGCTCGCGCCGCTCGCCGTGCTCGCCGCCATGGCCGCCACCGTGGCGGTCAACGGGCTCACGATCCTGCTGAAGTTCGCCGTCTTCATGGCCGACTTCTACTTGAGCCTGTTTCTGCTGTGGGGACTGCTCGTGCTCGCCGGCTTCGCGTTTCTCAAACGACGCGTCTTCAGGCTGCTGTCGCTCATCAAGGAAGCGTTCATGCTGTCATTCGCGACCGCCAGTTCCGAGGCCGCGTATCCGAAGATCCTCGACGCGCTCGACCGCTTCGGCGTGAAGCGCAAGATCTCCAGCTTCGTGATGCCGATGGGCTACTCGTTCAACCTCGACGGCTCGATGATGTACTGCACGTTCGCGACGCTGTTCATCGCGCAGGCGTACAACATTCATCTGTCGATCAGCACGCAGATCACGATGCTGCTGATCCTGATGCTGACATCGAAGGGCATGGCGGGCGTACCGCGCGCGTCGCTGGTCGTGATCGCGGCCACGCTCAATCACTTCAACATTCCCGAGGCGGGCCTGCTGCTGATCCTCGGCGTGGACACGTTCCTCGACATGGGCCGGTCCGCCACGAACGCCGTGGGCAACTCCATCGCGAGCGCGGTGGTCGCCAAGTGGGAAGGCGAGTTGCTGTCGGAGCAGGACGCGGCGGCGAATGCGGCGCGCATCGAGGCCGAACAGGACGCCTCGCTCGCGCATCCGGCACAGGTCTGACGGAGGCGAGTCATGAAGATGCAGCGCTTCTGGGCGGCGCTGGCTTCGGCCAGCCTGATCGCCATGGCTTGCGGCGCGCGCGCGGCCGACGACGTGCAGACACCGCCGCCGAACGCCGACGCCTACGCCCCCGCGACGCTGACCGGCACGCTCGCCAAGGCGCGTGACACGGGCACGATCGCGCTCGGCTATCGCGACGCGTCGGTGCCGTTTTCGTATCTGGGCGCGCGCAAGGAGCCTATCGGCTATTCCATCGAACTGTGCAAGTCGCTTGTCGCGGCGATCGGCGACGCCATCCACAAGCGCCTGAATATCCAGTGGGTGCCGGTCACGCCGGAGAATCGCATCGATGCGGTCGTCGACGGAAAAGTCGATCTGGAATGCGGCTCGACCACGAGCAATCTCGAACGCCAGAAACGCGTGGCCTTTTCGCCGATCTTCTTCGTGGCCGGCACCAAGGTGATGGTCAAGCAAGGCTCGCCGATCCGCTCGTTCCGCGATCTCGCGGGAAAGAAGGTCGCGGTCACCGCAGGCACCACCAATGAAAAGGCCTTGCGCGATCTCGACAAGAAGTTCGCGCTCGGCCTGCAGTTGCAGGTCGTGCCGGATCATGCAGAAGGCTTCGCGCGCGTCGCGAACGGCCAGGCCGATGCGTTCGCCACCGACGACGTGCTGCTGTATGGCCTCATCGCCGAAAATCGCGCGAAGGGCGGCGCGTATCAGGTGATCGGCGATAATCTGTCGTATGACCCGTACGGCATCATGTTCCGCAAGAACGATCCGCAACTCGCGCAGGTCGTGCGAGACGCGTTCCAGACGCTCGCCGCCGATGGCGAAATCGAGCGGCAGTACAAGCGCTGGTTCCTTCAGCGCCTGCCGTCCGGCACGAGCCTCGACATGCCGATGAGCGCGCAGCTCGAAAGCATCATCGAGACGATGGCGGGCGGCGCGGCGCAGTAGACGCGCTTCAGGCCGGACTCGCCCGCATGACGCGGTTTCGTCCGGACGCCTTCGCATCGTAGAGCGCTTCGTCGGCGGCGCGGATCAGCGAGCGCACGTCGTCGTCGCGTTCGGGCCGCCAGCTCGCAAGGCCGATGCTCGCCGTGACGCGGCCGAATTCGCTGCCCGCGTGTTCGATCGAGAGATCGCTGATGGCCGCGCGAATCTGCTCCGCGATGTGCGCGGCGCCCTCGGGCGGCGTGTCGGGCAACACGACGACGAACTCTTCGCCGCCATAGCGCGCAGCGGTATCGCCGGGCCGCCGGATGTTGTCGCCGATGCAGCGCGCGACGGCCGCGAGCGCGTCGTCGCCTGCCTGATGGCCATAGGCATCGTTGTAGGCCTTGAAGCGATCGATATCGACGAACAGCAGGGAAAACAGACTGCGCGTGCGACACGCCCTGCGCCATTCCTGATCGAGAATCTCGCCCAGCGTCCGGCGATTGTGGAGCCCGGTCAGGCCATCGGTGCGCGCGAGCAACTGCAGCTCCGATTCGGCGCGCATGCGCCGCCTGAATTGCGCGGCGAGCACGAACGACAACGCGATGAAACCGGCGGCGAGCACGCCCATCGACGAGCCGATGATGATCGCGCGCCGATGCCATGCCGCGTAGATGTCGTCTTCGCCCTCGGCCACCATGATGATGAGCGGCAGCTTCGGAAAATTGCGGAAATAGTAGAGACGCCGCCTGCCGTCGATCGACGATATCTCGCTGAAGCTGCCTTGTTCGGCGGCGCGAAAGTGCTTGAAGGTATCGGCATGGCTGATGTCGCGGCCGATCACGTTCGCATCGAAGGGTTGACGCATGAACATCACGCCGTCCTGACCGATCAGCGACACGGCGCCGTGCGGCCCGAGCGAAAGGCCCGCGAAAAGATTGCGAAAGTATTCGAGATTCACCGCGATCATCGCGACGCCCGCGAACGATCCGTCCGGATGCGACAGCCTGCGGCTGAGCGCGATGCTGGGCGCACCGCCGCGCAGACGCGACTGGTAGGGGCTGCTGATGTAGAGACCGGTATCGGGATGATCCCGCTGCACCGTGAAATAGCGGCGGTCCGCGAAGTTGCCTTGACGTGGCGGGAGGCTGCCGGAATCGATGACGATCTGGCCGCTCGCGTCGAGCACGAGAATCGATCCGAGATCGCGGGCGGTGGCGGCGCGATCGAACAGGACATCGTTGCGCAGTTGCGGCGGCAACGCGATGACATCGGCGCGTTGCACGCCTTCCACGACGGCCTGCAAGGACAGCTCGTACAACTCGAAATTGCGCTCGATATCGCGCTCGGCGAGCAACGCAAGATTGCGCGACGTGTCGCGCGCGCGATCGAGCGCGTCGAGCCTGCCCTGATACAGCACCAGCGCGCAGAGCGCCACCATGACGAGCGCGATGAGCGTGCCGCACAGCACGATGATGTTCGGCGCGGAGAATCGCTGCCGCGAAGGCGCTGGGGTAGTCAGACTCGGGGAAAAGCGTTTTTCGGTTGCCACTATTTGGATATCCCGGAATGCTGGCTCGCGAGTTGATGTTTGCTCGGCACGGTCCTCGGTCAGCGAGCTAGGGCGATATTGTCTCTTATTTGGTTGGATTGGGTGCGGGAGGGGAAAACAAGGCGTTTGATCGCATCAGGGGCGATGGCTGATCCCTCATTGAATCGCGTTCTTATCTCGCAATACTTAGCATTGTCAACGAATGTCAATTTATGGCCCGGAGGTCAACGCCAAAGGACGGCGCGCCGTTAGGCGAAATGGCGCAACGTCGCGTCGTACCGTTTTAATTCAGGAAAGAAAGATTTATATGAAATTCAAGCTCGCTGCTTTTGCCGCCGTTGCGCTGACCTTCACTGGCGCCGCCTTCGCGAAGGATCACGGTTACCACCACGACAATGGCAATCACAACGGCCACAAGCATCACGCGGAGCATCGGGATCATCGTGATACGCGCGGCCACGATGGCGAATTCGCCAAGAATGGCGAGCGTCGCTGATCCTCTTCGATATCGCACATAGTCGTTACACGCACTGATCGAAGATGGCGAAACCTCCCCGCTGTGGAAAGTTTCGCCGTCGCAGAACGAATACGATTTCCAGTCATGATGCGCCAGGCATCCTCGATGCCGACGTCTGAATTTTCACAAGCCAGAATGATCAAATCTCCGCAGTCGCGGCATCGCATGCGCGCGACGTGTCTGGCGGTCGCCTTTAGCCTGATACTGGGCGCATGCGCCAGTCGAACGCCCACGCAGCGTCCGGCTCAACCCACACCGCAGACGACCGCCTTCGATGTTCCGTCCACGCCCATCGGCTTCTATCGTGCGACGACCGGCGATACCCTTGCTTCCATCGCGGCCGCCTATGGTCGTGACGCGACTGCGATCGCAGACTGGAACGGACTCTCAGCCAATGCTGCACTGACGCCTGGCCAACTGCTGCGCGTCGGTCCGCCATCGGCATCGCTACCTGTCGCCGGCAGTCCCACGCAGCAGACGCCGAACGCAGCGCCCTGCCGCCCCGATGCGCTGGCGTGGCCAATCAAGGGACCCGTTCTGAAGCGCTTCGGCTCCGATGGGACGAAATCCATCATCATCGGCGGCAACACGGGAGACACGATCCGTGCTGCGCAAAGTGGCAGGGTCGTCTACGTCGGAAATCAGATCGCCGGCTACGGCAGACTTGTGATTCTGAAACATAACAGCCGCTCCCTCACCGCTTATGGCCACAACCAGAGCATTCTCGTGAAAGAAGGCAATGACGTCAGCAAAGGGCAGCCGATCGCGATCATGGGCGATCAATCAGGGGGGCAGGCCTCGCTGCTGTTCGAGCTGAGACTGGATCGCCAGCCTGTGGATCCGCTGCCGTATCTGTTCGACTGCGCCTCATGACCTGGAGTGCACCAGTCAAAACCGCGCGACGTCGATGATCGCATCGGCGAAAGCGCGCGGCGCTTCCTGAGGCAGGTTATGCCCGACGCCGCCGCCGATATTCCGATGCTGATATCGACCCGTGAACTTCTTCGCGTATGCGGAAGGCTCGGGATGCGGCGCGCCGTTCGCGTCGCCTTCCATCGTGATGGTCGGCACGGCGATCGTCGGCGCGGTGGCAAGGCGCGCTTCGAGCGCGTCGAACTGCGGCTCGCCCTGAGCCAGCCCGAGCCGCCAGCGATAGTTGTGAATCACGATGGCGACGTGATCCGGATTGTCGAACGACGCGGCCGAGCGATCATACGTCGCGTCGTCGAAGCGCCATTGCGGTGATGCGAGACGCCAGATCAGCTTGTTGAACTCGTGGCGATTCGCTTCATAGCCCGCGCGGCCACGCTCGGTAGCGAAGTAGAACTGATACCACCACGCGAGTTCGGCCTTGGGCGGCAGCGGCGTCTCGTTGGCCTTCTGGCTGCCGATGAGATAGCCGCTCACCGACACCATCGCCTTGCAGCGCTCCGGCCACAACGCCGCGATGATATTGACCGTCCGCGCGCCCCAGTCGAAGCCGCCGAGAATCGCCTTGTCGATCTTCAGCGCGTCCATCATGTCGATGATGTCGCGTGCGATCACCGCCTGCTGTCCGTTGCGCGGCGTGTCGGCGGAGAGAATGCGCGTCCCGCCGTAGCCGCGCAGATACGGCACGATGACGCGATAGCCCGCCGCTGCGAGCAACGGCGCGACTTCGGCGAAGCTGTGGATGTCGTAGGGCCAGCCGTGCACGAGGATCACGACCGGCCCGTTCGATGGGCCCGCTTGCGCATACCCGATGCTGAGCGTCGCGGTCTCCACATGCCTGAGGTCCGCAAACGAAGCGGGAAGCGCTGCAGCGCCGCGCGTAGCGTCTGCCGTCTGCGCATCCGCAAGGCCGCTCAGGCCGAGTTCGAGCAGGCCGATGCCGGCAACGGTGGTGCCCAGCAAACGGCGGCGGCGAAGATTGATCGTGTCCGACATGGTGGTATCCCCTTGTTATGCAACGTTGGCTTGGGGACATTAGAACCGGTGGACGTATCTCGCTGATGTCGAATGCGCGCGCCGGTGAATCGCAATGTATCGGCGCACGGCGTGGATACACTGCGATACAAACGAGCGCGTTTCAGCCGCGCGGCTCGGCCCGCTTGAGTCTGCCGCTGTAATAGCGCTCGCGCGAAGCGCGGATCGCGCTGTCGAAGTCCGGCTCCGTCGCGAGATGCTTGTGATCCACGCTGACGAGCCATCCTTGCGCCGAGCGGCACCAGCGGATGCGTCCTTCTTCGTAGAGTTCGGAGAACCAGCGCCAGAGCGTGGCATCGTCCCTGTCGGCGAGTTTGGCCGCGTCGCTCCGAAGCTTGTTGTCGATGATCGCCAGCATGGTCGTCGTCCTCAGGTCACTTCGACGCCGAGCGCCCCAGTTCGATCTAGCGCGCGAGATGATGATCTTCATCGCCCAGTTGATGGTCGATCATCACGAGCCGCTTCGCGTAATGAGAAAGCGGCAATTCCCACGTCATGCCGATGCCGCCATGCAGCTGGATCGACTCTTCCGCGACGCGCGCGCCGATGCGCCCGATCGAATACTTCGCCGCCGACAACGCACGCTCGCGCGCGACACCCGCTTCGCCGACTGCCGCCGCCGCATTGATCGCAGCGGAGCGCGCCTGCTCGATTTCGAGCAGAACATCGGCCATGCGATGCTGCAGCGCCTGAAACGCGCCGATGGGCACGCCGAATTGCTTGCGCGTGCGCAGATACTCGAGCGTATGCTCCTTCGCGACATCCATCGCGCCGACCGCTTCGGAGGCGAGCGCGACGAGCCCGTAACCGATCGCATGCGTCAGTGTCGCGTATCCACCGCCTTCGTTGCCGACGAGCGCTTCGGCGGCGAGCGTGACGTCATCGAGCGACACTTCGGCCACGCGTCCGCCATCGATCTTGCGATGACCGCGCACGCTCACGCCTTGCGCATCGCGCGGCACCACGAAAAGCGAAATGCCAGCCGTGTCGTATTCGCCGCCCGACGTGCGCGCCGACACGAGCAGCACGTCCGCATGCCCGGCCTGCTGCACCACGCCTTTCGCGCCGTTCAGCTTCCAGCCGTCGCCGTGACGCGTGGCGCGCGTGCTCACGCGCGCCAGCTCGTAGTGCGAGCCGGGTTCGTCGTGCGCGAACGACGCGATCGCGGCGCCGTCGATCATCTTCGCGATGATCGCGCGCTGCGTGTCATTGCCCGCATGCGCGAGCGCGCGCCCGACGATCAGCGCATCGAGAAACGGCTCGACGACGAGCCCGCGCCCGAGCGCCTCGAACACGACGGCGACATCGAAGCCATCGCCGCCGAAGCCGCCAGCCGCTTCGTCGAAGAACGCGCCGACGATGCCGAGCTCGCAGAACCGTTGCCACATGTCGCGGCTAAACCCTTCATCCGAGCGCGCGATCCTGTCCCGCGCCTCGAACCCGTATTGCTCGACGACGAAGCGGTTCAGCGAGTCCGCGAGCATGCGCCGGTCGTCCGTGTGCTGGAAGTTCATCGTGCGAATCCTTTAAAGGCCGAGCATCATCTTCGCGATGATGTTCTTCTGAATCTCGTTGGAGCCACCGAAGATCGACAGCTTGCGATTGTTGAAGTACTGCGACGCCGCGTTCGACGCTTCGGCGTCGCTGTCGTCGTCGAAGAAGGGCTGCGCATACGGTCCCATCGCGCGCCGCATCAGCGACGAGATTTCCTGGCGAATCTCCGTGCCGCGAATCTTCAGCATCGAGCTTTCCGCGCCCGGCGCGCCGCCGCCCGCAACCGCCGCAAGCACGCGCAGATTGGTCGTCTTCATGTTCTCCAGATCGATCTCGACACGCGCGAGCCGCGCCGCGAACAAGGGATCGTCGATGAGCGCGCGGCCATTGCACTGTGCCTTGCTCGCCGCCGCTTTCAGACGGCCCAGCGCCGCGACGGAAAAGCCCACACCGGCGATGTTCGTGCGCTCGTAGGTCAGCAGATACTTCGCATAGGTCCAGCCCTTGTTCTCCTCGCCGACGAGATTCGCAACGGGCACGCGCACATCGGTGAAGAACACTTCGTTGACTTCGTGTTCGCCATCGAGCGTGATGATCGGCCGCACTTCGACGCCGGGCGTGGTCATGTCGATCAACAGAAAGCTGATGCCTTCCTGCTTGCGCGCATCCTGCGACGTGCGAACGAGACAGAAGATCATGTTCGCGTATTGAGCGAGCGTGGTCCACGTCTTCTGACCATTGACGATGTAATGCTCCTCACCGTTCTCCATCGCGCGCACGGCCGTCGTGCGCACCGACGCGAGATCGGAGCCCGCGCCCGGTTCCGAATAGCCCTGGCACCACCAGTCGGTGCCGTCGAGAATGCGCGGCAGCCAGTGACGTTTCTGCGCCTCGCTGCCGTATTTGATGAGCACCGGCCCGAGCATGTTTACGCCGAAGGGCACGATGCGCGGCGCGCCTGCAATCGCGCATTCGTTCTCGAAGATGAACTTCTGCACCGCGCTCCAGCCAGGACCACCGTATTGCTGCGGCCAGTGATTCGCGAGCCAGCCTTTCGCATTGAGAATGCCGTGCCATTGCGCCATGTCGTCGCGCGTGAGGTGCTCGCCGGTGCGCGCCTTGTGCGCGATGCGCTCCGGCAGCGACGTGCGCAGAAAGTCCAGCACGCCGGCGCGAAACGCCTCTTCGTCTGCGGTGAATTTCAGATCCATGATTGCTGTTCCGTATGAGTTCGACGAAGGCCTCAGGCCGACTGGTTCAGGCTCGCGAAGTTCGTGCCGCGTTCGACGAGATCGACGAGCAGCGGCGACGCGCGCCAGAAGAGCGGATCGTCCTTCGCGAATGCGCGGATATCGGCGAGCACGTTCGCCAGGCCGATGCTATCCGCGTAATGCATCGGGCCGCCGCGATAGCGCGGAAAGCCGAAGCCGTGCATCAGCGTGGCGTCGACGTCGAGCGGACGCTGCGCGATGCCTTCGTGCACGATATTCGCGCCTTCGTTGATCATCGCGGCCAGGTAGCGGCGCACGATCTCCTCGTCGCTGAATGCGCGCGGGCTCACGCCCGCACGCTTGCGTTCGGCGTCGATGATCGACTCGACTTCCGCATCGGGCTTGCCCACGCGCGCGCCGTCTTCGTATCGATAGAAGCCGCGCCCCGTCTTCTGGCCGAACCAGCCGCGCTCGCACAATTCGTCGCCGATTCGCACGTAGCGCGCGTTCGGATCGCGCGACGGGGCGCGGCGTTTGCGCGCCGCCCAGCCGATATCGCCGCCCGCGAGATCGATCACCTGATACGGTCCCATCGGAAAGCCGAAGTCGCGCACGGCCTGATCGATCTGGTACGGCGACGCGCCGTCTTCCATCAGATGATCCGCCGCCGCGCGGTACACGGCGAGCATGCGGTTGCCGATGAAGCCGTCGCACACGCCCGCGCGCACCGCGACCTTCTTCAGCTTCTTCGCCAGCTCGAAACCGGTCGCGACGGCATCGGCGGCAACGCGCGCCGGCACGACCACTTCGAGCAGCTTCATGATGTTCGCGGGAGAAAAGAAGTGCAGCCCGAGCACGTCTTGCGGACGCGAGATGCTTGCCGCGATCTCGTCGATGTCGAGATAGGACGTGTTGGTCGCGATTACCGCGCCCGGCTTGCACACGCGATCGAGTTGCGCGAACACGGCCTTCTTCACCGCCATGTCCTCGAAGACCGCTTCGATGACGAGATCGGCGTCGGCGAGCGCGTCGTAGGTCGTGTCGCCGTGGAAATTTTTCAGCGCCTGCGCCTTGCCTTCGAGCGTGAGGCGGCCCTTCGCGATGAGACCGTCGTAGACCTTTTCGACGTGCGCGCGGCCGCGTTCGAGCGATGCGTCGTCGCGTTCGATCATCGTCACCGCGAGGCCCGCATCGAGCAGCGCGACGGCGATGCCCGCGCCCATCGTCCCGCCGCCGATCACGCCGATCAGGCGAAGCGCGCGCGCCTGCGCGTCACGCGTTTCAGGCGACTTCTGCGCCTCGCGCTCGGCGAAAAACGCATGCACGAGTCCCGCGCGCTGCGGACTTTCACGGCATTCGAGAAACTGTTCGCGCTCGAAGCGCAGCCCTTCGTCGAACGGGAGATTCAACGCCGCTTCCACGCAGTCGACGATCTTCAGCGGCGACAGCAAACCGCGCGATTTCTTCTGCGTATCCGCGCGCGCGGCGGCGATCGCGGCCGCGCTGGCTTCCTTGTCCGCGAGACCGCGCGCGTTTCGCGTGCGGCGCGGCGCGGCGTGCGTCGCGATCAGTTCGTGTGCATAGGCGAGTCCTTCGGCGAACACGTCATCGCTCTGGCCGACGCGATCGACGAGACCGAGCCGCAGCGCGTCCTCTGCGCCGACATGACGCCCGCTCAGCATCAGCGACAACGCGGCCTGCGCGCCGATCAGACGCGCGGAGCGCTGCGTGCCGCCCGCGCCGGGCAACAGGCCCAGTTGCACTTCCGGCAGACCGAGCTTCGCGCCAACGACCGCGATCCGGTAATGCGACGCCAGCGCAACCTCCAGCCCGCCGCCGAGCGCCGCACCGTGAATCGCCGCGACGACCGGCTTCGCGCACGCCTCGATGCGGTTGCACACCTCGGGCAGCGACGGCGGCACCGCGGGCTTGCCGAATTCGCGGATATCCGCGCCCGCGATGAAGTTGCGCCCCGCGCCGACGATCAGCACCGCGCGCACGGACGGGTTGGCGTCGGCGGTTTCGATCGCGTCGATCAGGCCGCGCCGCACGGCGGCATTGAGCGCGTTGACGGGCGCGTGATCGATCGTCACGACGAGGACGCTGCCACGCAATGCGTGTTGAACAGCGATGGTTTCCGGCGCGCTCGAAAGCGTCATGAAGGAAGTCTCCTGATCCGATTCTTGCAGTTTGGCGTGCAAGCATTCTCTCGGGGAAAGGCATCCTTGACAATTACAGCGACCGTTGACAGACTGTCAAATCACATTTGACAATCGAGATTGCCGTGGATGTCAATGAACTCACGCTGCTGGTCGAAATTCTCGATGCGGGCAATCTGAGCGAAGCGGCGCGCCGCCTCAAGATGAGCCGCGCCAATGTCAGCTATCACCTGAATCAGCTCGAAAAGTCGGTCGGTTTGCAGCTCGTGCGGCGGACCACGCGCCGCGTCGAGCCGACGGAACTCGGCCTCAAGCTCTACGAGCACGGCCGCTCGATCCAGAACGCGCTGCTGGCGGCGCAGGAATCTGTGTCGACGCTCGGGCAGCGGCTGCAGGGACGCGTGCGGCTATCGGTGCCGAGCGGTTACGGGCAACTCGTGATGTCGGAATGGCTGATCGCGTTCAAGCGCGAGTATCCGGATATCGTGCTCGACGTGATGTTCGAAAATCGCGTGGAAGACCTGATGCGCGATGAAGTCGATATCGCCGTGCGCGTGATGCCGGAGCCGCCGCCGAGCCTCGTCGCGCGCGACATGGGGCCGGTGCGGTATGTCGCGTGCGCGTCGTCGGCGTATGCCGGGGAGCACGGCATGCCGACGCGGCTCGAAGAACTGCGCGTCGCGCCGGTGATCACCGCGACGGTGGTCGGCAAGCAGACGCGCGTCGCCGCCTATCTCGACGACGAACGTCATGAGGTGATGCTGGAGCCGAGCCTGATCTCGGAGAATTTTCTGTTTCTGCGCGAGGCGATTCTCGCGGGGCTGGGCGTCGGGATCGTGCCGGATTATGTCGTGATGGAGGACATGCGGCGCGGTGAGGTCGTCACGGCGCTCGATGAATGGCGGCTCAGCATCTTCGGCACGCATATGTACATGCTGTACATGCCGAATCGGCACCACACGCGCGCGACACTGGCGTTCATCGAGTTCATGCTGGATTGTGCGCAGAAGGCGGGACGCGGGCGGCGTTGAAGGGGCGTGCGCCGTCAGTATCCGCCGAAGAGTCGATCTCGCGCGTCAGCAATCAGCCCACGGAATTCACCAAGCGATCCGATCCTTTTGCCAAGCACACCGGCCGGAACGGCGGCCATCGCAGGCGTGTCCAGAAAACAGTCTTCGCCGTCGATCACGAAGCTCGGGAGCAGATCGGATGGCGCGCCCGTGTAGCCCAGAAGGTTCGAACGCCGTAGGGGAATCACCACGCGAGTCGGCAGACTGCCGACATGATCGCTTTGTACATCGACCACGTAGGGCGTGCTGTTTCGCGAATCTTCGTTGGGGTTGAGATAGAGGTCAAAACGAGCCATCAGAACGTCCGATATTTCGCCAAAGGCAGGCCTTCCCGTTCCACCATCGCGGTGTAGGCCTTCACGAGTTCGGCGTTTTGCTCGGCCCACTGGCGCGCCTCGACTTCCTGAACCTCTTCACGCAACCCGCGTTCGCTCGCACGCGAAACATTGACGTTGAGTTCCCTGGCGCGCTCCAGCAGATCCGACGGCAGAGAAACGTTGGTTGGCTTGCGTGTGACTCTGGCGCCCCTCTCGGGCTGGACTGTCGAATGAAGGTCCGCGCGCGTAACGAAAGCGTGGGCCATGTGCATCCCCTATGTGCATAAACAATGTTCATAGTATCGCACACAGACGACTGCTTGCGTCACCCACTCCGCCCCCGCTCCGCGAACCAGATCGCCACCGACATCGACACGACGCCCGCGAGTTGGACGCCGCTCAGACGCTGATCGAAATACAGCCAGTCGATGACGATGGCCACCGCCGGATAGACGAACTGGAACACCGCGACGCGCGCCGTATCGAGTCGCGCCATGCCGATATACATCAGCGTGTACGCGAGGCCGGTGTGGATCAGCCCGAGCCCCGCGAGCCACGCCCACGAGATGCCCCACGCGGGCCAGCCCTGCTGCATCGGCCAGACCCACAGGAGCAGCGTGCCGACCGCGCATTGCCACCACGCGAGCGTGCCGGCGGGCAGTTCGCGCAAGCGTTTCGCGATGATGGTCACGCACGCCATGCACAGCGACCCCGCCAGACACGCGGCGACGCCGATCCAGTAGCCCGGCTCGAGCGAGCCGCTCGCGCTGTGTTCGACGATGCCCGTTGCCATGACGAGTCCGATCATCGCGACCGATACCGCCGCGATGCGCTGCCCGCCGATCGCCTCCTTCAGCAGGCACGATGCGAGCACCAGCACCCACATCGGCTGAACATGGAACAGCACGATGGCCACGCCCGCCGAAATGCGCTCGACCGCGCTGAAGAACAGCGACCAGCTCAGGACCATCAGCACGCTGGCGGCGAGCACCCACGGAGCCGTCGTGCGCGTCAGGCGCAGAAACCGCGTTTGCCCACGCAGCACGACCCAGACGCTCATCCCCAGCAAGCCGAATGCACAGCGGAACCACGTCGCCGTCAAGGGATCGGCTTTGGCTTCGTGCAAAAAAATGCCGATCGTGCCGAGCAGCGCGCAGCCGAGAATAAAGGGCCAGGCGCCTGCCGCGCGATGTGTTTGCGCGCGCACCGCGAAGCGCGATGTCGTCCGAGGTGATGTCGGGTTCGTATTCATGGACGCAGTGTGTGCCGCGACTGTTCGAACGAAAAGCGCATAATTCGAACACTATCCATTCGATTATCGAAAGCATTTTCCTGGACCGATGAAACGACACGATCTGCAAACGGACTGGCTCAAGTGCTTCGTCGCGGTCGTCGACGCGGGTTCGCTGTCGAGCGCGGCGGGCGAAGTGCATCGCTCGCAATCGGCGGTGAGCATGCAGTTGAAGAAGCTCGAAAGCGCGCTGGGACTGCGGCTCATCGAGCGCGGCTCGCGCACGCTGGAACTCACGCACGACGGGCAGACGCTGCTCGGCTACGCACGCCGCATTCTGGATCTGCATGCGGAAGCCCAGGTTGCGCTGCAAGGCGAGCAACTCACCGGCCGTGTGCGGCTCGGCGTGCCGGACGACTACGCGGCGAAGTATCTTACGCCCGTGCTCAAACGCTTCGCGCCGCGCCATAGCGGCGTCGAGATCGAACTGATCTGCGAGCAGTCGACGTCGCTCATTCCGCGCGTTGCGAACGGCGAACTCGATATCGCGCTCGTGTCGCGCGACCATGGCCGTCGCGGCACGCTGCTGTTCCATGAACCGCTGGTGTGGGTGGGCGCGGCGCAATTCGAGCTATGGCGGCGCGATCCGTTGCCGATCGCCGTCTACGAAAGCGCGAGCCTCGCGCGGCGCGGTGCGATCAATTCGCTCGCGCAGCAAGGACGTCGCTACAAGGTGGTCTACAACAGTTCGAGTCTGGCCGGGCAGATCGCCGCCGTCGAAAGCGGTCTGGCCGTCGCGGCGCTGACGCAATGCAGCGCGCCGGGACATCTGCGGATTCTGGGCAGCGACGAAGGCCTCGGGCCGCTCGAACCGATGGAAGTGGCGGTGTATCGAAGCCGCGACTCGCGCGGCTCGAAAGCCGTGGATAGCCTGCACAGCCTGCTCGTGAAAACGCTCAGGCAATCGGCCTCAGTCTGAGCGCCGATGTGACGCAATGCCTTCCATCTCGACGAGCAGATCGGCGCGGCAGATATCCACTTGCAGAAAGCGGATGCTCGCATCCGGATGAAACGCGGCCTGCGCGAGTTTCGTCACGGCAGGCAGATCCGCCGCATGCCGGTAGTACACCTTGATCTGGTCGAGATCGCGCGGTGTATAACCGCCGTCCACGCCTTGCGCTTCGAGATTATCCGCGCCGATCAGATGCGCGATGTTGCCGATCGCGACGCTCCACTGCCGTTCGAGATCGCCCTCGTGCATCGTCTCGTGTCCGAGAATGCTGGCCGTGCCTGATACGAACAGCGTGTCGCCGAGCAGCGTGCCGCGCGCGAAACTCGGCGACTTCGGACCGTAACGCTGCGGGTACTCATACGCGGGCGTCTGACGCGAATTCTCGATGTGCCGCAGCGCGCCCCCGCGGCACGCGAGAAAGTAGAAGCCGACGCCCTCGCCCCACGTGCCGATGCCCGTCGCCGCCGGCATGCCCGATGCGTGCGCGTAATCCTGTTCGAATGCGACGGCGCGGCCACGGCAGAAATCGCGATACACCTCCAGCCCTTCCCCATTTTCGTCATTGATATGGGGAATGAAGTTCCACATGCGAAAGATCTTCGGGAAGTTCAGTTCGCTGACGAGCGCGAAGACATCGGTGTAGGCCTGGCGCGTGGCCTCGGTGTATCGGCGGGACAACGGGATGAAGCCCGCGCAAAAGAGGAACGCATCGTCGTGAGCGAACACCAGATCGTTGACGGTACCGCTGCGGATCGCCCCGGCGCTGCGCCAGATTTCGGCGAAGCCTTCGTGCGCGTCGTCGGCCATCCTGAGATGCAGCGTCGGCACGCCGTTCTCGATGCCCGGCCGGCCGCTCGTCGCGCCGAAGACGATGCGCGCGAGTGCACCGTCGCCGGATGGCGCGTCGAGCCCGGCGAAGCGCGATTCGATCATGCCTCGTCACCGAAGAGGTCGGCGGTGCCGACGCTCTCGTCCCGCACCGGCAGCGCGCCGCTGCGGACCTGTTCGAGCACGTCGGCCGGCAGCCACGTCTCTTCCAGTGCGCCGATGCCGTTCTCGATCATCTGCTGAAGAAAGAACGATTGCTTGCGTCCCGTCACCTCTGCCAATAGTCGCAGCCGTTGCTCGAATTGTGGATCGACCCGCACTGCGACCACCTTCAACTTGTTTTCGGCGGTCCTTCTCACTGCATGCTCCTGTCACGTTCGTTGCGCGCCGCGAGCGGGCGCGCGCATGCGGTGCTTATACCACACGCGTCCGGCACGTTCGCACCTACGCAGCTATTCAAAGCATCGATTCATTCAAAAGCATCCGTGAAATGATCGGTTTGCGATGCCAGCCTGCGCGACGAAGATGATCCTTTTTCTTCCGCACGACGCCGCTGGAGCAGGCGCTCCCCGTCGATGTCGCCTATACAGGATTTCTCGCCCATGTCCCGCTTCGTGTCTCCCGCGCAATTGCGCACGCTCATTGCTCAACGCTCCGAACTCGCCGTGCTCGATGTCCGCGAGGAAGGCGTGTCGGCGCGAAGGCGGCTGTTCTATTCGTCGGTCGCGCCGGTCGGACGGCTCGGGCTCGTGATCGCGCGGCTCGTGCCGAGGCGCGGCACGCCCATCGTGCTCGTCGACACGCACGGCGAGCACACGCCGCGCGCCGCCGCCCTGCTCGCGCGCTGGGGCTATACGGATGTGTCGATACTCGAAGGCGGCGTCGATGGCTGGGAGAACGCGGGCTTCGAGGTCTTCAGCGGCACCAACGTGCCCGGCAAGGCCTTCGGCGAAGTGATCGAACACGAACTGCATACGCCCAACATCGACGCCGAAACACTGAAAGCGCGTCAGGACGCGGGCGACGATCTCGTCGTGCTCGACTCGCGCCCCTTCGGCGAATTCAACACGATGAACATTCCCGGCGGCATCGACTGCGCGGGCGCGGAGCTCGTCTATCGCGCGCTCGCGGCGGCGCCGTCGCCCCAGACGCTGATCGTCGTGAATTGCGCGGGCCGCACACGCAGCATCCTCGGCGCGCAGTCGCTCATCAATGCGGGCGTGCCGAATCCGGTCGCGGCGCTCACGGGCGGCTCGATGTCGTGGCTGCTCGCGGGTCTCGAACTCGAGCACGGCAACATCCGCACCGCGCCGCGTCCCGATGCGGCCACGCTCGCCGTCGCGCGCGAGCTCGCCAGCGCCGCCGCGCGCAAGGCGGGCGTGCCCGTGATCGATCGCGAGACGCTCGCCGCGCTGGAGCGCGAAAGCGGCGAGCGCACGCTGTATCGCTTCGACGTGCGCGATCCGCTCGAATACGAAGCGGGTCACCCGTCGGGCTGGCGCTCGGCGCCGGGCGGTCAGCTCGTCCAGGCGACCGACGAATATATCGGCACGCTGCACGCGCGCGTGGTGTTGCGCGACGATGACGGCGTGCGCGCCCGCATGACCGCATCGTGGCTGAAGCAGCTTGGCTATCTCGACGTGCGCGTGCTCGACGACGCCGCCAGCGCCGCGCTCACCGCCGACGCGCTCGAAGCCGGTCCCGAGCCGCTCGCCGTGCGGCTGCATGGCGCGCGCACGCGCTGGATCGAGCCGGACCAGTTGCGCGAGGCGATCGAAGCAGGCAAGGCGCAGGCGATCGATATCGACAGCAGTCTCGCGTTCAGGCGCGGCCACGTGAGCGGCGCGCGCTTCATCGCCGCAAGCGAGCTGCCTGCGCGTCTGCATGACTTCGCACGGGGCACGCAACTCGTGCTCACGTCGGAGGATGGCGTGCTCGCCAGTCTCGTCGCCGCCGAACTCGCGCAGCAGCGGCCGGAGATCGCCGCGCTGAGCGGCGGCACGCGCCGCTGGAGCGCGCTCGGCCTGCCGCTCGACTCGGGCGACACGCATAACCTCACCGGCGACGACGACGCCTGGTACAGCCCCTATCACGCCGAACCGGGCCGCGTCGCCGAACAGATGAACGCGTATCTCGCATGGGAACTGCAACTCGTCGCGCAACTGGAGCGCGACGCGATCGCCTCGATCGACGTGCTCGACTTCGGCACGGCGACGGCGCAGCGCAGCCACGCGCGTCTGAGCGCGCTGAAGGAGAGCATCGTATGACAGCCGCGTTCGACGGCACCACCAGCCCCGCCGACATTCCCGGCAGCCCGTTGCATGCGGCGTTCCAGCAACCGCTGATGCTCGGCCTGTTCCTGCCGATCCAGAACGGCGGCTGGTCCATCTCGACGCTGCCCCGCGGCACCGACTGGCGCTTCGACTACAACGCGCGTCTCACGCAAAAGGCCGAGGCGCTCGGCTTCGATCTCGTGTTCGGTCTCGCGCAATGGCTCGGCAAGAACGGGCACGGCGGCGCGCTCAAGTATCGCGAGCAATCGCTCGACGCGTTCATCGCGACCAGCGCGCTCGCCGCGATCACCGAGCGCATCCTGCTGATCTCGACCGTGCACGCGCTCTATGGTCCGTGGCATCCGCTGCATCTCGCGAAGTTCGGCGCAACGCTCGATCACATCTCGGGCGGCCGCTGGGGCATCAATCTGGTGACCGGACACGTGGCGAGCGAATGGGCGATGTTCGGCCAGCCGATGATCGAGCACGACGAACGCTATGTGCGCGCGGCGGAGTTCGTCGGCGTGCTCGACACGCTCTGGCGCAGCGACGCGAACCAGCACATCAGGACGAAGCACTGGCAACTGAACGATGCGTTCGTGAGTCCGCGTCCGCGCTTTCATCGCCCTGTGCTGGTGAATGCGACGGGGTCGGCGGCGGGCATCGATTACGCCGTGCGGCATTCGGACCTCATCTTCATCACGAGCCCGGCAGGCGCGGCCTTCGATGACGCCATCGCGGCCTTGCCCGCGCATACCGCGACGATTCGCGAGAGCGCGCAACGCGTGAACCGCCGTGTCCGCACGCTGATCAATCCGACCATCGTGTGCCGGCCGACCGAGCGCGAGGCGCGCGAGTATCACGACGCGATCGTCGCGCATGCCGACGAAGGCGCGCTCGATGGCTTTGTCGGCATGCACGGCAAAAGCGATGCGAAAGCGTGGGCGCAGCACAAGCGCGAGCAGCGCATTCTCGGCGGCAACCTGCATCTGATCGGCTCGCCCGAGCGGATCGTCGAGCAGTTGCTCGCGTTGAAGCGCGCCGGATGCGACGGCGTGCAGCTCACCTTCTTCGACTTCGAACCCGATCTCGCGTATTTCGGCGATGCCGTGTTGCCGCTGCTCGTCGAGGCGGGCTTGCGCATTCCGGCGTCCGCTCATCAACCGCTTCTTCATACGACATCATGAGCCACACGCGCCAACTGCATCTGAACACCAACATCACCGGCGTCGGACGCCATCCTGCCGGATGGCGCACGCTCGACAATCCGCGCTCGATCATCGATCTGAATTTCTTCAAGGAAATCGCGTCGATCGCCGAGCGCGGCAAGCTCGATGCGGTGTTTCTCTCCGATCTGCTCGCGCTGCGCAATCACGCCGAAGGGCCGTCGCAGGCGCTGGAACCGACTGTGCTGCTGACCGCGCTCGCGGGCGCGACGACGCATGTCGGCCTGATCGGCACGGCTTCGACGACCTTCAACGATCCCTTCAATCTCGCGCGGCGCTTCGCATCCGTCGACCATCTGAGCGGCGGGCGAGTTGCCTTCAACGCGGTCACTACCTACGATGCGGCCGCCGCCGCGAACTTCAGCCACGACGTGCCGCTCACGACCGACGAACGCTATGCGCGCGCGCAGGAGTTCGTCGAAGTGGTGACGAAGCTGTGGGATAGCTGGGAAGACGATGCCTTCGTCGCCGATCGAACGACCGGCCGCTATGCCGATCCATCGCGCGTGCATGCGATCGAGCATCGCGGGACATACTTCTCGGTGCGCGGTCCGCTTACCGTGCCGCGCAGTCCGCAAGGGCGGCCGGTGCTCGTGCAGGCGGGTTCGTCCGAAGGCGGCCGCGCGCTGGCCGCACGTTTCGCCGATGCCGTGTTCACCGCGCAAACCACTTTGCCGACGGCGCAGACCTTCTATGCGGAGATGAAGGAGCGCGTGCGTCTGCATGGACGCAATCCGGATCATTTTCTGCTGCTGCCGGGGTTGTATCCGGTGATCGGCGGCACCGAGCGCGAAGCGCGCGAACGCAAGGCCGAACTCGATGCGCTGCTCGATACCGATCGCGAAGTCGCGCGTCTTGCTGGCGCGCTCGGCCTCGCGCCGGACGATCTGCATATCGATGCGCCGCTGCCTTATGAGCTGATCGGAAAGGTTGCGCGCTCGGATCTCTCGCGTGGCTTCATCGATTCGACGATTGCGCTCGCGAAAAGCGAGAACCTCACCGTGCGCGATCTGCTGGATCGCAATCCGGGCGCACATCGGATCATCGTGGGCACGCCGGAGCAGATCGCCGACGATATCGCGCGCTGGTTCAACGAGCGCGGCGCGGACGGCTTCAACCTTAACGCGGATGTGTTCCCTTCCGGGCTTGCGGCGTTCGTCGATCATGTCGTGCCGCTGTTGCAGAAGAAGGGCATCTTCCGGCGCGATTACGAAGGCACGACGTTGCGGGAACATCTGGGCTTGCCGCGGCCTGACAGTCAGTATGCGCGTGCGGCGCGTGCGGCGTGAGGACACCATGAACAGCATTCATCGAGCCAGCATCATCAAATCGGATAACGAAGCAATCGAAATCGCGCGTCGGCTTGCGCGTGAATTTGCCGTTGAAGCATCGCATCGCGACCGTGAGCGGCATTTGCCCGTGAACGAAGTCGAGGCATTCAGCGCGTCGGGATTGTGGGGCATCAGCGTGCCGCGCGCGTTCGGCGGCGCGGATGTTTCCGTACGCACGATCGCCGACGTGTTCGAGCTGATATCGGCGGCGGATTCGTCGCTTGGACAGATTCCGCAAAATCATTTCGCCACGCTCGAACGGCTTCGGCATGACGGCACGTCGAGCCAGCAGGATTTCTTCTTTTCCCGCGCGCTCGCGGGAGAACGTTTCGGCAACGCCACCGCGGAGCCGGGCGATCGCTTGCCTTCCGAGCACGAGACGCGCGTGCATCGCAGCGCAAGCGGCTTCGTGCTCTCCGGCCGCAAGGTTTATTCGACGGGCGCGCTGTTCGCCGACTGGATTCCGGTCGCGGCGCGCGACGACGATGGTCTGACCGTCACCGCATTCGTCGCACGGCACGCGCGCGGCGTCGAGGTCATCGACGACTGGTCGGGCTTCGGTCAGCGCACGACGGCGAGCGGCCAGGTGCGGCTCGATCACGTCGAACTCGATGCATTGCAGATCGTGAAGCGTGGCCGAAGCGGACATATCGACGCGGCGAACGCGGTATCGCAGCTCATTCATGCGGCGATCGACCTGGGCATCGGGCGCGCGGCGCTCGACGATACGAAGCGGTTCCTGAAGGCGTTATCGCATCCGGCGCGTGGCAGCGCTACGACGCGCGCGGTCGACGATCCGTACACGTTGCGCGACATCGGCTCGTTGACGGTCGACTATCACGCGGCGCAGGCGCTGACGGCGCGTGCCGCCGCGTCGATCGATGCCGCGCGTGACGCAGCCGGGCGCGCCGATGTGGCTGCGGCGATCGTCGCCACGGCCGAGGCGAAGATACTCACCACGCAGTTCGCACTCGATGCCGCCAGCAAGCTCTTTGAACTCGCGGGCACGCAATCGACACTGGACACGCATAACCTCGACCGGCACTGGCGCAATGCGCGGACGCACACGTTGCACGACAGCGTGCGGTGGAAGTATCACGCGGTGGGGCAGTTTGCGTTGAATGAGCTGCTGTGTGATCCGTTCACGTACGCGCATCCTTATACAGCGATCGATGAGTGAAAAAAAGGCGCGCTCCACGGCGCGCCTTTTCGCATGAGCCGATGCGGATCACCGCGCCGCCACCGCCTGCGCATCGAACACCGGATTGAACTCGATATCGACCGTGATCTTGTTCTTGATATCGCCCGACCGATAAAGCGTATCGGCAATGCGCTGCTCTCGCGCGACGAGCGCCTTGTCGAGCGGATAAAACACCGAGCGTCCATTCTCCGCCGAGAACTTCGCGCGCGCCGGGCTCTGCTTCATCTTCTCCAGATAGATCTTCTCGACAGCCGGCACATTCTGCGCCCACCACGTCCACGAGTTCTTCAGGCGCCCGAGGAAGTCGCCGAGCGCGCGGCTCTTCGCCGGATCGCGCAGCACTTCCGTGCGCGCCGTGAACACGGACAACGCCGGAATATCCAGCTCATCGCTCTTGATGACAACGCGCGCATCGCCCTTGTCGACCGATTCCTTCACCGGCCCATAGCCGCCCGAATACACCGCGACCTGCCCCGCATTGAACGCCGACGCCGACACGTTGCCATCGCCGAACTTCACACCCTGAAAGTCCTTCGGCTTCAGATCCGCCTTGTTATACGACAGCACGTATTGCAGATAATTGAAGCCGCCGAAGTTATAGCCCCACGTCTTGCCGCGCAGATCGGCGAGATTCCTGACATCCGCATCCTTGCGCACGACCGTGACGATCGGCGGATAGCCGCTGTCCGGATTGCGCCATCCCGCGATGATCTGCAAGGGCGCGGTCTCGGGCGTCCACGGCGCACGCGCATTGCCCTGCTCGATGATGAGCGACGTATCGCCCATCAGCCCGACGTCGAGCACTTTCGAATAGAGCGCGGACAGTTGCGCGGCGGGCCCCGTGAGCACGGCCCATTTCACCTTGTACGGCGCGCCGTCGAGCACATGCGACGCTTCGACGATGAGCGGCCACGCGGCATCCTGCGTGCCGATGGTCAAGGTGAGCGGTTCATCGGCAAAGGCCGAGGCCGACACGGCGAACAGACTCGCAACGAATAGAGCGGTAAAACGTTTCCTGATACGCATGAGAGTGTGATGAGTGAATGAAAGAGTTATGCCGCCTTCTGCGGCGAATCCTGTGTCACACCGAGTTCGGCGAGCAACCGCGTTCTGAGCGCGATGGCCGCTTCGTCGCTGCGCGAGCGCGGTCGCGGAAAATCGACGACGACATCCGCGCTGATCTCCCCTTGCGACAACACGACGATGCGGTCCGACAGCAAAATCGCCTCATCGATGTCATGCGTGACCAGCACGACAGCCGGCGTATGCGCGCGCCACAAACGCGCGACGAGCTCATACATGCGGATGCGCGTGAGCGCATCGAGCGCGGCGAAAGGCTCATCGAGCAGTAACAGCTTCGGCTCGCGCACGAGCGCGCGCGCCAGCGCGACGCGCTGCGCCTCGCCGCCCGAGAGCGTCTTCGGCCAGCCATCGGCATGACGCGTGAGGCCTACTTCATCGAGCGCGGCGAGCGCGGAAGGCTTCGCCGCGTTGAGCCGGTCGTGACCGATCACGACGTTCTCCCACACACGTTTCGCGGGCACGAGACGCGGCTCCTGAAACACGACGGAGCGCGCGCCCGCCACGCGCACGCGCCCGCTGTCGGCTTGATCGAGTCCGGCGAGAATGCGCAAGAGCGTCGTCTTGCCGGCACCCGAGGCGCCGAGCATCGACACGAACTCGCCGCGCTTCACCTTGAGCGAGACATCCTTCAGCACGGCGCGGCCGTCGAATACGCGGCTCACGCTGTCGAGTTCGAGGGCGGTCTCGCGTTCGTCGCGCACGGACCGGGCGAATGCGATGTCAGGCGAGTTCAAAGCGCGGCCTCCACGGAAGAGCGAGATGTTCGAGCGCGCGCATGATGAGATCGGTCACGATGCCGAGCGCCGCATAAACCAGAATGCCCGCGATGATGATGTCCGCGCGCTGATTCTGGTTCGCGTTCACGAGGATGTAACCGATGCCGTTCTGCGCGTTGATCTGCTCCGCGACGACGAGCGCGAGGAGCGCCACCGCCGATGAATAGCGCACGCCCACGAGTATCGAAGGCAGCGCCGTCGGCAGAATGATGCGCAGCGCGATCTGCCGGCTCGACAGGCCGAACACGCTCGCCGCTTCGAGCAGCTTCGGATCGACACCGCGCACGCCCGCATACGTGTTGAGATACATCGGGAAGATCGTGGCGGCGAGAATCACCGCGACCTTCGCGCCCTCGCCGATGCCGAACCACGTGATGAAAAGCGGGATCAGTGCGATGAATGGAATCGTGCGCAGCATCTGCAACGGCGCATCGACGATCTCCTCGCCCACGCGCCACAGCCCCGCGAACAGGCCAGCGAACAAGCCGATGCCGCCGCCGATCGCGAGGCCCGTCGCCGCACGCATCAGCGACACGCCGATCGCGCTTTGCAATTCGCCATCGGCGATCAGCTCCTTGAGCGCGGCGACGATCACCGTCGGCGGCGGCAAGGTTTCAGGCGCGACGAGTTGCAGCGACGACGCGAGTTGCCATAGCACAACGAGAACGAGCGGCACGCCAACACGCAACCCGCGCGAGCGCAGCACGGACCATTGGAACGCCGTGCGGCGGCGCACGGCGCGCGTTGGCAGATCGATGAGCGCGCGCGGATCGCTGACGCGGGTGACGGTGCTGGTGGTGCGATCTTGCGCCGCGCCGGGGTCGATTCCAAGCGTGGCCGACGGAAAGCGAGGGACGTTCATGGGCATTCGACGTAAATCGGAAAGGAGTGGAACGTCCGATGTTACGGTTGCCTGTCCTCGCATCAAACCAAGGCTTTGCGAGATGCTATGCGCGCCGCGCGTGATTTGGATTCCTGAGATTCTAAAAAGGCGCGACCGTGCGTGGGGCGCATGGCATCGGGCGCTCCTGGTCGCGCTTGCTCGCTTCAGTGCAGCGGCGCTTCTCCAGGCAACTGGAATGCGTCGACGGTATAGCCCATGTTGAAATAACCGGCGCGCGCGTAGGCGGAAATATGTTCGAGCTGTTCCGCGCGTGTGGTTTCGTCCGGCGCGTGCGTGTCACGCATCGCCCCGTCCTTAGTGAAGTGCTTACGCACGCGCCCCGCCGGGGCTGATAACGCCTGCCAGTAATGAGTCAGGAAGTGCGGCATGGCTCGCCTCCTCGATGCGTGGACAGTTCCAATCTAGTCCGTCAAAAAGGCGTGGACAAACAAGCTTTTCTGCAATGCATTGCAGCGCGCACCACCATGAAGCATTACGCCGCGTCGGCGCCGCCGCGCATCGTGCGAGTGGCCTGCGACTGTTCCAGATGCCGCAGCAGCAGCGTGACCATCGCGACAACCGTGAACGCGAGAATCACGAAGAACAGCGCGAGCGGCGCCAGGATCTGCACCGAAACGAAGCCCGCCAGCGCCATCATCACCGACGACACCAGTAACAGCGCGCAGCCCAGGATCGCCGCCGTGAGGCCCGCGATATGCGGGAAGAGCGAATTACCCTTCGCCATCAGCGTCGGGTACATCGCGCCGGCGCAGAAGCCCATCACGAGCACGGGCGCGGCAAGCGTCCAGATGGTCAGGCCGACCGTCAGCGAAAGCAGCAGCATGACGACCGATGCCCCCGCCATCACGCGCGCACCGATACGCAGCCGTTGCTCCGCACTCGGCAGACGCACGTGATAGATGCGGTTGGACAGGCCGCCGAGAAAGTACATCATGCCGATGGCAAGCGCCAGATAGCCGAAATAGGTCGGCGGCTTGTGCAGCGTGTTCTGCACCATGAAGGGGCCGACGATGTTGAACACGAGCAGAATGCTGTAGCACAAACCCTGCGCGAGAAAGCAACTCTGGAACACGCGGTTCGACAATATCTTGCCCGCGTTCGTCATCAGCGTGCGCAATTCGAGATGCACGGGCTTCGGCAAGGTCTCGCGGTAGCGCCACACGAGCGTCCACATCACGATCGAGTAGATCAGCAGGAACACCAGACACGCTTTCCAGCCGAACCACGTCTGCAGATGCGCTCCGATCACGGGCGCGACGATCGGCGCGAGTCCCCACGCGATCGCCATGTACGTGAATGCGTGCAGCAGCGCCTGGCCCTTGAACGAATCGGTGATGATGGTCTTCGCGAGCAGATTCGTCGCGGCAATGCCGAAGCCTTGCAGGCAACGCGCGAGCAGGAAGGTTTCGAGGCTCGTCGCCGCGAGCGACAGCAGGCAGCCGAGCGTGAAGATGACCAGCCCGAAAGCCAGCACCTTCTTGCGCCCGTATGCATCGGCGATGGGGCCGAACACCAGCTGGCCGATCGCATAGGCGGCCATATAGCTGGACACGCTCGACTGGATCGCCTGGGGCGAGGTGGCGAAGTAACGCGCCATCGCGGGCAGCGCGGGCACGTAGATGTCGATGGCGAGTTGTCCGGCCGAAGCGAACAGGCAAACCAGAAACAAAAGGAAACGCGGAGAATTCTTCGAGGGATCGGTGTGGGTCATGACGACGATGAATGGACGGGTCCCGACGGTCTCCGCCGGGCCCGCACGGATGGCGGATTCATCGTATTGTGCCTGTCATCGCGCGGATCGGCATGAAGTCCACGTCACGGAAGCGTCACACGGTTCATGACATCAGCGTTGCGCCGGCGAGCTGAGGATGGGATGCGACTGCCCCGGAATCGGCCGGCCGCGATTGTCGGTCGGCACGAGCTGCGTCTGGAACGCGACGAAAAGCGCCTGAAACTTGCCGTCCACTTCGACCATCACCGCGCCGTCCTGAAACACGCCGTTCTCGTTCGAGTGGTCTTTCACATGGGAGCCCTTGCCCGGTTTCGGGTTGCCCTGATTCATGTGCGTTTCGTGCAATCCGTTCTTGTCCGGTTCGAACAGGAAGCCGAAGCCGTAGACGGTGACGTCCTTCGCAGGCTTCCATCCGAGCCGATTGTCGCTATAGCCGGGCGTCTTGTAGACGTAATCGATGCCGTCCGCCGACATATCGAGCTGCAACATCTCGTTCAGCAACGCATTGATATCGTTGCGCTCGGTCTTCGTGTCGAGCGCGATCGGGCGCATCGCGTTCAGATCGAGCAGGCGTTTGTCGTGCACGTAGTCGAGCTTCGGGAAGTTCGACATGGAAACGCCCACAGGCAGTTTGCCGAGATCGGCGGTCATCGGATGATCGAAGTACTGGTCCCAGAGATACAGCACGAGATAGCCCGCTGGCCCCGCCAGCGAGCTGTCCGATTTCACATTGGTGACAATGGCGAACGGCTTGCCGTTCGCGTCCTCGCTGACGATCACATAATGCGGATCGCCTTTATAGCCATCGAGAAAAGGAACTCCGAGGCTGAGCTTGCCCTTGAAGAGAACGTATTCGTTGCGCGCCATGATGCTGCTCCGTGAAGTGAGCAATCATTTGATGCGGCCAGTGTGACACTTTTCCGGTCGATGGCCACGCATGAACACGCGGAACACGTATCGCCGAATGCGCAATCCGGGAAATGCCGCCGTCATCGAGCGCTCCACAATCCGGCAAGTGTTGAGTACACTTAGACGCGCTCGCAGGACGCGTCCTGCGCATCCATGAAAAGATCCAGATATTCGGAGCCAGTTTGAGGAAGCGAGCCACGGTCATCTGCCGACGAGGCAACCGGATTCTGCTGGTTGCACGACGCCGCGCCAAATGGGCGCTGCCCGGCGGCATGCTCAAGCGAGGCGAGCATTTGCCGGACGCCGCGCTACGTGAACTCAGGGAAGAGACGCGCCTTCTGGGCAAGTCGGCGAAATTTCTGTTCCAGCATCGCGGAAGACAGAAGCATCATCACGTCTTTTTCTGCGACGTGCCCAAGAGCGCCAAGCCGCGCGCAAGCAATGAGATCCTTCGATGCCGATGGGTTCACGTCGCGGACATTCAGCGAATCGCCACCAGTGCGCCCACCAGGACGATCGTGAAGGCGCTCAACGGCAAGCGTTGAGCTTTTGTTCACGATAAGTCCTGACGGCGCGCACACCATCCATCGCGGCGCGCGCCGCGTGTGCGTTACTGACCGCCTTCCTGAATCGTCAGTACGTTCTTCACGGACGTGACGCCACTCACGCCCTTCGCGATCGAAGCGGCCTTGTCGATCTGCGTGCCGTCCGCGGCATGACCCGCGAGCGTGACGGCGCCGTTCTTCGCGATCACGTTGATGCCCACGGTATCGATGCCGCCCTTCTGCAGCGCCTGAGACACCTTCTTGCTGAGCGCACGGTTGGCCTTTCGAAGCGCCGATTTCGAGCTGCCCGCACTCGCCGATGGCGTGGCGGACGAAGTCGCAGCCGCATCGCTGGTTTGCGACCATGCGGCGACGGATGAGAAAACCGTCAACGCGACGGCTGCGAGTTTGAGCATATTGATCGTCTTCATCGCTTGCTCCAGTTTGGTGAATGTCTGCCGGGACATGGCGCCCCGAAGCATTCTAGTCGGCGCTGCGTCATAACGCAGGGATCGTGCCGTTCATTTCGCGAACGCGCGCAATTCTCCAGGCGACAGAAACAGGTCGCCGTTATCCGCGAGCTTCCCGATCATGAAATCAATGAACGTTCGCACGCGTAGCGGCTGCTCGGTCCGATGCCGATAGTAGATGTAGATCGATTCGCGCTGGGTCAGATGCCGCGTGAGCAAAGGCACGAGCCGCCCAGCGCGGATATGCCCGACCGCCGAAAAACTCCCGAGCTGACCGATCGCGAGACCGGCTAGCACGGCATCGGCTTCCGCATCGATATCGTTGGCGCAGAGCGTCGCGGCGATCTCGCGATAGACGATCTCATCGCCGATCATGAATTCCCACGGCGCCTGCTTGCCGGTGTTCGCGCGGCGATATCCGGTGCAGCGGTGCGACGAGAGCGCCTCGACGGTACGCGGCGCGCCATGCCGTTCGATATACGCGGGCGACGCACACACGATGAGTTGTATCGGCACGAGCCGCCGCGCAATCGCGCCGCCGGCGGGCGGCGAGCCGCCACGCAATCCGACATCGGCGCGTTCCTCGACGAGATCGGTGAAATGGTCGTCGAAACGCACGTCGAGCGCGACGTCGGGATAGAGCGCGGCGAACTCGAGCACCGATGGCCAAAGCGCACGACCGAGCGCTTTCGGCGCGCTGATGCGCAGCGGACCGGCGATGTGCTCTTTCGCGCTGCGCGCATCCGCGATCGCCGAGGTGAGCATCGCGAGCGCCGGCTCGACATTCTGCAGGAGCCGTTGCCCTTCTTCGGTCAGGGAGAGCTTGCGCGTCGTGCGATGAAAGAGCCGCACGCCAAGCTCCTTTTCGAGCTGCATCACCGCGTGACTCGCGGCCTGCGGAGAAATCCCCTGATCAATGGCCGCACGCCGCAGATTGCCGAGCATAGCGGCGCGCACGAAGATCGAAATCGCACGGACCTCGTTCATGGAGCGCCTCGATTCGCAAATTTAAGTTGATTATCAGTCTAGCGTTTGACGGCTAGTTCGTGCGAATCGGACGGCCTATGCTTCGTTTCACGTTCACCACCGACACAAACGGAGCACATCATGAGCAACGCCACTCAACAGCAATACAAGCGCGTCTGGTTCATCACGGGCGCATCGCGCGGTCTGGGCGCATTGATCGCCCAGGCGGCGCTGGACGACGGCAACGCAGTTGTCGCCGCGGGTCGCAACGTCGCGGCGATCGTCGAGCGTCTGGGCGAATCGCCCGCGCTGCTGCCGGTCGCGCTCGACGTCACGAACGAAGCGCAAGCGAAGGCCGCCGTGGATGCCGCCATCGCGAAGTTCGGCCGCATCGACGTGCTGGTCAACAACGCGGGCTTCGGGCTGCTCGCGGCCGTCGAGGAATCGAGCGACGCCGACGTGCGCCGCATGTTCGACACCAACGTCTTCGGCCTGCTCAACGTGACGCGCGCCGTGCTGCCCGTCATGCGCACGCAGAAGAGCGGCCACGTCGTGAACATGTCGTCGATCGGCGGCTATCGCTCGGCAGCGGGGTTCGGCGTCTATTGCTCGACGAAGTTCGCGGTCGAAGGCATCACCGAGGCGATGCATGCGGAACTGGAGCCGCTCGGCATTCATGCGACGGTCGTCGAGCCGGGCTACTTCCGCACGGACTTTCTGGATGCGTCGTCGCTTCTCGTCGGCAAGGACATCATCGACGATTACGATGCGACCTCGGGCAGCGTGCGGCGCTTCGCCGTCGGCATGAATCACAATCAGCCGGGCGATCCCGCGAAGCTCGCGACCGCGCTCCTCACGCTCGCCGACGCACAAACGCCGCCGCTGCGCCTCGCGCTCGGCACGGACACGCTGAAGGCGATCGCGGAAAAGAACGCGTATGTCGCGGCGGAAACGGAAAGCTGGCGCGAGTTGTCGGCTTCGACGGACTTCGCGGTCTGATCGGTTGCACATAACGGCGCGACCATTTTCACCATAATCGCGCGTGCATGAATCAGGCGGCACAAGGCTTCAGCGACAGCATCGGTAGTGGCACTGCGTTGACCATCGCAATATCCGTCCGTATATTGCGACGACACAGGGCCACGACGAACACAAGATGCCCCCCACGCCAGAGGTCAAGCCGCACGATGTCCAGGGAAAGCATCGACTCGCACATGATTCGTGTGCTGCATACGCTCCTTACCGAGTCGAGCGTGTCGCGCGCAGCCAGTCTGCTCGGACAATCGCAGCCCACGGTGAGCATTGCACTGCGCCGCTTGCGTGAAATCACCGGCGACCCTTTGCTCGTGCGCAGCGGCAGCCGCATGGTGCCGACGAGTCACGCGCTCACGCTGATCGAGCCCGCCGCGCAGGCGCTCAGCAACATCGACGCGATCCTGCATCCGAACACCACGTTCGATCCCGTCGCGAGCACGCGCACGTTTCGCATCGGCTCGCCGGATTATCTCGACGTGTTCTTCGTGCCCGCCGTCATCGATGCGTTTCATCAGGCCGCGCCGCTCGCGAAGCTCGAATTCAAGCA
>Ga0160459_100154_pt1 | contig 39528 bp, 34 predicted proteins | sample HID1973K_E6MG_FD_108208 | JGI IMG/M metagenome (GOLD analysis project Ga0160459, IMG submission 108208) | Enriched mosquito-associated microbial communities from UW Madison campus, WI, USA - HID1973K_E6 MG | ecosystem: Host-associated > Arthropoda: Insects > Digestive system > Unclassified ...
AGCCGCACGCTCGGCGCGCGCACGACGAGCACGTCCTCCGCCGCCGCGACCACGCGCACGAAGCCGCCGTCATCCGCGACGAGCATGTCGCCGTCAGCGAGCACGGTGCCGCGCGGCAGCACGAGGGCGACTTCTTCGCCGTTGTCGAGCGTGGCGGCGAGACGGCTCTTGCCGCGCGCATCGAACGGCAGGGTCAGGGTGGGCGCGCGCTTCACGAGCACGGGCGCGAGCTTGGCGGTCAGACGTTTGTCGATGGTACGCATGGGCACTCAGAACAGAAAATAGCGCTGCGCCATCGGCAGAACGGTGGCGGGATCGCAGGTGAGCAATTGCCCATCGGCGATCACCTGGTAGGTCTGCGGATCGACGCTGATGGACGGCTGCCATGCATTGTGAATCATGTCGGCCTTCGTCACATTGCGGCAGTTCTTCACCGCGACGATCTGCTTCTTCAAACCATAACGATCCGCGATGCGCGATTCCGCCGCCAGTTGCGACACGAACGTCAGCGACGTCTTGCCGAGCGCGCCGCCGCGCGTGGCGAACATCTCGCGGTAATGCACCGGCTGCGGCGTCGGAATCGAGGCGTTCGGGTCGCCCATCTGCGCGGCCGCGATCATGCCGCCCTTGACGATCATCGCGGGCTTCACGCCGAAGAACGCCGGCTCCCAGAACACGATATCGGCCCACTTGCCCGGCTCGATCGAACCGACTTCATGCGCGATCCCATGCGTGATCGCCGGATTGATCGTGTACTTCGCGACATAACGCTTCGCGCGAAAGTTATCGTTGCGTGCGTTGTCCTCGGCCAGCGCGCCGCGTTGCACTTTCATCTTGTGCGCCGTCTGCCAGGTGCGGATGATGACTTCGCCGACGCGGCCCATTGCCTGCGAATCGGAGGACAGCATCGACAAGGCGCCGAGATCGTGCAGGATGTCTTCCGCCGCGATCGTCTCGCGGCGAATGCGCGACTCCGCGAACGCGATGTCTTCCGCAATCGACGGATCGAGGTGATGGCACACCATCAGCATGTCGAGATGCTCGTCGAGCGTATTGATGGTGTAGGGGCGCGTCGGATTGGTGGAAGAGGGCAGCACGTTCGATTCGCCCGCCACCTTGATGATGTCCGGCGCATGACCGCCGCCCGCGCCTTCGGTGTGATACGTGTGGATCGTGCGGCCCTTGAATGCGGCGATGGTCGTCTCGACGAAGCCCGCTTCGTTGAGCGTGTCGGTGTGAATGGCGACTTGCGTGTCGGTGTCGTCGGCGACGGAGAGGCAATTGTCGATCGCGGCGGGCGTCGTGCCCCAGTCCTCGTGCAGCTTAAGCCCGATCGCGCCCGCCTTCACCTGCTCGATCAACGGTTCCGGCAAGCTCGCGTTGCCCTTGCCGAGAAAGCCGAGGTTGACCGGCCAGCCATCGGCGGCCTGCAGCATGCGTTCCATGTGCCACGGTCCCGGCGTGCAGGTCGTCGCGTTGGTGCCTGTCGCGGGGCCGGTGCCGCCGCCGAGCATCGTCGTGACGCCGCTCGCGAGCGCTTCGTCGATCTGCTGCGGGCTGATGAAGTGGATGTGCGTATCGACGCCGCCCGCCGTGACGATCATGCCTTCGCCCGCGATCACTTCCGTCGCCGCGCCGATCGCGATGTTCACGTTCGGCTGGATATCCGGATTGCCCGCCTTGCCGATCGCGAAGATGCGTCCGCCCTTGATGCCGATATCGGCCTTCACGATGCCCCAGTGATCGAGGATCAGCGCGTTGGTCACGACGGTATCGACCACGTCAGCGGCGGCGCGCTGCGACTGTCCCATGCCGTCGCGAATCACCTTGCCGCCGCCGAACTTCACTTCTTCGCCGTAGGTGGTGAAATCGCGCTCGACTTCGATGATGAGGTCCGTGTCGGCGAGGCGCACGCGGTCGCCGGTGGTCGGGCCGAACATTTCCGCATAAGCGCGGCGGCCGATGCGTAGCGTCATGTTTTCATTTCCTGGTCAGAGTGGGCCCATCACGAGGCCATTGAAGCCATAGACGCGCCGGTCGCCCGCGAGCGCGACGAGTTCTACCGTGCGTTCCTGTCCCGGCTCGAAGCGCACGGCCGTGCCCGCCGCGATGTTCAGGCGAAAGCCGCGCGCCGTCTCGCGCTCGAACTTGAGCGCCGCGTTGACTTCGTAGAAATGGAAGTGCGAGCCGACCTGCACGGGCCGGTCGCCATGATTCGCGACGACGACCGTCACGGTCTCGCGTCCCGCGTTGAGTTCGTGCTCGCCATCGTCGATGAAATATTCGCCGGGGATCATGGTCTTAAGGGATCGGATGATGAACCGTCACGAGCTTCGTGCCATCGGGGAAGGTCGCTTCGATCTGGATGTCGGGGATCATCTCGGGCACGCCTTCCATCACGTCGTCGCGCGTGAGGAGCGTGGTGCCGTAGTGCATGACTTCGGCGACGGTCTTGCCGTCGCGCGCCGCTTCCATCAATGCCGCCGATATGAACGCGACGGCTTCCGGATGATTGAGCTTGAGGCCGCGCGCACGGCGGCGTTCGGCGAGCAATGCCGCTGTGAAGATCAGCAGCTTGTCCTTTTCTCTGGGCGTGAGTTTCATGAGCTTCTTTTACGGAGACAGGCGTTTCGGGCCTTGCAATGCTAGCATCGGATGGGCTTTCGGCGAGCTTGCATTTCACTGGATGAAGCGCTGCAGTTCGACGGTCGATGGCCGCTCGAAAATCGCTTCCGGCGCGCCCGATTCCCATACGCGTCCCTGATGCATGAACACGACCTTGTCGCTCACGCGGCGCGCGAAGCGCATTTCGTGCGTGACCATGATGAGCGTCATGCCATCGCGCGCGAGGTCTTCGACGACCGCAAGCACTTCGCCGACGAGTTCGGGATCGAGCGCCGACGTGATTTCGTCGCAGAGCAATACGGTCGGCTTCATCGCGAGTGCGCGCGCGATCGCCACGCGTTGCTGCTGTCCGCCGGAAAGCTGATCGGGATACGCGTCGAACTTGTCGCCGAGACCGACGCGCTCCAGCACCGTATGCGCGGTCGCGCGCGCCTTCGCCTTGTGGATCTTCCTGACGACGGTCTGCGCGAGCATCACGTTCTCGCCGGCGGTGAGATGCGGAAAGAGGTTGTACTGCTGAAACACCATGCCGACCTTGAGGCGCAGTGCGCGTAAATCGGCATGACGCGCATCGACATGTTCGCCGTCGATTTCGATCGAGCCTTCGTCGATGCTTTCCAGTCCGTTCAACGTGCGCAGCAAGGTGCTCTTGCCCGAGCCGCTGCGTCCGATGATCGACACGACCTGGCCGCGCTCGACCGAAAAATCGATTCCCTTCAGCACCTGATTCGCGCCGAACTGCTTTTGAAGACTGCGTGTTTCAACGAGCGGCATTCCATTTCCTTTCGAGCGTGCGTGCATAACGCGTCAATGGATAGCAAAGCAGGAAGTAGATGACGGCGACGAGGCCATACACGAGGAACGGCCGGAACGTTGCATTCGAAATCATCGTGCCGGCCTTGGTGAGTTCGGTAAAGCCGATGATCGATACGAGCGCCGTGTCCTTCACCGCCTGCACGGCGAAGCCGACCGTCGGACCGACCGCGATGCGCGTCGCCTGCGGCAGGATCACGTGCCGCAACTGCTCGAAGTAGCTCATCGCCAGCGACGACGACGCTTCCCACTGTCCCTGCGGCACCGCTTCGACCGCGCCGCGCCAGATCTCCGCGAGATAGGCGCTGGTGAAGAGCGTGAGACCGACCGTCGCGGCGAGCCAGGGCGATACATCGATGCCGAGCAGGGGCAAACCGAAGAACACGAGGAACAGTTGCATCAGCAAAGGCGTGCCCTGAAAGATCTGGATATAGCCTTTGACGAGCGTGCGCAGCAGGTGCGATTTCGACACGCGCATCACGAGCAGCGCAAAGCCTACGACACCGCCCAGCACGAACGACACGATCGATAGCACGACGGTCCAGCGCGCCGCGAGCAACAGGTTCTCGAAGATCTGCGCGAGGGTGAATTCGATCATCGCGCGGCGCTCCGGTTGTTCATCAGGAAGCGCTTGTCCACGGCGTTCAGCGCGGTGCGCAGAACGAGCGCCATCGCGAGATACGCGGCCGTGATGAAGAAGAACGTTTCGAACGCGCGGAAGTTGCGTGACTGGATATAGCTCGCGGCATAGGTGAGGTCCGGCACCGAGATCTGCGATACGACCGCCGAACCGAGCATCGTGATGACGATCTGGCTGGTGAGCGCGGGAAACACCTTCGCGAGCGCCTGCGGCAGCACGACATGGCGAAACGTCTCGCCGCGCGACATCGCAAGCGAGGCCGCCGCTTCGTGATGTCCCTTCGGTACCGCGCCGATGCCCGCGCGGATGATCTCGACCGAATACGCGCCGAGATTCAGCGTCATCGCCAGAATGGCCGCGACGTATTCGCTCAGGTGAATCCCGAGCGCGGGCAGGCCGAAAAACACGAAGAACAGTTGCACGATGAACGGCGTGTTGCGGACCGCCTCGACATAGCCGCCGACGATCGCGCTCGCCCACGCATGCCGGCTGCCGCGCGCCGCTGCGCCGAGCACGCCGACGGTTACCCCGAGCGTCGTCGCGACGGCGGTCAGTGCAAGCGTCGTCGCTGCGCCGCTCGCGAACATGCCGGCGTATTGCGCGAGATCGGCGAAGTGGAGTTCATAGGCCATACGATGCCGTGCTCTCGATCAAAGGCTCGCGGGCAGCGGCTGACTGAACCACTTCTTCGACATCGTGTTGAGCGTGCCGTCCTTCTTCGCCTGCGCGATGGTGTCATCGACCTTGGCCATCAGGCGCGGCTCGTTCTTGTTCATGCCGACGAAGCACGGCGAATCCTTGATGATGAACTTCGCTTCCGGGCGGCGCGGCGGATTCTTCGCGAGGATCGCCGCCGCGACGATATTGCCCGCCGCGATCAGTTGCACCTGTCCCGAGAGAAACGCGGAGATGGTCGCGTTGTTGTCCTCGAAGCGCTTGATGGTCGCGTTCGGCGCCATCTGCGACAGCGCGATTTCTTCGAGCGCGCCACGCGTCGCGCCGACGGTCTTGCCGGTGAGATCGGCGGGATTGCTCACCTTGATGTCGGCAGGGCCGAACACGCCCTGGAAGTAGGGCGCATATGGCGTCGAGAAGTCGAGCACCTTCTCGCGTTCCGGCGTCTTGCCGAGCGACGAGATCACGAGATCGACCTTGTTGGTCGTGAGATACGGAATGCGGTTCGCGCTGTTGACGGGCACGAGTTCGAGCTTCACGTTCATCGACTTCGCGAGCAGCGCGGCCATGTCGACGTCGTAGCCTTGCGGCTTCATGTCCGCGCCGACCGAGCCGAAGGGCGGATAGTCCTCGGGCACGGCCACGCGCAGCGTGCCGTTCTTCGCGATGGTGTCGAGCGCGTCGGCGTGCGCGGCGAAGGGCGCGAGAGAAAGCAGCAGCGCGACGAGTGCGGTGCGTCGCGCGCGGGAGAACGTAGTGAGCATCGATGATCCTTCGGTCTTGAACGGCCGCGTTGGAAAGCGCGGTTCTTGAGCCGAGGCTTAAAGCGAGAGTCGTGCCATCGATGCTTCCCCGTTGTGCCGTCTGCGTTTGCCGGTTCCGCGCGTATCGACGCGCACAACCGATGTGCAGCCCGATGCGCCGCGCTGGTGCGTACTAGGTAGTCCACAACCGCAGCGGCCGCGCATCGACGCCGTGCACGAGCGGGCGCAGCTGCGTCCAGCAATCGGTGAGCGCGCGTTGCAGCGGCTCCATCGAGCGGCTGATTGCGCGCACGATCAGCACGCCCGGCGCAACGCACGATGCGCCCGCGCGCAGTTCATCGTCGAAGGGCAGTTGCGCGGCGAGGGCTTCGGCGAGCGCATCGTCGCAAGCGGGGCCGATCGCCCAGAGCGTGCCGTAGGCGGGGAAGCCTGCGAGCCCTTGCGCGCCATCGCGTAGCGGATCGGCTGCATCGAGCAGGGTGCGCTCGAACCAGAGCGTCGTGCCGTCGCGGCGCGCGATACGCGAGGTCGCCTTGATATGCCCTTGCGTCCATTTTTCGCCGGCGGCGGCGCGACCGAGCAGCGTCGCGTCCCAGCCGATGGCGCTCGCGCCTTCATCGAGCGTGAGATCGAATTCGAGCTCGACGTTCGACGATTCGAACACGATATTGTTCTGCGGCAGCCAGTCGAGCTTCGCGTGCGCCGCGAGACCGATGTCGATGCGCTGGGTCGCGAGCTTGCCGTTGGCCTTGTACCACTTGGTCGCGCCGGGCGTCGTGATGACGGCGTGCGTGTGCTCTTGCAGGCGGACGTCGATGAACAGGCGATCGCCGCCCGCCACGCCGCCCGGTGGATGCACGATCACCGAATGACAGATATCGCCTTCGGGATAGAGCGGCCGTTGCAATCGCAAGGGGCCTTCATGCTTGCGATGAACGCAGACCGTGCGGCCGTGCTGACGCGCGTAGCCGAGTTCGAGCGAGCCGCGCCAGATGTTCGGCTCGAGCAGCCTTGCATGGGATTCGTGGTGCATGAGCGGTGCGTTTCAGAGCTGAGCCTGCATCATACGGCGATCAGCTCGCGCACTCCATGCGCGTCCATTTCCGCGCCGGTGCCGCCCGCGACGATTTCACCGCGGCTCATGACCCAGTAGCGGTCGGCGAGCTCGCGGGCGAAGTCGTAATACTGCTCGACGAGCAGCACCGTCATGCCCATTTCATCGACGAGCTGTCGTAACGTGCGGCCGATGTCGCGGATGATCGAGGGCTGAATGCCTTCGGTCGGCTCATCGAGGATGAGCAGTTGCGGCTCGCTCATCAACGCGCGGCCGATGGCCAGTTGCTGCTGCTGACCGCCGGAGAGATCGCCGCCACGGCGGTTTTTCATGTCCTTGAGGACCGGGAAGAGCGCGTAGATGTGGTCGGGGATTTTTGATGGCGACTTGCGGCTCGCTGCGCCGACCAGCAGGTTTTCTTCTACGGTGAGGCGGCCGAAGATGTCGCGTCCTTGCGGGACATAGGCGAGGCCGCTCGCGACGCGCGCGTGAGTGGGCATCGACGAGATCTTGTTGCCGCGCCAGTTGATGGTGCCGCTTTTCGTTGGCACGACGCCCATCAGGCAGCGCAGGAGCGTCGTTTTGCCGACGCCGTTGCGGCCGAGGAGCACGGTTAGCGTACCGTCGGGGACGGTCATTCTCACATCGCGGAGGATGTGGCTGCCGCCGTAGTATTGGTTCAGGTTTTCGACTTCCAGCATTTGCTTTTCTCTGCTTGAGTTGGGCTTCTATGGAATCCTGAGTTCGTGTCGGTCTATTGGCACTGCCCCTCCCCGGGGCGGGGGTCACTTTCTTTGCTGCTGCAAAGAAAGTAACCAAAGAAAGCAGCTAGGTCACGGCCCGCGGTCACACGCAGTTTGGCCATGCTTGCCAGATGCGGTGGGCTCAGTAGCGAGTGCCCTCATAGGCCACATCCGGCTTGGACCGCGCACGGTCTGACACATCGCACCACACGCGCGACTGGTTCAGCACGAAATAGCTCCGGCCCGCTTCGCGGCCGACGGGTCAATCGGGACTGCGTGTGCTTCTGCGTTTCTCTTTTCTCGTCGGTTTCCCTTGCATACCCGGCGGCAGCGCATAGCGCTGTGCCGAAGCAATTTCGTGCTGAACCAGCGCGCGTAAGCGACTAGCTAGTCAGACCGTGCGCGGTCCAAGCCCGGTTAGGCCTACGGGGGCACTCGCTACTGAGCCCACGAGCAACGAGAAGAACACCCAAATTGCGTGTGACCGCGGGCGTGTCGAGCTGCTTTCTTTGGTTACTTTCTTTGCAGCAGCAAAGAAAGTGACTGCCGCCCCGCACAGGGGCAGTGCTAATAGACCGACACGAAATCAGGATTCCATGAAAGCCCCAAAAAAACCATCAACGCCCAAGATAAGACTCAATAACGGCCTCGTCCCGTTTGACGTCATCCAACGAGCCTTCAGCAAGAACACTCCCTTCAGCCATCACAGTAACCTTCCCATTCACACCAGCAAGCGCAGCAACAAACTCCATATCATGCTCGACGACCATCATCGAACACGAACCCCTGAGCCTGTTCAAAAGCTCCGCCAACTCCATGGTTTCGTGATCGGTCATCCCGGCGGCGGGTTCATCGAGAAGCAGAAGGGAAGGCTGCTGCATCAGCAACATGCCGATCTCGAGCCGCTGCTTCTGCCCATGCGAAAGCTCGCCCGCAAGCCGCGTCGCCTGATGCTGCAGGCGAATCAGCTCCAATGTCTCTTCGATGCGCGCCTGCGCCTGCCCATCCAGCCGCGCACGCAACGATGCGAACCACCGCTTGTCGGTCTTCATCGCGAGTTCGAGGTTCTCCCACACAGGATGATTCTCGAACACAGTCGGCTTCTGAAATTTGCGACCGATGCCCGTGCGCGCGATCACCGGCTCCGACATGCGCGCGAGATCGAGCGTCTGCCCGAGAAAGACCTTGCCCGCATCGGGCCGCGTCTTGCCCGTGATGACATCCATCATCGTGGTCTTGCCCGCGCCGTTCGGGCCGATCACGCAGCGCAATTCGCCCACGTCGATGGAAAGCGTCAGCTTGTTCAGCGCGCGAAAGCCGTCGAAGCTCACGGTCACGTCTTCGAGATAGAGAATCGTCCCGTGCGATATGTCGATCTCGCCAGGCGTGAGCACATGCCCCAGGCCCGCGACGCTGTTCAGGCCGATGCGCTCGTCGAGCGGTGGCATCGGCGGCAGATCGACGATCAGTGCGTTATGTGCGGTCATTCTGCTGCGTCTCCTGCGGTCTTTTTGCGGCGCGCGAGTTCGATGAGACCCATGATGCCGTTGGGCAACAGCAAGGGCACGAGCGTAAAGATGAGGCCGAGGAAGAACAGCCAGTACTCCGCGAAATACGCCGTGAAAAAGCTCTTCGCGCCGTTCACCGCGAACGCGCCGATGATCGGACCGATCAACGTGCCGCGTCCGCCGACCGCGACCCAGATCGCCATTTCGATCGAGTTCGCCGGCGACATCTCGTTCGGATTGATGATGCCCACCTGCGGCACATACAGCGCGCCCGCGATGCCGCACAGCACCGCCGACACGGTCCAGATGAAAAGCTTGTACGCGAGCGGGCTGTAACCGAGGAACATCAGACGCGCTTCGCCATCGCGCACGCCGGTCACGACGCGCCCGAGTTTCGACGTGACGATCCAGCGCGCCGCGAGAAACGCCAGCACGAGCACCGCGAAGGTGATCAGGAACAACGCGGTGCGCGTGCCCGGATGCGTGACGGCGAAGCCCGCGATGCGCTTGAAGTCCGTGAAGCCGTTGTTGCCGCCAAAGCCGGTCTCGTTGCGATAGAAGAGCAGCATCGCGGCGAAGGTCATCGCCTGCGTGATGATCGACAAATACACGCCCTTCACGCGCGAGCGGAACGTGAAGAAGCCGAACACCCACGCGAGCACGCCGGGCACGAGCACGACGAGCAGCAACGCATACCAGAGATGCTCGGTGCCTTCCCAGTACCACGGCAGCTTGTGCCAGTCGAGAAACACCATGAAGTCGGGCAGGTCGCTCTTGTACACGCCCTCGCGGCCGATCGAGCGCATCAGGTACATGCCCATCGCGTAGCCGCCGAGCGCGAAGAAAAGCGCGTGGCCGAGGCTCAGGATGCCGCAGTAGCCCCACACGAGATCGAGCGCGAGCGCGCCGATCGCGTAGCACATGAGCTTGGCCGTCAGCGTCATCGCGTAGGCCGACAGATGGAACGTGCTCGTCTCCGGCAACACCAGCGCGCTGACCGGCACGAAGATGCCCATCGCGATGATGAGCGCGATCAGCGCGAGCCAGCCGTTGCGCGGCAGGAGCGCTGCGCGCGGCGGAAGGCCGAGCGCGAAGCCCGCGCGCGCGGCGGCTGGATCGGGTTGCGGCGCGACGTCGAGATTCGCGCCGATATTGGTCGAGGCGGTCATGGCTCAGGCCTCCGCGCTGCGGCCCTTCAGGGCGAACATGCCCTGCGGCCGCTTCTGGATGAACAACACGATGAGCACGAGCACCGCGATCTTCGCGAGCACCGCGCCCCAGAACGGCTCGACCGCCTTGCTGACGAGCCCGAGCCCGAAGCCGCCGATCACCGTGCCCGCAAGCTGACCGACGCCGCCGAGCACCACCGCCATGAACGAATCGATGATGTAGCTCTGGCCGAGATCCGGCCCGACGTTGCCGATCTGCGAGAGCGCGCAGCCGCCGAGTCCCGCGATGCCCGCGCCGAACGCGAACGCATACGAATCGACACGCGCGGTCTTCACGCCGACGCACGCCGCCATGCGGCGGTTCTGCGTCACCGCGCGCACGAAGAGGCCCAGACGCGTCTTGGTGAGCACGGCCCACGCGATCAGCACGACCGCGACTGAGAACGCGAGGATCGTCAGACGGTTGTACGGCAGGATCAGGTTCTGCATCACCGCGACGCCGCCGCTCATCCACGAAGGATTCGTCACCTGCACGTTCTGCGCGCCGAACAGCGTGCGCGTCGCCTGAATGAGGATGAGGCTGATGCCGAAGGTCGTCAGCAGCGTTTCGAGCGGACGTCCATAGAGATGCTTCAGCACGAGTCTTTCCAGCACGATGCCGACCAGCGCCGCCGCGATGAACGATGCGGGCACCGCGAACAACGGATACCAGTTGAACGCGCCGGGCGCGTAGTGCTGCACGAGGTTCTGCACGACGTACGTCGCGTACGCGCCGATCATCAGGAATTCGCCGTGCGCCATGTTGATGACGCCGATCAGGCCATACGTGATCGCGAGGCCGAGCGCCGCGAGCAACAGCACGCTGCCCAGCGACAGGCCCGCGAACAGCGTGCCGAAGATTTCGCTGCGGCGTTGAATCGAATCGAGCGCGTAGAGACCTTCCTGCGCCGCATTGCGCACGCGCTCGTCGGGCTCGTTGAAGGTGCCATCGGCTTTCTTCGCGACGATCGGGCGCAGCAGCTCGTACATGTCGAGATCATGCCGCGCGGCCACGAGTTGCGCCGCTTCGAGGCGCTTGTTCACATCGGGATCGTGCAGCGCGGTCATCGCCCAGAGTGTGTCGAGGCGCTTCTTCAGGTCGGGATCCTTTTCGATGGCGCGGGCGCGGTCGATCATCGGCTTCATCGCTGCGTCCGGGTTCTTCAGGAGCGCTGCGATCGCGTCGCGGCGTTTCGCGGTATCGGCGGAAGCGAGCTGCAGGCCCGACAACGCGCCCGCGACTTTCGAACGCAGGGTGTTGGAGAGCGTGATCTGCTGCGCATCCGGCGCTTCGACGGTCTTGCCGGTGAGCGGGTCCTTGTTGACGTCGTCGGCCTGGATGTAGACGTGGCCGTTGTCGGTCGCGACGAGCGAGCCATCGGACAACGCGGTGAGCACGGCGACCGAAGGCGCGTCGGCGTTCGCGATGAGCTTGTCGATGGTGGCGGATTTGGCGTCGAAGTCGTCGCCGGCGAGCGGCGCGAGCTCGTCGTTGGTGAGCGCGCGGGCGCTGAATGGCGCAATCGCGATGAGGAGCGCGAGCAGGACCCGCATCAAGGAACCGGTCATGATGGCCTTTCTGATGAGACATGGACGGCCGCGCGAATCACGAACGAGCGCGCGGCCTCACTGCTTCAAACCATCACTGGATCACGCGAGCTGCACGCGCTGACGGCGCAGGAACGCGGGAATGGAGCTGACGATATCCGGCTTGCCCTGATTGCCCGCGATATACGGGCTCCACGGTTGCGCGCGCACCGCGGTCTTGGTCTTCCACACGACGTTGAACTGCCCGTCGCCGCGAATTTCACCGATCATCACCGGCTTGTGCAGATGGTGGTTGCCGTCCATCGACAGCGTGAATCCCGAGGGCGCGGCGAAGGTCTGGCCGATCATCGCGGTGCGGACCTTGTCGACATCGGCGCTCTTGGCTTTTTCGACGGCCTGCTTCCACATATGGATGCCGACGAAGGTCGCTTCCATCGGATCGTTGGTGACGCGCTTGTCGCCGCCCGGCAGGTTCTGCGCCTTCACGTACTCGAAGAATTCCTTCTCGAACTTCGAGTTGTTGGTGTTCTTCACCGACATGAAGTAGTTCCATGCGGCGAGGTGGCCGACGAGCGGCTTGGTATCGATGCCGCGCAGCTCTTCCTCACCGACCGAGAACGCGACGACGGGCACGTCGGTCGCCTTCAGGCCCTGGTTGCCGAGTTCCTTGTAGAACGGTACGTTGGAATCGCCGTTGATCGTAGAGATGACAGTCGTCTTTCCCCCTTGGGCAAAGGTCTTGATGTTCGCGACGATGGTTTGATAGTCGCTATGTCCGAATGGTGTGTAGACCTCTTGAATGTCCGCATCCTTGACGCCCTTGGAGTGGAGGAATGCGCGCAGGATCTTGTTGGTCGTGCGCGGGTAGACGTAGTCGGTGCCGAGCAGGAAGAAGCGCTTGGCGCTGCCGCCTTCCGGTCCCATCAGATATTCGACGGCGGGGATCGCCTGCTGATTCGGCGCGGCGCCCGTGTAGAACACGTTGCGCGACATCTCTTCGCCCTCGTATTGCACGGGGTAGAAGAGCAGGCCGTTGAGTTCCTCGAAGACCGGCAGCACCGACTTGCGCGAGACGGACGTCCAGCAGCCGAACACGACCGCGCACTTGTCCTGCGTGAGAAGCTGGCGTGCTTTCTCGGCGAAGAGCGGCCAGTTCGAGGCCGGATCGACGACCACGGGTTGAAGTTGTCGGCCCATCACGCCGCCGCTCTTGTTGATATCGGCGATGGTCATGAGCGCCGTGTCCTTCAGCGACGTCTCGGAGATGGCCATCGTGCCCGACAGCGAGTGCAGGATGCCGACCTTGATCGGACCCGTATCGGCGGCTTGCGCTTTCGTGATCGGGAGCTGACCCGCGAGGGCGAGTGCGCCCGACATGGAGCCGAACTTCAGCAGACTGCGTCGTTTCATGATGAGTGTTCCCCTTGCCGATGTGTTTGTTTGAGCAATGACGATTGCTCGCATCGTTCTGCAAGGGTTATGCCAATGGGGGTGAAATGCCCGAATGGCGCGGGTTTGATGCCTGTCTGGGGGAATTTTTACTGAGGGGGATATTCGCTTCGCGGCGGGGTTTTGGTGCAAGCGCGAAGTAGCGTGCATCGTTGCGGTGCGCGTGTGCTTCTATTTATTTTGTCGCGACCGTAACGGGTGAAGTGTGCCTTGCTTTGGTTCGCTCGCGTTTTTGTCGACGCGCGACGCGAACCAAAGCGGTGATGCAGAACGCCTTAACGATTCACCATCCGCGCCGGCACGCTAAGCGCAAGCAGTGCACCGAGCACCAGAAAGCCCGCAAGCATGTACATGCCACTGGCGTTAGACCCGGTAGCCTGCTTGAGCCACCCGACGAGATAAGGACTCAGAAACCCCGCAAGATTCCCAAGCGAATTGATCATGGCGATCCCGGCCGCCGCGCCGGTGCCGGCGAGAAACGCCGTCGGCAAACTCCAGAACAACGGCAGCGTGGTGAGAATCCCCGTAGTGGCAAGCGTGAGCCCGACCATCGCGAGCGTCGTATTCGACGACCACACCACCGACAACACCAGCCCGATCGACCCGATGAACGCCGGAATCGCAATATGCCAGCGCCGCTCGCCGCTGCGATCCGCGCTGCGCGCCGCGTACAGCATGCCGATCACCGCCGCGCCATACGGAATCGCCGACAGCAGGCCGACCTGCAAGGCATCGGACACGCCCATCGACTTGATGATCGTCGGCAGCCAGAAGCTCACGCCGTACAGACCCATCACGAACGAGAAGTAGATGAGGCTCATCAGCCACACCTTCGGGCTCGACAGGATCTTGCCGAGCGGCATGTCTTCCTTCGCGACGTTATCCGTCGCGATGTTGCGTTCGAGCAGTTCGCGCTCTTCCTGCGTGAGCCACTTCGCCCGCGAAATGCGGTCATCGAGCATCGCAAGCACGACCAGACCGACGATCACCGAAGGAATGCCCTCCAGCAACAGCAGCCATTGCCAGCCGTGCCAGCCATGCACGCCGTCGAAGCTCTTCATGATCCAGCCCGACACCGGGCCGCCGATCAAACCCGACAGCGCGATCGCGGTCATGAAGAGCGTCGTCATGCGCCCGCGCCGGCGCGCCGGAAACCAGTACGTCAGATACAGAATGATGCCGGGGAAAAAGCCCGCTTCCGCCGCGCCGAGCAGAAAGCGCATCACGTAGAACATCGTCGGCGTGGTGACGAACATCGTGAGCGCGGAGATGATGCCCCACGAGATCATGATGCGCGCGATCCACACGCGCGCACCCACGCGATGCAGGATGATGTTGCTCGGTATCTCGAAGATGAAGTAGCCAAAAAAGAAAATGCCCGCGCCGAAGCCATACACGGCGTCCGACAGTTGCAGGTCCGCGGCCATCTGCAGCTTGGCGAAGCCGACATTCACCCGGTCCAGATACGCAACGATGTAGCAGATCAATAGAAGCGGCGAAAGCCGCCACGCGACCTTGCGATAAGTGGCCTCCTCGAAGGCCGATGGTGCGCCCGCGCCGGGGCGGGGCATGGGATTGGCGGTGCTGGCCATGTTGCTCGTCTCCTCTGGTTTTTTTGCACACGGCGTCCGGCGGATGGGCCCGCTCGCGATTACAGACGCGTAAGGATTCTAGCCCTTCGGCATCGACGCCAAACGCCTGTTATGGCTAGGGAAAGCACCGATGTTTAAGCGCACGCCGCATTCGTCGCGCGGCGTGCGCCGGCATCGCTCAGACGCACCGCCCGCCGTCCACTTCGAGCGCGACGCCGGTGATGAACTCGGCATCGTCGGAGGCGAGGTAGAGCGCGGCGTTGGCGACGTCCTGCGGCGTCGAAAGGCGGCCGAGCGGAATCGTCGCGAGGAATTTGCGGCGGTTCTCGGGCGTGTCGTCCATGCCCATGAATTCGGCGAGCAGGGCGGTTTCGCCCATCACCGGATTGATGCAGTTCACGCGGATACGATCCACGCCCAGCTCGACCGCGAGCGCCTTGCTCGCGATGATCACCGCCGCCTTGCTGCCGTTGTACCAGACGAGTCCCGGACGCGGCCGCACGCCCGCCGTCGATGCAATGTTGATGAACGCGCCGCCGCCTTGCTCGCGAAAATACGGCACGAACTGCTCGACGCTCCAGTAGATGCTCTTCACGTTCACCGCGTAGACGCGGTCGAATTCGGCCTCGGTCACGTCGAGCACGGGTTTGTTACGGTGCGTCGTGCCCGCATTGTTGACGACGACCTGCACGCTGCCGAAGTCCTGGATGGCCGCATCGAAGAGCGTTTGCCAGTCGGCGCGCTTCGTGACGTCGCCCGCCACGGCGATCGCGCGGCCGTGCTTCACTTCCGGCGACGACGCGAGCGCGATTTCGCTCGCCACGCGCTCGGCCGCCGGGCCGTTGAGATCGTTGACGACGACGTTCGCGCCTTCGCGCGCAAACGTCTTCGCGATGCCTTCGCCGAAGCCCGAGCCGCCGCCCGTCACGATCACGGTTTTGCCTTGCAGTCGCATGCCTGTCTCCGTTATTTAGCCGTGTTTGATGGCGATCGTCTTCAGCGTCGTGAAGCCGTATAGCGCCTCGAAGCCTTTCTCGCGCCCGTGTCCCGAATGTTTCACGCCGCCGAACGGCAACTCGATGCCGCCGCCCGCGCCGTAATTGTTGATGAACACCTGTCCCGAGCGCACGCGCCGCGCGAGGCGCATCTGCCGCGCGCCGTCGCGGGTCCAGATGCCCGCGACCAGCCCGTAGTCGGTGCCGTTGGCGAGCCGGAGCGCGTCGGCTTCGCCGTCGAAGGGCATTGCGGCGAGCACCGGGCCGAACACTTCCTCGCGCGCGAGGCGGTGCGTCGGCGGGACGTCGCGCAGCAACGTGGGCGCCTGATAGAAGCCGGCCTCCGGCGCATCGCCGACGACTTCGCCGTGCGCGGCCATCGGGATGCCGTCGTGCTGCGCATCGGACAGGAAGTCCCACACGCGCTGCTGCTGCTTCGCGCTGATGAGCGGGCCGCAGTCGAGATCGAGCTTGCTCGGGCCGACCCTGAGCGCCGCGAACGCCTGCGCGAGCCGGTCCAGCAACGGCTCGTACGCCGCGCGCTCGATCAGCACGCGGCTGCCCGCCGAGCACGTCTGCCCGGCGTTCTGCACGATCGCGGCGACTAGCACGGGCAGCGCGGCGTCGAGATCGGCATCGGCGAACACGATCTGCGGCGACTTGCCGCCGAGTTCGAGCGTGACGGGAACGTGGTTGTCGGCGGCCATCTTGGTGACGGCGGCGCCGGTCGCGGGCGAGCCGGTAAACGAGATGTGATCGATGCCCGCGTGCCGCGCGAGCGCCGCGCCCGCTTCGTGCCCGTAGCCGGTGACGATGTTGAGCGCGCCATCGGGCAGGCCGGCTTCCGCCGCCAGTTCGGCGACGCGCAGCAGCGACAGGCACGCGTCCTCCGCCGGTTTCACGACGCACGCGTTGCCGGTCGCGAGCGCAGCTCCAACGCTGCGCCCGAAAATCTGCAGCGGATAGTTCCACGGCACGATGTGGCCCGTGACGCCGTGCGGCTCGCGGATCGTGAGCACCGTGAAGCCGGTTTGATAGGGCAGGGTTTCGCCGTGCAACTTGTCGGCGGCGCCCGCGTAGAACTCGAAATAGCGCGCGATGCCGGTTACGTCCGCGCGCGCCTGCTTGAGCGGCTTGCCGGTGTCGCGCGCTTCGACCTGCGCGATGTCCTCGTGGCACGCGGCGATCAGCATCGACAGGCGCGCGAGGATGCGTCCGCGCTCGGCTGCGCTCAGCGCGCCCCAGTCGCCTTCGAAGGCGGCGCGTGCGGCGGCGACCGCGCGGTCGACATCGCCCGCCGTGCCGCGCGCGATCTGCGCGAAGATCTGGCCGTCGGAGGGATCGACCACCGGGATCGTCTCGCCGCCCGATGGCGCGACCCAGCGGTTGTTGATGAAATGCTTCGCGTCTTCCATGCACGTCTCCTGAAATCGGGTGCTCTGTTGCCGGAAACCGATGCCGCTTTCGATTATCGCGCCAACGCCCGGCGCGCGCCGGCCGTGGCGGGCGGCCAAACGCGTTTGGCTATAATGACGCAGTCACGCGCCTTCACGCGCGCGCCGCGGCGGTCTCCAGCGTATCGTCCGCCCGTGCGATTCCATCTCCGACTCAACTTCTCCAGAGAGCGCTCATGAGCTTCAACAACGTACCTTCCGGCCGAGACCTCCCGCAGGATTTCAACGTCATCATCGAGATTCCCGCGCAGAGCGATCCGGTCAAATACGAAGCGGACAAGGACATGGGCCTGCTCGTGGTCGACCGCTTCATCGGCACCGGCATGCGCTATCCGGCCAACTACGGCTTCATTCCGCAGACGCTGTCGGGCGACGGCGACCCGGTCGACGTGCTCGTCATCACGCCGTTCCCGCTGCTCGCCGGCTCGGTCGTGCGTGCGCGCGCGCTCGGCATGCTGCAGATGACGGATGAATCGGGCGTCGACGCGAAGCTCGTCGCCGTGCCGCACGACAAGATTTGCCCGATGACGGCGAACCTCAAGTCGATCGACGACGTGCCCGAATACCTGAAGGACCAGATCAAGCACTTCTTCGAGAACTACAAGTCGCTCGAAAAAGGCAAGTGGGTGAAGGTCGAGGGCTGGACGGGCATCGAGGCCGCACACAAGGAAATCACGGAAGGCGCCGCGAACTACAAGAAGTAATTCGCGCCACCAGGCGCCGCCGCGTTGCTCGCAGCGCGGCGGCGTTTTCCTGCGCTTCGCTTGCCTCGGTCCGGGGCAACACTGATTCGATCGATCGCTCTCCCGCGATCAGCGCGCGTTTCTGCGGCGCGCTCAGACGCTTCACGCGATACTCGGCGCGCAACGCCGCCGATTTCCCCTCCAGTTCGAACGATGCCAGCACGCGCAAAGGCTTTTTCGCGCGCGTATAGCGCGCGCCCTTGCCGCTCGCGTGCGCGGAGAAGCGCGCTTCGACGTCCGTCGCGATGCCGGTGTAGAGGCTGCCGTCGGCGCATTCGATGAGGTAGAGGAACCAGGGCATCGGCGGGTAAGAGGTGAGTTGCCGCGCATTATCGCTGAAAGCACCGCGTTGGGGCGCTTTTGGGCGCTTCGGCGTGCCATGGCGAGTTGCGCGAGAATAGCCGCTTTCGGGCGCGCGCATTGCGTCGCATGCGCTCATCGATATTTCAGCGAGGTAGCCTGTTGAATCGCGAAGTCGAAATTCATGTGGTCGATGCGCTCACCGGGATTCCAGCCGAAGACTGGAACCGGCTCGCCGGCGATAACCCGTTTGTGCGTCATGCGTTTCTGTCGGCGTTGCAGGAGACGGAGTGCGCGGTGAAACGCACTGGCTGGCGCGCGCATCATCTGATATTGAAGCGCGGCGGCGAGTTCGCCGGCGCGATGCCGTTGTATCTGAAATCGCATTCGCGCGGCGAGTACGTGTTCGATCACGCATGGGCCGACGCCTTCGAGCGCCACGGCGTGCGCTATTACCCGAAGGCGCTGTCCGCCGTGCCGTTCTCGCCAGTGACGGGTCCGCGCCTCATCGCCGCGCATCATGAAGATCGCGTGCTGCTCGCGCGCGGCGCGATCGAACTGACGCGAAGGATGGAACTCTCTTCGCTGCATGTGCTCTTTCCGCACGCGCAGGACGTCGAGGCACTGACGGACTCGGGCTACATGCTGCGCGAAGGCGTGCAGTTTCATTGGGAGAATCTGCCCGGCGAGGGCTACGAAAGTTTCGACGCCTTTCTCGCGACCATGAGTCACGACAAGCGCAAGAAGGTTAAGCAGGACCGGCGGCGCGTGAAGGACGCGGGCGTCACGTATACGTGGCTGCGCGGCGGGCAGATCGATCGGGGCGCGCTCGATTTCTTCTACGACTGCTACGACAACACGTACCGCGAGCACTGGAATGCGCCGTATCTGTCGCGCGAATTCTTCGGCCGGATTCACGCCGATGCGCCCGACAGCATGCTGCTCGTGATCGCCGAAGCCGACGGCGAGCGCCTCGCGTGCGCGCTCAACATGATCGGCGGCGACACGATGTATGGGCGTTACTGGGGCACGCGCGAGTTCATCTCGGGGCTGCACTTCGAGACCTGCTACATGCAGGGCATCGCATATTGCATCGAGCATGGACTCGCGCGTTTCGAGGGCGGCGCGCAGGGCGTGCACAAGATGTCGCGCGGACTTCTGCCGACGCCCACATGGTCCGCGCACTGGATCGCGGATCAGCGTTTCGCGCACGCCATCGCCGAATTTCTCGATGCCGAAACCGAGGCGATGGATCAGCATATCGTGGAACTCGAAGCGCATACGCCGTTCAGGAAGAAAGGCTGAAGTGCGATAATCCTCAGGGCTTTTCGCACGGTTTCAATCGCATCGCTTTCGCCGCAAACGCGCGCACATCCATGTCGACCATGAGCAGAAACTTCTTCAATCTTTACAGCCACGACTTCGCGCGCGTCGCGGTCGGCGTGCCGTCGTGCAAGGTGGCCGATCCCGCATTCAACGCGGCGCAGACGATCGAACTCGCTAACGAGGCCGCGGCGCACGGCGCGGTGCTCGTCGCGTTTCCCGAACTTGGCGTGTCCGCCTATACGTGCGACGACCTGTTTCATCAGCGCGCCTTGCTCGACGCCTGCGAAGAGGCGCTGCAAGACATTCTGGACGCGTCGAAGGGACTGAATATCGCGATGATCGTCGGCGCGCCGGTCCGGGCCGAGCACAAGCTCTTCAACTGCGCGATCGTCATCGCCGGAGGATTCATTCGCGGCGTCGTGCCGAAGAGCTATCTGCCGAACTATGGCGAGTTCTACGAGGCGCGCCAGTTCAGCCCCGCCGATGCCGCCGTCACGAACACGGTCAGGCTCTGCGGTCAGGACGTGCCGTTCGGCGCGTCGCTGCTGTTCCAGATCGAGGATCTGCCGCTCTTGCGCTTCCACGTCGAGATCTGCGAGGACGTGTGGGTGCCGATTCCCCCTTCGTCGTTCGCGGCGCTCGCGGGCGCGACCGTGCTCGTGAATCTGTCGGCGTCGAATATCGTCGTCGGCAAGTCGGCGTATCGGCATCAGCTCGTCGGGCAGCAGTCCGCGCGTTGTGTCGCGGCGTATCTGTACACGTCGGCGGGCAATGGCGAGTCGTCCACGGACCTCGCCTGGGACGGGCAGGGCCTCATCTACGAAAACGGCGAACTGCTCGCGGAGTCCGCGCGTTTCTCGGATCGTTCGCACCTCATTTACGCCGATATCGATCTCGAACGGCTCTCGCGCGAGCGCATGCGGCAAACCACCTTCGGCCGCTCAACGCATCGGCACGCAGAGGAAGTCGCGCAGTTCGACGTGATCGCGTTCCCGCTGCCGATTCCGGCCGAGGGAAAGCTGCCGCTCGAACGTCGCGTCGCGCGCTTCCCTTACGTGCCTGCCGACGCCGCGCGCCGCGACGAACGCTGCAACGAGGTCTACAACATTCAGGTGCAGGCGCTCTTGCAACGGCTGCAATCGTCGGGCATGTCGAAGGTCGTCATCGGCATATCGGGCGGGCTCGACTCGACGCATGCACTGCTCGTGTGCGCGAAAGCGATGGACCGTCTCGGCCTGCCGCGCTCGAACATCCTCGCGTACACGATGCCGGGTTTCGCCACCAGCGACCGCACGCTCAGGCAGGCGCGCGAGCTGATGGAGGTCGTCGGCTGCACGGCGAGCGAGATCGACATCCGGCCGAGCTGCGTGCAGATGCTCTCCGACATCGGCCATCCGCACAGCACCGGCGCCGAGCAATACGACATTACCTACGAGAACGTTCAGGCCGGCGAGCGCACGAGCCATCTGTTCCGGCTGGCGAATTTCAACAACGCGATCGTTATCGGCACGGGCGATCTGAGCGAGCTGGCACTTGGTTGGTGCACCTACGGTGTGGGCGATCACATGTCGCACTACAACGTCAACGCGAGCGTGCCGAAAACCTTGATCACGCATCTGGTGCGCTGGGTTGCGGAGTCGGGGCAGATCGGCGGCAACGGCACCGATGTGCTCGAAAACATCCTGAGCACCGACATCAGCCCGGAACTCATTCCCGGCAAGACGAGCGGCGTGGTGGAGCAGAAGACGGAGAGCGTCATCGGCCCATACGAATTGCAGGACTTCAATCTGTACTACACGCTGCGCTTCGGCTTTGCACCATCCAAGGTCGCGTTTCTCGCGCTGCATGCGTGGCGCGATCGCGATGCGGGCGCGTGGCCGGAAGGCCCGACGGTTACGCGGAATCAATACGACCTCGGCGAGATCCGCAAGAATCTGCGGATCTTTCTGGATCGATTCTTTCGCACGAGCCAGTTCAAGCGCTCATGCATACCGAACGCGCCGAAGGTCGGCTCGGGCGGCTCGCTTTCTCCGCGCGGCGACTGGCGCGCGCCGAGCGATGGACAGGCGACGGTGTGGCTCGCGGACCTCGAACGCGTCCCCGCGAACGAGTGATATCGCGCGTTTATCCGGTCATCTCGTGCACATACCGGACGCTTGCTCGATGAAACGCGGCTAGAATCGAAAACATCTGTCCCGCGCGGGACACGACCTTTTCTCGAATCCCTTGAATCGATATTTACGCGAGGCACGCCATGAAACGCATCACCGCCGTCATCAAACCGTTCAAGCTCGACGAAGTTCGCGAAGCGCTCGCGGAAGTGGGCCTCACCGGTCTCACGGTCACTGAAGTGAAGGGCTTTGGCCGCCAAAAGGGGCACACTGAGCTTTATCGTGGTGCAGAGTATGTCGTCGACTTCCTGCCGAAGGTGAAGATCGAAGTCGTCGTCGCGAACGATCAAACCGATCAGGTCATCGATGCGATCATCGGCGCCGCGCGCACCGGCAAGATCGGCGACGGCAAGATCTTCGTCGCCGATGTCGAGCGCGTGATCCGCATCCGCACCGGCGAGGAAAACGAAGCGGCGGTCTGAGCGCTGCGTCACTTCGCCTGACTCCGGCCCGCCGTTCGCGCGGGCCTTCGTTTCCCCGCCTTTCCCGCCCGCGCATGCACCAGCGCGAGGCGCGTCATCGTCCCCGATTTTTTTCGCCCGTATTTGTTGCCCGAGCGCAGGAATGCGCCATCCGTGCGGTAACATCGAATTCCGGTTATATCTTTGTAAGGAACTGTTTGATGCATCACGCGATCGGCTTCATCCAGGATCTGGCGGTGATCATGGCCATCGCGGGTCTCGTGACGGTGCTGTTTCATCGCCTGCGGCAGCCGGTCGTGCTCGGCTATATCGCGGCGGGAGTGATCATCGGGCCGTACACGCCGCCGTTCAATCTGATTCACGACGAAGCGACGATCCAGACGCTCGGCGAACTGGGCGTCGTCTTTCTGATGTTCTCGCTCGGGCTCGAATTCAGCCTGCGCAAGCTGTTCAAGGTCGGCGCGACGGCGTTCGTCGCGGCGCTCTCGGAAATCGTGCTGATGATCTGGGTCGGCTACGAGATCGGGCGCTGGTTCGGCTGGAACGCGATGGACTCGCTCTTTCTCGGCGCGATGCTCGCGATCTCGTCGACGACGATCATCGTGAAGGCGCTCTCCGAGCTCGGCATGAAGGGCGAGCATTTCGCGCAGATCGTGTTCGGCATTCTGATCGTCGAGGACATTCTCGCGATCGCCATGCTCGTGCTGCTGTCCGGCATCGCGCAGACGGGCTCGGTGAGCGCGGGCGTCGCGGTCGTCACGCTCGGCAAGCTGCTGCTCTTCATGACGGTGTCGCTGGTGATCGGCATTCTCACCGTGCCGCGCGCGCTCAACTATGTCGCGCGCGCCAAGAGCGACGAGATGCTGCTCGTCACGGTGCTCGGCTTTTGCTTCGGCTTCTGCCTGCTCGTCGTGAAGCTCGATTATTCGATCGCGCTCGGCGCATTCCTGATCGGCGCGATCATGGCGGAGTCGAAGCATCTCGCGCGCATCGAGCATCTGATCGCGCCGGTGCGCGACATGTTCTCGGCGATCTTCTTCGTCACCATCGGGCTGTTGCTGAATCCGACGGTGCTCGTCGACTATGCGTGGCCGATCGCGGTCATCACGATCGCGGTCGTGCTCGGCAAGATCGTGTCGTGCGGGCTCGGCACCTTTCTCGCGGGCAAGGACGGACGCACGTCGATGCGCGTCGGCATGAGCGTCTCGCAGATCGGCGAGTTCTCGTTCATCATCGCGTCGCTGGGTTTGTCGCTGAAGGTCACGAGCAGCTTTCTGTATCCGATCGCGGTGGCCGTGTCCGCGCTCACGACGCTCTTCACGCCGTATCTGATCCGCGCCGCCGATCCGCTCACGGCGCGTCTCGCGCGCGCGATGCCCGCGCCGCTCGTGCATACCTTCGGGCTGTATTCCCAATGGCTCGCGAGCCTGACGCCCGCGTCCGGAGGCCCGACGCTGTTCTCGATGACGCGGCGCATCGTCGTGCAGATCGCGGTGAATCTCGCGCTCGTGGCGGCGATTTTCCTCGGCGCATCGTATGCCGCGCCGTTCGCGTCGGGCTGTCTCGCGCGCTGGCTCGACACCGACAATGCGCGACGCGTCGTGTTGTGGGGCGCGGCGCTCGTCGTCGCGTTGCCGTTTCTGGTCGCGGTCTATCGCAAGCTCGACTCACTCGCGCTGCTGCTCGCCGAAGTGAGCGTGCAGCCCGCGAAAGCGGGGCGCTTCACGAGCGCGATCCGCTCGGCGATTTCCGGGCTGATTCCGATCGTCGCGATGTTCGGCGTCTTTCTGCTGGTCGCGGCGCTGTCGGGCGGCATTCTGCCGCCGTTCGGCCTGATGGTCGGCGTGCTGCTCTGCGCGGCGCTGCTGCTGACGGTGCTATGGCGCTGGTGCGTGAAAATCCACGCGACGATGCAGATCGCGTTGCGCGAAACCTTCGAAGAGCCGCGCGACCATTGAATGGAATCGTGCGACGGGTTCCCGCGATAATGTGACCAAATGTGTGGTGGTTTGCCCCCGTGCGGGTCGGAGGCGGATAATCGGGGCTGGTCCATTCTCCTATGGCGCTCGCGCGCCTGAATCCGGAATGAGCGATAACAAAACGTCCAACGACGCAAGCAACACCGACGCACGCCGAAGCGGCGCCGATTCCCAGGCGGCAGACGGACCATCGGGCGCGAATCCCACCGCGCCGCCCGAAGCGGCGGCGGCGGCCTCGGCGCCCGGCCCCAAGGCGAGCGCGACCGAACGGGCATCGACGGACGCGCCTTCGAGCGCATCGAACGTGGAGCCGGTCGACACCGCGCAGGCGCGTCGCGACGACGCCCAGCAGGCGGCCCGCGAAGCGCGCGCATCGGCGGCGAGTGCGACCGCCGCGCAGGAAGCCTCGGTGCGCGACAAGCAGCGCGCATCGGCCAACACCAAAGCGAGCCTCGCCGAAAATCTCGAAGCCGCGACCGAAGCGGAAGCCGCGAGCACGGCCAATTCGCAATCCGCCGCGACCGATTCTCCGACGGGCCGCACCGTTCCGCCGCCCGCCGTCGGCATGCCGCCGGCTTTTTCCGACGCGCCGGATTTCGGCAAGCTCAATCCGCCGGTCGCGCCGCCGCCCGAACAGGCGGCCGCGCCGGCCCAGCCCGCGTATCTCAAGCAGTCCGACTCGGCGTGGTCGGTATTCGGGCGCATCGTCGCGGCGCGTGCGCGTCAGATCTTCGATCGCGCGGGGCAGCGCATCACGCAGCGCACCTTGCGCATCGGCGTGTCGGCGCGCATCTTTCACCCCGAACCGGGCGCGAAGGGGCTGCGCGGCAAGACGCTGCAATATCTGGAGGAATCGATCGCGCACTGGGTCATGTCGCGCGATGTGCTCGTCTTCATGATTCCGACGGTCGGTCATCAGGGCATGCTGCATCCGAGCAATATCCGTCTGCGCGACTACGCGAAGCATCTCGACGGCCTTCTGCTGCAAGGCGGCGCCGACGTTTCTCCGCAGTCCTACGAGGAAAGGACGACGCGTCCGGAATGGCCCGGCGACCGCGTACGCGATATGTACGAGCTGGAGCTGCTGCACGAGTTCGTCGAGTCGGGCAAGCCGGTGCTCGGCGTGTGCCGCGGCTGTCAGCTCATCAACGTGGCGTTCGGCGGCACGCTCTACGGCGACATCGCCACCGATGTGCCGACCGCCGGCATCCACGTCAACGAGAAATACGACCAGCATCGCCACTCGATCCGCTTCCCCGATGGCTCCACGCTCGTCAACATGTTCCCGAACCAGCGCGAGGCGATCGTCAATTCGATCCACCATCAGGCGGTGAAGACGCTCGGGCGCGATCTGAACATCGAGGCGGTGTCGGCGTCGGACGGGATCATCGAGGCGGTGCGGTACCGGAAGTCGCCGTTCGTGGTCGGCGTGCAATGGCACCCGGAGTTTCATCGAGCGGGCGGCGCGGAGCTGCTCGACTGCACGCCGCTGCTCGACACGTTTCTGCGCGTCGCGCGCGAGACGCGGTTCTAGTTTTTCGGTAGGCCGCAAACGAAGAAGGCCCGCTCGATTCGAGCGGGCCTTCTTGTTTGTCAGGCGTGTGCGGATGACTCAGCGCGAGGTCACCGGCGCGAGTCCGGCTTCCGTCTGCTTCTGAAGCTGTTCGACCTGCAACTGCAGCGCGCGCAGCTTGCGTTCGGCTTCGAGCTTGTCCGTCTGCAATACGGCCGACTCCGCCTGAAGCTGCTGCTGACGCTGCGTCACTTGCGAATCCTGCTGCTGCGCGAGCGCGAGGTCGGCGGTAAGGCGGTTCGCCCGATCCGCCGATTTCGCGATCACGCGTTCGAGCAGCGCCTTCTGCGCCTGCAATTGCGTGCGGCTGATTTCGCCATCGGCGAGATCGAAGCTCTTGCGCGCGAACTGCGCGTAGATCGATTCGGCGCGGGCCACGTCCTGCGTCTTCACGACGCGCCACCAGCGTTCGTCCTGCGAGAGCGCGACGTAGTACAGCATCTCCGATGCGAGGAAGAAGAGCTTCGCGCCGTAGCTGCCGTTGCGCGTCGCGCGCAATTCCGTGAGGCTTCCCGCCTGCACGAGATTCTGCAATTCGGCGATGTTGCCTTCGACGCGCGGTGCGTTGGAATCGGCGTTCAGGTCGGACAGATCCTCGGGCGCGGCCTGCGCCAGCGCCGCTGAGGGCTGAGGCGCCGTCGCGGCCGCTTTGGCCGCTGGCGGAGCCGCGAACGTGCTCGTGAAAGGCGTGAGCACGCCGCACAGGGACAAGGCGAGCGTGAGCGTCGCGTGATGGAGATAACGGAATTGCTTCATGTTGGCGTCATGGCCGGAAGGGTTGATCGGCTGGCGGTGCGTCGTGCGCTGCTCAACGCGCGCCGTTCGCAGCAGCGCGGCCGGACGGGCCCGCGTTGCTGTCGAGCGTCGGTGAATGCTGGAGCATCGAGTAGAGCGTCGTCGGGTCCAGCGACGCAACGGTCTTCGATGTCTGGCGTGCCTGTGGCTTGCCCGATGCCACGCGCGCATGCCGCGTGGCATCGTGCTTCGCGACGCGCTCGGCCGGCGCGTGAGCACGAGTTGGCGCAGCAGAGTTCGCTCGCGGCGCCAGCACGGCTCTGACGCGGCCGTTGTGCGTGCGCTCAGCGGATGCGGTCGCGGTTGCCGATGCGGCGACCACGCGCCGCTGCGACTGTGCCGACTGCCTCGGCGCTGTCGCGATGGGCGCGGCGTCGAGTGCTGTCGTCGCGGCGGTGACGGCCGGGGAGGTCGACACATCGGATATCGGTTCGATGCTGGCCACCTGATCCGACTGATTCGACGCCGTTGCTATGGGCGTGGCTGCGGGCGGTGTCGCGTCGGGTTCCGTGCTCGCGGCGATGGGGGCGATGTCGGAGGTCGGCTGGTTCGGAATGGAGGCGGTCGTGACCGCCACTGGCGCCGATGCGGACGCTACGGCATCCGGCTGGGCGCGCACCTTGGCCTGTTCGGCGGGCGCGGAGCGCGTGTTGCCCGTCGAACCGGGTTCGAGCCCGAACAGCAGCCATACGATGAGCACGCCGCCCGCAGCGGCGATGGCGGCGGCGACCGGTTTGCTGAAGCCGTGCTTGCGGGCGATCGCCGGCGCGCCGACCGCCAGATGAATCGGGTCTGCGCGCGTGTCGTCGGCGGGGCTGCGAGCCTGCGGGTCCTGAATCAGATTCAGCATCGCGCGCGGAATCTCCTCCTTCGCGAACACTGCCCAGAGGCTCGCCGCGCGATAGGGCGAATGCACGTCGGACAGGCTGAGCGCGGGCACATAGGCGGTTTCGAAGCGCGCCGCGAACAGCGCATATTCGGTCGGCGATTGAACAGGACGCGTGCGCGCAGGCGACCAATCCAGACCGAAGTTCAAGGACGGGTCCGTCAGCGCGCGCAGCGTCGGCAGACGCAGATTGCCTTCAACTACGATCAACGGTTCGGTCATGAAGATTCCACGTGATGCGCCCGGGCGCGGACAATGAAACAACCTGCCCGGACCTTCGTGGCCGCAGAAGACAGCACCGCGGGTCGGCGCGAGGATGGTCGGAAATTCGACCCGCGATCATACGAAACGGTTACGCGCGCGACGACCAGAAGATTCCTATTGTCTATTTTTGACAGGAATGCTTATTGACCGAACTGGTGTTCTTGTGCTTATTCCTGGTCGAGCGGAAACACGTAGCGCAGTGAAAAGAGATCGACGCCCGCCATATGGTCCGCTTCGCGCGCGGCCCGTTTCCAGCCGCGCGACTCGTAAAAGCCAATCGCCGCCGCGTTCTGCTCGAGCACGTAGAGATGCAACTGCCGCGCACCCCGCGCGCGGGCCCAGCGCGCCGCTTCGTCGAGCATCACGGTGCCCGTGCCGAGACCGCGACGCCCGGGCAGCGCATGAAGGTTGTCGACGAGCACGCTCCCCGTCTCGTCCGGTTCCACGACACAGATGAAGCCGACGGTATCGCCCTCATGCTCCGCGATGAACACGCTGGCCGCGCCGGCCTCGACTTCCTTGATGCGCGCCTCCCAGTGACCCGCGCGTTCGGCCTGCAGATCGCGATCGAGGTAGCTGTCCGGCAGGATGCCGCGATACGCCGATGCCCAACTGCGCGTGTGCATCGACGCAATGAGCGCCGCATCGGCCGATGTCGCCGCGCGCAGCGAAATTTTCGCGTCCAGTTTCTGTTCGGATGTCAGCTTAAAGTTAGGCATATGTAACCGTATTTTAATGTTGATTTAGGCGAAATTAAACGAAGTTGTGTGCAGGCGCGGGCGGGGAGGCGTTAAAATCGAGCGCATCGCGAGTGCGTTCACCGATTCCGGGAAAGTCATGTCCACGACCCACGTAACACCAGCCAACGAATCCAAGTTCAAGTCGGTCTTTCGCGTTGTCAGCGGAAACTTCCTTGAAATGTACGACTTCATGGTCTACGGCTACTATGCCTCGGCGATTGCCAAGACCTACTTTCCGAGCGGCAACGAATTCGCCTCGCTGATGCTCGCGCTGTCCGTCTTCGGCGCGGGCTTTCTGATGCGGCCGGTCGGCGCCATCGTGCTCGGCGCGTACATCGACCATCATGGCCGGCGCAAGGGCCTGATCCTCACGCTCGGGCTGATGGCGGTCGGCACCGCGTGCGTCGCGCTCGTGCCGGGCTATGCAACCATCGGTGCGCTGGCGCCGATCATCGTGCTGGGCGGGCGGCTGCTGCAAGGCTTCTCGGCGGGCGTCGAACTGGGCGGGGTTTCGGTGTATCTGTCCGAGATCGCGACCAAGGGCAACAAGGGTTTCTATTGTTCGTGGCAGTCCGGCAGCCAGCAGGTCGCCGTGGTGTTCGCGGCGCTGATCGGCGTGATCATGAACCGCCTGCTGCCGCCCGAGCAGATGACGGCGTGGGGCTGGCGCGTGCCGTTCCTGATCGGCTGTCTCATCGTGCCGTTTCTCTTCATCATCCGCCGGTCGCTGCGCGAAACCGACGAGTTTCTCGCGAGGAAGCATCGCCCGGGCATGGGCGAGATCGCGCGCTCAATCGCGCAGAACTGGGCCATCGTGCTCGCCGGCATGGGCATGGTCATCATGACGACGGTGTCGTTCTACATGATCACCGCGTACACGCCGACCTTCGGCAAGGAAGTCCTGAAGCTCTCCGCCGTCGATGCGCTCGTCGTGACGGTATGCGTCGGCATCTCGAATCTGGTCTGGCTGCCGCTGATGGGCGCACTGTCGGATCGCGTCGGGCGGCGTCCGGTGCTGCTCGTGTTTACGATTCTCACCATTCTGACGTCGTATCCGGTGGTGCAATGGCTGGTTGCGGACCCGTCGTTCCTGCGTCTCTTGATGTGCGAACTGTGGCTGTCGTTCCTGTACGGCAGCTATAACGGCGCGATGGTGGTCGCGCTGACGGAGGTCATGCCGGTCGAAACGCGCACGACCGGTTTCTCGATGGCCTACAGCCTCGCGACGACGATCGGCGGTTTCACGCCGGCGATCTCCACGTATCTGATCCATGCGACCGGCAACAAAGCCGCGCCCGGTCTGTGGATGGGCCTCGCCGCGATCTGCGGCCTGATCGCGACGCTCGTGCTGTATCGCTCGCCCGAGGCGCGCAATCAGTACAAGACGGCCTGACGGAAGCGGTGCCGTGAATTATTGCGAGCCTCTCCGGAGGCTCGTGTTCTTGCGATGGCTAAGCGGTACTTCGCACGAAGACCAATAGCAAACCGTAGTCACCCTTGTCCGCCGCGCGCAAGGCGGTCAGGTAATCCGATCGGGCGTTGTCTGCTTTGACCAATGTCCCGCCGCCGCCCCACGAAAACGGCTCTATTTTCATGCTACGCAGGAGCGCATCAGCCATCATCCGTGAGTGTCGACCGTTGCCGTTTGCAAAGGGATGAATCCATACCAGGTCGCGGTGGAATCGTGCGGCAATCTCATCGGGCGGGAATGTGCCGTTGTCGACCCACCACCGCGTGTTTTCGAAAAGGTTTCTCAGTTTTACGCTGACCTGTGTCCAGTCACATCCAATGTTCTTGTCGGACTTGCGGAACGCACCGGCCCACGACCAGGTCTGGTCGAACATTTTCCTGTGAAGGTTGCGACAGAACGCTTCACTGAGGACATCGACCTTGCGTTGCCGGCGAGTCCATTGCACGGCTTGAAGGATGTTTTCCTGCTCCCAGTCATTCAGGTCGCCCTTGGTGACCAGGTGCGTCGGTATCAGCCCTGCAAGCTCGTCAGGGTCGAGTGGGGTCTGGCCGGCCTGTTCGTCCAGCTCTATCGCCATAGGTCGGACCAACGGCCCCGAAGTAGTTCGGCCGTTCGCTGCTCAACCTGTTTGCGAAGTCGGTCGGTCGCCGGACGTTGGTCTTCCAGACTCATGGTGTGCGCAACGCTACTCACTTCCTGCAGGGCAATTGAGCGCGCCCGGTCTTCGACCACTTGAGTCAGTGGCTTTCTGGGCACCAGAGCATAGACGAGCTCGCAGTCCAGTCCTTCAGCCAACTTGCGCAGTTGTCCGAGCGTGATTCGCTCCTCGGCTTCCGCCGACTCCGACTTGTGCAGGGTCGAACCGGTAATGCCTAACCGCTTGGCTTGTTGTCGTTCGGTGAGCCCCAGCGACTCTCGGATGGCCTTCAGCCATCCACGCGGCGGAGGCCGACGATTGGTCAAATCCGAATACGTTGCGGCTGACGCCTGGACCTGCTCAAGCCGAAGCTGTCTCAATCTGGAATCCATTTTGCTGCCTTATAGGCTATCGGAAATGCCTTCAATGCTAGCCCATGATGAAGCGAACATCAATTCTATGCTTCATTTCGGTGAAGCAGATGAACATGTTCTGCTTCAATATAGGCCATCATATTGCACCAAATTGCTTCTCGATATGGAAGCGTATCTGTCCGATTTGCTGCGCTATGAACCAGCGGCTTAGGAGAATAGTCTGGTTCAAACGTCGATCGCCCGGTCCACTCCTGCAAATATCTCCGGCAACAAAAAACCCGCAATCCCATCTGGGACCCGGGTCTCGACAGACTAGCCAAAAAGCGAGGGATTTTTCACGCGGGAACCGCAGCCAGCGCCGCCGCCGTTTCCTCGATCACTTCCCGCCATTGCCCCGGCGCGCGCTGCCGCACGAGGCGTGCATCCGGATACCACGCGCTGTCGTTCGACCCGACGCCCCAGCGCCAGTCGGCGGCGAACGGCAGCATCACCCAGACCGGCTTGCCGAGCGCGCCCGCGAGGTGCGCGACGGACGTATCCACCGACACCACGGCGTCCAGGCGATCGACGATCGCGCCGGTATCCGCGAAGTTTTCGAGGCGTCCTTCCAGCAGATGAATCGATTTCGTGTTCGGATGCGCGCGTAACACGTCGCGCTCGCGTCCGGTGAGGAACGGCTGGAGCACGATCCAGTCGATGCCGCCGAGCGCGAAGAGCGGGGCGAGTTCGGAAACCGGCACCGAACGCGTCTCGCCCGGCTGCATCCGTCCCGACCACGTGATGCCGATCTTGCGCCGCTCCTGGCCGCCGATCGACCCGCGCCACTTGCGCCGGTAATCGGCGGGCACGACGAGATAGGGCGCGCGCGCCGGAATCGACTCGGGCGAAGTCATGCCGAGCGCGAGCGGCAGGCTGAGCAGCGGGCAGAACGCGTCGGCGGCCACCGCCGTGCCATCCGATTTGCTTTTCAGTTCGACGCGGGCGGCATGCGCGGCGGGCGCGAGCAGCGGCACGAGCGCGGGTTGCACTTCCAGCACCAGCTTGCCGACGAGCTTCACCGCGAACGGCACGAAGCGCGCGAACTGCAAGGTATCGCCGAAACCCTGCTCGGCGCGTACGAGCAGCGTGCGGCCCGGCATCGCTTCGCCTTGCCAGCGCGGCAAGGACGGCGCGGGTTCGCTGCCGGGCGTTTGCAGACGCCACTCGTAGCCGGCGAGACCGCGTGCGTAATCGCCGGTCGCGAGCAGCGCGAGGGCGCGGTTCAGATGCGCGGCGGGCATCGAAGGATCGATGCGCAACGCCATCTCGAACGCGCGCAGCGCCGCGCGATGCGCCCCGAGCGCCAGATGCGTGTTGCCGAGACACAGCCACGCAACGCCGTATTTCGGATCGAGTCCGACCGCGCGCTCGAAGTGGAGCACGGCCTGATCGTGACGGCCGAGCTTCGCGAGCGCGTGACCGAGCCCGAAATAGCCCGGCGCGAAGTGCGGCTGCAACGCGACCGCCTTTTGCAGCACGGGCAGCGCGTCATCGGGATGGCCGTTCGCGTCGAGCAGATTGCCGAGATTGAAATGCGCGGCGACGTAATTCGGCTCGACGTCCAGCGCCGCGCGAAAGTGCGCGATGGCGCCGAGCGTGTCGCCGAGCGCGTTGAGCGCCATGCCTAGATTGTTGTGCGCGCCGGCATGGCGCGGGCGCAGCGCGAGCGCGCGCTTGAACGCGTGCGCGGCGTCCTTGAAGCGGCGCAGCCCGGAGAGCGCATTGCCGAAGTTGTTCCACGCGGCGGGATCGTTGGGCTGCAGGCGCAGTGCCTTTTCGAACGCATCGGCGGCGTCTTCGTGGCGGCCGGCCGCCGTGTAGGCGTTGCCGAGGTTGTACTGCGCGAGCGGGAAACCCGGCGCGAGCGTGAGCGCGTTACGAAACCGTTCGATCGCGTCGTCGAGGCGGCCAAGCGCCTTCAACGCGTTGCCGAGATTGAGCTGCAGACCGGCATCGCTCGGACGCAGGTCGACGGCGCGACGCACGAGTTCGGCCGCCTCCGCGTGCTGGCCTTGCTGATGGCGCAGCACGCCGAGGTAGTGAAGGGCGTCGACGTGTTCGGGTTCGGCGGCGAGCGCGGCCTGATAGTCGCGCTCCGCGTCGGTCAGGCGGCCGTCACGATGGGCCGCGAAACCGCGGGCGAATACGGTGTCCATGACGGGGAAACTTCTGGCCGGGAAAAAGCAAACCCCGCATTTTCCCACACCCGCGCCGCCGCTCCGGAAAGCGCGATTGACATGTTGCGGCGATGGCACTTAACATCTGAACAGCTATTCATACGTTGTCGATATCCGTGTCCGCCGATTCGCCTCCCGCCGCCAGCCCGATCACCTCCGATGACCGCGTCGTGCCGCTCGCCGACCTGTTCCGCCTGCTAGGCGACCCGACGCGCTTGCGCATCGTCCTCGCGTGCGTCGAGCAGAGGCGCGCGGTCGGGGCGATCGCGGAGTTGCTCGGGCTGTCGGCGTCGCTCGTGAGCCATCACTTGCGTCTGTTGCGCGCGGCGCGCATCGTGCGGGCCGAACGCCAGGGCAAGCAGGTCTTCTACGTGGCCGCCGACCGCCACATCAGCGCGATGCTGGGGGAGTTGCTGGAGCACATCGCGGAGCCGCAAGGCGACGCGACGGATATCGAATGATCGCCACCGAATCACGCGCACCCCGATGAGCACGCCATGAGCACGCATCGACACGAAGCACACGAAAAACACGAACATCACGACGGGCACGCGCACGGCCACGAGCACGGTCACGGCCATCATCACCATCACGCGCCGCAGGCGGGGCAGGGCCGCACGTTCGCGCTCGCGGTCGCCCTGAACGTGGTGATCGTGGTCGTGCAGGCGATCTACGGCTTCCTCGCGCATTCGACCGCGCTGCTCGCCGACGCCGGCCACAATCTCTCCGACGTGCTCGGCCTGCTGCTCGCGTGGGCCGCCGTGTGGCTCGGCAAGCGTCAGCCGAGCGCGCGCTATACGTTCGGTCTCGGCAGTTCGTCGATTCTCGCGTCGCTCGCCAATGCCGCGCTGCTGCTGTTCGCATGCGGCGCGATCGTCCTCGAAGCGATCCAGCGGCTCATCAATCCGGCGCCGGTCGCCGGGCTCGACGTGTTCATCGTCGCGACGCTCGGCATGGTCGTGAACGGTTTTTCCGCGTGGCTCTTCATGCGCGGCAGCAAGGACGACCTCAACGTGCGCGGCGCGTTCCTGCACATGGCCGCCGATGCCGCGATCTCCGCGGCCGTCGCGGTGAGCGGTCTCATCATCCTGTTCACGGGCGCGAGCTGGCTCGATCCGCTGATGAGCCTGATCGTCGTGTCGGTGATCGTCTACGGCACCTGGGGACTCGGGCGCGACGCGATGCGCCTCGCGATGGCCGCGGTGCCGCCTTCCGTCGACCTGTCGCGTATCGAGCGGTATCTGCAGCAGCTTCCCGGCGTGCGCGATGTCCACGACCTGCACGTCTGGGCGCTTTCGACGACCGAAAACGCGCTCACCGTGCATCTCGTGATGCCGCAAGGCCATCCCGGCGATGCGTTCGTGCAGGACGTCGTGAAGACGCTGCGCGGCGAGTATTCGATGCATCACGCGACCGTGCAGGTGGAGTTCGGCGAAGCGTGTCAGGCGTGCGTGCTCAACGAGCGCGGGCACGCCCACTGAGGTTCCGGCGTGCCGAAAGCGGGAGGCGCGGGCGTACACTAGGCATCGTGACGTTTCAGGGAGGACCGCATGTTTGCGCCAAAGCTGAATCCGAACGACAAGCTGGACGTGGCGCCCGTTCTGATCGTCGGCGCCGGTCCGACGGGCCTCGCCGCCGCGATGAGCCTCGCGCGTGCGCACATTCCGGTCAGGCTCGTCGACCGTGCGCGCGAGCCGTCGCCGCATTCACGCGCGATCGGCATTCAGGCCCGCACGCTGGAGCTTTTCGAGCAGCATCGTGTCGTCAAACCGTTTCTCGAACTCGGCCATCGCGCGCGCGTCGCGAATCTCTATTCCAATGGCCAGCGCCTCGCGCGCCTCGACTTCGATCCCCTGCAGACGCGTTATCCGTATCTGCTCTTTCTCGAACAATCGCAGACCGAACGTCTGCTCGCCGAGCATCTCGCGGGTCATCGCGTCGTGGTGGAGCGTGGTGTCGAAGTGGTCGATTTCTCGCAAGGTTCAGCGGGCTTGCAGGCGACGCTGCGTCATCCGAACGGACGCGATGAACTGTTGCGGCCTTCTTATCTGATCGCCGCCGACGGCGCGCACAGCTTCGTGCGGCATCGGCTCGGCATCGGCTTCGATGGCAAGACCTTCGATCAAACCTATCTGCTCGCGGATCTGCAAGCGGACTCCGACTGGCCCGACGACGAGTTCCATATCTTCGCTTCCGGCGAAGGGCTCGCCGCGCTCTTTCCGATGGGCGGCGACCGCGCCCGCCTGATCGCCGATCTGCCCGCGCCGCTTGCGAGCGCGGTGAATGCGGTGAACGCGGCCAACGCGGCGGACGGGAAGACTGGCCCGACGCTCGACGAATGCCGTGCGCTGGTCGAGCGGCGCGTGCATCACAAGGTCGAGCTGTCGAACCTGACGTGGTCGTCTTACTTTCATTTGAACAGCCGCATGGTCGACAGGCTGCGCGTGGAACGCGTGTTCCTCGCGGGAGATTCGGCGCATGTGCATAGTCCGGCCGGCGCGCAGGGCATGAACACCGGCATTCAGGAAGCGTTCAATCTCGGCTGGAAGATCGCGCGCATGCTGGCGGGCGGCGCGCCCGAGCGGCTGCTCGACAGCTATCACACGGAGCGGCATCCGATCGAGCGCGACGTGCTGCGTCAGTCCAGCATGCTCACGCAGATGGCCGGCGCCGAGCACGGCCCGATGAAACTGATGCGCGAGCACGTGATGCCCGCGCTCGCCGCGATCGGCCCGTTGCGCGACGCGATGCGGCGCACGGTGAGCGAGCTGTCGATCAACTATCGCAAGAGTCCGCTCACGCTGGAGCGTCTGCTCGATGGCGGCCCGCGCGCGGGCGAGCGTGCGCCCGATGCACGTGTGCATGTCGTGGACGGACCGCTCGGACGCGTGCCGGGCGTCGGTTGTCTCTACGATCTGCACGACCCCGGCTGCTTTTCGCTCTTTCTGCTCGTGAATCCCTCCGGCGAGGACGACATCGCGCTTGCGCCCGCGACCATCACCATGGCGCACGCGATGCGCGATCCGGATCTCGATGGCTTCGTGAAAGCGCTCGATAACATCATGCCGAACGCGGTGCGCGTCTGGCGCATCACCGATACGCATGGCGAGGGCGCGAATTCGCTGACGGACAACTACGGCCGCACGCGGCCCGCGTTCTATCTCGTGCGTCCGGATGGATACATCGCCGCGCGCGGACGCGCGCCGTCGGACGTGCATGGCCTGCTGCGCCATTGCGAAACGTGGTTCGGCGCGCAGGACACGAGCGCGGAACGCAAGGCGGAACGCGAGTATCGCGAAGATTGAAAAAAAGCCCTGCGGTGCAGGGCTTTGAGCGGGTTCAGGCGGTAGCTGTCTTCGGCATCAAATCCGCCTTGTGCAGCTTGAGCGCCTCCAGCACGATCGGCTCCATCGTGGCGCTCGCTTGCGGGTCGTCGAGCGCGCCGAGAATCGCGAGCCGCATGCGCGGCTCCCAGAAGCGCCGGATATGCTCCGCGATGCTGTCGACGGCTTCGGCACGGTCCGGCATCGAATCGAAGAATTCGCCGATGCGGTTCGCCATCTCGATCAGGTTATCGACATCCATTTGTTATTTCCCTGAAGTAGCCATGTTCATCAGCTCGAGCTGCTGCGTGTTGAAGCGCGAGTACTCCTTCTGCCATTGCGACGGCTGTTCCACCGGCATCACCTGCACTGCCGTCACCTTGTACTCCGGACAGTTGGTCGCCCAGTCGGAGGAGTCCGTCGTGATGACGTTCGCGCCCGATTCCGGGAAGTGGAACGTCGTATAGACGACGCCCGGCTGCATGCGCTCCGAGATCTTTGCGCGCAACACAGTCTGCCCCGCGCGCGACTCGATGCCGACCCAGTCGTCTTCCCTGATGCCGCGATCCTCCGCGTCCACCGGATGGATCTCCAGACGGTCCTCGTCGTGCCATTGCGAGTTCTCGGTACGCCGCGTCTGCGCGCCGACGTTGTATTGCGACAGGATGCGCCCGGTCGTGAGCAGCAGCGGAAACTTGCGCGTGACCTTCTCCGGCGTCGCGATGAACTTCGTGATGACGAAGCGTCCCTTGCCGCGCACGAATTCGTCGATATGCATCGTCGGCGTGCCGTCCGGCGCCTTCTCGTTGCACGGCCACTGGATGCTGCCGAGTTCGTCGAGGCGTTCATACGAGACGCCGTGGAACGTCGGCGTGAGACGCGCGATCTCGTCCATGATCTCGGACGGGTTCGCGTAGTTCATCTCGTAGCCGAGCGCACGCGAGAGCTTGATCGTCACTTCCCAGTCGGAGTAGCCGGGGAGCGGCGGCATCACCTTGCGCACGCGCGAGATGCGGCGCTCGGCGTTGGTGAAGGTGCCGTCCTTTTCGAGGAACGTCGAGCCGGGCAGCAGAACGTGCGCGTACTTCGCCGTTTCGTTCAGGAAGATGTCCTGCACGACGATGCATTCCATCGACGACAGCGCATCCGCGACGTGCTGCGTGTTCGGGTCCGACTGGACGATGTCCTCGCCCTGGCAATAGAGGCCCATGAAGGTGCCGTGCATCGCGGCATCGAACATGTTCGGGATGCGCAGGCCCGGCTCCGGCTGAAGCTTCACGTCCCACGCTTCCTCGAAGAGCGCGCGCGTGGCCGCATCGCTGATATGCCGATAACCCGGCAGCTCGTGCGGGAACGAGCCCATGTCGCACGAGCCCTGCACGTTGTTCTGCCCGCGCAGCGGATTCACGCCGACGCCTTCGCGGCCGATGTTGCCCGTCGCCATCGCGAGATTCGCGATGCCCATGACGGTAGTCGAGCCTTGCGCGTGCTCGGTGACGCCGAGGCCGTAGTAGATCGCGCCATTGCCGCCGAGCGCGTAGATGCGCGCGGCATCGCGGACCTGTTGCGCGGGCACGCCGGTGATGGCTTCCATCGCTTCGGGCGAGTTCTCTTCCTTCGCGACGAAATCGCGCCACTGGCCGAAGGCACGCTCTTCGCAGCGCTCGGCGATGAAGTCTTCCTTCAGCAAGCCTTCCGTGACGATCACATGCGCGAGCGAGTTGACCATCGCGACGTTCGTGCCGGGCCGCAGTTGCAGGTGATACTGCGCCTTCACGTGCGGCGTATCGACGATATCGATGCGGCGCGGATCGATCACGATCAGCTTCGCGCCTTCGCGAATGCGGCGCTTGAGGCGCGAGCCGAACACGGGGTGGCCGTCGGTCGGATTCGCGCCCATCACGATGATCACGTCCGATTGCTCGACCGATGCGAACGTCTGCGTGCCCGCCGATTCGCCGAGCGTCGTCTTCAGGCCGTAGCCCGTCGGCGAGTGGCACACGCGCGCGCAGGTATCGACATTGTTGTTGCCGAACGCGGCGCGCACGAGCTTCTGCACGAGATACGTTTCTTCGTTCGTGCAGCGCGACGACGTGATGCCGCCGATCGAATCGCGCCCGTACTTGTCCTGGATGCGGCGGAATTCGCTCGCCGCATAGTTGAGCGCTTCTTCCCACGACACTTCGCGCCACGGATCGGTGATCTTCGCGCGGATCATCGGCTTCTTGATGCGGTCCTTGTGCGTCGCGTAGCCCCACGCGAAGCGGCCCTTCACGCACGCGTGACCTTCGTTCGCCTGGCCGTTCTTGTTCGGCGTCATGCGTACGACGGTATTGCCCTTCATCTCCGCCTTGAGCGAGCAGCCGACGCCGCAATACGCGCACGTCGTGATCGCCGAATGCTCGGCCTGACCGAGCATGATGACGGTCTTTTCCTGCAGCGTCGCGGTCGGGCATGCGGCGACGCACGCGCCGCACGACACACATTCCGATTCCATGAACGGCACGTTCTCGCTCGCCGCAACGCGCGATTCGAAGCCGCGTCCGGCGATGGTCAAGGCGAACGTGCCTTGCGTTTCTTCGCACGCGCGCACGCATCGATTGCAGACGATGCACTTCGACGGATCGTAGGTGAAATACGGATTCGACTCGTCCTTCTTGTCCTTCAGATGGTTCGCGCCTTCATAGCCATAACGCACTTCGCGCAAGCCGACGACGCCTGCCATGTCCTGCAGTTCGCAATCGCCGTTGGCGGGGCAGGTGAGACAGTCGAGCGGGTGATCGGAGATATAAAGCTCCATCACGTTCTTGCGAAGCGATTGCAGCTTGTCGCTTTGCGTGCGGACCTTCATGCCCGCTTCGACGGGCGTCGTGCACGACGCGGGATAGCCGCGCTTGCCTTCGATCTCGACGAGACACAGACGGCACGAACCCCACGGTTCGAGGGAGTCGGTGGCGCAGAGCTTGGGCACGTTGACGCCCGCTTCGATCGACGCGCGCATCACCGACGTGCCCGCGGGCACGGTGACGGACTGACCGTCGATTTCGAGCGTCACGTCGATATCGGCATGACGCAGCGGCGTGCCGTAATCGGTATCGTCGAACGGATCGCGGCGCTGCACCGATGCCGCGCTCTTGCACGCGCAGTTGCCGGAGCCGCAGCCGTTGTTGGTATTGGACATTGTTGTCTCCTTATGCCGCTTTCTGTGCGGGCGTGCGGGGCAGCCCGAAGTCCTCGGGG
>Ga0160459_100155_pt1 | contig 39162 bp, 33 predicted proteins | sample HID1973K_E6MG_FD_108208 | JGI IMG/M metagenome (GOLD analysis project Ga0160459, IMG submission 108208) | Enriched mosquito-associated microbial communities from UW Madison campus, WI, USA - HID1973K_E6 MG | ecosystem: Host-associated > Arthropoda: Insects > Digestive system > Unclassified ...
GCGTCCCACGCGAGCTTGAAGAACTTCACGCGTTCCTCCGCGCTGCAGATGGGCGACTTCTGCGTCTTCTCGATGATGCGTGCGAGGTCCGGGTTCTCGAAGTCGTGCACGCTCGACGGCAGCATGATCATTCCGCCGCCCGCGAGTTCGCGCAGCGTGGTGAGGATCTTCGAATAGAGCTGCTGCGTAAGCACTTGCGAGCTGTACAGCATGTTTCGGTCGGGCACGTAGTAACCGTTGACGACACTGCCTTTCGCTTCCATGCCGTATACATACGCCTCGACCATCGACGCTTCCGATGCGAGCTGCCCCAGCGTCTCGCGCACTTGCGGAAACGCATTCGTGCCGTTGACTTCCGAAATCCTGAGACCGAGCCCGACGAGGAAACGCAGCTTCGTCATCAGGCGCACCTGACATTGATAGTTCTGGTAGACGTGCGCCGGCGTCACATGAAACTGCTTTGCGCACATCGACACATCCCCGGCGACGAAGATCCGCTCCCACGGCACCTTGACGTCGTCGAAGTACAGCACAGCGTCGTTCTCGTCATAGCGGCTCGACAGCGGGTTGTCGAAAACCGATTGCGCGTGTTCCTCATACGACTTGCGCGACATCACCTTCATGCCCTTCGCGTTCATCGGAATCGCGAACGACAGCGCATACATCTCGTCGCCTTCACGCAGCGGCTGAATGCAACTGCAGAAGACTTCGTTCGCCATGATGCCGCTCGTCGCGAGCATCTTCGCGCCTCGCACCGTGATGCCTTCCGCGTCCTGATCGACGATGCCCACCGCGAGATATTTGTCCTCCTGCTCATGCGCCGACTTCGACTGATTCGCCTGCGGATTGACGATCACGTAGGTCAGGAAGAGATCGTTGTCGCGGGCATACTTGTAGTAGTCGCGCAGCGCGCCGGCACGTGCCGGGTCGTATTGCTCGAACAGATCGATGCCCATGACCATGCCCGAGATGCACGACGCGACGTGATCCGGCGAGCGGCCCATGAATCCGAAGTGCAGTTCCGTCCACGCTTCGAGCGCGGAGCGGCGCTCGACCAGTTGCTCATACGACGTCGGCAGTTCCCAGATGCGGCTCACGCGATTGCCCGAATCCGGCGAAACGAAAGTCATCTTCTCGACGTTTTCCGGGCGCGCCTGATAGTCGTAAAGGTTCGCATAGCTGCGAATCGAATTGCGGAATGCGGGGTGCGCGGTGACATCGCCGACTGCCTTGCCGTCGAGATAAACCTGACGTCCGTCGCGCAATGACGCGATGTGTTGAGTGCCGTTCTTGATCATGGTGTTCTCCAGGATGAATTCGTCCGCCGTTTCAGGCCGACGCTGCGTGTACGCCGTTGAGCGTGTGATAGCGGCCGCCGAAGAAAATGAGCGGACGCCCTTGCGAGCGCATGCGATGACGCGTCACGCGGCCGACGAAGATCACGTGGTCACCGCCGTCGTATTGCGCATAGGGCTCGCATTCGAAGGTTGCAAGGGTGTCGGGAAGCAGGACCGGTTCGTCGCCCGGCTCGTTTGCCGCATCGCGCCAGCCCCATTTGTCGCCGCTGGCCCTCGCGAAACGGTTCGACATGTCCTGCTGCGATTCTTCGAGCACGTTGACCGCGTAGCTGCCGGCCACGCACAGATCGGCGAGACTGAGGCTGCGCCGGTCCACCGAAAACAGAATCAGCGGCGGATCGAGCGACACCGAATTGAACGACGCGACCGTCATGCCGATCGGCGCTCCTTCGCGCCTCGGCGCCGTGATGACCGCGACACCCGTCGCGAACATGGACAACGCGGACCGAAACTGACGCTGCACTTCCGGATCGCCGCTCTGCCGTACGATGCAATCTTTCATCTCGTTCTCCTTCGCGCCGCGCTGCCGGCGACGCCTCTTCGGGGTACATCAATCATTGTTTTTTAGCTTTGTTACATAGCTTTTATTAAATGACAGCAATCGGCGTCGTTCAAGCTATCGTTTACCCTCGTTAAAAAAGCTTTGTATGAAAGACAACCCTACCCGGAGAATGGGTGTTGGCCAGAGCACGCAAGTGTCCGGGCTACACTGCGGCCAACTTGCGCTACGCGACGCCTCGCGTTGAAGAAGGCACTGCACTGGAGAATGATCGATGAACTCACGCCCCATCTACATGGACTACAGCGCAACGACGCCCGTCGATCCGCGCGTGGTCGAAAAAATGGTTCCGTACCTTTACGAGCGCTTCGGCAATCCGGCATCGCGCAGCCACGGTTACGGCTGGGAAGCGGAAGAAGCGGTGGAAGCAGCGCGCCGCCATGTGGCCGCTCTGCTGCATGCGGACCCGCGCGAAATCGTCTGGACGTCAGGCGCGACCGAAGGGAACAATCTCGCGATCAAGGGTGCGGTGAACTTCTACAAGGCGCGGGGCCGTCACATCGTCACGGTGAAGACAGAGCACAAGGCGGTGCTGGATACGTGCCGCGAGCTGGAGCGGCAAGGGATCGACGTCACGTATCTGGACGTGGGGCACGACGGATTGCTCGACGTCGCCACGGTGCGCGCGGCGCTACGCGCCGACACGGTGCTCATGTCCGTCATGATGGTCAACAATGAAACCGGCGTGGTGCAGCCGATTGCCGAAATCGGCGCGATGTGCCGAGAAAAAGGCATCGTGTTTCATTGCGACGCAGTGCAGGCGGCAGGCAAGATCACCATCGATGTCGGCGCGCTCGACGTCGATCTGCTGACGGTCACCGCGCACAAGGTCTACGGTCCGAAAGGTATCGGCGCGCTGTATGTTCGGCGCAAGCCGCGCGTGCGCATCGAAGCGCAGATGCACGGCGGTGGTCACGAACGCGGCATGCGCTCGGGCACGCTGCCGACGCATCAGATCGTTGGCATGGGTGAAGCGTTCCGGCTCGCGAAGGAAGAGATGGAAGTGGAAAACCGGCGAGTGGGTGCGCTGCGCGACCGGCTGCTCGCGGGCCTCATGGAACTGGATGAGGTCTATGTCAACGGCGACATGACGCAGCGCATCGCGCACAATCTGAACGTCAGCTTCGCCTTCGTCGAAGGCGAATCGCTCATCATGGGCATCAAGGGTGTCGCGGTGTCGTCGGGGTCGGCGTGCACGTCGGCGTCGCTGGAACCCTCATACGTGTTGCGCGCGCTCGGCCGCAGCGATGAACTGGCTCACAGCTCGATCCGCTTCACGCTCGGCCGCTTCACGACCGAGGCGGAAGTTGACGAAGTGATCCACCAGGTTCGTGAGACCGTGATCAGGCTGCGCGCGCTGAGTCCGTTGTGGGACATGCATCTGGAAGGCGTCGACCTGAACACGATCCAGTGGGCCGAGCACTGATCATGCCGGCCGCGGCGCTGTCACGACTTTTCCTGACGCGCGATCAGATGCGAGAGATCGAGCGTCGCGCGATCGCCATTGGCGACAAGCCGGTCGACGACCGAGCACAGCGCCTTGAACTCGGTCTTCGTCACGCCTTCGAACAGCACGTTGTTGATGCGCTGCTGCGTCGCGGCCAGTTCGCGAAGCAGCTTCGTCCCGGCCGATGTCACCGTGAGACGCAGCTTGCGCTTGTCGTCGGGGTCCGAGCGTTTATCGATGAAGCCAAGCTTCTTGAGCTTGCCCGTTTCGATCGTGACGAACGCGCCACTCAGATGGAGATGATCCGCCAGCCGGTTCACCGTCACCGCCTCGCCGTGCGAAAGATGCGCGACGGAAACGAGCAGCGAATACTGGATGCCGGTCAGGCCGATGAGCGTTCCGAAGCCGTCGCGCACGGACAGAAGCCGGGCAGCGAACGGCAGGAGACCGTTGATCAGATGGCGGAATTCCGTGTCCGCCCCGTCGACGAGACACGCTGGATTGGTAATCGTCAGAGCGGATTCGTCGATCTGCTTCGGCATGACACTCAAACTCCCGGATGCTAATCCATTTACCTTTGTAAGATAATTATACGTCAAAGCTTGAAAAGGAGATTTTAGCCATGAACCCTGCGATATCGGCCTCTTCTGCCCGATCGTTGCTCGAATGTTACGTCCGCGCGAAAGATCGGAACCAGCCCGAAATGATCCTGGACTGCTTCGCTGCCGACGCCGAACTGACGTTCGACATTGCGACTGACGCAATCGATTTTCCCCGCAGCGTGACCGGCGCAGCGGCGATCGCCAGGACGCTGGTCGCCGACTTCGGCGAGCGGTTCGAAAGTTGCCGGACTTATTACGTCTGTGCCGCGCCGGAAGTGGATGCCGACGGCATCTGCACGATGCCGTGGCTCGTCGCGATGCGACAGAAGGACAACGGCGCGCTGCGGCTTGGACGAGGCGAATATCGGTGGCGCATCGCGCGCATGGGCGATGGGTCCGACAGAATCGTCGGGCTGCACATCGCCATCGAGCGCATGGATACGATCGACGATCCGGGCTCGGCCACGCTTCGGTCCTTGCAGGACACGCTGAGCTATCCGTGGCTGACGCCGACGGAACTGTTGGCGCGAATGGACTCGTCGGCGTTGTTCGCGGGAATTGGACCAACGACCCGCATTCGCGGCGAGCCGATCTCAGGGACCGGAAACATCGAGAAGCCCATGAGCTGACGACCGGTCTCAGAGCGCGCCAGCCTGTCATTTCGCTTCTGCGGACAACGAATCCCGTCCAGCCGCCTGCAGCGCGGCCAGCACCACGGACACCGCCGTGCTTCTCGGCTCGGCCGTCAACGCACCGACGCGCTGCACCGCGGTCGACACCTTCAATGGTAGCTGCCGCAACTCTCCATTCAGATCCGTTTCACCGCGCCGCAAGCGAGTCGAGACGAACAGGCACGGCACGCGGCGCGCCACCGCGCAGTTGGTCAGATGCGACGTCGACTCCATCAACACGTGCGGCGCAGCGACGCCCGCAGTGGCGAATTCGACTTCGAGAGCGGTTCGCATGGGAGAGCCCATTGACGGCATGATCCACGGCCAGGCCGCCGCGTCGCGCCAGGTGACGTGACTGTGCCGATGCAGTGGATGATTTTTTGGCGCGACGACCAGAATCTCATCGCTATATAACTCGGTGACGGCAAAGCCTGCGGTCAGCACCACCGATTCGAGGCGGCACACAACCATATCGAGTTCGCGGCGCTGCATGAGCGGCAGTAAATGGTCGAGCGTGTTTTCCGTGTAGTTGATCTGCTGCGTCGGCGCATGTCTTGCCAGATACTCGATCACGCCCGGCAGCAGGCGCAGGGAACAATACGGCAGCATGCCGAGCTTCAATGGCAGGCTCGTGCCGCGCTTCAGGGCATCGAAGGCAGGGTGAATCGTGCGCAGGTCGGTGAGGATGCGCGCCACGCATTCGAGCATCGCTTCGCCATACGCCGTGGGCGCGACTCGTCGCGAGGTGCGCTCGAACAGCGGCAAGCCCAGTGTGTCCTCCAGTTCTCGCAGCCATTTCGATAGCGCCGGCTGCGTGATGGACGCTTCTTCAGCAGTACGCGCAAAACTGCGATGGCGCCCGAGCCAGTCGAGTGTCTCCAGATCCCGTATGCGCAGCCTGCGCAACACGGACGGCAAATGTTCGATACGACCGCGGTCTGCGCCGGGCGCCACCACGTCGGGAAGCAATACGGACGGTCTTTTCGCGGCAGCCATCTTCGTTTCTCATCCATTACCGTACGGTTATCAATCAGCGCCCATCTTTCATCGAATCGTATCGCATATCGCTACACAATTGAGCATGCATCTGTGCTGCGCGAGTGCGGGAAATCGAGGAGGCAACCATATGAACGACCAGAAGATGACCTGAGCTTCGACGCTTCAGACAAAAACTAAATTCAAGGAGACACGATGAAACACCTCATCAGCGCATGCGCCATCGCATGGGCAACGCTCGTGACATCCGGCGCACACGGCGCCGACAAGCGCCCGAACGTCCTTCTGATCGTCGCGGACGATCTCGGCTACTCGGATATCGGCGCGTTCGGCGGTGAGATCAACACGCCGAATCTTGACCGCCTCGCAAAAGAAGGCGTACGCATGACCGACTTCTATGCGTCGCCGTTCTGCTCGCCGACGCGCGCAATGCTGATGTCGGGGGTCGATAATCACCGCGTCGGGCTCGGCGGCATGGCGGAACTGCTGACGCCCAAGCAGCGCAGCGCGGCGGGCTACGAAGGCTATCTGACGCACTCGGTCGTCACTTTCCCGACTCTGCTCGAGAACGCTGGCTACCACACCTATATGGTGGGCAAGTGGCATCTGGGGCTGACGGAGGAATACAGTCCTGCGCAGCGCGGCTTCGAGCAGTCGTATGCGATGGTGCAAGGCGGCGCAAGTCACTTCGACCAGACCGGCATCATCACGACCGACCCCGACAAGACGCCGAAAGCGATGTACCGCGAGAACGGCAAGCTCGTCGATCTGCCGGACAACTTCTATTCGACCGTCTTCTATACGGACAAGATGCTGTCCTACATCGATAGCAACAGGGATGACGGCAAGCCGTTCTTCGCCTATCTCGCGTACACCGCGCCGCACTGGCCGCTGCAGGCGCCCGACGAGTACATCGCGAAATACGACGGCAAGTACGATGCGGGCTATGACGTGATCCGCGCGCAGCGTTTGGAGCGTATGAAGTCGCTCGGCATCGTGCCGAAAGACATGCAGGCCTATGAGGGCAATGACGCCTGGCCGAAGTGGAGTTCACTGACGCCGGTTCAGCAGCGCATAGAAGCGAAGCGCATGGCCGTGTACGCCGCGATGGTGGAAGTCATGGACGCGCAGATCGGGCGCATCGTCGCGCACCTGAAGCAGACCGGGCAGTACGACAACACGCTGATCTTCTTCATGTCGGACAACGGAGCAGACGGCAACAGCATTCTCGACGAAGCGGCCGACCGCGACTGGATCAGGCGTCACGCCGACAACAGCATCGCCAACACCGGACGCAAGGGCTCGTTCGTCGAATACGGTCCCGGCTGGGCGCAGGTCAGCGCGACGCCCCTGCATCTGTACAAGGCGTTCGCACATGAGGGCGGCATCGCTGTGCCGAACATCGTCGTGATGCCTCGCTCTTCGCGCGCCGGACAGGTCAGCCGCGTGCCCGCCCATGTGACGGATGTGGCGCCGACCATTCTGCAGATCGCGGGCGTCTCGCCGCCCGACGGCAGGTACGACGGGCGTCCTGTGTTCCGCATGCAGGGCACGTCGATGCTGGGCTTTCTGTCCGGTCAGAGCAGCAGGGTTCACGGCCAGTTCGTCGAAGGCTGGGAGCTGAACGGCCGCCGCGCGATGCGCAAAGGCGACTGGAAGATCGCCTATGCGAACAAGCCGTGGGGCAAGGATCGCTGGGAGCTGTATCACGTAAGCGTCGACCGGTCCGAATTGCACGATCTCGCGGCGCAGTACCCGGCGAAGCTGAAGGAACTCGTCGCCGATTATGAGACGTATCAGACCTCGAATGGCGTGCAGGACATTCCCGGCCTTGCGGAGCGCCCCGGTTACAGCAACGGCACGCACTACTATCAAGATGAACTCGACACGAATCAGTAATCGCTGCGCGCTCGCTGCGTTGTGGCTCGCGACGGCTTGCTCGTCGGCATTCGCATCGGCGGACAAGCCTCTGTGCGAAGCGTATCGCGGCGTGCCCGAGGGCTTCGGGGCGATGCGCGGCGCCGTGCCGAACCGCGCGGGCATGATCGACATTGCAGCGGGCCGCTTTCGCATGGGCTCGACCGAAGGTTATCCGGAAGAGCGCAACGTGCAGCCGGTGAAGCTCGACGGCTTCCTCATCGACGCGCACGAGGTGACGAACGCGCAGTTCGCGATGTTCGTTCAAGCGACCGGCTACGTCACCGAAGCCGAGCGCCAGCGCGATCCTGCCGATTTTCCCGGCGTGTCGGCGGAGCAGTTGCAACCGGGGTCGGTGGTGTTCGTATGGCCGAACGGCGCCGAGCAGTTCGAGCAATCGTACCGATGGTGGCGCTTCCAGCCGGGCGCGAACTGGCGGCATCCGTATGGACCGGGGAGCGGCATCGCCGGCAAGGCGAATCATCCCGTTGTGCAGGTGACGTATCGCGATGCCCTGGCGTACGCGAAGTGGCTCGGGCATGACCTGCCGACCGAAGCCGAGTATGAATACGCGGCGCGCGGCGGCAGGGAGAGCGAGACGTACCCGTGGGGCAACACGTTCAAGGTCGACGGCAAGTACATGGCCAACACATGGCAGGGCGACTTTCCGGCGCATAACGACGCGAGCGACGGCCACAAGGACAGCGCACCGGTCGGTTGTTATCCTGCGAACGGTTATGGGCTGCTCGATCCTGTCGGCAACGTATGGCAGTGGACGAAAGATGTCTATGCGGATCGGCATCCTGCCGAGGAAGCCCGGAACCCGCTCGTCGTCAACGTGGCCGCGCCGCTCGATGACGGACGCCATCCGGCTCGCGTCATCAAGGGTGGCTCGTTTCTGTGCGCGCCGAACTTTTGCGTGCGCTACCGTCCGTCGTCGCGGCAGCCACAGGATCCGACGCTCGGTACGATGCACATCGGGTTCAGAACAGTGTTGAGGGTATCGCCGAACACGGCCAAACAGTGAACGGTGGCTTGAAGGATTGCGGTGCGGCGATTGCGACCGATCTTCAAAGATCGGCAGCCCTGATGCGTAGCCGACGCTGGTACGCGCGGCTTCACGCACCTTCCAGCGGCTTTACGAGCGAAAAGGTGAAAAGCGGACCAGGAGGATGGCTGGTGATACGAATAGAGCCTGCTTCGGATCGCACGTTGGCGGCTTGCTAGTGAAAACCCGAGGTCCAGCTAGAACGGCAAGCCTGGCGCTAAGGGCTCATGCTCACAGTCGGCAGATGCGAGTGTGCGGATAGCGCGGTCAATCCGCCTGGTCAAAAGGGAAATTCATGCCCCTGCCGCAGCACATCCCGAACGGCAACGGGTCCGCGCGGCAGACAGGTTCCTTCGCGCGGGCAGCCCGAGGGAGAATTGGAACGTGGGAAACGTGGGAGGTCGATTTGCCTTCCCACGCGTGCCGACATGCGCAGCTACAGAACGGACCCTCAGTCCTCGTCGTTCAGACGGCCCATTGTTTCAGGCACGATGAACGCGCCAACGAGAAAAATCACACTGATCGCGACGAGAGCGACCGCAAGCACCATCGGCAAATCGGCGGGCGATCCCGCGATCACCGAAACGACCGTCGGCATGATACCGCCCACCGCGAAGCCCAGATTCCACGACAAGCCTGTTCCCGATGCGCGGATCGCCGTCGGAAAGCGTTCGTTGAGGAAGATGAGGATCGGCGCATAGCCCGCGCTGCCGAGCGCGCTGAGCAAGATTGCGAAGAAGCCAATGAGCCACACGTCGTCCGCATGTGGCAGGGCGAGATAGAGCAGCGGAAAGCAGATCAGACGCACAATGCCGAGCCAGATGAAACTGCGCTTGCGGCCGATCATCGTGCTCAGATGACCCGCCGCCGTCGATGCGATCACCACCGCGACACTCGACCACATCAGAATCCAGCCCGCGCTCGACGCCGACGTATGCGTGACGACTTTGAGGAAAGTCGGCAAGTATCCCGACGTGAGGTAATAGCCGCTGCCGCCACCGATGGTCAGCATCAGATTCACGAGCAGAATCGAGCGATACTTCTTCGAGAACAGCACGCGCAGCGGCGAAGCAACCGGCGCTTCATTCGTGACGCCCTTCGCGCGCGCCGCCGCCTGCTTGCGCGCCGCAAGTTCGGCCCAGAGCGGCGATTCTTCGAGCCGATTGAAGACGAACACCCCGAGTACCGAGCTCACGATGCCCGCGAAGAACATGCAGCGCCAGCCCCACACTTCGAACGCAGCGCCCGGAAAGATGGCGGTCGTCGCGAGATAGACGAGCGATGCGAGCAACGCGCCGAGCCCCGCGCCACCGCCACCCACGAACCCGGACACCGCGCCGCGCCATTTGAGACTGACGGTTTCCGTGCCGATCGTATGCGTCGATGCAACCACACCCCCGACGAACACGCCCTGTACGAGCCGCAACAAGAGAAAGAGCACCGGTGCCATCACGCCCACCTGCGCGACGGTCGGCAACATGCCGAACGCGGCCGTCGAAACCCCTACGCCAACGACGGACACCACCATCGCGCGCTTGCGTCCCTGCTGATCGGCGAACGAGCCGAAGATTGCCGAGCCGAGCGGTCTCATCAACAGCGTAACAGCGAACGACGCATAGACGGCCGCAAGGGAAAGCATGGGATTGGACGACGGAAAGAACAGATGCCCGATCACAGGCGCCACGAACAGGACAACGAACAGGTCGAACAGATCAAGCGCCCATCCGAGGCACGAGGCCATGACCGCGACGACCACCTGACTTCCCTTCACGCCTTGCGCGACGTCATCGCGCCGAAATACTTCGTCCATTGCCGATCTCCAAATATAGTTATTACTTCGCATACCTATGTATATGCAATAGATGACTCATCCTGTTGAGCGCCTCACGCGAGGCGCATCCTAACGTTCGGGTTCGTACTCGCCGCTCGAAAGCTTGCGCCGCAGTACCTTTCCGACGGGGGATTTCGGTATCTGATCGACGAACACGTATTCGCGCGGGCGCTTGAAGTTGACGAGGTCGGAGTTGCGGCAGAACTCGTCCAGTGCGCTTTCGTCCACGTGCTGGGATCGCTTGACGAACGCGACTACTTTCTGGCCCCAGCGTTCATCCTTGACGCCCGCGACGGCGACTTCATCCACGGCCGGATGCAGCGACAGCACCGATTCGATATCGACAGGGGAAATGTTCTCGCCGCCGCTGATGATCATGTCGTCGACGCGGCCGGTGACGTAGATATCGCCGTCCGAATCGAGATAACCGGTATCGCCGGTGAAGTACCAGCCGTCGCGCAAGGACTTCGCGTTCGCATCGGGACGGTTCCAGTAGCCTTCGAACGCTTCGTCCCCGAGCAACTCGACGATGATCTGGCCTTCCTCGCCGCTTTCCGCAAACTCTCCGGGCGATGTTGCATCGAGCTTGACGACGCGCAAACGCGTGTTAAGGCCCGCACGCCCCGCGCTGCCCGGCTTCTTCGTCGCGTCCTGATCGATGCTGAACGTATATACCTCTGACGAACCGTAGTGATTCACGAAGAGGCTCGGTTCGAATGCGGCCGAGCAGCGCCTGAGCAGGCCGTCGTTCATTGGCGCGCCCGCAAAGCCCAGCTTCGTGACGGAACGGATGCGCGCTTTCGAAAATTCGGGGGCGCCGAGCAGGTCGTGATAGAGCGTCGGCACGAGATACAGGCAGGTCAATGCGTGCGCTTCGATCGAATCGAGCGCGAGCTTCGCATTCCACCGCCGCACACAGACGAAGAGTCCATCGACGAGCGCCATCGAGAGCAACGAGCGCACGCCCATCGTGTGATAGAGCGGCATCACGCCGAGCGTGCGTTCGCCGCGCCGATAGAGATTCTGCGCAACATGCGCCAGCGCCGCGGCCCGCTCATGACGATGCCTGCGCGGCACGCCCTTGCCCATGCCTGTCGTGCCAGAGGTGTAGAGCATCACGGAGTAATCGTCGGCCGATGCTTCGGTCGCAAGTTGCGCTGGCGTGAATGCCCGAAGGACATCGAAGGCATGCGTCGCGCCTTCGACGCCGTCGAGCCCGATACGTACGATATCCTGCGCAGCCGCGCTGTGCGTCACGGCTTCGGCGGAAACGCTCTCGTAGACGATGGCTTTCGCACCCGCGTCGGTCAGGCTGTAGTCGAGTTCTTCGGGCTTGATGCGCCAGTTCAACGGCACGATCACGACGCCCGTGAACTGACAAGCCCAGTGCAGCGTCGCCATTTCCCAGCGATTCTGCAACGCAACGACCAGGCGGTCTCCGCGCGCGAGGCCGAGCGCCCTGAGGCCGGCCGCGACCCGGGCGACTTCAGGGAACCATTGTGCGTAAGTGAACGCGATATCGCCATCGACGAGCGCGAGCGCATGCGGGCTGCGCTCCACCGTTTGCATGAACGTGCGGCCGAGATCAAACATGGCTCGCCTCCTGCTCACGCGATTGCGCCTGCCGCAGCTTCGCCACGTCAAGGACCGCGGCGACGATCGGCGTATAACCCGTACAGCGGCACAAGTGCCCGGACAGCATCTCGCGCACCGCGTCTTCATCGGGGTTCGGCACGCGCCGCAGAAAATCCGTGCATGACATCAGGATGCCCGCCGTGCAAAAGCCGCACTGCAACGCGTGATGACGCGCGAACGCTTCCTGAAGATCGCCGAGCGTCTGCGCGGACGACGAGAGTCCCTCCACCGTATCGACGCGCCGTCCATGCGCCTGCACCGCGAGCATCAGGCAGGAACGCGCCGCCACGCCATCGACGAGCACGGTACATGCTCCGCATACGCCGTGCTCGCAGCCGACGTGCGTACCGGTCGCGCCCAGTTCATGACGCAGAAAATCGGACAGCAGCTCGCGCGTTTCGCATGCGCCGCTACGCGTGACGCCGTTGAGCTCCAGCGCCACGCTGCATGGCGCGTCTTCCGCAAGCGCGACGCTGAACGCGTCGCCGGAACCTGTGTTTCTGGTCGTTCTCACTTCGCCTCCTTGATGACTCGCCACCCGAGCTGACGCACGAGGTGCCGTCGATATGCCGCACTGACATTCGCGTCGTCGCGTGCGCCCAGCTTCCAACTGAAATCGTTCAATGCGCTGCGCAGATCGTCGCCTTCGAGGCGTGGCAGGCACTCGAGCACCGGTCTGTCGGCAACGCCGCCCACGCCGATGCGAATCGCATCGTCCGTTACGACCGCCGCGCACGAGACCAGCGCGAAATCGCCATGACGCGCCGAGAATTCGGTGAAGGCGAAGCGCTGTCCTGGTGCCTTAAGCGGAAAGCGCACCGACTCGACGAGTTCATCCGGCTCGCGCGCGGTCATCAACATGCCCTGAAAGAAATCGGCTGCGCTCAGCGTGCGCCTGCGTTTCGCGGAGCGCAGCGTGACATCGCCGCCTAACGTGAGCAGCGCGAGCGGCAGTTCCGCGCTCGGGTCGGCATGCGCGATGGAACCGCACACCGTGCCGCGGTTCCTGATCTGAAAATGCGAAATGTGCGGAAACGTCATGCGCAAAAGCGGCACTTCGTCGCGAAGCGTCTCGCGCCACTCGACGCTGCCCTGCGTCGCAGCCGCCCCCACGACGAGATGTCCCGATTCCACGCGCACGCTATCCAACTCTGCCGTGCGCGAGATATCGACGAGCCAGCGCGGCTGCGCGAGCCGCATGTTGAGCACGGCCATGAGCGACTGGCCGCCCGCGAGCACGCGGGCATCGGCGCCGGCCTGCGCGAGCGCGTCGAGCGCGTGGCGCGTGTCTTGCGCGCGCAGATAGGCAAATGGTGCTGGCTTCATGACGACCTCCGCAACTTGGCGAGCAGGCGTTGGAACCACGACGAATTCGCGCGTACAGCCTTGCCCGATGCCTGTCTTCCGAGCGATTCGAAGAGTTGCCGCAATACCACCTGCGCCGCGCCCTCGAGCATGCGCGCGCCGACTGCAGCGACCTTGCCCGATACTTGCGCTTCATAGTCGTACGCGAGCAAGGTGCCCTTCGCTGTCGGCTCCAGTTCGACGAACCCTTCGCCTTTCGCGCTGCCGAGCGGCGAAATGCCCGCGCCCGCAAGACGCAAGCGACGCGGCGCATCAATGTCGGAAAGACCGATCTTCGCTTCGAAGCGCGCCTTGATCATCCCGACGCCGACGGTCACATCGGCGCGATACTGATTCGGCCCGATGGTCTCCAGCGCATGACATCCCGGCACGACTTTCGCGAGCGCGTCGGGGTTCATCAACACGGCGAAGATGGCTTCGGGTGTTGCTTCGAGCTCGACCTTGCCTTGCGCGGTGAGCGCCTTGCCTGCGCTTACGGGCTTCTTCGCGGGCGCTGCTTCGCGATACTCGGGCCGCGATGGCGGCGGATCGTCGATGCCGATCATCGCCATCACCTTCGCTGGCGTGAGCGGGAGGCGAATGTCCGTCACGCCGATCGCGTCGGCCACGGCATTGGCCACGCAAGGCGGCGTACTCATGTTGTTGCCTTCGCCGAGTCCCTTCGCGCCGAGCGGCGTGAAAGGCGAAGGTGTTTCCAGATGCACGATGACCGGATCCGGCACTTCGCATGTCGTCGGCATCAGATAGTCGGCGAGCGTGCCCGACTGGAAGCTGCCGTCCGCACCATAGCGAAACTCTTCCATCAGGGCCGCACCCAGTCCTTGCGCGAACGCGCCGCGAATCTGGCCGTCTGCGAGCGCGGGATTGAGCAACGTGCCCGCATCGTGCGCGGTCACATAGCGGTCGATGCGCACGCGCCCCGTCGCGCGATCAATGTCGACGCCGCACATGTCGAATGCGAATCCGTAGCAAGCGGACGTATTGATGCGATCCTCGTCGTCCGGCGCGGTCATGTTCGGCGGATTCCAGAACACGGTTTCGCGAAGGCCCGGCGCCTCGCCTTCGGGCAGAAGCGCGGGCGCCCAGTGCGGCGCGTTGCTCGCAGCGCGCGCGAACGGCAATGCTCGATCGGGTGCTTGCCTCATGAACACGCGTCCGCCTTCGAAGCACACATCCTGCTCCGCGCAGGCGAACTGCTTCGCAAGAATGCGCACGAGCTTGTCCTTTACGCGCGTCGCGGCGAGATGAACCGTGCCCGCAACCGCCCCCGCGAAGCGGCTCGAATAGTTGCCGGCCGCGACTGACCACGCGTCCTTCTGCGTATCGAACTCGACATTCACGACGATATCCGCCGGATCGAGGCCGAGCACATCCGCGACCACCTGCGCGCACACCGTCATGTGCCCTTGTCCCGCCGGTGTCGAAGCAATGGTGACGATCACGCCGCCCATCAGATCGACGCTCACAGTCGCACTCGCGATCGCTCCGCTCTTCGGGCCCGCCTTGCGACGCGCTTCGGCGGGCATCACGGTCGTGATGTAGCCCATGTTCGACACGGACGGCTCGACGATCGCCGCAAAGCCAATGCCGTACAGACGCCCCTCCCTGCGCGCGGCGTCGCGGCGCTCCTTCAGCTCCTCGTATCCGCCTTGCGACAATGCGCGCGCCAGTGCTTCCTGATAGTTACCGGAATCGAGCAAAGCGCCCGCTGCCGCCCGACACGGGAACGCATCGGCCTTGATGAAGTTGCGGCGATAGACATCGAGCACATCGAGCTTCAATTCTTCGGCGATGCGTTGAATCAAGCGCTCCAGCGAAAAATAAACCTGTGGACCACCGAAACCGCGTACCAGCCCGGTCGGGGTCTTCGTCGTCAACGCGACACGATTGCGCACGAGCAGATTCGCAATGTCGTATGCGCCCGTCAGACACCCGTGCATGCGATAGAACGTGGCAGGCTCCGGTGCGCGCAGATAGCCCCCGCAATCCTCGATCTGGTCGTAGGACAGTGCGGTGATGCGGCCATCACGTTCGACGGCGGCTTCGAGCGTCGCCAGGCGTGCCGTCGCCGAGGTCGCCGCGCTCAGGTGCTCCAGCCGGTCCTCGACCCACTTCACCGGCGAGCCGCATTTTCTCGATGCGAGGCACATCAGCACGACATACGGGAACACCGCCTGCTTCACGCCGAAGCTGCCGCCCGAATCGCGCGGCGCCTTATGTCGCAGACGATTGGCGGGCACTTTCAGCGCCATCGACATGACCGCATGCAGCGAGAACGGGCCCATGAAGTTCGAGGTCACGTCATAGCCTTCGTTGCCCGGCAGACACTCCGCGATCACGACGCCGCATTCGATCGGCGCACACGTGTTGCGCGGATAGTGCGTGGTGATCGACACGCGATGCGGCGCGCTCTCGAACGCCGCTTCAGGATCGCCATAGCGAAAGCGGCGGTCGCTCACCACATTGCTGCCGATCTTCTCGTGAAGCACCGGCGCATCGTCGGCGATGGCCGCTTCTATCGACACGACCGGCTGCAGCGGTACATAGTCCACCTTGACGAGATCGAGCCCGTCTTCTGCAATGGCGCGCGACTCGGCGATCACCACCGCGACCGGCTCGCCGCTATAACGCACGCGATCCATCGCGAGCGCCCAGTGCTCCATCGGCGACTTCACACCGACGACGAACGGTTGGGACCACGCGCGCACATCGTCGCGCGTCAGCACCGCGCGAACGCCCTTGTGCGCGAGCGCCGCGCTTGCGTCGATGCTGCGGACTTCAGCGTGCGCGTAAGGCGAGCGCAGCACCGCGGCATGCAGCGTGCCCGTCTTGATGGCGATATCGTCGCCGTAGCGGCCGCGGCCGGTCAGGATGGCGGGGTCTTCGAGACGTTGCATCGGGCGGCCAACATGCCGGCGATGCGTCACTTGTGTTTCGTTGCGATCGGAAGCGATCGGTGGCGCCGGATGCTCCCTCAGCGCGGTGTCGGTGTCGGTGTCGCTCACGCGTGTCTCCTGCCTGTGCTGTGTGCGATATTCAAAATCAACGTGACTCGCGTGCAAAGCGAGACGTATCGCATGGTCGATTCAATGTACTGCTTGAACGCGCCAACTCGCTTACCAAGCAGTCGCGCGAATTACCTTACGGTCTAATGCTTTTTCGCAAAGCAAGCGTTCGTGACGGACGTGACTATCCAACGCACGCGTGACATCGCGTGCGCACTCACCTGCCGTATTCAGATCTGCACTTGCCTGGAATCCGCTTCGTACAACTGCACCACACGGCGATACTCGCTCGGCGTGATGCCCAGGTTCTGCTTGAAGAAACGCGAGAAATGCGCGGGTGCCGAAAATCCCAGACCGTATGAAATATCCGTGAGCGTATACGCGCTCGAGGATAAATCGTTGATCGCCGTTTCCATGCGCAGCACGTTCAAATACACATTGGGCGTCACGCCCGTGCAGCGATGAAAGAGCGCGAAGAAATGTGCGCGCGACAGCCCGCAATGCTCCGCGAGACGATTCATGTCCGGCTCGGCGCCCGTGTTCTCGCGCAGATACGCAATCGCCTTGCGGATGCGCGGATCGCTCGGACGCCTGCCTGACAACTCCATTTGCCGCGACAGTTCGTGCCAGCTTCGGCTCGGATCGATCACCGAAAGCATCAGCTCGAAGAGCAGTCCTTCCAGACGCTCGGCAGCGACGCTGTCGGCCCACCACATTTCCATTGCAAGCTCTTCGGCGCGCTTCTTCGCGTGGCTCGACATGCGCACGCATGACTCCGGAAAGAAGCGCGGATGACCGCCGCTCACGAGCGGATGCTGGATCGTGGTCAGCCAGTCAGGCTCGATATACATCGCGAGAATCACCGTGCGCTGCTCGACATGTTCAACATGACGATACGCATGCGGTTCCCACGGATTGATCAGCACCGCGGTGTCGCCGGTCAGCGGCTGGAGTTCATCGTGAACGGAAAAGAACGTGTCGGGTCCTGCCGCCTTGATCAACAGATGGCAATGATGATGCGCGTGCTGAACCAGCGGCGCATCCATGTCGAGCAGCGCCACTCGCCCAAAACGTCCTTGATAGATCTTGATCGCAGTCGACACTCGTTCCGCCTCACTCCATGCTGCTGCCGCTTTCCGCGGCTTATTATGAAGAACGTCCGAATTTCCTCTTGCTCAGGAACCCCTGAATGCGGCCTTGCGCTTTTGATGAAACGCTTCCACGCCCTCGCGGAAATCGTCGGAGCTGCGCAGGCGGCTGTAATTGAGCCCTTCCAGTTCGATGGCGACGGAAAGCGGTGCATCTTCCGTATCATTCAAGAGCTTCTTCGCGGTGCGCTGCGCGAGCGGAGAGAACGCGAGCAACTCGCGCACCAGTGAATCCGTTGCGCTTTCCAGCTCGGCATCCGCTACGAACTCGGTCGCGATGCCCCACTCGTAAGCCTGCAATCCAGTGATGCGACGCGAGCGCATCACGATGTCCTTCGTGCGCCCGATGCCGACCATCTTTTGAAGTCGCGCGGAGCCGCCCGAACCGGGAATCTGTCCGAGCTTTTGCTCCGGCAACGCGTACAGCGAGGTTTCCGTTGCAATGCGGAAATCGCACGCGAGCGACAGTTCGAAGCCGACGCCGAAGCAATAGCCGCGATTCGCCGCGATGACCGGCTTGCTGCAACGCGCGGGCGACGCGATATTCCACGCGAGCTTCGCCACATGTTCCGGCGATGCCTCGATGAAGCCCTTGATATCGCCGCCGCTGGAAAAGTGCTCGCCTTTCGCGCGCACGACGATCAAGCGCACGTCGTCGTTGGCGTCGAGCGCTTCGAACGTCAGACGCAGTTGCTCGCGCTGATACATCGACACGATATTGAACGGCGGTCGGTCCAGCACGATATCGGCGCGCGAATCCGCGAGGTTGAATTCGACGTGAAAGCCGTCGAGTTCGGCAAGCAGCGAATGAGCTGGGTGAGCAAGAGTCATGAAAATATCCTTCGGTGATCGATTCCTGAACTGGCCTGGGTGAACCACGGCTCAAGTATCGGCGCCTTGACGACATCATGCTTACCCGGAATTCCGGTGAGTTACCCGTGAGTCTGATTTTGCGACTCGGGAAAATACCAAGCTGGCTATGGCGCTATTCGCACGGTCATAATAATCGTCAGCGAGCGTCCGCATTTCATCTGACCGCTCATATCCGCAGCGCGTCGCTTGAACGCAGCAACGTCGTGCGGAAATGTTCTACAAGGGGTCTCAGGTTGACCCTGTGCCATGCGGCCCACAATGCGGTGCGATAGCTGAACCACGAAAGCTCGCGGAGCACGACGCCGGCCGGTGCCTGATGGCGCAGGCTCTGCTGGATCATGGTGAGCCCGAGACCGGCCGCAACGAGTCCGAGCGCGGCCAGCGGCTCTGTCGCCTCCAGCGCGATATCGGGTGTGAAGCCCGCCTTCGCGCACGCGGCCACGAAGTTGTCGTGCCGCAGAACACCCTCGGTATGCGTCACGCCAATCCACTTCTGTGCCGCAAGGTCATCGGGCGTGATGTGCTCTGCGCCGGCGAGCGGATGATCCTCGGGAATCGCGAGCAGCATGGGATCGTCGAGCACCTGCGCAGCGTCGAGATCGGAGTCGTCAGACGGCGGAGGTTCGCAGACGAGCGCGATGTCGAGGCTGCGCTGACGCAGACCCGTGAGTTGCTCGCCCGAGTGATAGTTGTAGAGCGCGATGTGCACGTCAGGCCTTGCCGCCCGAAGATCCCGGAGCGCGTCGGGCAGGACGCCCGAATGCATCGCGTTTTCGAGGTACCCGATACACAGGCCGCCTTCGTCGCCGCGACCGAGCCGCCGCGCGAGCGATTCGAGGCGCTTGGCATGCGTGAGAAACGCCTGGGTTTCGGCAAGAAAGGTACGCCCGTCCGTCGTCAGACGAATGCGCTGCTGCGAGCGCTCGAACAGCGTCAGGCCGAGGTTTTCTTCTAGCTGGGCGATCTGCCGGCTGAGCGGCGACTGCGAAATATGCAACCGTTCGGCGGCCCGTCCGACGTGCTCTTCCTCCGCGACTGCCACGAAATAATGCAACTGGCGAATATCCAGCATTTAAGACCTCCAAGGACTCAAGTCTGCCAAATTCTATCTTGGACAGACTTAACTCGCCATCCTAGACTTGCGCTACCGACTCAACACAAGGAGCAAGTCGATGAGCATCAAGGATAAATTGCCTGCCGGTACTCTTCTCGGTTTCGGCGCGGCACCCCTGGGCAACATGTTCCGCAACATTCCGGAGACAGAAGCGCTCGCAACGGTCGAGGCCGCGTGGAAACAAGGCGTACGCTACTTCGATACAGCCCCCCTGTATGGCGCCGGCCTGTCCGAAATCCGTCTCGGCGAAGCACTCGCGGGCCACCAACGCGACGAATACGTCCTGAGCACGAAAGTCGGCCGCGTGATCCTCGACGATATCGAGGACGCCGGCTCGCGCGATCTGGGCGAGAAAGGGGGCGTGTTCGCATTTGGCCGCCCGAACAAGATCGTCAACGACTATTCGGCCGACGCAACGCTGCGCTCCATCGAAGACAGCCTTCAGAGATTGAAGACCGACCGGCTGGATATCGTCTGGGTCCACGATGTTGCGCAGGACTTCTACGGCGACGAATGGCTCTCTGTCTTCGAATCGGCCCGCAAGGGCGCTTTCCGCGCATTGACCCGTCTGCGCGAAGAAGGCGTCATCAAGGCCTGGGGACTTGGCGTGAACCGCGTCGAGCCATGCGAACTGCTGCTCGATCTCTCCGAAACGAAACCGGACGGCTTCCTGCTCGCGGGCCGTTATTCGCTGCTCGATCACGACCGGGCATTGCAGCGCCTGATGCCGGCCGCTGCCGCGCAAAACGTGGAGATCGTCGCCGGCGGCCCCTATAGCTCGGGCGTGCTGGCGGGAGGCGCGAACTTCGAATACCAGAAGGCGTCGCCCGAGATCCTCGAGAAGGTCGCGCGTATCAAGGCCATCGCCGATCGCCACAGCGTGAGTGTCAAGGCCGCAGCGCTGCAGTTCGTGCTGGCCAATCCGGTCGTTGCCGCGGTGATTCCGGGCGCGAGCAAGCCCGAACGCATCGCGGAAGACCACGCTGCCGTCAGGGAAGTCATTCCGGCGGACTTCTGGCGCGAGCTGCGCGAGCAACATCTCGTTGCCGCAAGTGCACCGCTGCCCGCCAACGCATAAGGAGAGATCGACATGGCTCAAGCCAGCTCATCCATCCGGATTCCCGCTTCGCCCGACGCGGTGTGGCAACTGATCGGTGGCTTCAACTCGCTACCAGACTGGTTGCCTTATATCCCGTCCAGCGAATTGAGCGAAGGCGGCCGCGTGCGGCGCCTCGCCAATCCGGGCGGCAAGGTGATCGTCGAACGTCTGGAAGCGTTTGACAATCGCGCGCGCAGCTACACCTATTCGATTCTGGAAGCGCCGTTTCCAGTCACAGGCTACCGCTCGACGTTGCACGTGCGGGAACTCGAGGCGGGCGGTGCATCGCAGGTCGACTGGTCGGGCGAGTTCACTCCCGATGGCGTGAGCGACGAAGAAGCATCCAGCCTCTTCGAAGGCATCTATCGGGACGGTCTGCAGGCACTGGCGGCGGCGTTCGCCAAAAAGCTCCTCACCTGAACTCCGCGCTTCGGGTCCGGCCAAGTCCGCTCACATGGCAGCGACGACTTCTTCCGTTGTCAGCACCTCGTGCGCGAGGAACTGATAGTTGATCAGTGCTGCTGTGTATCCGTCGCCCCAAACCGGATGTCGGGGACCCGCGACGGCATCCTTCACCACCGCGACCTCGAAGCCCTCCTCGACAAGGTGTCGCAAGTGCGATTCGACACACATGTTGGCGAGCATTCCGCCGAGAATCACTTTCGAGATCTTCCGCTTTCTCATCTGCAGAACCAGATCGTTGGTCTGCGGACCGAACACCTTGTGCGGGCTGGCGATCACCGTAATGCCGTCTTCAATGTACGGCTTGAAGCGCGCGAGCCAGTCCGCGCCCGAACCTTCGAATCCCTTCAGATTCAGCACGCCCGCTCTTGCGAAGCTGCGATTCTCCGCCTCGATCGCCTCGAGCGGTCCGTTCATTTTCCAAGTCACATCAGTTGGATAGAAGTAGTGCGGGGAGATAAAGACGTCATAGCCCTTGCCCTTCGAAGCCTGAAAGATTCGCTCCATATTTTCGACGGTTCCATTCTCCTTGACGCTGGCCCCGACCGCGTCCCAGTTGACTCCGCCTTCACTCAACACATCATTTTGCGGATCGATGAAAACCACACCAGTGTCGTCCTTGCTGAATTCCATTGTCAGCCTCCAAATTCATGACGAGTTCTGTTGAGTCTTTTGCCAGCACCCCAAGAGATATCGAGCGTTCGTGCTCGGAATGCGATAGCGCGTCGCTGCTAATCACTGATTCGGATCGGTATCGCCTCGATGGGGCGACCGCCTCATCTGCAAGTCAATGATGCGGTCTGCGGAGCGCCCGACGAATGCGGGCACACAGATGAGAAGAGGTCTGCGAACCGAGTACGATGGATCGGGCGATGGGAAGTTGATTCGAGACCGCCGTCCAAAGGTTATATGCACGATTCCGCGGCACGGCAAGGAGGATGTCGTCCTTCTGCTGGACCACAAATTAGCGTGCGCAGGCTGTCACGCCGTCGATCGGCGCACGAATGTTCGCTCCAGTGTGGCGTGCAGATCGAGCTTGCCGCGCGGCGCGTCGTCATGCCAGACGATTTCTTCCGGACGCGGATACCCGGACTTGCCATGAGCCGCCCACCACGAACGACCGTACCCGACCTATAGCAGACGGTCCCACCGTAGTAAATCGAATGGCAGCAACGAAACGTGGAACGGTCATGTTCAGCATCCGGCGCTTGCCGGGCATCATCGCGATGAGTTGCGCCTCGGGGCGTCTGTCCACGCCGCGGTAGCCCGAGTAGCCGAAGGCGACCTCTTCATCGCCGTACAGCAACATTGATGCGGCCACGTTCGCCGATTGGGGAACGGCGGCCGCCCAGTCTTGCTCCTGGGCCATTGCGGCCCGATGATCTGCGCCAGTGCGTTCCACGGCCTCACGCGCTCCATCTCGTCGCGGAACTCGCGCTTGCGTCGTCTTTGTCGACAGGTTCAATCCCGGGCTGATCTGCTTCATGGGCTCGATGTGCGCGGCTCAGGTGTCCTCAGGCGATGAGGGTGCGTACTGGGTTTTTCAGACCTTCTTAGGCATCGGCTGCCCCACTGCGGCATCCCACATCCCCATCGCGTCGGTCACGGCCTTCTCGATGACGGCATGCCGGACACGATCGCGGGCGAGCACAGACAGTCCCTGGAAAAAGCAGTCGAACGCGGTGGACAGCGATGCCGGATCCGTGCTGCTGCGCAGTTCCCCACTCTCAATGCCCCGTACTACGCAGGCGCGGAAGCCGGCGCGCGTGCGACTGCGCACCTCACGAAGCAACTGGGTGACCGCTTCGCTGCCGGTGGAACTGGCTCCGACAACGCCCAGCGCGACCATACAGCCTTTCGGGTGGCCGCTCTCAATCTGCATCCTTGCCGACCGGAGCAGTGCCAGGAACACACCTTCCCGTGGCGGAAGCGACGTGTCATGGAGACTACGGGTCACCTTGCCGTAAATCTCCATGTATCGCTCCAACGCCTCCTTGTACAGCGCCTCCTTGGACTCAAAGGCCGCATAGAAGCTAGGCGCGGAGATGCCCCCGCCGATCGCCGCCTTTAACTGCGACAAAGACGTCGACTCATAGCCATGTTCCCAGAACAGGTGCATCGCCGAAATGATCGCCGCATCACGGTCGAACGCACGTGGCCGACCCCGCTGAACCATGAACATCTCCGTCGTCAAAATATATAGACTAATCGATACACAATCTTTAAACAAGTCGCGACGTACAACCTCCCGCGCATGGCAGCGGGCCGTTCAGGCAGACAGTTGACGCGGCCTTCCAAGTTCCCTTATATTTATACCACTCGGTACGTAAATCATGAGCAGCGCGGGGTCATTACACGAACCCCGCATTTTTTTCACTATTTATATACCACTCGGTACGGAATAACCCATGTCCAAAGAACTTGAAGCACGCCTTGACGCCATCGAAAGCCGCTTCGCCATCGATGCGCTGATCGCCAACTACGCCGAGGCGTTCGACACCATGAACATCGAGCTGCTGGCCACTCTCTGGCATCCCGAATCGCGACTGCTTCTGGGTGCAAACGGCAACTCCGACGGCCTGGAGGCCATCCTGGCGCAAGCACGGATCAACATGAAGCGCATGCCCCACATGCATCATTGGATGGCGAATGCCCTGATCACGGTGGACGGTGACAACGGCCACGGGCTGGTGGCGGCGGACTGTCTTTTTTACGACGTCGATCAGGGCACGCTTCAAGTGAGCGGCCAATACCGCGACCTCTATCAGCGACGCGAAGGCCGTTGGGCATTCCTGGAGCGCACCTTCACCATGCACTACGCTACGCCGCTCCAAAACTGGCACCCCATCACGGGAACAGAACGTTTCGGCCGCCCGGCCTGAGGCGGCCCCCGGACGCCTAAATCTATGCATACGACAACCTCTTCCACGCGTCGATGGTCGGCGTTCGCGGTGTTGCTGGTGGGAGCATTTCTGCCTCCGCTGGACTTCTTCATCGTGAACGTCGCCCTGCCATCCATCCAAAGCACCCTCCACACGAGCGCCGCAGAGCTGCAACTCGTCATTTCCGGATACGCCGCGGCTTACGCGGTCTTCCTTATCACAGGAGGACGGCTAGGCGATCTCTTCGGCCGGCGGAGGATCTTCCTTATCGGCGTCACGGGCTTCGGACTGACATCGGTGATCTGCGGCCTCGCATCGTCACCCGCCATGCTGATACTCGGGCGTGTGCTGCAGGGCCTGAGCGCCGCCGCCATGGCGCCGCAAGGACTGGCCTCCATTCACGCCCTGTTCCCTGAGAAGGAGCGCGCGCGTGCTTTGGGCCTCTACGGCGCCGCGGTGGGACTGGCCGCTGTAGCTGCACAGGCGCTCGGCGGTGCGTTGATCTCTGCGGACATCTTTCACCTGGAGTGGCGCGTCGTCTTTCTCATCAACTTGCCCGTCGTCGCCGCCGTCCTGATCTTCGGGCTGCCGTTGCTACCCGACGTCCGCGGTGACAGCCCGGCACCTGTAGACCGCATCGGGGTGCTGCTTTGCGCGCTCACGCTGGGCTTGCTCATCGTGCCCCTGGTCGAAGGGCGGGAGCTGGATTGGCCATGGTGGGCCTGCGCGATGCTGATCGCGTGCCCCGTCGCTGGCGTAGGCTTCTGCCGATATGAGATCGCCTACGCCCGCCGGGGCGGCGTGCCCCTGATCAGCGTGGAGCTGATCCGGAGGCCTGGCCTGATGAGCGGGCTTACGGGCGTCCTCTTCTTCTACGTCGTCTCTGCTTTCTTCCTGACGTTCTCCGTCTACCTCCAGGGGGCGCTTGGCATGAGCCCATTCGAGACAGGGCTGGTTTTCCTGCCGTTCGGGGTCGGCGCCTTCATCGGGCCGCTGACGACGCCGCTCGCCATCCGCCTCTTCGGCGACCGCGTCCCCGCCATCGGCATGATGCTTGAGGTCGCCGGCTGCATACTCCTCGCCGCCCTCGTGGCCGGCGCGCCCGGACAGATGCCTGCTCAGTTTCCGCTGATCGGGGCGGTGGCACTCCTGGGATTCGGTCAGGGCTGGGCGCTGCCAACGCTGGTGCGCTCGGTTATCAATCGCGCACCGACGACCGGTTCCGGGATGATCGCGGGCATCACGAATTCGGCGTTGCAAATCAGCGCAGCACTGGGTGTCGCGGTCATCGGCGGCGTCTTCTTCAGTGTCGCAGGGACTTCACCGGATCCGTCGACCCTGGCCAGGGCACTGGTCGTCGCAATGATGTGCGTCGGCGGCAGTCTGACCGTTTCCGCCGTCCTGTCTATCGTCGCTTCAAGATCGAGCATCCATGCCGCTGCAAGGGCGGCGCCTCGTTGAGTCCAGCCCGCCATCACTGTAGGGATGTCTCGTTCGAAGAGCACGACGGGTCCGGAACAGAAGCGGCTAGTTAGATGGAATGGTCGCCTACCGCCTTAACGTGTTCCGGATTCGCGTCATGCAGATCAATCAGCTTCGTGGATTACTCTACGAATTCGGCATCGTACTGCCGCAAGGCCGTCGCCCTTCGATTGAAGCTGCAAAGCCGCGCTTGCGTCACTGGATGATCAGCTTCCTGCGAAGCTGACCGACAGTCTGCAAGATCAACTCTCGCGACTTCGCACGCTCGACGAGCAGATCGAACGGCTCGAACGTCGCATTCGGGATTGGCGGCACAACGACGAGGCTTGTCGCCGCATTTCCGACCGGATCGAAAAGTTCAGTCTCGACGAGATCCGTCGCTCGAGCGTCGACAAGTCGCTGCTTGTAGCCGGGATGGTTCGCAGATTCTTTGCTTCCGCCGGGCCGCACCGGGCGTCCGAGCGCAGCAAGGCAAGCGCTTCCGCGCGATCCCGCGTGGTTTGTGCGTAATCGCTTACCGGCACGTCCGAACGGAACACCACTATCTCGCTAGCTTCGAATGGGTCGTATCGACCTTCTCAGTCATTCAATACCGGGCCGTAGAAATGTCTGCTTCTGAAGCAAGACGGCCTACTCAAATAAGCAACGTTAATCAAGCTGCGTTCGGGCCCGCTTCGACTTCTTGTTGGACTGCTTCCTGTGTCCTGCTCACACTCATGCTTCACGGTCGATCTGCGACAGGTCGAGACCCTTGGTCTCACGGGCGAAGCGCAAGATCACCATTCCAGCCAAAGCGGCGAAGATGGTGAACATGATGATCCCGAGCGCCATGGAAAAAGACAGGCGATTGATCGTGGATAGCACGATGAACGGGGCCGGGCCGCCCCCAATCACACCGAAGTTGTAGAGAAAGCCCACTCCGGATGCACGGACATCGCGCGGAAGATTCTCAGTGAGAATGGTGCCCCAGATGCCGGACGATCCGACCAGGAAAAAACCGCTGAGGAACGAGAAAACCAGCGCGATGGCCGGACTGTGCGCGCTCAGAACGACACCCGTCACGCAGGCGGATCCGACGCCGATCATGAGTGAGATCGCAAGGCGTCGCCCCAGTCGTTCGGCGATGAAGCCAGACGCCACGAAGCCGAAAATCTGCCCCGTTGCCGAAGCCATTGCGATCGCGCTGACGACCGATGCGGGCAAGTCGAGCGTCTTGAGGTAAGTCGGCAGGAGTGCCTGAAACGGCCAGGAGCCGAAGCAGAGCACGAACATCAGCATCGACAGATAGGCGACGCGGCCCGGATAGCGCTTGAATAGCCGGCGAACCGGATGATTCGAAGCATTCGTGTTCGATGAAGCCCGGCCTTCCTTCCAGGCAGCCGACTCGGGCACAAAAAAGATAATGAACAGCGCAAGCAGGAGCGCCGGAGGCAAACCTACAAAGAACATTCCGCGCCAACCGAAGCTCGGGTAGATGAATTCATAGGCGAGCGCCGCGCCGATTGCACCGACGCCCCAGCCGGTGTCGAGAATCCCGATGCCGATCGCTCGATGTCGTTCCGGCCACGATTCCGCGACCATGGCGGCGCCGAGCGAAAATCCCGGCGCCATGCCAAAGCCGAGCAAGAGACGAAACACGGCCAAGGAAAGAAAATTCCAGGATAAGCCGGTAGCGACCGCCCCGGCTGTGAACCACGTCAACGTAATGAGCAGCGGTATCTTGCGTCCGATTCTGTCGCTCAGTCCGCCGAATGCAAGGCCGCCGATCCAGCGAACGCCGTACGTCGCGAGGAGCAGCAAGGATGCCGTATCGAGCGCCACACCGAATGTGCGTGCAATATCACCGAGAACGAACGTGATCGCCAAAAAATCCAGCGCGTCGTTCACCCAGACGCCCCACGCCGCCACGAGCACTCGCCATTGTGATGCCGTGATGTCTCGATACCACGGCCCAGTGGAGTCGGAGGATCTGACAACTTCAGAATGCATGTTCTCTACCTTTACCAGATTCAGCAGAAATGTAACCGGTATCATTTCACGACACAATACGAAGCGTCTGCTCTCAGGGAATCTCCCTACCCCGCCGCTTCTTTATCACTACCTGAGCAACATTAGAGTAACGTCTTATTCAGTTTCATCCTGAAACCGCATACACAAGGGGCTTCTATGAATGAAGATGCACACGCACCTGCCGAAAAGCGGACCCTCGACACACTAGCCGCGATCGGCTGCTCGAAGGTGGTAGCCGGAATGTGGCGCGTGCGCGAGTGGAACATCTCCGCCGCAGAGCTCAATCGCTACGTGCAGGAAAGCATGGCGTTGGGCGTCACGACGTTCGATCACGCCGACATCTACGGCGGCGGCGAGGTCGAAGCGCTTTTCGGCGATGCGCTGACTCAGACGCCGTCGTTACGCGACAGGATGCAGATCGTCAGCAAAGCGGGAATCAGGCCGCGCGGTTCATCTGCGGGTGCCGTCGGAGTCAAACACTACGATACGAGTCGCGCCTATCTGCAAGCGGCCGTCGAGCGCTCATTGCAGCGTCTGAAGACGGATCATCTCGATCTGTTTCTCATTCATCGCCCGGATTATCTGGCGGACAACGACGAGATCGCCGACGCCGCAGAAAGCCTGATACGGCAGGGCAAAATTCGCGCGTTCGGCGTTTCCAATTTTACGACGCGACAGTTCGATTCCCTTCGCGCCAAAGTCGCGCTCGCGACCAACCAGATCGAGTTCTCCCCTTTTGAACTTCAGGCACTGGACGATGATGTTTTCACCGCGCTGTCGTCGGCAGCGGTGTCGCCGATGATCTGGTCTGCTCTCGGAGGCGGACGTCTCTTCTCCGAGACCGACGAACTCGCGCTCCTGCTTCGCCGCGAGTTAATTACGCTGGCAGAAAAATATAATGCATCGTCTCTGGTTTCGATCGTCTACGCGTGGATCTTCACGCTTCCCTGTGCGCCCTACCTGCTCGTGGGTAGCCGGCGCGTGGAGTCGTTGCAGCAGGCGCTTGAGGGTCTTCGCATCAGGTTGAGTCGCGAAGACTGGTACGCAATCCTCGAAGCCGCGCGCGGGAAACCTGTTCCATAAGACATCGGTGCGCGGTGTGCCTGGTCGTTAGAAAGCGGTTACACGCCTGACAAGTCACCAGCGCCTTGCCGAATCTCATATCGTTGAAAAATCATCGTGTCCGAGATTACCCTGATGGAGCGCCTTCAACAGCGAGAGCACAATGATACCGGTTACATTGTATTGGGCGAGTGCGCCCTGCCTTTAGCCGGAACCGAGAAACGCGATGCAACGAATCACCCCTGACGAAGCCGCGAGCCTGGTGCATACGGGCGACACCCTCCTGATCAGCGGATCGGGCGCAGGGCATGCCGTACCCGAGACATTGCTCGCGGCAGTCGGACAGCGATTCCGGAACGAACAACAGCCGCGCGACCTGACATCGATCAGCGTAGTAGGAATCGGAGACCGCATCTCGCTGGGCGCCGATCATCTCGCACAGGTCGGGCTGATCAAGCGCGCCATATCGGGCGCGCTCATCGATTCGCCAGGCCTGCTGAAGATGGCTGCAAGCGATCTGATCGAGGCCTACACGCTGCCGCAGGGCGTCCTCTCGCAGCTCATGCGCGAAATGGCCGGGGGACGGCCTGGATTGATCACGAAGACGGGCTTGCATACCTTCATCGATCCTCGCCAGCGAGGTGGCCGGCAAAGTCCGAGGACTGAAGAGCAACTCGTCGAACTCATTCACCTCGACGGCGAAGAGTGGCTTCGCTTCAAACCGCTTCACATCGATGTTGCGTTTCTCCGTGGCACGACAGCCGACGAGGACGGCAATATCACCATGGAACAGGAGGCCGTGCTGGGCGAAATGCTCGCCATGGCACAGGCAACACGCCGTGCCGGAGGCGTGGTCGTCGTGCAGGTCAAACGAATGGCGCGCACCGGCACGTTGCCGCCCAAACAAATCAGGATCCCGGGCATTCTGGTGGATTTCGTCGTGGTCGAGGCGGAACAGCGGCAGACCTACGCCACCTACTACGATCCGAGTTATTCGGGCGAATTGCGCGTGCCGGTTGCCGAGATCAGGCCGATTGCGTTCGGCCCGCGCAAAGTGATCGTGAGACGGGCGGCGATGGAACTGTATCCGTCCGCTATCTGCAATCTCGGCGCCGGAATCTCGACGGGCTTATCGACCGTCGCGGCGGAAGAAGGATTGCTCGATGCCGTCGTGCTGACGAATGAACAAGGGCTGATTGGAGGCGCGCCCATCACGGGCCGTGACTCGGGCGGCGCGCAGAACTTCGCCGCCATGATCGAGCAGACCTCACAGTTCGATTTCTACGATGGCGGTGGCCTCGACCTCGCCTTTCTCTCCTTTGCGGAAGTCGACGCGCAAGGCAACGTCAATATCAGCCGCTTCGGCGACAAGATCGTCGGGGTTGGAGGCTTCGTCAATATCAGTCAAAACGCGAAACGCGTGATTTTCAGCGGCACCTTCACCGCTGGCGGTCTGGACGTGCAATGGATGCATGGCCGCGCGACTGTCGTTCGTGAAGGACAGCACCGCAAGTTCGTCAGCGCGCTCGAGCAAATTTCCTATAGCGCTGCATTCGCAAGACAGCGCGGAAACTCCGCTTTGTTCGTGACGGAGCGGGCCGTGTTCCGGGCTGGAGAGGCGGGCCTTGAACTGATCGAGATCGCGCCGGGCATCGATCTCGAGCGCGATATCTTCGGGCAAATGGCATTCAGGACGCCCGTTGCTTCCGATGTGCGGGAGATGGACGTCCGACTCTTCGGCTCTGGACTCATGGGTCTCGCCGAGGACATGTCACGTAAGGAACGACGCTATCGCTCCGAGCGGGTCGCCGAATGGTCCCGCACGCATGATCATTGAGCCGTTTAAGGATGAGCCCTCACGCGTTGCGATCGTGACCGGCGGGGGACGCGGACTCCGCGCGGCCATGGCCCGGGCATTAGGCGCGGCCGGGTTCGATGTCGCGATTGCGGACCTCGTGTGCGATGACGATGCAAACGAAACGCTCGAGGCAATCCAATCCGAAGGGCGACGAGCCGCCTTTTTTGAAGCCGATATCGCGGACATCGATCAGCACGATGCATTGCTGGATCGGGTGCAGACGTCCTTGGGTGCCGTTGCATGCCTCGTCAATAACGCCGGAATCAGCGTGGAAACTCGGGGCGATCTGCTGGACGTGACGCCGGCAAGCTTCGACAGGCTCATCGATGTCAATCTTCGCGGGACATTTTTCCTGTCGCAGAAAATGGCGCGTCGTTTCGCTCAAGAAAATGCGGCGTGCACTTGCTTTCGCTCGATCATCAACATTTCATCGGCCAATGCGTTTCTGGTCGCGACCAACCGGGCCGAATACTGCATATCGAAGGCTGCGATCACGACTTTGACCAAGCTGTTCGCCGCTAGGCTCGCGGAGTTCGAGATTCCCGTGTACGAAGTTCGCCCCGGCATTTTCCAAACGAAAATGACCGAAGTGGCGAAGAGCGATTACGACCAAAAGATCGAACGGGGTTTCTCGCCCATCGCGAGATGGGGGCGCGAGGAAGAACTCGCGAAGGCCGTCGTGTCATTGGCAACGGGCTGTCTTCCATTCAGTACAGGAGAAGCCATTCATATCGATGGCGGGCTTCATATCCATCGCGTCTGACTTGTTCGCGGCATGACCGGATTGGCGGCTTCCTGGCCGAGACCCCCGAGCTTCCGCTACCTCACGCAGCGATCATATTGCTTGCGGTCGCAAACTTGCTGGGACGCGTACGCAGCGGCCAGAAAGACGCCAGTTCCGTCGCGGCCTGCGTGACCAACGGGGCCATCTCGGCGATACGGCTTTCCGTCATGCGCGCGCTCGGCCCCGCCACGCTGACGACGCCCAGCGCCGGGCCGCCGCTCGGTGGACGAATGGCTGCCGCTATTGCGCTCACGCCGGGCTCGCCTTCGTTCATCGCGATTCCGTATCCGCGATTCCTGGTCGCCTCGATTTCCTGCAGAAGCGCGTCCAGCGAACGGATGACGTTCGGACCGTACTTCTCGGCATCGCCGAATCCGACACGCAACACATTCTCCGCCGCTTGTTCGGTGGCCAAGGTAGCGAGCCATGCCTTGCCCGTGGCCGTCGCGTGCAGCGGAACGGTGTTGCTTCCCAGCGTGGGTTGATAAAGCAGCCCGCCCGTTGCGCCCTGCGCATGCGCGACCCATGTCAACGACGATCCGTCGACCACCGCCAGTCGGACAAACTCGCGCGACTGGCCCGCCAGACGATCGACCAGCGGCTGGCAGATATCCGGAATGCCAGTGGCGACGAAAAATCGCTGCCCCAGGATGGCCAGTCGCATCGAGAGTCGATAAAAACCGGTCTCCGCGTCCTGTTCGGCCCATCCGAGATCGACCAGAGTCGCGAGCAATCGATGGGCACCACTCTTCGGCAGATCCAGTCGCGTTGCGATCTCACCGAGCGGCATCGTAACAGCACCGTCCGCGAGCAATTCGATGATGTCAAGGCAGCGCTCTGCGGGAATATGAGCCATAAGATTACCGGTCAAAAAAAGTAACTACGTGCGTGCGACGAAGAAGTTCATGATGGCGTCGATCTGGCCGGAATGCATATCCCGGCCATCCGCCCACTGACAGCCATGATCGAGCGCCGCTTGAATGAAGGCGGTCGGCGAGGAAGACAGGACGACATCGCCGAACAAAGTGTCTGAAGTCACCGCACCCAGATCGCCCGGCGGGCCGTCGCCTGAACGCATTCCCACGGGCGACGCATTCACGATCATGTCGATATCGCCACGATCGTCGCTTGCGGCCTGCACATCGCACTCGGGAAAAACCTTCGCCAGCGACGCAACGAGCGATTGTGTCTGCCGCGGGTTCGGATTGACGATTCGAATCGATTGCACGCCGGCGTTTGCGAGCGCGCAGGCGATAGCGCTTCCCGCCCCGCCCGCGCCAAACTGCAGCACGCGCCGGCCGCGAACACGCGCGCCTTTTGCAAGAAGACCGCGAACGAAGCCTTCGCCGTCGAACATGTCGCCTGTCCAGGAACCGTCGGCCTCGCGGCGCAACGCATTGACGGCGCCAATGCAGGAGGCCGTGGGGCCGAGGCGATCCGCGAATGCCGCCACGCGCGCTTTCAAGGGCGCCGTGACAAGCAAGCCATCGAGGTTGCCCAAGGCCATCAGCGCCGGAATGATCTCCGCACATCGGTCAGCGGGCACTTGCATCGGGACCAGAACGGCGTCGATGCCGGCGGCCGCGAACTGCTCGGTGTACACCTGCGGCGAGCGCACCTGAACAATCGGGTCCCCGACGATGCAGAACAACCGGGTCTTTCCCGTGATGGTAGGCGCGCTCATCGCTGTGCGCCTCGATCGCGGGAATTATGCCATTTCGCAACGCGCTCGGATCGGTAGCGCCTTGCCTTGCCAAGTACGTCCGCGCCAAGCCTCATGAGAGCAGGATCGAAGATTCGCGCATCCATCTCCTTGAGCACCTTCGACACCGCCGGTCTGAATCCCATGTGCGCAATCACGTCGCGTTCCACATCGACGCCCGGTGCAATCTCGATCAGCTCGAGCCCGTGCTCGCCGATCGTGAATACCGCGCGTTCGGTGACGAAGAAAGCAGTTTGACCCTTTGCACGCGCCATCGACGCGCTGTAGCAGATCTGCTCGAGCTTCGGCACGAATTTCTGATGCCGCCCCTCTTGCCTGATGATCGTGCGGCCCTGCTCCCAACCCACGTCGAGATCTCCCGCGGTCAAGGTGCCGCTGAAGACCATGCATCGGGCGTTCGCGCTGATATTGATGAAGCCGCCTACGCCGATGATCTTGTCGCCGAATCGGGACACGTTGACATTGCCCTGCGCGTCGACCTCTGCAAACGAAAGGAACGCGACGTCGAGTCCGCCGCCATCGTAGAAATCGAACTGCGCAGGCTGCTCGATCATGGCGGCGAAATTTTGGCCGCCCCCGGAATCCCTTCCGGTGATCGGTGCGCCGCCGATGATCCCCTGTTCGTTGGTCAGATAAACCGCGTCGAGCAAACCTTCCTCGGCGGCTATGGTGGACAAGCCCGTCGAAATTCCCGCGCCGAGGTTGCAGATCGCGCCCGGAAAAAGCTCCATCGCTGCGCGTCTGACAATGACCTTGCGAGCGCCGAATGGCAAAGGCTTGATGCCTTCCACCGGAATCCGCAGTTCGCCGGAGTAGCTCGGGTCATAGTACGTCGCGTAGGTCTGCCGCTGCTCGGCATCCACCACCACGAAATCCACCAGAATGCCGGGGATTTTCACCTGCTTGGCAGGCAAGGTTCCGCGTCTGGCCATCCGCTTGACCTGAACCACGACGATGCCGCCCGCGCGGCGCGTCGCCTGCGCCATGGCGAGCATTTCGCCCAGGACCGCTTCCTCCTCCATCGTGACATTGCCATCTTCATCTGCCGTCGTCCCGCGCAGGAATGCGACGTTGGCCGGCACGGGCTTGAAGAAGAGCCACTCCTCGCCCGCGAGATCGACGACTTCGACGAAGTCCTCCGGCGTACACGGGCTCTGCCGCGCACCTTGCTGGCGCGGATCGACAAACGTATGAAGTCCCGTCTTGGTCAGGAGACCGGGGCGCCCGGCGGCCATGTCGCGCATCAACTGCGAAAGGACGCCTTGAGGAAACGTGTAGGCTTCGATCTTGTTTTCGGCGGCCAAACGCACCAGACCGGGCGAGTCGACCAGCGCGCTGGTGATCGCACGTCGCAACAAGCCCTCGTGGGCAAGATGGCTTGCGCCCAGCGCCGCGCGGTCTCCCACGCCCACTACGCTGACCGACGTGAGTCCCTGTGGCTTGCTTTCGTCGAGAAAGCGCCGCTCCACCGCCGCAAGCAACGCCTCCGGCACCGAATGCCCCCCGCCCGATCCGCTGATGAGGATCGCGTCTCCGTCCTCGATCAGCTTTGCCGCTTCGTCTGCAGTTATTCTTTCCATGATCCGCTCAGTCGTTCGTGGTCGCTCACTGTTCGCCCCAACGCAGAACGCGCTGTTCCTGCACACCGAGCCCGTCCACGCCGAGCCGCATGACATCGCCGGGCTTCAGATAAGCCTCGGGCTTCATGCCCAGACCGACGCCCGGCGGCGTGCCGGTGGTAATGATGTCGCCCGGCAGCAGGGCCACGTACTGACTCACGTCGGAAAGAATTTTCGCGATCGAAAAAATCATGTCGCTGGTCGACGAGTTCTGGATGCGCTTGCCGTTCAGTTCGAGCCAGAGCCCGAGGTTCTGCACGTCGGCGATTTCATCGGATGTGACGAGCCACGGACCGATAGGGCCGAAGGTGGGAAACATCTTTCCTTTTTGCCACTGGCCGCTTCGTTCGAGCTGGAACTCGCGCTCGGACACATCGTTGCAGATGAAATAGCCCGCGATGTAATCGAGCGCATCGGACTCCTCGACATAATGAGCGCGCTTGCCGACGACGAAGGCAAGCTCCACTTCCCAGTCGGTCTTCGTCGAGCCTTTGGGAAGCAGCACCGGATCGTTCGGACCGGACACGCAGGACGGCGCCTTGCTGAAGATGATGGGATCCGTCGGGATCGGCGCGTTCGTTTCGATGGCATGCTGAACGTAGTTCAGGCCGATGGCCAGGAAAGTCCCGGGTTGCGCGACGCACGGCCCAAGACGCGTATCGGCTGCGACGACCGGAAGGCTCTGCAGATCGATGGTCGCCAATTGCCGCAGGCCATCGCCCGCGAAAAACGCGGGATCGAAATCCTTGCAATGGTCGCTTAGGTCTCGAATCTGACCTTGTGCGTCGATGATGCCCGGGCGCTCCTGGCCGGGTTGCCCGTGTCTTACGAGTTTCATTCGCAGTCTCTCTTGAGTGGTCCAGCGTTCAAATGTCTGCCGGAGCATTTGCCAGCCGGCAGATTTCCATCGAATAAGTTGTGCCGTCGGGGCGCACCGTCACACCGAGCGATTCGAGCGTGCGGGCGTCGAGCAGATCACGGGCGCTTTCGGCCGCTTCGGGTGTGGTGGTTTCGACGAGTACGACCCAGGCGGGCACGTCGAACTCACGCGTGCTCGACTCGGCGGTGTCGATATGGCTGCCGGATTGATCGGCCATGTAGAGATGGCAGGCGACCACACTCGTCAACGCAGCGGCACGCGGAAACACGTCCGTGCACAGAAATGTCTTCATCGCTTCGGCCCGCGCCGCGGGTACATCCAGACGCAACGCGAGCACGTGACCGCCGCTACTCGACCCGACCGAGTGCACGATTCGGCATACCGCTCTCGATGTGTTGCGGAAGTAGCGCAGCGTATCGACCGTTGCGGGCGTCGGCGCGTTCAGGCGTTCGAGATAAGCCGGCGACACCACCACGTTCAGATCGACCGCCTCGTACATGGTCAGCCACTCGGGCGAGTGACCCGAGCGGACATACCGGCGTCCGCGTCGGAAGCCAGGAATCGAAAGCCTTTCGGGGATGTGCTCCTTGTCATGCCACTCATAAAACTGCTCGCGGCCTTCGGATACCACATCGTTCCAGACGAGAACCGCGCCGTCGCCGAGCAAGGCTGAGTCAGCTGCTTGCGCGCTTTCAGTCATGCCGATTTCCAGATTCATTTCACTCATGATCTTTGCCTGGCCTCAATGGCCCTTGAACGACGGTGGGCGCTTGGCGAAGAACGCATCCACACCTTCATGCAGGTCTCTGCTGTCGAATATCTTCTGGAGCGCCACGGTCGACATCGACAAGCCCGCATCGAGCGGGAAATCCTGCGCGGCGTCGACGAGTTCCTTGGCGAGGCGGTTCGACACCGGTCCTCGCGCGGCGATGGTTCCGGCGAGTTCGAGCGCAGCATCCAGCGCGGTTCCGTTATGTGTCACGCGATCGACCAGACCCCACGACAGCGCCTGATCGCAATCGATGGTCTCGCCGGTGAACAACATCAGCTTGGCTCGCGCCGGGCCGACAAGGCGCGTGAGTCTCAGCGAACCGCTACCGGCAAGCCCGCCCAGACGCGACTCGGTCAGGCCCATCGCCACGCCGTGTCGCGCCACGCGCAGATCGCAAGCCAGGGCGAGTTCGAGACCACCGCCGAGCGCTGCGCCGTCGATCGCCGCGATGGTCGGCATCGGCAGGCGCGCCAGTTGGCGAAGCACCATATCTTCGAAAAGGATCTTCTTTTCACTGGCCTGCTCGCGAATTCGGGCGAATTCCTTGATGTCGCTGCCCGCGCAAAAGGCGCGCGACTGACTTCCATGCAGAATCACGCAACGGATATCGCCCATCGCGGACGCTGCCGAGAACGCCTCGTTCAACTCGCGCAACAAGTCGGTCGTGACCAGATTCAGCGGCCCGTGACTGATCCCCACGGTGGCGATAAAACCGTTCACCTCGGTCGTGACCAAGCGGCTAGAGTGTTCCGTTGCTGTGCTCATGTCGTCCTGTCGCTTTTCCTTCGATTGCCAGATTTACGATGCAGCGGACGTAGCCTTAGGCACCTCGATGCCATGCAGCACGCCCATGCGTTCGAAATGCCCATAGATGCGGTCGACGTAGGCCGAAAATTCCGGCGCGTCGCCGAGCACGATGGGGCGCGGACGCGGCAGATCGACCTTGATTTCGTCGACCACCTCACCGGGATTCGGGCTCATCACGAAGATGCGGTCCGACAATCCCACCGCTTCTTCCACGCTATGCGTGATGAACACGACGGTCGGGCGGCGACGCAGCCACAGCGCCTCGAGGTCCATCCGGACCTGAAGCCGGGTCAATGCATCCAGTGCGCCGAACGGTTCATCCATCAGAATGACGGACGGATCGTGAACCAGCGTTCTGACGAGCGAGACGCGCTGCCGCATACCGCCCGACAACTGCCGCGGATACTTCTGCATCGCGTGCGTCAGACGCAATTGCTCGAACAGATCCTTTGCACGTGCCTCGATCTTCTTCTTCGGCAGGCCGCGAATGTCGGCCTGCAGCATCACGTTTTCGAGCGCCGTTCTGAACTCGAGCAGCAAGTGGTCCTGAAACGCGATCCCGACATCGGTGATCGGCTTCGTCACCGGCTTGCCGTTGACCAGAATCTCGCCCTGACTCTGCTTGAGCAGGCCCGCGACCATCAACATCAAGGTGCTCTTGCCGCATCCGGAAGCGCCGACGATGGAGACGAACTCGCCCGGCTGGATGTCGATATTGACTTCCTTGAGCGCCTGAAACGGCTTGTCGCTGTCTTCGCCGAAGGTCTTGGCGACGCGTCGAATACTGATCGGTACGCCGGACTTCGTCGCAGCGTCCCGCTGTTCCGCAACCTGACTACTCATGACTTCCGCTCCTCGCCGCTCGCGGCGGACGAACTACTTGCTGCGACAGCAGAAAGGGGAACCTTGGACACCAGCAAAGCTTTTTTGCCTTTCTGAACGACGCGGTTGTCCTGATCCACGACCGAGACATCGAAGGTCGCGATGGCTTGCGTCGGCCTCGACTTGCTCTCGCGAAGCTCACTGATCTCGTAGTCGACGAAGATCGTGTCGCCGACAAATATGGGGTTGAGGAACTTCCATTCGTTGATCCCGAGAAACGCGATCGCGGTTTCGCGCAACTCGCCCGTGCGCGCCCACATCAGGCCATGCGCATAGGCGAGCCCGAGCATGCCGTGCGCGACGCGGCGGCCGAACTGGCTGGCTTTCGCGTACACATCGCTCGTATGAAGTTCGGAGAAGTCACCCGTGAGACCTGCGAAACCAACCAGGTCCGCGTCGGTGATCGTTCGTCCGGGGCTGCGAAATTTCAATCCGACTTCGAGGTCCGAGTAACGCAGTCCCATGTTTCGCTGTTCAGTCATGACGATCCTTTAGTTACTTCTTTGGTCACTTGCACGCGCGCATGGCCGACGTCGGCGGAAGGAAGTCGTTCGTGTAATACGACTTCGGGTCGCGACCGGCGGGCAACAGACCGACTTGCGACAACAGATCCTGCGTCTTGACCCATTGCGCGTCTTCCGCTTTGCCTACGTACTTCGCGCCGCCGCTGCAGAAGAGCGGCGTGATGGCCGCAAGCTCCGCCGTCGCCGTCTTCTCCGACAGATTCGGGAAGACCGCCTTCAGATCCTTGATTGCCTTGGCCGGGTTATCGAGCGCGAAGCTCCAGCCTTTCAGGCTCGCGGCAACGAACTTCTTGACGACATCGCTGTTGTCCTTGAGATAGGTATCGTTCGCGAAGATCGACGTGCTGACGGTCGGCACGCCGTAATCCGCGAAGCGAAAGTTGGTCAGCTGCGCGCCTTGCGCTTCCAGCTGGATCTGATACGAATCGATCGATCCGAGAATTGCGTCGACTTGTCCCTGCAACAAGGTCGGGACCATGGACGTCAACGGCATGTTGATCAGATTCACTTCCGATTCCTTCAGCCCGTTCGCCTTCAGGAAAAGCGGCAGCATCGTCGTTTGAGACGAACCGGACGGAACGCCAACCTTCTTGCCTTTGAGGTCGTTGATCGAGTTGATATTCGTCTTCTTCAACGCCGAGACTTCGTTGGGATTGGATTGATAGACCGTCGAGATGACCTTCATCGGCGCGCCCTTCGCGATGAGCTGACTCACCGCGACGGCATCGGCGTAGGCCAGCTGCACGC